>CABEDY010000110.1_pt1 | contig 32827 bp, 25 predicted proteins | sample 3423171 | NCBI WGS metagenome assembly CABEDY01 (sample SAMEA5534333, study PRJEB31848) | metagenome | biome: tundra; feature: field; material: soil | place: USA | collected 2013-05 | depth 0.15 m | reverse complement strand
CCATGCGCGTAATTCTAGCAAGCCAAGCGGCAGGAGGCAGGCGGCAGGAGACAGCACGGCAGCCCGTAGTGATCGAGGACGCAGAGGAGCTGCTTCCTGCCGCCTGCCTCCTGCCGCCTGCCTCCGCCGCCCGCGTTCCGCTTCTGTAGAATGGTTCTTATCACTTGAATGCTTCGTGCTCTCCCCGCAACCCTCGCAGCGGTAACGGTTCTTTTCATCTGTGGATGCAAACGCGCCACGCCTGATAACGTCGCCGCCAGTGTCAATGGGCGCACCATTACCTACGCGGAGCTCGACAAGAAATACCAGTCGACATTCATGTCGTCCACCGAACGCCCTAGCGACGACCAGATGGCGATTCAAAAGCTGGAAGTGCTGCGCAGCCTGGTGGACAACGAGATCATGCTGCAGCGCGCCGAAAAACTGGGATTAATGGCCACCGACGCCGACGTCGAATCGAAATTCGCGGAGCTCAAAGCGCCCTACACGCAGGAAGAATTTCAGAGGCAACTGGCTTCCACCAAGATGACGGTGGAGGATATGAAGCAGCAGCTCAAACGCGACCTCAGCGTTCAAAAGCTGTTCAATAAAGAAATTAGGTCCCATATCTCAATTTCGGATCGCGACGTCACCGATTTCTATAACACCAACAAGAGCAGCTTCAATTTTCCAGAGCCGCAGATTCACCTGGCTCAAATTCTTGTCACCCCAAATCCAGATCCGAACATCAGGAATCTCAAGAGTGACAAGGCACAGAATGAAGAACAGGCTCGTAAGAAAATCGACATGCTGGTAACGCGCCTGAAGCAGGGTGAAGACTACGCTCAACTCGCCCAGAATTTTTCGGAGGATCCACAATCGGCGCCCAACGGAGGCGACTTGGGTTTCGTACCCGAGTCCGCGCTGGAGAAGGTCAATCCGGAGCTCCGCAAGGCGATCCAGGCAGCGTCGCCCGGCCAGGTTACCAACGCAGTCCGCACCGCGGAAGGCTACCGGGTGTTCAAGATCTATTCCAAGGAACCGGCCGGCCAGCGGGAGTTGACGGATCCCCGCGTCCAACAGAACATTCGAGAAACGTTGATCAATCGCAAGGATCAGTTGCTGCGCGCCGCCTATTACGAAGTTGCGCGCGATGAGGCCAAGGTGCTGAACTACCTGGCGCTTTCGATCGCGCAGACCAAGGACAACAAAAAGTAGGCCGCGGATGAACGCAGATAAACGCGGATATTTTGCGCTCGTCTTATCTCGGTGCATCCGCGTTCATCCGCGGCTAATTCAGTTCCCCGAAGTTTTCGGCTTAGGCTCGGACTTGCTCTTGGCCGGCAGCTTCCGGATCTCTTCGAAATACTGCTGCACGTACTGTTGGTAGGCCAGCGGAACTTCGTCGCGGTTGATCTCGCCACCCGCCTCGCCGTGCGTCGCCTTGCGGTCCGAGTATTGCGTTTTTAACTGCTGCTTGCCGGACGCCACCTCGACCATCACTTCGCCCGTGACGTTGGCCGCGCGCTTGCCGATGATCTCGCTGATTTTGCCCATGGCCCGCAGTTGCTCAGCTTCGCGCGCAGTCTTGTCGCCATCCTGTTTTCCGATGCCGCTCTTGCCGTCCGGCGAGTTGGGCCGGTCCGCGCTACGGCTATCGCTCTTGCCCTGCGCGGCCTGTTGCGCTCCGCTCTGGGATTGCTGCTGCGCCTCGGATTGCGAGCTCGCGGCCGCATCCGCTTGCTGCTGGCTGGATGACGATCCGTTCGGATCCTGGCTCTGATTCTGCCTCTGCGCCGATTGCGAACCACTCTGCTTGGACGAACCACCCGGCTTGCCGTCGCCGCTCTTGGATTGCATTTTCAGCTTCGCCATCAGATTGGCCAGCGCGTCGCGCATCTTGTCGGTGAGGCTGGAATTCTCGCCCGAATTCGCGGATTGATTGGAATCTTTCTGCGATGACTGCTTTCCTGCCTGCGAACCATCCGGCGATTGATTCGCGTCGCTCAGCGCGTCATTTCCGGCTTGCGATCCCTGACCTTTCTCGCCGGCCTCGAGTGGATCATTGCCCGGGGGCTCAGGCTCTTTTCCCGTGGCTTTGGCTTTCGCATCCGAGCCGCCATCCGGATTATTCGGTTCCGGCGTCTCCACGGTTTGGAGAGCGCTCTCGGGGGCGGGATCCAGATCGCCAGCCTTCGATTCCCACGGATCGACGGCCTGGCCTTGCTCGCGGTGCCCGTCCTGATCGAACGGCCGCTCGCGTTTGATTCTCTTCGCGTCCGCGATCTGATGGGGATTTCCGAGGAATCCGTCGAAAGCGATGCGCACCAACGGCGGCCTCAGGTCGAGGCTGCGGTTAATTCCATAGCGCAGCCCGAACATCGCGGCGACGATCAGCACCAGGCCGGCGTTCACGTAAAAGGTCCTGGGCGCGAGGAAAGGCAGGCCATACCGGACGTCGGCTGTGCGCGCCAAATCCTCCGCGGCCAGCCGTTGACGCTCGATCAACTCCGCAGGCGCTCCCGTGCGGTCCGGATGCTGGCCAAAATAGTAGGCCGTGGATATCGCGTCGTGCAGTCCCAGCCGATCGTCAATACGCTGCGCCACCTGGTAGGTGGAGAGCATTTTGGCGCGGGCACGATAGGCTCCTACAGCGAGGCTCCCGGCAAAGAGCAAGACCGGCCAGTACCAGTTGAGGATTTGCGTCCCGGTGACGAGCAGCAGAATTGCGCCCCCAAGCGCCAGCGCCGCCGCGAACGATGCTTCCTGAACAAGCAAATGACGAACCTGCCGCCGCCGGCCGCCACGGATCAAATCCGCAAGTGCGCTTCGCTCGCTCACGCATCAATTATCCCAGAAAACCGTTGTGGGGCAGGATGACATCCTGCGCGCGGTTGTTAACCGCGCAATTTTACGAAATCAGCCGCTCCACAATCACCACATCGCGCCATTGACCATCTAGCCGGCCGTGCCTTTCATAAACTCCCACCTCGCGAAATCCGAGCTGGTGGACCAGGCCCCGGCTAGCGGCGTTTTCCGGAAAGATGCGCGACAGCAGTTTCCAGAAACCCGCCTCCTTAGCCGCCTGAATTAACGCTTCGAGCGCGATCCGGTCTGCGCCGCGGCGGCGAACGCAACCACCGAATCGCCATCCTCAACGACAACGATGGGATGAACACCGTCGAACCACGAACGCACATCTGCGCCAGATCGAAGCCGGGTCTCGAAGGTAGCAACGCGATCCTTAATGCCTTCGTTGTAGATGCGTCCGATGTCGTCCGCATCAGCGGGCGTGGCGGATCGGGAAGTCACTACCTTGGACGGCTGGCGGGCGGCACGATCCCGTTCATTCGCGCATAGACCACGGCCTGACCGTAATGATCGAAACTGTGCCATCCCACCGCAGACACCGTCGACATGCGTGCGATCTTCCCGCCGCCAAACGGGGATTGAACCATGTCCATGGCATTCCCAGCGGTCAGTGATGCGGCGGCTTTGTGGGCATATGCGTAGGAATCCTTCAGGTACTTCACAACGGCATCCTTTCCCTTGATAGATGCCGGACCGTTTTCTCCCACTCCCGCATCGCTCGGATTCTTTTCGCCAAGAGCAGCGGACGAGACTAGGTAATTTATCGCCGCAATGTGCGTCATCTGCTGCGAAAAAGTGCGCACGCCTTTGAAGTCGCCTTGAGACGGAGCAAAGTCATACTTGTCAGCGGGCATGGCCTCCGCCAGCGGCACAACTTCGGACTCCGCTATCTGAACTTCCATGTCGATGGCTTTACCGATGCTAGGTGCGGGCGCGTCCGCGGCGAACGCTCCTACAACAACCAAAGCCGCGCCAAATCCGTATAGAATCTTCTTCATGAGTGATCTCCCACTCCAGACATTATACGGAAACCCAACAAACTGCCCCCATCCGGTGTCGATATATTGAGAAAGGACACTCGACATGCGCCCACTCGAGGATCTCACTCGCGACCTCCGTTTCGCCGCGCGCAGCTTCCGCCGCAGCCGCCACAATGCTGATGGTGGCTGCCATCGCGGTGAGCATCCCGGCAACCCGCGCCGCTCGGATAGACCCGATGGTCGCCCTGCATTATGAATAGGATGGCCCTAGCTTGAACGTTTCAGCTCTGGCCGGCGTCTAACTTCTATGCGGATCTTCGCGACGCTTCTCGCCCTGCAGCTCACCACTTGCTTCGCCCAGACTTCGTCCACAATCGCCCTGGGGAATGGCATCCGGCTGAAGGTCACGGTAGGAACCGGGAACGACACTCCAGATCCACTGAAGATCGAAATGACGGCGGCCACCGGCAACAGCATTTATCGCATTCTCCACGACGACAGCGGCCTGGCGGTGTGGGCCTATGAACTGGTTGTGGAGCGGTTGCCCGACGGCGATCATTTCCAAATGATCGTGAAACCGGCCGGCCAGGAGTTCGCGGCCAAGTTCCCCAACGCGGACGGCGGAAAGCCGACGCCCACGTTCACCATTCCAATCGAATCGCAAACCCTCGGCGTAGGAGGCACATTCACCATCGATATCCCTACCAATCCCGGCTTGTTCGAGCATCGCACGGACACGGTCGAAGTGCAGCCCGATCCGCTGGGCCGTTCGGGATCCCAATCTGGCAAGCAGGCCGCGCCTCTGATCCGATTTGCCGATCTCATAGTCTCCATCAACGGCAAGGCAATAAGGGCCACGGGCCTGGGCGCCATGGTTTATGGTCCGTATGCGATGTTCTACATTCCCAAACGCGGCGGGTATTTCTTCTCGACGCAACCGGTGACGTCGCGGCCTTTCGTCCAGGTGGGCGAGGTGGATCGTAACAAGCTGAGATTCACCATCGACCAGGAAGATTACGACTGCACCTCGGCGGCAAACATCCTCATGCAATCCGAGCAAGGCCAGCTTTGGGTGTATCACGATCCGCAATACAAACCGGGCGGTAACTCGGCCAAGAGCAATCCGAAATCATCGGCTGAGTTTTTCGCCGCCTCGTCAGATTCCTTGAACAGATGGCTTCCGTAAAGTGTTACCGAACCACGACCGTGAGGGAGTCGGTGATTTTCACCTTATCGGGTCAGCACCTTGAACGCATGAGTCCACTGGTTTTTCAGAAATCCAGGGATGAGCCAGAGCATGCACAGCGGCTCGATCGCGCGCGATGCGATGATTCCACCGCAATCGACAGGCTCCCAACCGAACTGGCGAATGATCTCGGAGACCTGTGCCTTCGCGCCGTCATCATCACCGCATAAAAACATGCTGGGCGTGCCCTGTTCAAAATGTGGATTCACCATGAGGGCGCTTCCGACGCTGTTGAATGCTTTCACGACGTGAGCCTTGGGAATCAGCGCCTGAACCTTTTCTCCCAGTGATTCATTGGGACCGGTAGTGAACGGAACAACGCCTTTTACCGGTGGCCCATCCGCAATGGGATTGTTGGCGTCGATCACCGTCTTGCCGGTGAAGTTCTCCGCCTTTGCGAGTTCAATGACCTTGTCCACAATCTGGCCTTTGACTGCAACCAGCAATAGTTCGCCGTAGCTGGCGGCGTCGGCGAATGTTCCGGCTGTTGCGCCGGAGTTCGCCGCCAGCCAAGCCGCAACGTCTTTGTCCAACGGGTCCCGTGTGCCCAACTTCACCTGATGCCCATGTTTGACAAACCCGGCTCCCAATGTGCGGCCTACAATTCCTGATCCAAGTACCCCTATCTTCATGTCCACCATTCTGCCATGAAACGATATAATGCCCGCCACGCACCGATCGGCCGTCTTCCTCCTGCTATCTGTTTCAGTCACGCGCGTTGCCCCCGCGCGATCCCTCCAACTCGAAGATTATTACCGCATCGAGAGCGCTTCCGCCACCGCTATTTCGCCCGACGGCCGCTGGGTGGTCTTCGTCCGCAATTCGATCATCGAGGCGGAGAACGAACGCCACACCGAAATCTGGATGAGCCCCTCAGATGGTTCCATGCCTCCGGTTCGACTCACCAGTCCCGCTTTCAGCGCGTCGGTGCCGCAGTGGAGCCCGGACGGCAAACTGCTTGCGTTCCATTCCACGCGCAAGGCGCCCGGCATTGATGGCGACATCTGGTTTCTGCGCATGGACCAGGCGGGCGGCGAAGCATTGGTAACCCGCGCCGGTTGCGCCGATTGCCAATCTGATTGCCAATCGGCGCGCGGGTTAGCAACTGTTACCAACCTGCCCCACATCCTGAAACTGACCCACTACCTGGCGGCCACCGGTGGTGGACACCTGCCGGACCGTAGAGGGCGAGTTCGCTATGATCGTGACGGAATGGTTTCATTAGAAGATTTCGTGGCCGATTCGCTGATACAGCTACCCGTCACCGAGGACACGAACATCACCCTCGATCCACAGAATTGTACACTTGCTCCCGCGGAGACGGAAACCGAGCGGCTCAAGATCAGCAAAACCTATCACGACTATGAAGATGCGGTACGGTATGATGCGATCCATTTCTTTGCGGACAAGCAGACCTATCGTGCGTCTTTGGGGGAAGCGCTTGGAACCGGATGTTTTGCCTGGGATTGTACTGACCAACGAAAAGGGTGGTTGCGGGACCGAGCACGACCGTGCGGCCAGGGACATCGTGCAAGGATTCGGTAGCCCCCTGGGGTCCGCTGCCCTCGCTGAACTATTGCTTGACATTGGCCTTCCGGACAACCAAGGCACGGAGTTCTGTCTTGAGGGTCCCGCCGGGTATCAGAGTGTCGTGCCAACAAGCGCAGAGGGCCGACTTTGGGTTGGTTACGAATACAGTTAAGCACAAGGCTTGCGACTCTGGTCGCAGCCTGGAAAGCGACCAGAGCGGAGGAGTAAAGCTATGTCAAAAACGTTTAAGGCCACACCTTCCGCCGATGAGATCGCCGAAAGGGCGTCGCGCGGCGAGAATGTTTCACCAACAAGTTCACTGTGGTTAGACCCATCCGTCGCGTGAATGTCGATCTTACCCATTGGCTAGTTACCCGTCTCATTCTCTGCGAGCGCCACACTTCGGCCAACGAATGCGAAGACCAAGAGCATCAGAGCAGTCGACCAACCACCCAGACTGAAGATGGACGGCAAATACAAACCGATCGCTAGTCCCGAACCGATTAAGAACGCCGCCAGCACACCGAATTGCCACATTCCATACAGGAAAATAAACGGCAGGTAGTGCGAGCCGAGGGCAATCATGAACGCGGGATAAAACCAGTTCTCGCGATATGCGGTCGCCGCGAATACAAGCGGCAAGGTGAGCGGTAGAACGAACGCTACCTGCATGGCAAGGGCGTTCATCGGGTGCCCTTTTGGCAGAGAAGCCGGCCGCGCCATCAGACGCAAGAGCAACTGGGTCATGGGAAAGATGAAGATGCCCAACACAAACAGCACCGCCATCGCGTTCCTGGGCGACCGCCGCGTAGCTGTGGCGGCTGAGAGAAACCATACGCCGCTAGAAACCAGCTGACCTGCGAATCCACCTAGGAAAACCGTTCGTACATCCCGCTGCGCGTCACTGATTGTCACAATGGCTGTTATGTTAACTCAGTCTCGGACGCTGTGCCTCGCACCGGCAGATGCAAATTGATCTGTTAGAAACCTCAGCCCACCGCGACTACCCTGGATGTGGGACAAATGCAGTCCACCCCGGTCGGAGCCGCTAGCCAGAATTCTCTGTATGAACAGGTAGTGGATTCGTATGGTCCCGCACTCGACCGGCTCGCCCGGGCCTACGAGCTGGATGCCGACGCGCGCCGTGACCTGCTTCCGGACATTCATCTACAGCTCTCGCGCAGCTTCGCGTATTTCGACCAGCGATGTTCGCTCAGAACTTGGGTGTACCGGGTCGCTCACAACGTCGCTACGAAGCACGTGATGCGGCAGCGCAGGATCAGGGACAGGCTCGTGAACATCGAGAATTTCGACTTCATGCCGGGCTCGGATCAAGCTGAGCTCGCCGCCAGTCAGGCCGAAGCGCTGGGGCGTCTGTCCATGTTGATCCAGCGTCTGAAACCACTCGACCGTCAGATCATCGTTTCCTATCTCGAGGGCATGGACGCAAGCTCGATTGGCGAGATCACCGGGTTGTCGCCCGCGAACATCTCCATGAAGGTTCATCGCATCAAGAACATCCTGAAACGCTGGTTCGGGAAGGAGGGTTTCATGCCGAATAAGTCGCCTATGAACGATCCAAGAAATATCTGGCAAAACCAGCCGACGGAGGTATTCAAAATGTCAGCAGACGAAATGCGTCTTAGGGCGCACCGGTTTCAAATGAAGGCCCGTTTCACGGTGGTCTACTCGATAACGATCGGGCTCAGCATTTCCGTTTTCTTTGGATGGAACTGCATCAGAGCCCACGAAGTGCTTTCTCGGATGGGGCTTGGAATGCTGAGTGTCTGGGGAATCTATTTCGCATATCAGGCGTACAATTGGATATGGCCCAGCGATCTTCCGCAGGATGCCCCGGTGAGCACTTCGCTCGAGTTTTATAGAAGCGAACTCCGAGAGACGCCGCGATTACAGCCGGCATGGCTGGCGCCGGTCGGGCCTGACGTTTTGCTTTTTGGGACTAGCCATGGTTTTAGCGCCCGCGCTGATCGCCTCACTCGACAACCCACGCCTCCTGTTGAACATGGTCCCTTTTTTCCTGCTTCTCATCATATGGTTTGTACTTTTCCTCCGCGGAAAGAAGCGGAGTCAGCACAAGCTTCAACAGGAGATCGACGAGCTACGTACGTTTGAGAGAGACCGATGATTCCCGACCGCACGGCGTGGCTGAACCGAGTGCCGGAGATCCTGAGGGATCTGGAACACTGTTGGTCTTTGACGCTTGGCGTGCCGTATCAGGATGCAAGTTGCGCCTGGGTGGCGCCAGCGACGCTCGCCAACGGAACCTCCGCCGTACTAAAACTTGGTATGCCGCATATGGAAGCCGAGCACGAAATCCAAGGGCTCCGGTTCTGGAACGGAGATCCGACGGTTCAGCTTCTCAAGGCCGACGATGAACTTGGCGCCATGCTCCTGGAGCGATGCGAGCCAGGGACAACGTTGCGCACGCTGCCGGAACCCGAGCAGGATCTGGTGATCGCGGGGCTTCTCCGCCGCCTCTGGCGCTCGCCTCTGGCACCACATCCCTTTCGCACTCTATCCGATTTGACGGACCACTGGAGTAACGAAACCCTGGCCAACATCGAGCAATGGCCCGACCCGGGGTTGGTCCGTGAAGGTCTGCGTCTCTTTAGAGAATTGCCGCGCACCGCACCTGTTGAGTTGCTGCTAGCGACGGACCTGCACGCAGGCAATGTTCTTCGATCCCAAAGGGAGCCTTGGCTAGTGATCGACCCGAAGCCATTCGTCGGAGATCCGGCCTACGATGCCACACAGCACCTCTTCAACTGCCCTGCCAGACTGCGCTCCAACCTAGGCGGGACCATCCGCCGCATCGCGGACCTGCTTGGCGTGGATAGCGAGCGTGTTCGCCTCTGGACATTTGCCCGCGCCGCTGCGGAACCTCGCGATGATTGGCGGAACGATGGTTCCATGGAACTCGCGAGAGCAATCGCTCCGTAGCACTCGAATCACACGTCCCTCGCCTGGGCTATACTCACAGCGACAAGGCCGTAACTCGAGGGCTTATGAGCAGCAGTCGTCTTTTTCCCGTTCAGTTAATTCTCTGGTCTGTTCTGTTGGCCGCCGTCGCAGCCGTCAGTGTCTATCTGGCCTATGAATTGGTGGTCGCGCCGCGGCGGGCGCTACAAAACCAGATTCGCGAGCAGAAAGAGACCATTGCCAAGCTCGAACAAGACAAACAGCGCCTGGAAGCGTACCTGAAGATCCTGAAGCACATCGACCGGCGAGCGCGGGTCGAGGTTCTGCGCCAGGCGAATGACCAACAAGGCAACCTACAAACCACCATCCGGTTCACCGAGACCGACGACACAGGCAAACCAATCAGCGCCTCCCGAGAGCTGACACTGCCGGGACAAGAAGTTTACTTCGACACTCTCGTGATCAAGTTCGACGATCACTTCGTCGAGCAGGGCGATCCATTGAAAGGCCAGGCGCTGATGCTATTCCGGCGAATTTTTTCCAGCACCATGCGCGCGGAAGATGGATTCGTCATCGACAAGGACGGACTTGTACCCGAGATCTACGCTGGGCGGCAAACGCCGAGCGGCTTTGAGAAGGATCTCTGGAAACGCTTCTGGGATCTTGCCAACGACGAAAAACTGGCAAAGGAGCGCGGCGTGCGGGCTATCCACGGCGACGCGCCCTACATGCGTCTGGAACCTGATCGAGTCTACGAGATCTGCCTGCGGTCAACCGGTGAGGTGGTCATCACGCCGGGAACGCGGCTGGCGCCCTCCGCAAATGACTCTGAGGTCCAAGGCATGATTCGTCTCGCTACATCGGACGGGAAATCATCCGGAACACCCGGATTCGTTGCTTCGCCCGGTGAGGGAGCTCGTTTGATTTACAGGAATTACCAAGTGCGAGTCGTATCGCCCTCCCGTGAAAATGGTGTGCAGACCCCGATTCACCAGCTTGCGATGACCGAAGGCCGGATATTTCGCCCCATCATGTCCTTGGATCGCTATCTGCAACGTCGAACCGGCTGCGAACAGCGTGCTGGAGGGCCAGATCTCAATTTCTAATGGCACAATCTCAGTGGGCCGCACCTTTTGAATTCGGGTGTGGTTGAGCCAAGGGCGTAGAGGCGTGCTCCGCGATTGGTCCAGTTCTCGGTGGGATGCCCGGAGCCATCCCTTCGCTGCGGCGTCGCGCTCGTACCCGTTGAATCCCGAGAAGAAGACTTCCTGCTTGCCGGAGTCGAATTTTCGAATGACGACGAACAGATCCAGATCATCGCCTTCCGAAGTGCTGACCCAAAGTTTCAGCCGCATGCCCCCGGTCAATTCAGTCGTTTTGTCGAAGCGAAACGAGAATGTAGCTCTGTCGTTCTCCTTCTTCCCGGTGCTGCGGTACTGGACGCTGCTCTCCTCCTCCACCGGCTCCTGCTCAAGCCCCGAAGTGCGGGCGTACAAATAAAGCCGCTCAGGCCGGACGGTCGCGACCGGCCAATTGTCCTCATGCCGGACGTCCTGCTGATAGTAGGATCTCCGAATCTCCAGCCGTACCCGCGGGACCCCACGCATGCCATTATCCACGCCGCGCAGAAAGAAATCGAGGAATCTCTTCTGGAAGTCGCGCGCTTCATCGCCGTAGAACGTTTCCCACTTCTTCCGCCCGTGTGTGAACAGCCATTTTTCCTTCGATGCTATCCGTTCGAATCCTTCGATCGATCCTCGCGTATGCAGTCCGTGATCAGACCAGCTCGCACAGACCAAGGCCGGCGCTTCGATGTCTTCGAGGATCGGGCGTTTCGTCGACCAATAGGCGTCATCCCGCGGATGGCGCTCTCTTTCAGCCAGAAAATCCTCTGCGAGCGGAAATCGGCGATTGCGCCCACCCTTGATTCGATTCTTGAACCAGATGGGAACGAACTTGGTCTCGGGTATTCCGCCATGAAATGCCAATTCCCGGTAAAGGTCGGTGACTCCCTCCCACGGAACGATCGCGCGCAGGTGCGGAGGCTTCAAGGCTGCGACGTGCCACTGCGACATGGCTAGATAGGACACACCCAGCAGGCCGATGCGGCCGGTACACCAGGGCTGCAATGCCACCCATTCTATGAGGTCGTAATAGTCTTGTGCGTCTAGTGGCCGCAGCACACCCGCCTGGCCTTCGGATTTGTGCGTTCCTCTGACGTCAGCCTGGACGACGGCATAGCCGTTCTCAACCCAGTGCGCCGGGTCAGGAGACTCGAAGCCGGCGAACCGCGAGCGATTGAGTTTCCCAAACTTTACTCCGGAAAGACGCATGAAAAACTCTCCCAACCGATCCGGCAGTTTGTCTTTGCTGTAGGGCGTGACGGACATGATGACTGCCCAGGGGCCATCCGCGGCAGGTCGGAACAAATTGACGAAGAGGCGCACGCCGTCTCGCATCGGCACTGGGATATTTCGCTCTAGGATCATTGATGATTGAAGGCCCGGATAATCCTATCTATTTGGCAACCGCTCTCGCCTTCGCAACAATCTCCCTCACCTCCGCCGCCAACGTCGGAGCGTGATACGGAATCCCGTCCTTGATGGTCCACTCCACGCCGCCGGTATGGACCACCTTGCCATTCTGAAGATCGTCAAATCCTCCGGGATAGAGCACCTTCAGGTTCTCCAACGGATTGCCGTTCACCACCAACAGATCGGCCAGATAACCTGCCCGCACGCGACCAATGTGCGTTTCTTGACCGAGAATTTTCGCGTTGTTGGCGGTGGCGTGCTGAATAACAATGAGCGGTTGGAATCCGGCTTCCTGGTGCAGCTCCAGCTCGCGGATTAATCCGAAGCCGTACATCTGATAAATGAAGCCGGCATCGTCGCCGCAACCGATCAGGCCGCCGCGCTTCTCGAATTCCAGCAGGGCAGCCATTTCAATGCGGTAATTCTCTTTCCAGAAAGCTTCGTCAGTGGATGTCCAGCCGATGAAGTAGGACCCATGATTCGCTGGATTCGGCTCGAAGTATTTCGCCAACGTCGGATGCAGATATTCGCGGAACCAGGGCTGGTTCTGAGCGCGTTGGAGATCGCGGCTAGCTTCATAGATATCCAGCGTGGGATCCCAGGCGACGTGCGCGGCCACCATGGCGTCGAAAACTTTCATCAATAAGTCCCAGTTCGCTTCGCGCCAAAGCCGGCCGGCGTAACGGAAACGGTCCGTCTCATTGTTGTAGTTGTACCTGGCTGGAAAATCCTGCCGCCCGCTCTCGATGGCCGCGTCGGGAATCCCGTACCAATGCTCGATGCTGGTGGTGCCGAACTTGATGTCGTCCCATGCGTTGGTTTCTTCGACGCCCGTGTGATGCGCCACGCGCAGCCCCAGCTTGTGCGCTTCGTCTTCCAAGGCCTCCATCACGTCGCGATACACGCCCAGGATTTTCACTCCGTCGGCGCCCATGGCTTTGTACTCGCGAATGCGGGCGCGCGCGTCATCCGCGTTTTGAGGAGTGGAAGGCTGGTTGAACATCGGATAGACGAAGATGCGAGGCGCCGCTACTTCACCCGCGGCGCTCTGCTGCCGGAGCTGCAGCGTTTTGGGTGTGTTGCTGCCGACGTCGCGAACCGTGGTGATCCCGCAGGCCAGCCACATTTTCAGCTCATAATCGAGCGGCTGCGGAATCCCACCGCGCTCTTCCTGGACGTGCGCGTGGGCGTTGATGAGGCCAGGCATCACGTATTTTCCCGCAGCGTCGATTTCCACATCACCTTGCGGCCTTTGAGCGGTCCCGCGGCCGACCGCCACCGGATCGAGCGCAACGATGCTCGTAATCCGGCCGTTCTCAATCACGATATCCTTCGGCCCCGACGCCGGCGTCCCGTTGCCTTCGATGATGATGGCGTTGCGGACAATCAGGCGCGGGTAGCGATGCCCGCTGATAATCCTGGCGTTCGAAGTCTGCGCCCAGGCCGGAAGCGCGGCGAAAAGAATCAGCAGAAAGCGCATATCAGCGGGTATCGTAGCACGTCGCATGAGAAAATGAACTCAGTGCTCGAAACGCTCAATCAGGAGCTCACGCGCCGCCGCGCATTGTGGATCACGCCGTTTGCCTTTGCCGGACTGGTAGCGATCTTGTCGCGCCGCGGCAATCGTTCTGATACCGTCGTTGCCAGCGCGAACGGTGAAGAAGTGACGCTGGTCCAATTCAGCGATGCCGGCGAGAAGTTGGAAACGGCACGCGTAAGGAAAGTGATTCACTCCGACGCCGAGTGGCGTAAGCTGCTATCGAGCGAACAGTACTACGTAACGCGCCACGCGAGCACCGACATGGCGTTCACGGGAACGTATTACGAGATCCACGATCCCGGCATTTTCCGCTGCATCTGCTGTGCCAATGCGCTGTTCAGCTCGGATTCGAAGTTTGATTCAGGCACGGGTTGGCCCAGCTTCTTGGCGCCGATTGCGGAAGAGAACGTTCGCAAGCGCTCGGACATGAGCCTTTTGATGCAGCGTGTAGAGTTGCTCTGCACCCGCTGCGACGCGCATCTGGGACATGTCTTCGACGACGGCCCGCCCCCACAAATCTCCGCTACTGCATCAACGAATCGTCCCTACGCTTCATTCCCCGCAAAGCATAACCGACAGCACCCAACGAGAAACGAGAAACGAGAAACGGGCTTCTAGCCAGTCCCCGCCAACCGAACGCCAAGCTGCTGCCAGGTGCCGCCAGTTGTAATGGGCAGGTAGCTGATGTAGCCCCCGGTTGTCATAGCCGGAATCGGTCCAGTGAGCTTGTTCATGAAGTCCAAAAGGGCCGGGGCTTTGGTGGCCTGCTCGAAATAACCGGGCGTCACGAAGTTTGACACGGCCACTTGAGTGCCGTCCGACGTCACGATGTTGTATTGGTCGTTCTCCACCGGGTCGCAGACCTCGAGCGGCGCTAAATTCTGGGCGCCCTGCGCGTCTTGGTACTGCACAAGTGAATCCACCCATGGATCCGCCAGCATTTCCAGAAGCTCGTGGCTGATTACCGTGCTCAGCGCCACGTTTCCCTGCTGGGCCGGCAGGACGAACACTTCGCCATATGGCCGGCCACCGGTTTGATCGTGCCATCCCAGCGCCCCCGCCTGGTCGGAGTTGTCGGTGATGAGCAGATACCAAGAGCCGGCCTGGACTGACGCCGGGTTCTGGGCCGTGCTCAGACGAACATGCACGCCCCACACCGGAGCGAAGTCGCGGTTCACCTGAATTTGCAGGGCCTCGAGAAGTTGTGGAGTCAACCCGAAGTTGGTGGACCCGTTGACCAGCGCGACCGATACCAAGCCCGCCGAACCTAGCTGCTCCTCCGTTTGTACGGCGGCAGCCAGGTCCGATATGGACTTTTTCAGGTCGGCTAAAGCTTGAGCGGCTGTAGCCATTCGACGCTCCTATGTAGTCGCCGGCGTCGGCGTCGTGGAAGACGTCGTCGGAGTTGTGGCAGGCGTCGGCGCTGGCAGCACGGCTTCCAGGCCCGATGAAGCGCCGGAAAGGCCGGTAGTGATCTGGTCGATGGATGCCTTTATATCCGCCAGTTGTTGTGGAGTGGCCCCGCCCTGCGCCTGCAGCGTTGCCACCTGAGCGCTCAGCGCCGAAATATCGGTGACAGCGGAATTGATGTCTGTAGAAATTTTCTGCTGCGCAGTGGTCAGGGCAGTCAGAGAATTCTGGATGTCCGTAATACTGGACGATTGTGTACTCATGATGGTGTCTCCTTGTTTGTTTATTGCAGCTACAATGATCCGAGTCTGCTTGCTCAAAAGATTTTCCAACTTCGCCTGTGATATTTCGAACATGCGTTGCCCCTCTTGCGTCTACTGGAGTCTCTCAGCGACGATGTTCAGCGCGTACTGATCGCCGCTGCAGGTCCCGGCCGTTCGCGTTGTCGAATAGGTTATGGAACCGCTCGCCACCATCAGGGGCAGCCCACTCTGTGACCTGCCCAGCGCGGCCAAAGATAATCCGTTGACGGAATTGCTCGTGGTGGCTCCGGCGCTGTCCGTGTAGCCGATGGTTACCGCTAGCGTACAGCCGCTACCCGCAGTTGCCGCCGTGGTAGTCTGCGCGATGGTGACCACCCAATACATTCCGGCCGCCGCAGTGGGAACCAGATTGGCCGAGCCGAGCGAGGCTGTTTGGGAAGTGAGCGCCACGCTGCCCAAAATGCTTGGCGTCGAGATGCAATTTCCGGAACCGCTAACCGAGTGCAGGTTGTCGCAGGTGCCTACGCCCGCATTCTCCGGCAGCCTCCATACAGTGCCGTCGAAATACAGCGTGATCGGGCGTCCGGCTACGATCTGACCTGTGGTTGGATCGGTTACTCCATCGGGCTGCTTGATGTTCTTGATCCCCAGGCTGTCCACATTGAGCGACGCGGCGCCCGTGTTGCCTGTGTCCGCATTCAGGGTGAGGTGCATCCCGGCGGTGTAAGCCGTCAACGCAGCGGCGGCGCTCAGGCTGCAGGTATATGCGTCGGTGCCGTTGGTGGAATTGCAAAAGTCCGGTTTGCCGGCTTGCGAAGTACCGATTGTCAGCGCCACCGCTGTGTTGAGGCTGGGAGTACAGTCCACACGGCTGGCGCCCGAATTATTGGTACATACCTGCGTAATTCCAGTTCCGGAGATCAGATTCAGGGTTGGCTGAGTGCCTTGAGCGGTTCCATTGACGTCGATGCTTAACCCGGATATTCCAGCGCCGTTGCAGTTGGTCCGGCCGTTGCTTGGATCATCCGTGCAACCGCCGCTCGTGAAGTTCAGAGACCCTTCCACCGGCAAGGCGGTGCCTGCATTTTGAATGTGAGCGATCGCGCCATTCGATCCGGCAGGACCCGTGGCTCCAGTAGGACCGCTTGCTCCCGCAGGACCCGTCGCTCCCGCAGGACCCGTCGCTCCAGCAGAACCAGTTGCTCCAGTAGGACCCGCTGGTCCGGCTGAGCCCGTTACGCCAGCAGGACCCGTCGCTCCAGCGGAACCCGTCGCTCCAGTAGGACCCGCTGGTCCGGCTGAACCCGTTGCTCCAGCAGAACCCGTCGCTCCAGTAGGACCCGCTGGTCCGGCTGAACCAGCTACTCCAGCGGGACCCGTTGCGCCAGCAGAACCCGTCGCTCCAGTAGGACCCGCTGGTCCGGCTGAACCCGCTACTCCAGCGGGACCCGTTGCGCCAGCGGGACCCGTTGCGCCAGCGGGACCCACTGTTCCCGCAGGACCCGTCGCTCCAGTATGACCCGCTGGTCCGGTTGAGCCTGTCGCTCCAGCAGGACCCGCTGTTCCAGTAGGACCCGCTGCTCCAGTAGGACCCGCTGGTCCGGCTGAGCCAGTTGCTCCAGCCGGGCCCGACGAGCCGGCGGTCCCAGTCTGCAGCGTCCATGCGTTCAATGCGGTGCAAGTGTACAGGTTCGCGCCCGCGGGCGCATTGGTCTGAAAAAACGCTTGCCCGACCGTGCACGTCGCGGGAAGAGCCGTTCCGGCCTGGAACGGTTTAGTACTGGTGGCGCCAGTAAAGTCGACGCTCTTGGCCTGGGTTTTGAGATCTACCAGCGTCTGTCCAATTGCCGCACTGGCGAGAAGAACTAACGCAAGAACGGCCTGCCTGTAGCGCATCGATTGATTGCTCCGTGAGGAATTCTGAACTACTTCAGGTGTAGCAGCAGAATTCTGGCACTCACGGTAGGGACTGGGTAAATGCCTGAAATTACTCCGAAGATTCTCCGCGCTTCCGGGTCACCGTGTTGTAGCCCCAAGCGTGAGATGCCGTGAAAACATGGTTGGCGGAGGAAGCATCGTTTCTCGTTTCTCGTTTCTCGTTAGGAACTATCGAGCACGCTTAACGAGAAACGAGAAACGAGAAACGGCGCTATCGGACACCTAATAAACCGCGCGCTTCGCCTCGCGACTCTTAGTGGCGAGCGAAAATCGCGCTTCTACGCTCGCGCTGCCATCAATCAATGCGGTCACATGTTCGCCGACCATCGGTCCATGCTTGAATCCGTGGCCGGAGCCTCCGCCCACCAGCCAGACATTCGAGAAGTCCGGATGCCGGTCGATCAGGAAATCACCGCTCGAGGTGTTCTCGTACTGGCACACTCGCGATTCCACCAACGGCGCACCAGCTAACGCGGGGAAGCGCTCGGCCAGAAACGCGCGAGCCGCGTCCAACCCGTCGGCCAGGCGATCGCTCGTGTCGGGATCGAAGGGCGGTCCGTGCCGGTCGAAGGCCAGCTTAAATCCACGATTCTCGATGTCTGGAAGCGCATACGCACCCCGTTCATCGGTGAAGTCGAGCCATGCTGGCATGTGCGGCGGCGTAAACCTCCGGTCGCCTGGTTCAGTCCCGAAGAAAAACACCTCCTGGCGCGTGGGTCGAATTCGGCCTTCCAAAATCTCCGGAAAGATTTTCGGCAACCAGGGTCCAGAGGCGTAAACAAACGTCGAAGCGCGCAGCACCCGGCCCGATCTCGTTCGCACCTCGGCGCCATCGGGCGCGAGTGCCGCCTCGCGAAAGTAGTCCACTCCGTTCCGAATTGCATCCTCCACCACCGCGCATACTGCTCTGCGCGCTAGGGCCACGCCGCTTTCCGGTTCGAAAATCCCCATTCGTTCCGACGAATATCTCACTTGAGGAAATCTCGCCGTAAGTTCCGCGTTTGTCAGAAATTGAAATACCACGCCGCATTTTTCTAACGTCCGGAGCGTGACCGCGGTATTCGCATCGTCCGCGGCGGGCGTCCACAACACGCCTGTCTTTTGGAAAAGTTCAGGCTGGTTCACCTGCTCAAAGAGTTCGATCCAAAGCCTGAGTGACGCAAGCGACCAACGCGTGTAAATCTCCTCGCGGCCATAGCCCATGCGCAGGATGCGCGATTCGCCGCCAGAGCTGGACCGGCTGTTCCCTGCCCCGTAGATGTCCAGCAATGCCACCGAGCGGCCAGTGCGTTGCAGACGGTGCGCCGTCCAGGCGCCAAACACTCCGGCGCCGATTACCACAGCATCGTACGATTCAACCACGCCGTTCAAGAAATGCTCGCACCTTTCGTGGATTCCGTCGCTCGCCGATAAGCCAGATCGGCGGCCGCAACGTCCTCCACAGCCAGCCCGAGTGATTTAAAGATGGTGATCTCGCTCGCATCCCGGCGTCCGAGATTCGGATCCGCCACCACCTCTCCAAGCTCGGCCGCGATGTGGCTCTCACCGAACCTGCCCTCCAGAATCCCTTGCACCACGTCGCCGGATTCTTTGAGCGCCGCGGCGCGCGAATCCACCACCAACCGCGAGCGCGCCACCAGCGCCGGATCCATCTCACGCTGATTCGGACGGCACGCACCCACCGATATCACGCACGCTCCGGCCTTCACCCAACTATCCTCGATCACCGGCGTCGGCGACGCGGTAACCAACACGATGACATCCGCTCCGCGCGTGGCCGCCTCCGCGCTTTCCACCGCGCGAACCGGATACTCTCTCGACTCCGCTACGAAGTTCCCTCGGTGTGCGGACGACGGACTCCAGCAACGCACCTCAGTGAATTTTCGGACTAGCGACAAAGCCTCCAGGTGACTACGCGCCTGCACGCCAGACCCGATGATCGCGAGCACCGTGGCGTCCGCCCGCGCCAGGTACCGCGTGGCCACCGCCGAAACAGCCGCCGTCCGCGCCTCAGTGATGAATCGTCCATCCAGGATCGCGAGCAAATTCCCGGTGGCTGGGTCCAGCAACACGATGGTGGCCAGATGCGTCGGCAAACCGTGGCTCGGATTGTCGTGAAATACGGTCACCAGTTTTGCTCCCATCGCTGGTGCCGATCCGAGATAGGCCGGCATGGAGGCGAAGAATCCACCCGGAGCTTCGATCACTGTGCGCACCGGTTGCTTGACAGTGCCAGCCGAGAACGCAGCCAGCGCCGTTTCCATCGCCTCAATCAGACCGGCCATCGAAAGCACCGCGCGCACGTCAGCTTCGTTCAACCAGACCGGCATAACAACAGCGTAGCGCACGCACACCTGCGTGCCGTGTTCGCACTCCTGCGAACACATTTTGGATTGAAAGACCCGCGTTCACACGATTGTGAACGCGGCACGCACGAGTGCGTGCGCTACGCTTTGTCCCGCAACGCCTCCAGCACCGATCTCGGAATATCCAGATTCCCTTTCCGTCCAGTGCCCAGCACCACGTCCGGCTTCGCATCACCGTGAAAATCGGACCCGCCCGTCACCGCCAGATCGTATTTCTTCGCGATCGCAGCGTAGCGCTTGACGTCCCCAGGCGCGTGATCGGAATGATAAACCTCAATGCCGCGCAATCCGGCATCCCGCAATTCCCGAATGAGAGCCTCTTCAGCAGCGGCATCGCGAATTCCCAGTCGAATAGGATGCGCCAGCACCGCCAGGCCCCCCGCGGCGGCCACTCTCTCCGCAGATTCGGAAATCGCCGGCGCATGCCTCTCCACAAATCCCGGAGCCGATTCGTCGATATACCTGCGAAATGCATCTTCGTAATCGGTCGCGAATCCTTTTTGGATCAGCACCCGCGCGAAATGCGGCCGGCCTGTCAAGCTCCGCCCCAGCCGCTCCACTTCGCTCAACTCTATCGCGACCCCCATCCCTTGCAGCTTGGCCACTAACCTGATGTTCCGATCCCGGCGCGACGCGAGCAGCTCCGTCACCCAGTCTCGGAATTCGAGCGGCGGCGGTGAGTTCGGAAAATACGCCAGCACGTGGACCGTGCGTACTTTGCCGGTCAATCGCGCGCTCAGCTCGATGCCGCACACCAGATCCAGCCCGTAGGCCCGCGCAGGCTCCAGCGCTTGATCGTAGCCGGCGAATGTGTCATGGTCCGAGATCGCGAGCGCCTCCAGACCAATCGCCAGAGCGCGGTCCACTAGTTCCAGCGGCGTCGAGCTTCCATCGGATTCGTTGGTGTGTGTATGCAGATCGATCACAGTGCCAGCTTTCGCAGCCGTAGGGCGTTCGCAATCACCGAGACCGAGCTGAAGGTCATGGCTGCGCTGGCTATGGCCGGGCTCAACAGCAGCCCAAAGAATGGGTATAAAATTCCGGCCGCCACCGGCACACCGATGATGTTGTAGAAGAACGCGAAGAACAGGTTCTGCCGGATATTGCGCATGGTTGCGCGGCTCAACGTGCGGGCGCGGACAATCCCTCCGAGATCGCCCTTCACCAGTGTGATCGCAGCGGTCTCCATTGCGATGTCCGTTCCCGTGCCCATGGCGATCCCGGCCTGCGCGCGAGCCAGCGCGGGCGCGTCATTGATGCCGTCCCCCGCCATCGCCACCAAACGGCCCTGGGCTTGAAGTTCAGCAACTACGTCCGCCTTCCCGTCGGGCAGAACTTCCGCGCGTACTTCATCGATCCCCAGTTTTCGAGCCACCACTCCAGCGGTGACCGCGTTATCCCCAGTAAGCATGACAATTCGAATCCTATCGCGATGCAGGCTCTCGATCGCTTCCCGCGCCGACGGCTTGATGGTATCGGCGATGCCGAGGAGGTCTGCCGGTTGGCCGTCGATAAAAACAAACACCACCGTCTGACCATCCCTCTGCAGTTCGGCGGCGCGCTCCAGCCACTCAGGTGGAGTAGCCTTGCCCACCTCTATCCGATGGCCATCCACCACGCCCCGAACTCCCTGTCCCGGAAGATTTCGGAAATCACTCGCTTCGGACAATCGCAAGCCTCGCTCCATCGCTCCCGCGACGATCGCGGCCGCCAGCGGATGCTCGCTTCCCCGCTCTACGCTTGCGGCCAGCCGCAGCACTTCCGGATCGCCCGCGGCAACCAGTCTCGGCTTCCCTTCCGTCAGCGTTCCTGTTTTGTCGATGACTAGCGTGTCGATTTTCTCAAGTATCTCGAGCGCTTCCGCATTACGAATCAGAACACCCGCCATAGCGGCGCGTCCGGTGGCAACCATGATCGACATCGGAGTTGCCAGGCCCAGCGCGCAGGGACAGGCGATGATCAGCACCGCAACAGCATTCACCAGAGCGTAAGCCATACGAGGCTCAGGTCCCCACCAAGCCCACGCGATAAAAGTGATAACCGCCGCAACCACCACAGCCGGCACGAACCAGGAAGCCACGGCGTCCGCCAGCCGTTGAATCGGCGCTCGGGAGCGTTGCGCCTCGCTTACCATTTTCACGATGCGAGCCAGCAGAGTTTCCGCGCCCACTCGATCAGCGGTCATCACAAACGCGCCCGTTCCGTTTACGGTACCACCGGTCACCCGGCTACCAACCGTTTTTTCAGTCGGTATCGGCTCCCCAGTGATCATGGATTCGTCTACCGAACTTGCGCCGCTTTGAAGCACGCCATCCACGGGAATCCTCTCGCCGGGACGCACGCGCAGACGATCGCCCACCTGCACATGCTCGATCGGTACGTCTGCTTCAGTGCCATCCATCTGGATTCGGCGTGCGGTTTTCGGAGCCAGGCCCAGCAGGGATTTGATGGCGCTGCTGGTCTGGCCGCGCGCCCGCAGTTCCAACACCTGTCCCAGAAGCACCAAGGCGATGATCACCGCGGCCGGCTCGAAATAGACGGCCACCATGCCATGCTCGCGAAAAGACGGCGGGAAAATCCCTGGCGCCAATGTGGCCACCACGCTGTACAGATATGCCGTGCCCGAGCCCAGCGCGATCAGTGTGAACATGTTCAAGCTGCGGGTTCGGATGGATACCCAACCGCGCTCCAAGAGCGGCCATCCGCCCCACAAGACAACTGGTGTCGCCACCGCCAACTCCAACCACCGTGAATGGACGCCCAGATACATCGTCGCCATCAGCACCGCGGCCAACGGAAAGCTGAACCAGAATCTCCGGAGCATCGCGACGTACTCCGGGTTCACTTCATCAACCGTCGCGGCAGTGAAGGTGGCGGGCTCTAGCGCCATCCCGCATTTCGGACAGGAGCCCGGCCCCAACTGGCGGACTTCAGGATGCATCGGACACGTATATTCCACGGCATGCATCGCTTCAGGCTGCGCACCCGGATGGAGATACTTTTCCGGATCGCCATCGAACTTCGCCTGGCAACCGGTGGAGCAAAAGTAATAGCTTTGTCCCTGATAGGTCGATTTCGCGGCCGCGTGCTCAGGATCCACACGCATGCCACATACCGGATCGAGCGCCCCTGCGCGGTTTTGAACAATTGGAAACATAGCCAGCTAATACCAGAGTACCTGTGGCGCCTACCGGTCGCTTACGCTCGCGGTTCAGAAAGAGTGTTACCGAACCGCGACCGTGAGGGAGTCGGTGCTTGCATTCTGTCGGACAATAGAAAAAGGAGTGGCCGCCAACAACCTCACCGCCGGACTCGACCCCGACTCTCTCTGGTACAAGGACGCGATCATCTATGAAGTCCACGTGCGCGCCTTCTATGACAGCGAAGACGACGGCATGGGCGATTTTCGCGGGCTCACCAAGAAGCTCGATTACCTGCAGGACCTCGGCGTCAACACCATCTGGCTGTTGCCCTTCTTCCCTTCTCCCTGGCGCGACGACGGCTACGATATTTCAGGCTACACCGATGTTCACCCCTCCTACGGCACCCTCCGCGATTTTCAGACGTTCCTGAAACAAGCTCATCGCCGCGGCATTCGCGTGCTCACCGAAGTGGTGCTCAATCACACCTCCGATCAGCATCCCTGGTTTCAGCGCGCTCGAAACGCCCCACCCGGCAGCCGTTGGCGCGATTTCTACGTCTGGAGCGACTCGCCTGACAAGTACCCGGACGCGCGCATCATCTTCAAAGATTTCGAAACCTCCAACTGGACTTGGGACCCCATCGCCAAAGCGTACTTCTGGCATCGCTTCTATTCGCACCAGCCCGATCTCAACTTCGACAGTCCGTATGTGCGCGAGGCGGTTCTCGAAGTAATCGACTTCTGGTTCGACCTCGGCGTCGACGGCTTCCGCCTGGATGCCGTGCCATATCTTTTCGAGCGGTCAGGCACCAACTGCGAGAACCTGCCCGAAACCCACGACTACCTCAAGCAACTGCGCGCGCACATCGACTCGAAATACAAGGATCGCGTATTGTTGGCCGAGGCCAACCAATGGCCCGAGGATGCAATTGCCTATTTCGGATCGGGCGACGAATGCCACATGGCCTTCCATTTTCCGCTCATGCCGCGCATGTTCATGTCGCTTCGCATGGAGGACCGCTTTCCAGTCCTCGAAATTTTGCAGGAGACGCCCCCCATCCCTCCCACCTGCCAATGGGCCCTTTTTCTGAGGAACCACGACGAACTCACGCTAGAAATGGTTACTGACGAAGAGCGCGACTACATGTATCGCGTGTATGCGCAGGAACGGCGCATGCGCATCAACCTGGGGATTCGCAGGCGTTTGGCTCCGCTGCTCGAAAACGATCGCCGCAAGATCGAACTGATGAACGCGCTGCTCTTTTCGCTGCCCGGCACGCCGGTGATTTACTACGGCGACGAAATCGGCATGGGGGACAACATTTATTTGGGCGACCGCAATGGCGTCCGCACGCCCATGCAATGGAGCTCGGATCGCAACGCCGGTTTTTCGCGCGCCAATCCGCAGAAGCTGTATCTCCCCATCACCATCGATCCCCAATATCACTACGAATCGGTCAACGTGGAAGCCCAGCGTGACAATCCACATTCGCTGCTGTGGTGGATGAAGCATTTGATCGAACAGCGCAAGCAATTCAAGGCGTTCGGGCGGGGGACGCTCGAGTTCCTGCGTCCTTCCAATCGCAAGGTGCTGGCCTTCTACCGCCGCTATCAGAACGAAACCATACTGGTGGTGGCCAACCTTTCGCGCTTTCCTCAGCACGTCGAATTAGACCTCGCGCCGTCCAAGGGAATGACGCCAGTCGAGATTTTCGGACGGACCGAATTCCCGCCCATCGGCGATCCGCCCTACCTGCTCACCCTCGGCGCTCTCAGTTTTTATTGGCTCTCGCTCGAATCCAGACAGGTCCGCCAGGAATCGGTCCCCAGCGAAGCGAGCCAACCCAGCCTTCCGCTAGTGACTGTGGATTCGCTCGACGAAGCGTTTCAAGGCAGAAGCTTGGCCGTCCTGCTGCGCATGCTGCCGGATTTCCTGAAGACGCGCCGCTGGTTCTTGGGAAAAAACCGGACCATCCGCTCCATCGACGTCCTGGATACGCTGACCATCACCGACACCGCATCGCAAATCCTGTTGGCCCAGATTGAGTACACACAAGGCGACCCGGAAATTTACGTTCTGCCCGGCTCGGTGGCTTCGGGAGAAGCAGCGGATCAGGTGAATGCGAAATTGTCCGACGTGTCGGTGATGCGTTTGCGCGATCCGCAGGGCCATGAAGCCATTGTGTACAGCGCCGTCTGGAATCCCGCATTCGGAGATGCACTGCTAGGAGCCATCGCCAGACGACGCCGCTTCCGCGGACGCTTCGGAGAATTGGCCGGATCTCACACTCGCGAGTTTCGCAAGGTTTGGGGCGAGCGCCATCCGGATCTCGCGCCCACCGTCCTCAACGCCGAACAATCCAACACGTCCATTGTTTTTGGCGACCGTTTCATTCTGAAGATGTATCGACGCATCGAGCCCGGCATTCACCCCGAGATCGAGATCGGTACCTTCCTCACCGAACGAAACTTCCCTCACGCCGCGCCGCTTACCGGGACCATCGAGTATCGAGGCCAGTTCGGCGATTCTATGAGCCTCGCCGTGCTGCACGGCTTCGTGCAGAACCAGGGCAACGCCTGGCGCTACACGCTGGATGCATTGAGCCAGTTTTTCGAGGCCGCGCTCGCGCATCATGAGCCGGAGCACGCCAGTCCCGATCAGAACCGCCATCCTTTGGACTTGCTTCGCGCCGATTTCCCCCAGCGCGTTCACGAATTGATCGGAACCTACGCGGATTCGGCGCAGTTGCTCGGCCACCGGACCGGCGAGTTGCATCAGGCGCTCAACTCCGACAAAATCGATCCGCGGTTTGCGCCCGAGATGTTCACCGATCACGCTCGCCAGGCTTTCTATCACGGCATGCTGAGCCTCACGACCCAGACTGTTCAGCTTTTGCGGCAGCAACTAGCAAGTTTGCCTGACGCGGCTCAGGAAGACGCGCGAAAGCTGATCGAGAAAGAGGATCAAATCCGGCGCTTCTTCCGTCCCGTTCCTGAACGAAGAGTTCCCGCCACGCGAATCCGCCTGCACGACGATTTGCGCCTGGAACAGATCCTCTACACCGGCAAGGATTTTGTCTTCGTCGGCTTTGGCGGCCGCGCCGACCGCCCGTTGAGTGAGCGCAGGATCAAGCGGCCTCCCTTGCGCGATGTCGCCGGCCTGCTGCTTTCGTTCGAATATGCAGCTCACGCCGTTCTGTTCGATCAGGTACCCGGCATCACGCGCCGCCCGGAAATCATGCCGGCGCTCGAATTTTGGGCCGCCTACTGGCGCGATTGGGTGAGCGCGATGTTCTTGAAGAGCTACATCGAGAGCATGCGCTTCCAGAACGACGCCGATGTCCGCCTCCTGCTGGATGTATTCCTCATGGAACGCGCTCTGGAAGAGGTGGGCCGCGAACTAATCGACCGCCCGGCGTGGGTAGGAATCCCGATCCGCCTGATCCTGCGCCTGCTGGATGGGGTTACAAAAAAATAGCAGCAACCGGTCGCTTACGCTCGCGGCTCGGTAACGGAGCTGAACCGCGACCGTGAGGGAGTCGGTGCCTTTCGGCGTCAGAACTTATTCAACTCCGCAATCAGCGCAGCCAACCCCTTCTTGCGATAAATCTGAATCAGCCGTTGTTCCTCACCTGACGGCGCCATCACGCGCTGCAACTGCGGCACGCCAAGATCCGCGCGGCTCGGGATCCACATGCTTCCGTCGGCGAACTCAACGCTCGACACAAAACCAGTCATCGCCTCAATCGCAAGCGGCGTGCCCCCGCGCGTGGGGAACTTCAACGTGGCGTTCTCCAGGATCTGACTCTTCTGCCCCGGCGCCAAATTCAATTCCGCCGGCACCGACCCCGCCAGGAACTGACGCCCGCCGCGATCCTCCAGAATCCAGCCGATTTCCAGATACCGTATCGGACGATCAGACCGGTTCTTCACTTCCAGGCGCGGTGCCCGCGCTTCGTTGCCGGCGATCCGAGCCATGCCGCCCATCGGATCGACGGGTGAATCGGGAAGCCGCAGAAACGCGAACTGCACCTGCTTTTCGGGCTCGAAATTGGTGGCTCGCCCGCCGCGCACCATTTGCACGTCCAAGGTAGGACGGTCGGCCGAATGCGTCATGCTATCCAGGATCTCGTGCCGCAACCGTTCCGGACCTCCCTCCGCCACCAGCGACTTGAAATACTTCCGGTCGCGCCGCGCCTCGAATTCGCTCAAGGTAAGGGTGCGGCGTGAACCCAATTTGTCCGAACCGTAAAAGCTGAGATCGTCGAATAAGACGCCATCCAAACCAATCTGGACTGGCGCGGCACTCGATGCCTGCAGCGGCCGCAGCAGCCGCAGATCGAGGTGCAAAGGAAAGGTCTCGAATGGACCGACATCCAGGCTGGTTACCGTCACCGAACCCTTGCCACCGGGCGTCACTTCCTGCGCCGTCACCAGCAGCGTGATGCCGCGAATCCTGCGTTGCGAAGAATTGCGCAGCGTCAGTGCGGCGTGTAAATCCAGAAGCATCGCGCCGCCGCGCGCCGTCTCACTGGATTCGCCGTAATCGGAAGCGATCACCGCAACCGGAGAATCCTTAGGAAGGTCGATTTTCGGGAGCACGCCCGCAAAGGCCGCGCTCGACCATAAGATCAATCCAAGAACACTACTGCTCCGCATCATACACCTTATTGGTCGTAACCTGACCAGTGTCCGCATCGACGTAACGTACGCCCATCGAACCGCGCATACTTACCGAAACCGTTACGGCATCCGAGTGTGGATGCATCAGCGACAAAGTGCGGCCGTTTTGGCTCAGGTCCAGCGACAAAGAAGAAGCTTCCAACATCACATCTTCTGTCCCCGCCACCGGATGTTGCACCAATTTACCGATGCGCTCCGTCCGCACACGCTTCAAAGCCGAAAGAAGATGATCCATCTGCGGCCGAGGCAGGTTGATCCAAAACGCAGCCCCGAACACCACCGTCGCGCAGGCCACCACCATCGCCGCATTCCATCCCAGATGGCGGGGCCGGCCCACCAGCGAGGGTTTGTCAAAGCGAGCGATCGCCTCGCCCGCCGCCAGACCCACGCGAACATTGGCCGTCATCTCTTCGGCCAGTTGGTTCCAATTCAGATTCTCCGGCAGCTCCGCAGTCACTTCCCGAACCTGTTCTCTCGCAGCCCGCAAGGCCTGCACCTCGCCTGCACAACTCGCGCAGCCAGCGACGTGCCGGCCAATGCGCCACCGGTCGAGCAATCCAAGATCTCCGCCCGCCAGCAGCGCCAGTTGGACTTGATTGGCGTGTTTCATTAGACCTTCTTCCCCATCGGCCGGCGGCCACGATCCATGTAGCGCTTAAACTTGATGCGCGCGTTCGCGATGTGCGACCGCACTGTGGCTTTCGAACAATTCATCTGTTCGGCCACTTCATCGGCCGGGAGTCCTTCCACATCGCGCAGCAGCAATGCCGTTCGTTCGCGCTCAGTCAGGCAAGTAAGCCCCTGCTCGAGATAGGCCCGATGCTCGGTGCGCAGCACGGCCTGCTCGGGACTCTCCGAAGGCTCACTCAGCGGATCCACCAGGCTGTCGATCTCACAGAAGTTTACCTTCCCGTTGCGCCGTAGAAAATCGATAGCCGTATTGCTGGCGATTCTGGACAACCAGTGCGCCGCTTTATCGATGTCCTTCAGCTGGTCCTGCCGCTGCAGCGCCTTGATAAAGGCTTCCTGGGTAAGATCCTGGGCGTCCGCGACGTTTCCGACAATCCTGTAAATCAGCAGGAAAATCCGCCGTAAGTTATCAGAAACAAAGCGGTTTTGTAACTCTTGCGCGGACTGCAAACTGGCCTCGAGTTGGGATTGAGTACCCCGTTCGCTCATTGCTTGCTCAAAACTATAAACTGCGGACGCCATGCCTATAACAGGCTGACGTTAAAACCCGAAAAGCGTGCAAACCTTTCGATGGTTCCATCGGCTTCCCTCACCCAATTGTATATGGGTTTTGGCCAAATCCGCGTTCATCAGCGTTCATCTGCGGCTTAAATCTTCGAACACATCTTCGGGGAGGTCCACCAACGACCGGACAACCACATCCGCCCCATCCAGCAATCCCTTACGGCTCACCCCGATACACCGCATTCCCGCGCGCCGCGCCGCTTCCACGCCCGGCACAGCGTCCTCCACCACGATGCAGCGCGATGCCGGCATCCCCAGCCGCGCCGCCCCGGTCTGAAATACCTGCGGGTCGGGTTTCCCGGCTGTCACGTCCTCGGCCGAGACCAGCGCCTCAAAGAAACCGGCCATTCCGATCACTTCCAGCACCACCTCGATATTCGCCCGCGGCGCCGAAGAGGCAATCGCCTGCAGCCAGCCTTGCTCGCGAAGCCGCTGGACCCATTCCCTTGCCCCCGGCAACGGTTCCATGCGGCCTTCGCGAACCAGCTTCCGATACCGTTCCTCCTTGTCATCTCCTACGCGCTGCATGCGTTCCGCCGACGCGCCAGCCTCGAGCCACTGCGGAAGGATGGAATCATTGCGCTGCCCAAATGTCTTGATGAACTGCTCGTGCGTGATGGTGAAACCTTCGGACGCCATGCTGTCGCGCCACGAGAGCCAATGGTATTCCTCGGAATCCACAAGCGTGCCATCCATGTCCCAAAGTACGGCGCCGGTCATTCCGTCATTTTATCGTGATATAGAAATCGGCAGTAGATACGACGAAATTCAACTGGACGAACGTGTGGCCGCTCCCAGCGAGCGACTTCGGCAATAGGATATTGATCTGATCCAGCCCTGGAAATTGGGTTTGTGGTCCCGCATAGCTCGCGGTAAGATCCTGGTTCCCAATTTGCGCACCGACGCCAAAGGTTGGGGCATCGAAGCCGGTGCCGAACAGAATCAAATAGACGTCGCCGGTCGAAACATCAATGGGTACTTCCTGGAAACTCCCACCTTGCTCGGTGAGGATAGGCTCGGTAGTCTGGACATTGTTCGCATCAACGCGCACAGCGTAGCCCACGGGAATTCCACTCGGTTCCGCCATGAAAATTGTGGCGGCCAATGGAACGATCTGAATTTCGGTGCTCGCGGATTGTCCGTCCGAAGTCGTAATCGTAACGACGGCTGTGCCCGTCGCAAGGCCCGCCGGTAGAACGAAATTCACTTGTCCTGGTGAGGCGAAGTAGATCTCAGCCTGGCTTACAACGCCCAACTGATCCTGCACGCTCACGGAGGTGCCTCCCAAGCTGGTGGGGAGCGTTGGCGGTGTCCCAGAAGCCGTACTCAATGCCAGGTGCTTGCCGAACGCAGACGCGATGGAGTGGGGCGCCATAGGCCCGAACGAGAAATCGGCAGCCGAAACTACACTGATGAGCGCGGACGACCGGGAGAGATTGAAGAAGACGCCGAAACCGCTCGATGTGCCCAACCCCAGATCCAACTTGCCGTCCCCATTGAAGTCGCCCGCGATCACCGGGCCGAACGGTAAGGGCAGATCGAGCATCTGCAACTGAAATGTTCCATCCCCGTTGCCGACCAAAATATTTTCGTTGCTCAAGAATATGTCGGGTATTCCGTCGCCATTGAAATCGCCTACCAACACGGACGGTGCAGTGTCGGAATGCAGGTCGGTCGTGTAGATGATCGGGGCCAGAAACGTACCGTCGCCATTCCCGAACCAAATCGCGACGCCTTGCGGTTGGAAACCCGAAACCAGGTCCAGCTTGCCGTCGCCCTTGAGATCGCCCGCGGCTAAGCTCACCAGACTTGTTCCCGGCGGCGAGCTGATGTCAGCACCCGCGGACAGCGTTCCGTCAGCCCCGCCCAACAACAGGTTGATGCCCGTTCCAGTCGCCACGGCAATATCGTCAAACCCGTCTTTATTGAAATCCCCAGCCGCCAGGGCAAGCGCTCCCATACCAGCCGGGTAGGCCGCGGGCGATGCGAACGTTCCGTCGCCTTTGCCCAAGAAGATCACTACTTGATCCGTTTGGAAATTATAGGTGGTGTTAATTGCGGCCAGATCCGCGTGGCCGTCTTTGTTGAAATCGCCAGTAACCAGCGACCAAATGGAGCCAGGCGCATTGATCGAGACAGGTGCGAGGAAAGTTCCGTCCCCTTTGCCCAGGAAAATCGTGATGCTGCCGGGGCCCGTGGGGCGAGCAACAGCCACGGCCAAGTCCAGAATGCCGTCCTGATTAAAATCCGCAGCCACCACGGAAGTCGGGTAGGCTTGTGGATCCGTGACGGTGAAATCGTAGGTGAAAGTGGGCGAAATCGCGTCGCTCGCGCTCCCCAAAAAGACCGACAAGTATTGGAATCCACTCACTACGGCCAGATCGGAAATACCGTCCTTGTTGAAATCCCCAGACGTTACGGCGACATCCAAATTCGTTGTATCGCCTGGGGGATTAAAAGGCTCGGACCTCAGCGTCGCTTGATTCGGCAGTGGCGCCAGCGGCGCGGCCTCCAGACCGCCGGCTCCGTCGCCAAAGTAAACGGTAAGCGTATCCTCATTGTCGCCAAAAAGGTTCGCTTCGCCGAGGATCAGCGGATTGCCGTTACCAATCAGAACATCCATTTTTCCGTCCCCGTCGAAATCGGTCAGGATGACGGGCTCCCCGCCGGCCCCTAAGAAGTCTCTCCGGGTCGGGAACCCGCCTTTTCCGTCTCCCAGAAGAATGGTGATGCCAGCAGTAACGACGTCGGGGATGCCGTCACCGTTCATATCTCCAATCGCTATAGCCCCCGGAGTACCGGGATCGAAAAACACGTTACCCGAGGCGCTGACCGGAAATAGGGTTTGCGGCAAGAAAGTTCCGTCACCCTTGCCCAACATAACAGCTACCTCATTCGCAGCGAACGTCGACGACGCAAGCGGACATGTCAGAAAAATGAGATCGTTCTTCCCGTCCCCGTTCAGATCGGCCATCGCGATCGCAGCCGGACCGGCCTCATTGGGAGTGGTGATCGTGGACGTAACGAACGTCCCGTCACCCTTGCCGAGCGCGATGAGAATGCCTCCTGTAGGAAGCCCGGGAGCGCCTACAGCGATATCCGGCTTGCCATCGCCGTTGAGATCGCCCACCGCCATGGAGCCATTTGCAGACCCGCTGAATGTGAAGCTGCCCGCCGGTTGGAAGCCGCCCAAGCCGTCCCCCAGGAAAACGTTAACGCCCCCTGGACCTAGCTCATCGCCGTCAATGAACACCGCATACTCAGCGATCAGATCCAATTTGCCATCGCCGTTGACGTCAGCCAGGATTAGTGAGAGATATTGGCTATACTCATCCGGAGCCGGTCCCCTCGGCAAAATACCTATTTCGTTCTCCGAGACGAATTGCAAATGCTGATCAAATACGATGACATCCAGATTGCTGCCTTGGTCCAACGATACGAACATGTAGTTCCCTGATTGGAGAACCGCGAAGGCTGCCGATTGCGCCACTCCACTCTGAGAAGACGCCGCAGGAGCAGCTTTCCCCGACGCAGGGGATGCCGGACGAGACAGACAGTTTGAAAACTGCTGCTCAAAGTGAGGGATCGTCCTTAAGATGGCGTAAGGCGAAGTATTCGCTATCTCGAAAGCAGTGTACGAACCGTCGCTCTGCCGCAAAAGCGTCAGGTGCGATGAATCGGTCGCGTCAAGGTTAACTGTTCTCGCATTCAGAAAATTAATCGGTGGACACGTGGGCTGGGCACTGGCGTAAACAGCTGCCAGCAACAGGAAAATAATTTTGAGATTCAAAAGGCCTCGGATTCTTGAAGGTGCGCGGGCCTTCTCTTAAATGACCACTGACGGGGCTGAAATTCTACACCACTTCCACAACAATATTACTATTCGAAGGTGGCGCAGGCGCTTTCGCCTGCGAACCTTACAATCCAGGATGCAAATGCAAGGTCTTTCCTGCCGCTACGTACACCGGTTCAGAGAATTGCGTGCGGCCGCCCCCTCGAATTTCGATATTGTGATTGCCCGGACGCAAGTGCATTTTTTTGTCCTCTTGCGTGCTAGCCAAACCGCAACCGTGAGGGAGTCGGTGCCTTACCGAACCGCGACCGTGAGGGAGTCGGTGCCTTACCGAACCGCGACCGTGAGGGAGTCGGTG
>CABEDY010000101.1_pt1 | contig 32982 bp, 32 predicted proteins | sample 3423171 | NCBI WGS metagenome assembly CABEDY01 (sample SAMEA5534333, study PRJEB31848) | metagenome | biome: tundra; feature: field; material: soil | place: USA | collected 2013-05 | depth 0.15 m | reverse complement strand
GGCTAGTGAAAGTGATGCGATGGGCGTGGAGGAAAAAGCGGGCTAGCGGGGCGGGTGGTGCGCCGTAGAGTTTGTCGCCAGCCACTGGATGGCCGATACTGGCTAGGTGGACGCGGATTTGGTGAGTGCGGCCTGTGCCGATTTTTACTTCCAGGTAGCTGTAGCCTTCGAAGTGCCTCAGCACTTTGTAGTCTGTGATGGCTTGGCGGCCGGCGGCTAATTTGGCAGTCATACGAACTCGGCGAATTGGATCGCGCGCGATGGGTTTGGTGATTTGACCCCGATCCATTTTCAGGCGACCGTGTACCAAAGCGAGGTAGATTTTTTCCACATTTCGGTTAGAGAACTGCGCGGCAAGATGGCGGTGGGCTGCGTCGGTTTTCGCTACCAGGATGACTCCGCTGGTGAGGCGATCGAGCCGATGCACGATTCCGGGCCGCAAATCGCCGCCTACGCTTGAGAGCGTTCCGAAGCGATGCACCAGTGCATTGACCAGTGTCCCGGAGTGGCGGCCAGCACCGGCATGCACCACCATGCCGGCAGGTTTATTGATCGCGATCACGTCATCATCCTGATAAAGGATTTCGAGCGGCAGATCCTCTGGTTCGGCGTGGAGCGGTGCAAGATCAGCCGGCTCTATCTGAATTTGCTCTGAGCCTTTCAACAAATACGAGCGCTTGGCGGGCATGCCGTTCACCTGCACGCGCCCTTGATTGATCCACGCCTGCAGGCGCGACCGGCTATATTGCGGAAGTTGATTGTGGAGAAATTGGTCCAGGCGTTGGCCGGCGTCGGTGGATGAAGTCTCTAAGTGGATCACGCTTGTGCTACACCAGTTATATTCAAAAAGACTCCACACTCGCTGGAACGCGCGAACGCCTGGTTCTGGCGTTGTTGTTTTTTGGCGTCGCGGCGGCGCGGCTGTGTCACACCGGCATCGTTTGGGTGGAGGAAGGATATCCCACCGCGGCGGCGATCCAGCTTCTGGATGGCAAGCTGCTCTATCGCGACATCTGGTTCGACAAGCCGCCGCTCGCGGCATATATATATCTGCTGTGGGACGCGCGCATCGGAGTGACACTGCGGCTTTCTGGCGCGATCTTCGTTTTTCTTTGTTGCTGGATGGCGTGGAGGTTTGCGCGAGAGATGTGGAGTCCGCGCGAAGGGATGGCCGCGGCGTGTTTCGTCGGATTCTTTCTGACGTTCGGGATTCCGTCGGCAGTGATGGCGCTGGCTCCGGATCTGCTGATGGTGTTGCCGCACATCGCGGCTGTGTATCTGGCATGGCGCGGGCGCGCGTTTCTCAGCGGGCTGACCGTGGGGATCGCGATGTTGGTGAATCCCAAGGCAGTGTTTGTGCTGGCGGCCTGTGCATTGTGGACCCGTGGGACAAGCCTCCGGCTTGTCCGATTGGGCAAGCCGGAGGCTTACCCCACGCTGATGTTGCTGGCTGGATTTGCTCTTCCGAACCTTGCGGCGCTGGCCTTGTTCGGAAGCCCCTACATTCAGGAAGTCTGGAAATGGGGCGCGTTGTATTCGAAGCAAACATTCGCGCTTTCGACAGGAATTACCCGGACTTTGAGTTGGGCCGGCTTCCACTGTGCGCTGGTGATGGCTGCTGCGTACGCATTTTGGAAAGAGAAGAGATGGCGGATGGCGGTCTGGCTGGTCCTGGGTTTGGTGGCAGTGGCGGCGGGTTGGCGATTTTTCCCGCGCTACTACTTCCAGTTGCTGCCTGTGATGGCTCTCATGGCGGCGCGCGGCTACACGTTGCTAGGACGATGTCGAGCCGTTGTATGGCTGCTGTTACTGATTCCGCTTGGCCGCTTCGGTCCGCGATATGTCACGCTGGCGTGGGACCTGGCGCAGCATCGCCCGACGCAGTGGAGCGATCTCGCCATGAATCAGGACAGCCGGGCCGCAGCGGATCGGATTGGGCACGATGGAACGTTGCTGGTGTGGGGCTACCGGCCGGACATTTTCGCGTATACGCGAATGAAAGCAGGCACGCGGTTTCTAGATTCTCAGCCTCTGACTGGAGTGCTGGCGGATCGACACTTGACCAACTCGGAGGTGATCGCGCCGGAGTGGGCGGCGGAGAATCGGCGAGAGCTCGCGCGGACGCAGCCGCATTGGATTGTGGATGGACTCGCGGCTTTTAATCCCACGCTCGCGGTGTCGAATTATCCGGATTTGAAGGAGTGGTTGGCGGGGTATGGGGAAGTTGGGAGGACGCGGGGGACGATTATTTATCAGAGGAGGTAGCGTTACGCTCCCTTCCGGTCGCGGCTCGGTAGGGTCCAGCACGGTGTGCGTTTTTCCAGGAACGCGGAGATACCTTCCTGGGCGTCCTGGGCGAGCGCATTCATGGTCATTACTTCCTTGGTGTAAGCGTATGCTTTGGGCTGGTCAAGATCGATCTGGGCATAGTAGGCTTGCTTGCCGAGCCCGACCGTGAAGCTGCTTGCCTCGGCTATTTGGCCGGCCAGCCGCCGAGTTTCTGTTTCGAGCTCCGCGGCCGGCACGATGCGGTTCACCAGTCCCCATTCGGCCGCGGTGGCTGCGTCCACCAGCTTCCCGGTGAGCAGCATTTCCATGGCCCGTTTGCGCCCCACGGCGCGGCTTAAGGCGACCATCGGAGTGCTGCAGAAAAGCCCGATTCTCACGCCGGGCGTAGCAAAGGTAGCCTGCTCGCTCGCGATTGCGAGATCGCAACTGGCCACCAACTGACAACCCGCCGCGGTGGCGACACCTTGCACCTGCGCGATAACCGGCTGCGGGATGGATTGAATCTTGGTCATCAACTCGGTGCAGACGTCGAAGATGCGGCGATAATCCGTGACGGTGCGGCCCACCATTTCGCTCAAATCGTGTCCGGCCGAGAAGGCTTTCCCGGTGGATGCCAGGATGACCGCGCGGACGGTCGGGTCGGCGCCGAATTCGTCCAAGGAACGAATCAGATCGAGCATCAGGGAAAGCGAAAGCGGATTGCGGCGGTCGGGCCGATTGAGCGTGATGATACCCAGGTTGCCTTCGGTGGTTTGCAGCAAATCTTGATTCGGCATGGCGCGGTCTCCATCTTCGAGTGTACTGTTTCACCCTGCCCGGCAGGACGGCATCCCAATGTCACTTAGTTTTGCCGGGGCTGAACGATCTGAAGTGGTGGTGGGGCGGACCCCAGGGTCCGCAGCCGACGCCCTCGTCGGCTTGCCTGGTTTGGAGGAAGCTGATTTCACTGGCGAGGAGCGGGTCCAAGGGGACCCGCGCAGACCAGGGGGTCTGCCCCACGACTGCATTTGGATCCCCGGCTTTGGGGAAACTAGTTGACATTGGGATGGCATCCTGCCCCACAGCTTCGTTTCTCCGATACCATGAAGCGGTGGAAGCTGACGATCACTCCGAACCGGCGATTGGGCCAGCATCTGGGTCAACACCTGGATCGGCCTGGGCCGGCCTCAAGGACGACGAATTACTGGCGTGCCGGATTTGCGATCTGGGCGTGCGTATTGCCGGCAGCGAACTGGAGGGTCGGGTGGCGCAGTTCCAGGAGGAGCTGGCCGCGCGAGGCCTTGCGTTCCGTCCAGCCTGCTATCTGGGCGACGAATGGTTCTCGCCGGCCGGCGTTCCCGCGATAGCGATCCCGTTTTATCTGGCCCATCCCCGTCTCAAGACTCTGGAGCATCGCCAGATGCTGGAAGTGGAGGGTGGCACGCCGGAGTGGTGCCAGCAATTGCTAAGGCATGAGTGCGGCCACGCCATCGATCACGCTTATCGATTCTCTTCGCGCGACGATTGGCGCAGGATATTCGGCAGCCCGGACGCTGAATACGCGCCGGAAACTTACCAGCCGCGGCCGTACAGCAAAGGCTTCGTCCGCCATCTGCCCAATTGGTACGCGCAGGCCCATCCCGACGAAGATTTCGCCGAAACCGTCGCCGTGTGGCTTTCCATGAAGCCGGAAGAGTGGCGGGAGCAATACCGGGGCTGGAAGGCGCTCGAAAAGCTCCAATTCGTCCATTCTCTGATGGAGGAAGCAAAAAGTAATCCGCCCAAGGTGTCGCGCGGACGGCGTATTTCCGACGCCAGCAAGCTGCGGAAAACTCTGGCAAGATATTATGCGGAACGGCGCAAACTGTACGCGGAGGATTTTCCCGATTTTTATGACGCCGATTTGCGAGTTATATTCGAGAATGGTGAGCCGCATGGAGAATCCGCCGCTCGAGTGATGCGCAAAAACCGTGCGGCCCTGGTAGCCTCTATCGTGCGTTGGACGCAGCAACGAAAGTACACCGTGGATATGCTGGTGCGTAGGTTAATGCAGCGCTGCCAGCAATTGGAGCTGACCGCACCTCGCGACCAGGCGCGATTGTCCTATGAATTGTCCGCATATCTGGCGACACTGGTAACCAATCACCTGCATACCGGGCGTTTTAAGAGGTCTGTGTAACCGTGAAAGTCCTGGTGCTGTTTGACGTTGCGCGCCCGGGGACGGCTGGGGAAACCTTCTCGCCGCGCGTGCTTGAAGAAGAAGAGGACAAGCAGACCGAGGCGGATGTACTGTCGTGCCTCGAAAAACTGGGACATCAGGTGGAAACTCTGGCGGTTTTCGACGATGTGGTGTCAATTGTGGAAAAACTAAAAGAGTTCATGCCGGACGTGGTGTTCAATCTCACCGAATCGTTCCACTCCAATCGGGCGCATGAGCCGAATATTCCGGCATTGCTGGAACTGATGCGGGCGCGCTACACGGGGGCGAAACCCGATGGGCTGATCCTGTGCAAGGACAAAGCGTTGGCTAAGAAGGTTCTGCTGTACCACCGGCTGAGAGTGCCGCACTTCGTCATTTCGCCGGAATCGCGCCCGCTGAAGCGGCTGCGCCGTTTCGTTTTTCCCGCTTTTGTTAAACCGGTGAGTGAGGAGTCGTCCGACGGTATCGCCAAGGCCTCCTTCGCCAAGAGCGAAGAGGAGGCGCTGGAGCGGGCGCGCTTCATTCACGAAAAATTCCAGTGCGATGCGCTGATCGAGGAGTATATCGAAGGCCGCGAGCTCTACGTCAGTGTGATGGGAAACAGCAAGCTGACGGTGTTTCCGCCGCGGGAGATCTTTTTCGAGCAAATGCCGGAAGATGAGCCGAAATTCGCGACATTCAAGGCCAAGTGGGACGATACGTATCGGAAAAAATGGGGGATTAAGAATGGACCGGCTAGAGAGCTTCCCCCGGGGCTCCAGGATAAGCTGACTCGCCTGGCTCGGAAGGTATACCGGGTGCTGAAAATCCGCGGGCTGGGTAGGATCGACGTGCGGCTCACGGCGGGCGGGGAAATTGTTATTATCGAGGCCAATCCGAATCCGTCGCTCGCCCGGGAAGAGGATTTCGCGCAATCGGCTGCGGCTGCGGGGGTCGACTATGAGCAGTTGATCCAGAAGATTTTGGACACTGCGGGTGCGTGAAGGCACCGACTGCCTCGAACCCGTGAAAAATCGGCCCAGGCACCGACTCCCTCACGGTCGCGGTTCGGTAAAGCGGTAGTGGCTCGGTAGAATGGTTGTTTGCGGGCTTTTGTTCCTTTTTTCCGGAATCCTCACTTGGCAACCATCGCCGGCAACTACTGGCGGCGCGAGTTGGACGAGAAGCGTTTCCCGGTGACGGCTCGATTGTTCGAGACCGAACCGGGCGTGCAAGTATTGGTGCATTCGCAGCGGCCGCCTGGCGAACCTGTGGCGGAGATCATCATGGTGCATGGCCTGGAAGGTTCGAGCGATGCAGGTTATGCCCGAAGCCTGGCGCAGGCCGCGCTCGAAGCCGGGTTTGCCGCGCACCGTTTCAACATGCGAAGCTGCGCGGGCACCGAACATTTCAGCGGTAAGGCGCTCTATCATTCCGGGCAAACTTCGGACTTGCTCGCGGTGCTCCAAGCGACGAAAGGCCCCGCTCCTGTTTTTCTGGCCGGTTTTTCGCTGGGCGGAAACGTGGCCCTGAAGCTGGCGGGCGAACTGGGCGATACGGCGAAGGAACTAATTTCCGGGGTGACCGCGGTCTCGACGCCTATCGATCTGGCGGCCTGCGCGCGGCGGCTCCAAGCCCGCTCGAACTTCATCTACTCGAACCGCTTCCTGCGGCGGCTGAAACAGCGCGTCTCGCTGAAGGAGCGGTTGACGCCCGGCAGCTTTTCCCTGGATGGTCTGGCGCGCGTGAAGAGCGTCTATGAGTTCGACGACAAGTTCACCGCGCCGGCGTTCGGATTCGGAACCGCCGACAATTACTACGCTACGCAATCGGCCAATCAGTTCCTGGAACGAATCCGCGTGCCGGCTTTGTTGGTGCAGGCCAAAGACGATCCGTTGATTCCGTTCGACGTGTACAACCTTCCAGCATTCTCGAACAATCCTTGGTTGCGCCTGTTGCCGGTGGATCATGGCGGGCACTTAGGGTTTGTGTCGAGGAGTAAGCCACGTTTCTGGCTGGATGAGGTTCTCGTACAATGGATGGAGAAAGTGCGGAACAAAGTGCCCGCGGACCTCGTCCCTTAATACAGATGGCTCAAACTGCGTCGTTTCGCGAAGCAACCGCGGTTGCGGCCGATTCCTTGCGCTCCAGCAAACTGCGCAGCTTTCTGACGTTGTTCGGAATCATTCTGGCCACCACAACCTTGATCGCCGTGATGTCGGTGATCCACGGCATGGATGTGTACATTGCCAACAGCGTTTCCGATATGGGCGCCGACGGATTTCGCGTAGTGCGGATCGCTTTCCTGGGCAACTTCGATCCCAAGAAGTTCCTTGAGCTGCAGAAGAAGAATCCGCAACTGAGCCCGGAGGAGTATAACTACTTGAAGGGCTCTGCCACCTTGCTGAGCGAGTTCGGCATGAATTCAGATCGTGGCGCAAACATATCGCTGGGTACACACACCATGAAGAGCGTGGATCTGACGGGAGGGACTCCGAACTGGGCCGCGCTGGCAAACACGCAGCTCGCAACCGGGCGGTATTTTTCCGATATCGAAAACAATCACCACGCCACCGTTGCTGTGATCGGCAACGACGTGAAGACTAACCTGTTTGGCGACGGTGATCCCCTCGGCAAGACGTTCAAGATAGAAGGCCGGCCATTTACGGTGATTGGGGTCGCTTTACCCAAGGGCGCCGTCTTCGGCCAGTCGCAGGACGGGTTCGTGGATATCCCGATTGAAACGTACTTCCAGATCTACGGATCTCGCCAGGGTATTGAATATGCGGCCAAGGCTATCGATCAAACGGTGTTGGAGCAAGCCAAGGACGAAGTCCGCATGTTGCTGCGCGCGCATCGACATGTCGGGCCCAGCCAGGACGACAATTTCTCGATTCTCTCTTCCGATTCTCTGGTGGGTGCGTGGGACCGGCTGACGGGCGCCATTGCGGCCACCGCGGTAGCAGTGGTCTCGGTGTTCATGGTGGTGGGAGGCGTGGTGATTATGAACATAATGTTGGCGGTGGTGACCGAGCGCACGCACGAAATCGGAATCCGCAAGTCGGTTGGCGCGCGCCGCCAGGACATTCTCAATCAATTCTTAGTGGAATCGTCCATGCTGGCTGGTATCGGCGGATTGCTGGGCGTAATTTTCGCCTGGTTGGTCGCGGTCCTGGTGCGCACCTTGACGCCCGTGCCAATGTCAGTCCCTATTTCAGCCGTCGTGATTGGAGTGGCGCTTTCGACGGTGGTTGGGCTTTTCTTCGGAATCTATCCGGCGCAACAAGCGGCGAAGCTGGATCCCATTGAGGCATTGCGGGTGGAAAGATGACGCTGGTTGAGTTGGGATCGGCGGTGGGTCTCGCGCTGAACACCGTGCGTGAACACAAGATGCGCTCTTTCCTTACGGTGCTCGGCGTGATCATTGGGACCGGAACCATTATTGGAGTGGGTTCGATCATCGCGGGGCTCGATGGCGCAATTACGAACGTTCTGCGAAGTTTCGGAACCAATACAGCGGTTGTTTTCAAATTTCCGTTTTTGAGCGCCGTGACGGACGAGGAAGTACACCGCAAATCGCTCAATTACGAGGACGCAGTGGCAATCGCTGAGCGCTGCCCTTCGGTGCTGCACGTGAGCCCTTACCTTTTCCCCAATACTTTTGGGACCGGTCCACAGATCAACATCGCCCGCTACAAAGGCCAGGAACTGTATCAGCCTGACATCGGGGGCACAGAAGAATCGTATGTTGCGGGCGGCTCGGCCGAGATGAGTGAAGGCCGCTTCTTTACTGATGCCGAGAATCAGCATCATATGCCGGTAGTCTCGGTGGGAGCGGATGTGCCCAGGGCGCTGATGAACGGAGAAGATCCAATCGGCAAGTGGATCGATGTAAACGGCCACAAATTCGAAATTATTGGAGTGATGAAGCGCCCGGCCGCGTCTTTCCCCGGCCAGAACGATGTTCGTCTTTTGTTGCCCTACTTCACGATGAAAAAGATGTTTCCGGCGGCCAAGGAGAACATGCTGATTGTGGTGGCCCAGCCGGGCCTATTGCCTGCCGCGATTGACGAAACGCGGGCGGTGATGCGAATCCAGCGGCATGTGCCACCGAATAAACCCGACGATTTCTCGATTTCCACTTCCGAACAGATGGTGCAGCAATTCCACAGCGTGACCGCGATGGTTGCGATGGTGATGGTGGTGTTGAGTTCGATCGGGCTGCTGGTGGGCGGGATCGGAGTAATGAACATCATGCTGGTGTCGGTGACGGAGCGCACGCGCGAGATCGGCATTCGCAAGGCAATCGGTGCGAGGCGCGCGGATATCGTGCTTCAGTTCCTGACCGAAGCGGTGGTGTTGACGGGCCTGGGCGGACTGATCGGCATGACGTTCGGATGGATGATCTCGCTGCTCTGCCGCCTGGTTTTTCCCAGCCTTCCGACGGCTGTACCTCTATGGGCCGCGGTGTTGGGCGTGGTGGTCTCAGTGGCGATCGGCCTATTTTTCGGTATCTGGCCGGCGAACAAGGCTGCGCGGTTGGACCCGGTGGTGGCGCTGCGGTACGAGTAACTAAAAAACGTTTCTCGTTTCTCGTTTCTCGTTCGGTTCGCTCTCGTCTTCCCGGATGTTCAACGGGTCCTGTCCAGACGGAGCCATCGATCAGCCCGTCTTTCAGTCCGCACCCAACGAGAAACGAGAAACGGCTTTATCGGCTCGCGGTGCGTTTGCCTGTGCCGCGAATCGGGGAATGTTTGATGCGGCGCCCTGCCCGGCTCGACACGACGGGCGGAGCCTGCAGGAGCTTGTTGCAATGCAAACAGCGCGCCACGTCCGATCGGGTGGACAGGTGGCAGCACCCGCAATAAACTTGCGGCAGCGACACGGTGGTCATGAGTGGCAACATTTTCGGCTCCTTTTGTTATTTATCGGTTCGAGAGCCTCATCTCTTTAGGTCCATGCGATGATGGATGCAGATAATTTATGCAAGCCAAACCACAGTCGTCCGAGTGGCTGGAGGCGGCTCGGGAGGCCATGGAAATCGAGGCCGAGGCCATTCGAGCGGCCGGCCGGCGTCTGGATGACAATCTGGAACGCGCGGTGGATATGATTCTGGCCCATCCGGGCAAGGTTGTGGTTACCGGCCTCGGGAAATCCGGCCATGTGGCTCGAAAGATCGTTGCGACCTTGTGCAGCACCGGAACTCCGGCGGTATTTCTGCACGCCGCGGAAGCATCGCATGGCGATTTGGGAATCTATACGCCAGGCGATCCGACATTGATGGTATCGAAAAGCGGCAATACCGCGGAATTAATGAATTTGATTCCCTTTTTGCGCGACCTGCCATCCCAACGCATTGGGATTCTCGGCAATCCGCAATCGCCGCTGGCGGCAGCGATGGACGTGGTGCTGGATGCATCGGTGGAGCGCGAAGCTGATCCTGGGAACCTGGCTCCCACTGCCAGTGCGACGGTGGCATTGGTGCTGGGGCATGCGCTCACGGTGGCGCTGATGCGGGCGCGCAACTTCAGTGTCGACGATTTTGGACGCTACCATCCCGGCGGCCACCTGGGCCGCAGCCTGCGGCTGACCGTAAGCGACGTATTGCACGGCCGCGAAGAAGTTGCGTGGGCGTGGCCCGAGGATTCGCTCAAGAAAGTAGTTATCGCCATGAGCCACTATCCCCTGGGCGCGGCTTGCGTGGTGGACAGCGCCGGAAGGCTGGCAGGGTTGATCACCGATGGCGATCTGCGGAGGGCGCTGAGGGCGCACGACGACATCCGCGAGCTAACGGCCGCCGATGTGATGACCGCTAATCCGGTCACCATCTCGCCGCGCGCTCGTCTGTTGGATGCGCTCCGTCTGATGGAGGACCGGCCGTCCCAGATTTCGGTGTTGCCGGTGACCGATCCGGCAGACGGCCAGTGCCTGGGTCTGCTGCGCGTGCACGATATTTATCGGGCGGATCTGGAATAGGCGTGGCGCACGCACTCATGCGTGCCGCGTTCACACTCGTGTGAACGCCTGGTGTTCGCTGGAGAGCGAACACGGCACGCATGCGTGCGTGCGCTACGGCACCGCAGTTTTTTCGATCCGCTCGACTAGATCCAACAGCGTCCGAGCCAGCGCCCGCGCTGCCTCCACTTGCAAATGGACTCCGATCTCGAAAGCGCCTGTAAGCTTGCCGCTCTCTTCGGCCAAAAGCTTGAGTCGAACAGATCGGCCGAACAGGTTGTCGCTTGAAGAGTCGCCGTCAATGGAAGTTAGATTCAGACAGCGGGCGCAACCAGGCAACTCTGGCCCTGGGGTCGAACGCGCTTTCGAGACGCCAGCTTGCCCACGGGTTTTCCTTTCGCTTTCAGGGTAACAATGTAAGGGATGGCTCGCGACACGCTGCTCGACTTCTTCCACGACTTCGCGGACCTGCCCAAAGAATTTCTCATCTACGACGACGGCTTTCGCAGCCACCATTACCGCTATGACGAGGTCGCCGCGAAAGCGCGCGCCTTCGCCGGCCGGCTGCGCGATGCGGGGATCGCTAAAGACGACAAGCTCATTCTGTATGGCGAGAACCGGCCGGAGTGGATTATCGCCCTGTGGGGATGCCTCCTTGAAGGCGTCATCGTGGTGCCGATTGACTACCGCTCCTCGCCGGAATTTGTCCAGCGCATCGATCAGATTGTCGAGGCACGGGCGATTTTGATCGGAGACGAGACTTCGCTGCCGGAATCTCCGAAGATTTGGAAGCTGGCTAGTCTGAATGAGGACTATGCCGCCATCCTTCTGCCGCGCGCGATACAGAAGGACCAGACCGCGGAGATCATCTTCACCTCCGGCGCCACCGCCGAACCAAAAGGCGTCATCATCACTCACCGCAATATCCTGGCCAACATCGTTCCCGTGGAAGGCGAGGTGCGAAAGTATCTCAAGTATGGCCATCCGTTCGCGCCCATCCGCTTTCTGAATCTTCTGCCGCTCAGCCACATGTTCGGCCAGGCCATGGCGACCTTCATCCCGCCCATGTTGCCCGGCGTGGTGGTTTTCATGCGCGGGTTCGATCCGAAGGCAATTATCCGGCAGGTTCGCACGCGCCGAATTTCGGTGCTGGTCTCGGTGCCACAGATTCTCGAAATCCTGCGCGAATACTTGCAGCAGACCTTTCCCGAGCTGAAAGGTCTTCGGCCGTCGAAAGTGCACTGGACGCGCAAATGGTGGCGTCACCGCAAAGTTCACCGCCTGTTCGGTTGGAAATTCTGGAGCTTCATCGTGGGCGCCGCTCCGCTTCCGGCCGATCTGGAGGCGTTCTTCTCCGAACTCGGGTTTCTGGTGATTCAAGGTTACGGGCTGACCGAGACGGCCCCGATTGTTACCTTGAATCATCCTTTCCATGCGGGCAAAGGTACGGTCGGCAAGCCGATTGGGGGCGTGGATGTGAAGATCGCTGCGGACGGCGAAATTCTGGTGCGAGGCGAGAACGTGACCTCGGGCTATTATCGCCGTGCTGAAGAAACGGCGCAAGCCTTTGAAGACGGTTGGTTCCATACAGGCGATATCGGTTCGCTCAGGGAGAACGGCGAATTGGTGATCCTGGGCCGCAAGAAGGAAATGATCGTCACGCCCGAGGGTCTGAACGTTTTTCCGGAGGATGTGGAGAGCGTGCTGAACCGTCAGCCGGGCGTGCGTGATTCGGCGGTGATCGGGACGGACCGCGTGCACGCCGTGCTGATACTTTCGCCAGGTGCAAACGCGGATGAAGTTGTGCGGCGCGCCAATGCGCAGCTTGCGGATTACCAGCGTATTCGAAGCGTCTCGATTTGGCCGTACGGTGAATTTCCACGCACGGAAGGCACCGGCAAACTCAAGCATCACGAGATCGCGAAAGGGACGCCGCCGCCGAAAAAGCAAACCAAGTTCGATCCCAGCATTCCGTTGGAATCCCTGACGTCGCTCGAGCGGGTGGAACGCATGGTGGCGCTGGGGTTGGACGAGTCGGAGATCGTGGGCCAGCCAGGGCCGGACGCTGTATCAGCCACCGAATTTCCAAGCTGGAACCGAGGCTCGCTCGCGAGCGCTACTCGCCGCCTGCTTCTGCCCGGATTCCTTCTGCCGCTCACGCGGATCTTCGCGCATATCCATCACGAGGGTTTGCGGAATCTGGAGGGGTTGGACCCGCCGGTGATTTTCGCGGCAAATCACCAAAGTTACATGGACGTTCCGGCGATACTCGCGGCGCTCCCGCCACGCTGGAGATATCGCGTGGCGCCGGCCATGCGCAAGGAATTCTTCGAGCAGCATTTCCATGGCCGAAGTTTTGCCAACAGCCTGAATTATTATTTGTCGGCCTGGCTGTTCAACTGCTTTCCGATCCCGCAGCGCGAACCCGGTGCGCTCGAAACACTGCGCTACATGGGCGAACTTGCGGACGAAAAATGGTGCGTGCTGATTTTTCCCGAAGGCGTTATGTCGAGGGGGAGCGAGATCGCGCCATTCCAACCGGGCGTGGGGATGATGGCTTCGAAACTGGACATTCCCGTGGTTCCGATTCGCATCGATGGTATGAACCGGGTGCTTAATCCGAGTTGGAAGATGGCGAGAATGGCGAGCGTCCGAATCGCATTCGGCCCGCCGTTGCATTTATCAGGCACAAACTATCTGGAGTTGGCCCGGCAGGTGGAAGAAGCGGTTCGGAAGCTGTAGCCTGTGGGGCGGACGCCCTCGTCCGCGCCGGACCCCCTGGTCCGGCTCTTCCATCACACAAGAAACAGAAGCCGACGAGGGCGTCGGCCGCGGACCAGGGGGTCCGCCCCACTTTGCATTCGTCCATCCGAGACCAAGTGTTGTCGACGCGCTACAGTCCCCAGCAGGCGAACAGGAACGCCAGTACATCGGCCTGCTCGGCAATTCGTTCGCTCAGCGCGGTCCCGATGCCGTGGCCGGAATTGCCGCTGGTCCTGAGCAGCACCAGGCGCTTGGTCCCGCTGGCCTGCAGGCGCGCGACCATTTTGCGGGAGTTCAGAGGATCCACGCGCGGGTCGTTATCGCCGGTCAGAAACAGAACGGGAGGATAGTTCGTTCCATCCACCACATGATGATAGGGCGAATAAGCGTACAACGCCCGGAACTGGTCGTCCTCCTTCACGGTGCCGAATTCGGTGACATTGAAAGCGCCGTTGGGTTGAAGCTCAACGCGCAGCATATCGTAGATGCCGACGTGCGAGACCACTGCGCCGAAGAGGTCGGGATGCTGCGTGAGTTCAGCACCCATCAGCAGCCCGCCGTTACTGCCGCCTTCGATAGCCAGCTTGGAGGGAGTTGTGTACTTGTGATCGATCAAATAGTGCGCACAGGCCGCGAAGTCGTCAAACACGTTTTGTTTTTTCGTCAGCATGCCGGCTTTGTGCCAGGCTTCGCCGTATTCGCCGCCGCCCCGCAGGTTGGCAATCGCGATTACAACGCCGTGATCCAGCAGCGGCCTGTTCTGGACCGAGAAGACTGGCTGCAAGCTGACGTTATAGCCGCCGTAGCCGGTCAGCAGAACAGGATTCGTTGCATCCAGCTTGGCGCCTTTCTTGCGAATGATGTTTATCGGGACTCGCGTGCCATCCTTCGAAATCGCGAAGTCGCGGACCACCTCGGCGTCGCTGAAATCCGCTGCCGAAGTCTCGAACAGCGCAGTGCGAGCCACATTCTTCACCGACGGATCATAGCGGAACCAGGCCGGCGGCTCCAGGAAACTGGCATTCTGGAACAAAAGCTCATCTCCGTTTGACCGCGTCATCTGATAAATGGCCGACACGGGTAGGATCGGCACCGTTCCCATCGGTTTTCCTGCCTTGTCGAAGACGCGGATCTGGGACGGTCCGCCGGTCTGATCCTCGATATAGAGGACGTTCGCCGCTGGCTCGAAGCCGGCGATGGTGCTCTTGCCTTCCGCAACGGCGATTTGCGCGTCCGAGACCAGCGGCTTCGCGATGGAGGCTTTCAAAATTTTCCCTTTGGATGCGTTCAGGTGCGACAACATATACAGATCGCCGTCCGGCGAGAACTTCACAGAACTGATTTCGTCGGATAGCCGCGCGATCTGATGCCATTGCCCGGATGGTCCTAGCAGATAATGCGCAAACTCACCGCCGTCGCCGTTGGCCATGGAGGCCAGGATGTAGCGCCCATCGTCGGATGCACGCAATTGGATCTCGGCGATACGCGGAAACTCCTTGCCGATTGAATATTGGTCTTGCTTGGTATCGGTGCCGAGCCGGTGAAAATAAACTTGCTGATAGAAATCCAGATCCGCGGCCGGGCGTTCTCCGGATCTCGGATAGCGGGTGTAGTAAAAGCCCGTGGAATCGGCATTCCACGCTACGCTGCCTCCCGCTGTGCCACCATTGACACGTGGGATGGGCGCGCCGATTTCCTTTCCCGTCGCCACCTCGTAGACATGAACATCTCCGCTCTCGCTTCCGCCTTTCGCCAGTGAGGCGGCCACGTACTTGGCGTCCGTGGATGGAACGTAGAAATCCATCGACGTCCCGCCGGTTGGATCCAGCCTGTTGGGATCCACTAGCACGCGCTCGGAATCGGGCTGGTCGGCGGATTTCATTGTCACCAGCATGGGCTGTTCGGCCGGCGGCTGCGCCTTCACCGCGAACAGGACGCCCTGACGTGCGGTAAGGCGAAAGTACCGAAGCGTCGGGTGGTCTGCCAGCCGCTTGAGTTCGGCGGCGAACGTCGCTCGCATGGGGAGCGAGTCCAAATACTTGCGGGCATATTTGTTTCCGGCATCGCTCCAGGCACGCACGGCCGGGTCGGAGTAATTCTCAAGCCAGCGATAGTCGTCGGTCACCTGGACGCCGTGGTAGACGTCGGTGACCGGCTTCTTGGGAGCGGCAGGCGGCTGGGCGAAAGCGGTCGCGGCCGCCAATGCAGCCAGGCAACAGGGGAGACGAAACATCTCGATATTGTACCCCCGCTAGGGGAGATGCCTGAGACGTTGCTCCAATAAGTCCCCACGAAATTGGTACGCATGGGCGATAGACGGGTCTTGGCTTGCTGCGTTCTAATAGAGCATGACTCGCTGCCCAAGCTGCAACGGCATCATGACTCCGAGGGAGAGGGTTTGCTATGGGTGCGGGGATCCGGCCCCGAAGCAGGCAGGCGGTCCATCGATGCGCGCGCGTTGGGCAACCTTCGTCAGCGTGGCGTTCTTCGCATCGTTGGCGCTCACGGTTGCGTCGTTGTTTGTTGCTGACTACACGCCGCCGTTCATCGCTTGCGTCACCGCGTCGGTGGTCCTGCTATTTCTAAAGAGGGCCTCGGATCAATTCACGCGCGTGAAGCAGTAACGCCGCGCGTAAAGAAATCGCCCCAGGCACCGACTCCCTCACGGTCGCGGTTCGGTAACACATCTTTCCGAACCGCGAGCCAATTTCAGCCACAATTCAGGATGGATCGCGATGAACAACTGCATCGCGTGCGCCGATCTGACGGGTGGTGTTCAATAGAAGGTTATGCCACAAATGGAAGACTTGACCATTACCGGCGCGCTGTGGGACTACATGCGGCGCGTCACGTTGCGGGAACCACCCATTCTGCAGCGTCTGCGTGAGGAGACCGCAAGCCACCCGCAAGCTACCATGCAGATTTCGCCGGATCAAGGCCAATTCATGGCGCTGCTCATCCACCTGCTGGGCGCGCGGCGGACACTCGAGATCGGTGTGTTCACCGGCTATAGCTCGCTCGCGGTTGCGCTGGCGCTTCCCGAAGATGGGCGCATCATCGCTTGCGACGTCCATGAAGAATGGACTTCCGTCGCGCGCCGTTACTGGCGCGAGGCTGGCGTAGAAAAAAAGATCGATCTGCGGCTGCGGCCCGCGCTCGAAACTCTGGACGCCCTGATCGCAGGCGGCGAGGGAGGGCGGTTCGACTTCGCATTTATCGACGCCGACAAGCAGAACTACGCCAATTATTTCGAGCGGGCCCTGGTGTTGGTGCGACCCGGCGGACTGATCGCGATCGACAATGTCTTGTGGTCTGGACGCGTGATCGATCCAGCGGTGCGGGATGCCGATACACTCGCTATCCGGGCGTTCAATGAGAAACTCCACGGTGACGAGCGGGTGTGGCTGAGCATGTTGCCGGTGCGGGACGGGTTGACGCTCGCGTGCAAGAAGCACGTTTGATGAAGAGGTCCCCTCACTGACGTGCGGGGCTACAATCGCATTTGACTCACTGTCTTTGGTAGCCCCGCGCGTAAGCAAGGGGACCTTGCATCCTGTATCAACCTGCCTGCATCTAAGCCCGTATGTCGAATCAGCCTGAGCGGTACTTCGAAGATTATCTGCCGGGATCGGTTTCTGAATTCGGGTCGATAGCGGTGGAGGAATCCGAGATCATCGAGTTCGCGAAGCGCTTCGACCCGCAGGAATTTCACACCGATCCCGAAGCGGCTGCGCGCGGGCCTTTCGGAGGTCTAATTGCCAGCGGCTGGCACACTAGCGCTCTGATGATGCGCATGATCGTCGACAATTACCTGTCGAAGGCATCCAGCTTGGGTTCTCCCGGAATCGACGAACTGCGCTGGCTGCGTCCGGTGCGCCCCGGCGACACGCTGCGCCTTCGAGCGACTATTCTCGACACCAAGCGCTCCCAATCCAAGCCTGATCGCGGCGTGGTGCGGACGCTGACGGAAGTTTTGAATCAGAACGGAGAAGTTGTCATGAGCGTAAAGGCCATGACGCTGATCCGTTGCCGAGCGGCCGGAGTCTAGTAACACCTGAGTCTAGTAACATTAGGCTCATGCCGAATTTCGATTTGAGCGCCATCTGGGAGCAGCACACCGCGCATGAATTCTCCACGCGCGATACTGAGGCCACACTTGACACCATGGTGAACGACGCCTATGTCAATCACATTCCCGTGATGACGGGTGGCTATGGAAAAGAGGAACTGCGGCGCTTCTATTCCACCGACTTCATTCCCAAGATGCCGCCCGACACCACGCTCACCCCGGTTTCGCGAACGGTTGGCGCCGACCAGTTGGTGGACGAAATGATCTTCTCCTTCACTCACTCGGTGGAAATGCCGTGGATGCTGCCGGGAGTGGCGCCCACGAATAAACGCGTCGAAATCCCACTGGTAGTGATCGTGCATTTTCGCGACGGCAAGCTCGCGCACGAGCACATCTACTGGGATCAAGCCTCCGTGCTGAAGCAGATCGGTCTTTTGAACGATCCAAAACTGCCGGTGTACGGCGCTGAAACGGCCCATAAAGTGCTCCACCACACGATTTGAGGGACTGCTCGTCTAATCCTGTGATGAAACGTTTGCTGGCGTGGGCCATGGTGATCGCGTTGATCAACGTGATCACACTGTGCCCGCTCCTAGCCGTAGGAATACCGGCAAAGTCCTGTTGTCCTCATTCCAAAGGACCATCGCTACCGTGCACGGAAAGCACGGGGCGCAATTGCCCCTACGTTCTTTTGGAGAAGGCAAAAGCGGAACGAGGCTTCTCCGCTTTCGATCTGGCGGCCGTTCCCGTGAACGTGGGTGCGGAATTTCACCCGAGAGAGCTGGTTTTCCGCGCCCTGGTCCCCACCTATTTCAAGGATTCGTCAGGTTCTTATCTGTTACACCGGGTTCTCCGGATCTGAAAATTACACGCCGGTACAGCGTGTTCCACAAATTCAAAAAGTTCAGAAAAGGAGAATTGCAATGAAAAAACTCAGCAAACTTATGACGAGCCTCGGGCTCTTGACGGCGCTTCTGGTTGGAGGCGCTATTTCAATGACGGCGGCAAGTGGCTGCTGTGGTCCGAGCTGCAATGGAGATTGCCATTGCCCGTGCTGCAAGAAGTAGGGCGGCGAAGTGGGAGGCTCGAAGCCTCCCACTTCTAATGAAAAATCTTTTTGGGGATCATGGCATGCACACCCTTGTTCCCATCCACCAGTTGCGTGATGCAGAAATCCACCGCCACGCTGGCCAGCATGTAGGCGTCCTCGCGGCTCATATGCTTTTCGCTAGCCAGGAAATCGACAGCCTCGCGGATGGCGAGTCTGGTGGCCTCGCTCAGGTCCTCATTGAGTCCCATGGTGATGTAATGGGTAGGCGTTTCCGCCCGCGGCCATTTCACGTGCATGTCTTTGCGAACAACAAACTGAAAGGTGCCGGTGAGCTGCGTTTCGAGCGCCGTGATATCCACCTCGCCATTGCCTTGTCCGGCATGCCCATCGCCCACTTCGAACAACGCACCCTTCGTGTGCACTGGAATGTAGAGGGTGGTTCCTTCCACCAGTTCTTTGTTATCGAGATTTCCGGCGTGAATCCATGGCGGTGCGCTGTTGATCCGGCCGTTGGCTTCCGGCGGCGCCACGCCCATGCTGCCGAAGAACGGCCGCAGCGGAATCTCCACCGAATCGCTGAAGTGGCCCAGCATGTGTGTACGATCGAGAGGAATGATTTTAGTTCGGGCAAACGGGAAATCGTCGGGAAGAAAGCCCGCGCCTGGCCGAAAGCTGTTATATGCAAACGTCGACGTGAGCTCGATCTTAAGAATGCGAAGCTCCAGCACATCCCCGGGCTCGGCGTCTTCCACGTAAATGGGCCCGGTGAGGATATGGCCACCCGGTCCACGGTCGGTCACTTCTTTGTAGATGGCGCGCAGGGCATCCGGGATTTGGTCGGCGCGGGCGCCGGCCGCTTCCAGGCGCGTAGGATTCCCGGAAACGGTTTCCACCTTCACCGTGTCGCCCGAGTGGATAGTGAGCACAGGTTTGGCTGCGGAGGAATAGTAGCCCCAGACCACGGTCTGAGGCGTCGCTTTCAATTCAAGGTTTTCGGCGTAGCACCACCAAGTGGTGCTGATGAGGCAGAATAAGAGGAGTCTCAACATGGGCACTGCTGATGATATCAGCTTGACCCGATAGATAGGTTTGGATAGGCTTACAAGTTTGATGGGGCTCACAAGGGGGTTTTAGCTTGGTCCTACTGCTCTTTGGACCGCCAGGTAGCGGCAAAGGGACGCAGTCGCGACTGATCACGAACTGGTTGGGGATTCCGGCGATTTCGACGGGTGATATGCTGCGCTTTGAGATTCAGGCCGGCACGAAATTGGGTGAAGCTGTCCGGTGCATCATGACCAGCGGGGGATTAGTAGGTGACGATCTTGTCAACCAGATGCTGGTGCGTCGGGTGTCGCAACCGGACTGCCTGAACGGATTTCTGCTGGACGGTTATCCGCGGACTGTGTATCAAGCGGAATATCTGGATTGCTTGCTTGCCGATCAGGCCCTGCCGAAGCCGATCATCCTGCATCTGGATGTCCCGCTGGATGCGTTAGTGGGCCGGTTGACTTCCCGCCGGCAATGCCCAATCTGCGGCACCATCTACAACCTGCTGCACCAGCCCCCGAAGAAAGCCGGACTTTGTGATAACGAAGGCACGGCGCTGATTACCCGCAAGGACGATCAGGAAGACGTAGTGCGCGAACGGCTGCGCACCTACGAAGCGCAGACCCGTCCGGTGCTGGCACACTATCAGGACCGCAAGCACTTCTACCAAATCCGCGGCGACCGTTCGCCTCAATATATCTTCGAGGAAATTACCGGCATTATAGAGCCGCTGCTCGCGAAGAATCTCGCGGCGAATTAACACTTGATCCCGGATTGACGAATGCAAAGTGGGGCGGACCCCCTGGTCCGCGGCCGACGCCCACGTCGGCCTGCTGTGAGATCGTTACAGCTTCGGAGAGCGGGTCCAGGGGGACCCGCGCGGACCAGGGGGTCCGCCCCACCCGGTCTAAGGACGAATCGTCACATCGAGCAGCGCCACCCAATACTGGACCGATTGCAGCGTGAAGCCGACCAGGATTAAGCCGACTCCGAACACACCCATGCGCTTCTCTGGCACATGATCGGCCTTCCATTCGATGAGAGGAGTGCAGGAGCCGATGATTGCCGTGACCACGCCAAGGGCCAGCCCCGCTTTCAAACCGATCGCGATCGCGTGTTCTTTTTGTCCGGTGACCAGGCTGCAAAAGTATCCGGTAAGCGCGTAGCCGATCGTCCGATTCGCCGCCGCTAACAATTGGAACCGGGTCACGCGCGGACGGGCGGCGGGTTTGTAATCGGCGGTTGGACGGACGCCCATCCGATAAGCGATCGCCTGACCGGCCGTGCTCAAAACACCGAACATGATACCGAAGCGTGCGCCAAATGAATAGGAAGCGCCCAACGCAAAACCGCACCCGCGAATCGCGCTCATACCCGTGTCCACCCAGAATCCCGGCTTCGGTTCACCCCTCGAAGCGCGGGAAAATTCCCAGGCGAGAGTGATGCCATGTGCGACGCCGCTTGCCAGGCCGAAGACCGGTCCCAGGAAAAGGCTGTAGCCGATTCCGAAGAATGCTCCGTAGGTGACCGCGCGCGTGAGAGTCCGCAGAGGTCCGTGTTCGCCACCCAACAGATCGTAAGCGAGGTACAACGCGCCCAACACGTCCAGTGAACTTCCGACGATGCTGATCAGCGCCAGCGTGTGCTTGTCGATCGTCATGGAATGTCGACGAATTGGCCGTTTGTAAGGACCAGAAACGGTTCGTCCTGTGCGCAGGCGATGAGCTGTCGCTTCGGAGTGTCGAGGCCTTCATCCGTCAGTTGGAAGGTTCCATGGTGGATGGCGATGCTGGTCTGGGCACCCAGGATTTCATGTGCTCGAACCGCCTCATCGGGACCCATATGCACCGGGGACATGAACCAGCGCGGTTCGTAGGCTCCGATCGGCAATAAGGCCAGGTGCGGCGATCCGAACTTTTCTCGAATCTGCGCGAAATGATTTCCGAACGCGGTGTCGCCCGCGAAATAAGTGAGGCGTTCCTGGCATTCAATCACATACCCGCACCAAAGGGTCATGTTGCGGTCATAGATTCCCCGGGCTGAGAAATGCAAAGCCGGGACGCAATGGATTTTGCAGCCCGGCAGTTGGAATGCCTCGCCCCAGTCCAACTCGTGCGTGGGCCCGATATTCTCCGAGCGAAGCAGCCGAGCCACGCCGGCCGGAACAACGAATGTAGAATCTCCCCGTGCCGCCAACCGCCGCAGTGTCGGCAGATCCAGATGGTCATAATGATTGTGGCTGATTAGCACGGCGTCGATCGGCGGCAGATTCTCCCAGGAAACTCCCGGTTTTCTCCGGCGCCGCGGACCGATGTGGGCGACAGGACTCGCTCGTTCGGACCAAATTGGGTCCGTCAAAATGTTCAAACCCAGTTGCTGAAGCAGCACAGTGGAGTGGTTCACCAGAGTGACTCGCAGCCCGCCGCCTTCCACGCGCCGCGGCGGTTTGGATTGCTCGACGTCCGAAATGAAACTGGGCGAACGTTCCGGCCGGCTGGTCAGCTTCCAACGGACGACATCAAGAAACCCGCGCGCTTCGGGAGCATCCGGGTTGTAGAAGCGCTTTCCGTCAAAGTGATTCGGAAATTTCGAATCGCTCAACTATTTCTCCGGTTGGTCGTACCCTTGCAGACGCCGGCTCCAGATGTTTCGGAAGCGCACCTTGGAATTGTGATTCTGCAACACCAGCACGTCTTCGGCCGGCTGCGGCGAGTAATGCGCCACCTGTCGGTACACCATCGGGCCCATGGATTCCTTGCGATTGTGCAGCAAAACGCCGTTCATGAACACCGTGATATACGCCGGCTTCACCAGCTTCTCGTCCTCGAATTTTGGCGCCTCAAAGACGATATCGTAAACCTGCCATTCGCCCGGCTTCCGCGCCGGATTCACTAGCGGTGGCCATTGACCGTAGAGAGCGCCGGCCTGGCCGTCGGCGTAGGTTGGATTGTCCCACGGGTCCAGGACCTGCACCTCGTAACGCCCCTGCAGGATCACGCCGCTGTTTCCACGCGACTGGCTGGTGCCAACGACGTCCGTGGGCTCTGACCACTCCACGTGCAACTGGCAATCCCCGAATTTCTCCTTCGTTGCAATGTCGCCGGTGTGCGGCACCACCTCCATGTATCCATCGCCCAGCTTCCACTCCGCCGTGCCGGACGCACCACCGCGCGTGATGTCGCTGTGATGCGATGTCCACGCCGACAGATCCTTCCCGTCGAAGAGCACGATGGCATCCGACGGCGCGCCACCTGGTTCCGCGGCCGGAGTCACCACGCGCGGATGGGGACGCCGGTCATCGTGGACGTGATAAGGAAGACCGGGAAGCATGGGCGTATCTTCAAACCCGAGGTCGTGGTTGGGCTTTGGCGCCTGCGAAAACGCCGTCACGATCATCAGCGCGGACAAGGTAACAACTCTGGCGAGGAACATACCTTAGATTATATGTGGGGCAGGCTGCCGGCCCAATGCCCACTTATTTTTCCAAAACTGGGGATCGGTCGTGGGGCAGACCCCTGGTCTGCGCGGGTCACCCGGACCCGCTCCTCGCTCAGTGAAAATCAGTGTCGTCCGAACCCAGCAAGCCGACGAGGGCGTCGGCTGCGGACCAGGGGGTCCGCCCCACCGTCCTAAAAGAACTTGACGGCCATCTGTTGCCACGAATGCCAGTCGTGACCGGCGCCATCGCCCCATACGTCCAGCCAGTGGGGGATTTCCTTGGCGTTCATGATCCCGGAGAGGCGGATGTTTTCGTCCAGACAAATGTCTGTTTCACCGGTGGCGAGGACCAGCTTCTGGCGGCGGTAGCGATCCAGATACCATGGGTCAGTCAGATTCGGCAGGAAATCCGGGGGACAGTTGTAGTAGCAGTTGTCGTCGTAGTATCCGTCCAGAAACTGGTGAATGTCGAATGCCGCGCCCATGCTGACGGCGCCCGTCACTACGTCCGGATGACGGAGGGCAAAGTTGACAGCATGATAGCCGCCGAAGCTGCAGCCGGTGGTGATCAGCAGATCGGACCGATTGCGGGAGCGGATGAACGGAACAATCTCGTCGAAAAGATAGCGATCGTATTCGGTATGCCGGTGCGCACGTTCGCGCGGCGGAACGGCCTTGTTGTACCAGCTTTCTGCATCCACTGAATCGACGCAAAACGCCTGAAGCTGGCCATGCTCGTACTTGTTCTGGAGGGCCTGGATCATGCCGCGGCTCTCGTAATCGAAGAAGCGGCCCATGGAGGTTGGAAATACGAGCAGTGGAATGCCGTCGTGTCCGAAGACAAGTAGCTCCATGTCGCGGCGCAGCGCATTGCTATACCACTTGTGATATTCGCGGTTCATTGTTGGCAGGACGCTTGGTTACCAGTTAGAGTTTGAGCAGCGCGCGTAGGCGTTTGGTCTGGACGCGGCTTACCGGAATCTCGGTCTGTTTCTTGTCGTCCATGCGAAGCTGGAAACTCGACTTGAACCACGGGATCACTTCGCGGATGCGATTAATGTTGACCAGGAAGGAGCGGTGCACTCGCCAAAAAGTGTCAGGGTCGAGATTAGACTGCAGCTCCTCGATGGTGCGGTAGTTGGATTCACCTTCCACGCCGGTGGCGACCACCGTAATCAATCCATCTTCGATGGTGGCGTAAACAACGTCCTGCGCGTCCACGATGAAATTGCGATTACTGCTCTTCACCAGCAGCTTGGTTCGCTGCGTCATGGGCTTGGGCAGAGCAGCTTCGGGTTGCGCGGTCTTGGCTTGCTCGGCGAGGACCTTGTGGGCGCGCTCGATAGTCAGCGCCAGCCGATCCTTCTCGATCGGCTTCAGCAAATAGTCGAGCGCTTCCAGCCGAAAGGCCTCCAGCGCGTATTGGTCGTACGCGGTCGCCAGAATGAAGTGCGGCAAGGGCACATTCTTTTCACGGAGCTTCTGGATGACGCCCAATCCGTCCAGACCGGGCATCTGAACATCGAGGAACACTACGTCAGGCTCCAGGTTTTCGATCAGTTTGATGGCTTCCAGGCCGTTTTTCGCGGTTGCCAGCACTTCGATCTCGGGAAACTCCTTCAGCAGAAAGGAGAGCTCGTCGCGCGCGAGTTGCTCGTCATCCACCAGGAGAGCGGATATTGTGCCGGTCGCGCGAGTTAGCATAAAATGTTAGTATAGCGTAGGATAAACGTTTCGAGGACACCTAACGAGGGTACCCTTCAAGCATCCTCGCGGCACCCAAGGAGAGTCGAGAGTTGCCCACCAAAGAAAACACCACGATTGCGCCCGCCGATGGAAAGTTGGGAATTCTGATCCCCGGCATTGGCGCGGTCAGCACGACGTTCATGGCCGGTGTGGAGGCCGTCAAGCGCGGTCTCGGAGAGCCCATCGGCTCACTCACGCAATTGGGAACAGTCCGGCTGGGAAAGCGCACCGAGGGCCGGACTCCCCGCATTCAGGACTTTGTTCCGTTGGCCAAAATCCAGGACCTAGTCTTCGGCGGCTGGGACATTTTCGAAGACAACGCGTACCAGGCGGCTGTGAATGCCAAAGTTCTGGAGCCGGCGCTACTCGAAAAGGTTCGTGAGCCTCTGGAGGCGATTCAGCCGATGAAGGCTGTGTTCGACCAGAACTACGTGAAGCGAATTCACGGCCCCAATGTCAAAACCGGCGGTTCGAGAATGGACCACGCGGAAATGCTGATTGAGGATATCCGGCAGTTCCAGGAATCCACTGGTGCGGCGCGGCTGGTGATGATCTGGTGCGGGTCCACGGAAGTTTTTCACAAGCCCGCGGCGGTTCATCAGACGCTCAAGGATTTCGAGTGCGGTTTGCAAAAGAACGATCCCGACATCGCCCCCAGCCAAATCTATGCGTACGCTGCTTTGAAAAGCGGCGTGCCGTTCGCCAATGGTGCGCCCAATCTCACCACCGATACGCCGGCGCTGCTGGAGCTGGCTCGCGCGCGCCAGATACCGATCTGCGGCAAGGACTTCAAAACCGGTCAGACTTTCATGAAAACTTTGTTGGCGCCGGGCTTTAAAGCGCGGATGCTGGGAATGTCGGGCTGGTTTTCGACTAATATTCTGGGAAACCGGGATGGTGAGGTGCTGGAAGATCCGGGTTCATTCAAATCGAAGGAAGAGACCAAGCTTTCCGTGCTGGAACAGATTCTGCAGCCGGACCTTTACCCGCAACTTTACGGGAATCTTTATCACGCGGTGCGTATTAACTATTATCCGCCGCGCGGCGACTCGAAAGAAGGCTGGGACAACATCGACATTTTCGGGTGGCTGGGCTACCCGATGCAGATCAAGATCGATTTCCTGTGCCGGGACTCGATCCTGGCGGCGCCGTTAGTGCTGGACCTGGTTTTATTCCTGGATCTGGCGCAGCGGGCGGGTATGAAGGGAATTCAGGAATGGTTGTCCTTTTATTTCAAGGCTCCCATGACAGCGCCGGGATTATATCCGGAGCACGACGTATTCATTCAATTGATGAAGTTGAAGAACACGCTGCGGTGGATGCGCGGAGAGGACTTAATTACACACCTTGGGCTTGAGTACTACGACTAACGGAGCAAAGCGTCAGGAACCTGCCAGGAAAAAAATCCTGGTGATTGGCGGAACACTTTTTATTGGCCGGGCTCTGGTGAAGGAGTTGCTGAAGGCTGGTCACGAAGTTTCGATTCTGCACAGGCGGCCCCGGCACGATTTGGGGAAGAAAGTGGCCGGCATCGTAGCCGACCGCAACGACCCCGAGGCTTTGAAACGCGCGCTGGCCGGCCGGAAGTTCGACGTGGTCTACGATAACGTTTACGACTGGGAACGCGGCACTACCGCTGTCCAAGTGGAGGCGACGGCGCGCGCTTGCGGGAATAATCTCGAGCGCTACGTATTTATGTCGAGCGTAGCTGCCTACGGCGATGGCTTGAATCATCACGAGGGTGACGCGCTGGCGCCGGATGACCATCCCGACGCCTATGTTCGCAACAAGGCGATGAGTGAGCGCACTCTGTTCCGCATGCACCAGCGCAATGGCTTTCCGGTAGTGACGCTGCGTCCGCCGTTTATTTATGGTCCGGGCAATCCGTATTATCGAGAGGCTTTTTTCTGGGACCGGCTGCGCGAAGGCCGGCCGATCATTCTGCCGGGCGATGGCCGCCGGCTGATGCAGTTCGTGGCCATCAAGGATCTGGTGGGTGCGTGCCTGAAAGTGATCGACGTTGCGGATTTGGAAGGGCACGCGTTCAATATCGCGAATCCACGTCCGTTGACGCAGGTGGAGGCGGTGGAAGCGTTCGCGGTGGCCGCAGGCAAGGAACCGACGTTCGTGCGGTGGCCACGTGAGCGGATCTTGCGCGCCGGCGGCCATCCCATGGGTCCCAAGCTGTACTTCGGCTTCTATTTCGACATGCCCGCGATCACGGTGGTGGTGAACAAGGCGCAGCGTGTTTTGAAATTCAAACCAGTGGACTTCGGTGCGGGATTAAAGGAATCGTATCGCTGGTATCTGCGTCACAATCCTTTTCCGAAGCCCGAGTATTCTTTTGAAGACGCTCTGATTGAAGCCGCGCCTGCCTCGGCCTATTCCGCGCCCGCGGATTGACGATCTTCCGCGCGCACTTGTTGGAGCCGATGGCGCAACGGTTCCGGGAGCGCGTTCTCGATTTCTGGCGTGATTAGGCCGACACCGTCCATGTCGATGATGTGGACTTTGTCCTTCAGGCGAAGGCTGGTGAGTTTCATGCGGACAAGATCCGGCACTGAGGCGAGGAGCAGGCCCTCCTGGGTGACGGTGGGCGTTGAGAAATCCGGGACCGGCTCCAAGTACTCCGGCCGCACTTTCTCGCATACGAACACAAAATGGACCGCGCTCCGCAGTTTCGGTTGAGTGGCATCCACCAACATGTCGACGCCGGCGGCATGGCGATACTTAAAGCCGTGTGCTTCGACGGCTGCGGCGATTCGTTCGAGGTCGTCGCGCTTTATTGCAATGTCGACATCTTTCGTTAGGCGGCCGGCGATGGGGTCGCGTTCGCTGACTTGGAAGAAAACGCCCATGCCACCTACGATGCGGTAGTCAATGCCAGCATTTGTCAGTGCGGCATGGACGCGTTTCATCACTTCAAATAGCTGTTCCACGTGTTTATCGTAGGCGGTCGCAGTGATCATGGTACCGGTTGCTTTGATTCTTGCACAAGTGTTTCCCTGGTCGCCTTGGAAGTAAGTGGTAGGCTCTTCAGCTTCCCGTCCGCTCAGAACTCGAGGTGACCCAGTTCTCGAATCCGATCGACGGGAACGCATTCACCCTCGTAAAGCCATTGTCGACAAACTCGGCAGCGATCCGATCGCTCGTGCTTCGGCAATGCACGTTTATCGCAGCGGACTTATTGATGTTCTCAAACAGCAATTCGCGCGCTCGCAAGTCAGCTGGCGGCATACTGTATCCGTGGATGAACACTTCATGCGCCTCTCGGAGGCGTTCTGCGGCTGCTTTCCATAGCGGTTCCCAAAAGGCTTCCCAATAGAATCTCTTGCGCGGGTTGGGGAGAATCAACGTACCGGAGTTGTCGACTCCCATTGCGTTCGCGCCAACTCTTGGGTCTACTAGTGTCTCGAAACCTAGCAGTTGGAGATCACGCGTGAAAATAACTGGTGGCGGCACGTCATACACAGGGCTCTTGAACCAATTAACGCTTCCGTGCAGTTTGTACACCTTAACGGTGGATGGGGGTCGGTCAGCCAGGAATTGGAATCCGTACCCATTCCCTATGTCCCACTTCTCGTGTTTTGCTAGAGACCTCTCGAGCGCTACGTCGTAGTTGAACGTGATGATGCTCGAGCCAGGAGCCACCTTGTGGGCAAAGTTGTCATATGCGGCCGGTTCAGAACGCTTCTTCTCGATTTCATAGAAGAACTCCCGAAATGCCGAAACCAGGTCGCTTCGCAGATACTGTGGGTAGAATCCCTCGGCCGGAGCGGCGGCGTCTCCGCAATCAACACCCTGGAGGCATTCGCTGAAGTCGTGAAGCAGATCCTTCTGGTCCTGATGATAGGTCGTGGTACCCGTGGGTGTAATGCGTTTTTGTCCATATTCCTCGAGTCTTCCTAGAATGCCCTCGAAATCGTCCAGCGATCCGAAAGTCTCCCGTATCTGGACAATCCGATTCCGTGCCCAGGGGACCCAGAGCAGGGAGGGATCGCAGCGATCAAGCCACGCCGATAAGCCCTCCAACAGCTTTGACGCCAAAGGATATCCTGCCGAGAAGGATGCGCCTGCTCCAAGTACATACACTGTCATTTAGCTCTATGGTAACCAGTACAGGAATTGTCAGTTAATTCGCCTCTGCCGTCGCAATCGCGGCGCCCTACGTTTCGCCGGGGACGACCAAGCCGACGAGGGCGTCAGCTGCGGACCTGGAGATCCGCCCCACTTCTGCGAACACAGGTATGCAGGAAATATACAGGCGTCCACACGAGTGTGGACGCGGCACGCAGGAGTGCGCGCGCTACGACAGCGTATCCTTGGCTGCCTTGGCTGTGTTGCAGTGAATGGTCACTGTGTCGCCGGTATGGCGGGCATAGCCGCCGGCCAGGACTACGGCTACTGGAACGTTTTGAGCTAGGGCTGTTTCGAACACCAGCCGGTCGCGCTGTTTTAAGCCGTCCATCGTCAGAGACAGGCCGCCTAGTTGGTCTTGTTGATAGGGATCCGCACCGGCCAAGTAAAAGACGAGGTTCGGAGCAAATCCCATTGCGACTGCTAAGGCGTCCTTCAGCCGGCTTAAGTATTCTTCGTCCTCGACGCCGTCGCGCAAATGAATATCGATGATGGAGTCGGGCTTCTCGCTCGGGTAGTTATGGAATTGATGCATCGACAACGTAAGCACGCTCGGATCTCCGGCGAAGATGGCCGCGGTTCCGTTGCCGTGGTGGACGTCCAAATCCACGACCATGGCGCGTTGGATCAGCCCATTGTGTTGGAGAGCGCGAATGGCCACGGCCACGTCGTGTATCGCGCAAAATCCTTCGCCGTGGCCAGGAAACGCATGATGAAATCCGCCGCCGATGTTGAAGCCGATGCGTTCGCGCAGAGCGTTGCGGGCTGCCAGAATGGAACCTCCTGTCGCCAGCCAGAATCCGGCCACCATCTCCGGAGAATAGGGAATCTCCAGCTTTAAGATTTCTTCGACGCTCAATGTTCCGGTCTTCAGCCGCTGCACCCAGCCTGGATCGTGCACGCGCAGGATGTCTGCATCGGAGGCTGGTTGAGGTTCGATGAAATCGGCCGGCTCGGCGAAATGTTCTTCGAGGAAACGATCGCGGATCAGCCGGTACTTCTGCGAGGGAAAGACATGCTCGCCCAGATTCAGGTCGTAGCCGTTGTGGTAAACGAGCTTAAAGGGAAGCATTCGCGGATTGGAGCGCCGTGACAATGGCGGCGCCGTAAATATCTTCGGCCGAACAGCCGCGCGAGAGGTCGTTGGCCGGTTTCGCGAGCCCTTGCAGAAACGGTCCGAGAGCCAGCGCGCCACCCAAGCGTTCCACCAGCTTTACAGCGATGTTGCCGGAGGCGATATCGGGAAAGATGAGCGTGTTGGCTCGGCCGGCTACAGGAGATCCAGGCGCTTTGGATTGGCCAACCGATTCCATTAGTGCCGCGTCGCCTTGCAACTCGCCATCCACCACAAGGTCGTGCGCCCGTTCCCGCAGGATGCGCAACGCTTCGGTGACTTTATCTACCCGCGGATGGTGCGTGCTGCCTTTGGTTGAGAAAGAAAGCAGCGCAACGATCGGCTCGGCGTGGATGAGGGCGCGTGTGGTAGCAGCGGTCGCGATCGCAATTTCAGCGAGCTCTACGGGCGAAGGATCAATGACGATGGAACAATCGGCGAACGCGAGCAGGCCTTTGTGCCCGAACGAGAGATTTTGGACGGCTACAATAAACGCGCTCGAGACGGTTTGGACCGATGGGGCTGGTCCAATGCACTGGAAGGTCGCGCGCACCGTTTCCGCCGTAGTGTTCACAGCGCCGCCGACAAACCCGTCAGCATCGCCGGCTGCTACCATCAGCGCCGCTGTGTAGAGCGGTGCTCTTGCAATTTCGCCCGCTTCCATCTCAGTAATTCCTTTCGCGCGGCGGCGTTCAAAATAGAGTCGCGCGTATTTTCGTGCGTCCTGCTCAGAGACAGAGCGGCCCGCTTCCAACAGGATTGGCGCTACAAGATCTTCGCGCTTGAGCCGCTCCGCCGCTTGTTGAATCCGCGCGTCATCGCCTTCCGGAAAAACGATGCGCCGCTTGAGCCGCGTCTTGCGCAGCCGTTCGACAATGCCGGCGAGAAAGGCTGAAGCGGATTCCGGGAGCGGCATCAAGGTTTCATGATAACGTGGCCCACGAGTCACTTCATGCGATGGCGATATTGGTCCACTGCGCGGTTGTGCGCTTCTATGTTTTCCGAAAACTGATGGCCGCCCGAACCGTCGGGTTTAGCGACGAAGTACAAGTAGGACGTCGCGGCGGGCGCGAGCGCCGCTTTGATGGCTGCCAATCCAGGGTTTGCGATGGGTCCAGGAGGAAGGCCGGCATGACGGTATGTATTGTATGGACTCGCATTATCAAGATCTGAACGATAGATGGTTCCGCGGTATCGACCCTCCAGCAGTGCGGCATAAATGGTGGTTGGATCGCAGTCGAGCGGCATGCCTAACCGCAGCCGATTCGCATAAACGGATGCGACCACCGGCCGCTCCTCGGAAAGGGCCGTTTCTTTCTCCACCAGTGAGGCCAGCGTCACAACCGCATTCACCGTGGCTGCCGAAGTCTGCAATTCCCGCCAGTGTTTGCGGAACAGGTCCGTCATCATGTGGCTTAGCTGCTTCACTGTTGTAGTGCGCTCGATGCGGTATGTGGACGGGAACAGGTAACCTTCGAGCGTAGGAGCGTCCGGTGCGAGATCGCGAATCGGCGTGGGGTCGCGAGCAATGCGGAGAAAATTCGCGCCTTTCATGAAAACGAACCGGTCGATACTGGCGGCGATATCGAACATGTTGCTGCCTTCCGGGATCGTGAGCTCGTAAAAGAAAACATCGCCGCGCGCGATACGATCGAACACGGTCAGGACTGAAGCCGGTTCTGAGAATTGATATTCGCCGGCCAGCAGGCGTGCGCCTGGCCGCATCGCCCGCGCCACAAGAAACTGCCAGGAATTACGGATTACCCCGGCCTGCGCGAGTTGCACGCCCATGGATCGCGTGCTGGTGCCCTTCGGAAAATCCAAAATAACCGGCTTCTGAAAGCCCTGATAGGGCCGTGACACAGAATAATAGACAACTACTGCGCCGATGGCAGCGGCCAGCAGGAGCGCGAACATCAGCCGGCCCAAACACCCGGCGCATGAATGACGACGCATCATAGACGGCGGGAATCGAGGTAGCTTCCGAGCAGAATCACCGCTGCCAAACGGTCTACCGCCTTCGCTCTTTTCTGAATGCTGATCCCGCTTTGGCGCAGCACACGCTCCGCTTCAACAGTGGTGAGGCGTTCATCCCGGAATTCTACCGGAAGGCCGGTGGCGGCGTGGAGGCGCTCCGCAAAATCGCGCGTATACTCGGTTTGGCGTCCCTCACGGCCGCTCATGTGGAGCGGATTTCCCATCAATATCAGCGCGACATTCTTCTCCGAAGCAAGCTTTGCGAGCCGGGCCAGGTCCTCGCGGATGTTGCTGCGCTCCAATGTTTCCAGGCCTTGCGCCGTTATGCCCAGCTCGTCGCTCAGCGCCAATCCGATGCGCCGTTTGCCCAGATCGAGCGCCAGTACCCTGCCGTTTATCATGAGGATTTGAAGAAGCCCGTTCTGGCCCGGTTTGCTGTTGCTCGGGATTTCATTTCATCATAGAGGATAGCCTAAGGTACGGATGTCCACACTTACACCGACGCTGCCTACTCAAACCCACAGGCCGGGACAGACCAGCCTTACGATACTTGCATTCGCGGCAAGCATCGCACTGTTATATTACGGCCGGGTATTTTTTATCACGGTAGTGATCGCGGTGATCATCGCGTTTCTGCTGGACCCGGTGGTGACGGCATTCGTAAAATTGCGGTTGCCTCGCGCGGTGGCTAGCTTCGTTGTGTGCAGCATCGCGCTTCTCGGTCTGTACCTGCTGGGGTTCGGCTTGTTCACGGAGTTCTCCGGTTTTGTGGAGGCGCTGCCCGTTTACAGCCAGCGCATGAACGACATGGTGGACAACATCGCCACCCAGATGGACCAGATCGAGAAACGAACCTATCAGGTGCTGATTCCCAAGCGATTCCAGGAACAGCAATCGTCGAGTACGGCACCTGATACAACGCGGCGCCGAAAATCCACCAAGCAGGAACCGCCTTCGCCGGCAGCGATTCCAGAAGTTCGTATTCACGCCGAGCCTACGCCGCTATTGACTTACCTGTACGGATACCTGCGATCCTTTTACGACGTAGTGCTGATGGCCAGCTTTGTGCCGTTTCTGGTGTACTTCATGCTGAGCTGGCGCGACCATATGCGCCGCAGCTTCCTTTACCTGTTCCCTGGAACGGGACGCCAGATCGTCGGAAGGAGCTGGGAAGGCGTGGCGGACATGGTGCGCGCTTACATGATCGGCAACTTTGTGCTGGGAGTGATGCTTTCGGC
>CABEDY010000097.1_pt1 | contig 33042 bp, 29 predicted proteins | sample 3423171 | NCBI WGS metagenome assembly CABEDY01 (sample SAMEA5534333, study PRJEB31848) | metagenome | biome: tundra; feature: field; material: soil | place: USA | collected 2013-05 | depth 0.15 m | reverse complement strand
CCGCCCTAAGGTGCTGGAGTGCGTTGGGATCCATCAGAAAATCGCCGGTGGACGAGAAGCAAAAAGGGCCCGGGGAACAGAACTGGCGAACTTTCTCAGCTCGTCAACAGTCACGGTGCCTTCCAGGCGCACCGCACTGGGCCCGTTGAAATGGCTGCCTCAAGCGCAAAAGAAATTGGCCGGCTTCCTTGCGGGGCCGGCCAACGGTTATAAACGAAATATTCTCTACTAGCGGCTTGGGATCAGCTCTGACGGCGACCGCGTGCATACCGGTAACGGAACAGGCCAGCCAGCACCAGTCCTGCACCAGTAATCAGGCTAAACGTGCCAGGCTCTGCTACTCCGGAAGCATTTGAGTTAGCCTGGGCCGAATAAGTACGATCAACGTTGAAACCATTGAGCGCAGCATTGTTGAGAGGGTTGGTGCCATTTCCGCTTCCGCCGAACGTGCTGGTGCCCACGCTGAGGGTGAAAGTTGAGTCGGTGTTTGGCGTGAATACCCAGTCATTGACGCCAGTGCCCGAAGCAGTCGGAAGGGCGCCGGAGGCGTTGGCGAAGGTGACTGAGCCCTGACTGGTGGCCACGGTCCCGCCAGAATTGACCGTCCCGTCGACGAAGCCAAAGGTGTAGCCGGTCCCCACTACTGGGCTTCCCGCTACTAGCCCGAAAGAAGCCGAACCAACATCCGATGCTCCGTTTACAGCAATCGCTGTGCCGATACCTTCCAGAGTGAACGTTCCGCTGCCGTTGCTCTGGAACAGCAAGGGCGTCAGTTCTGCTGAACCGGAAAATAGCTTGCCGATCCAGCTGAAATTCCCGATCGTGTCGCCCGGGTTGAAGTACGCAGCCGAACCGCCGTTGTAAATTACCACCACCTCGGAGCTACCGTCTAAGTCGGCGAGGGCTGTTAGTTGAGATCCGATTGTGCTTGCCCAACCCTGCGTGAGGGAGAGGGCGAAAATAAGCGTGAAAAGTAGAACTAACCTAACGGCAACGCGCAGGTTTGATTTGGACATAGTCTAAGTTTAGCTTTCCTCCGTACTGGAACAGAGTATATAACACACCTTAGTGCATTGCAAGGTTCAATTACGAATTATTTTTCAGCGATTTACCCTAAGGCTTAGCCAGCCTAAAAAGATGTCAGCCGCGGATCGAAGATTGCGCCATAAGTCATTCTTTTCTCAGTGGTTCTAGTACTTTCCTCGATGCCATCCCAGCCTACCTTCGGGCCTTAGACGAGGAAGATCTCGTGCTGGTACGAAACTAAGGGCTTTCCCTAGTGGAGCCCGACCTGGCCCCGCACCGATTCGATCAGCTTTTGAGGATCGAACCCAATCCCATCCCGGAAGACCATCCGGACCTTTTCGACGTCCGAAATCTGTTTGGCGGGGTTTCCGTCCAGTACAACGAGGTCGGCTTGCTTACCGCGCGCGATGGAGCCGATGTGATCGTCCAAGCCCAGGAATTTTGCGCCATTCAGAGTAGCGATCCGGATCGCCTCCTCCGCGCTGAAGCCGCCCTCCACTAGTAGCTCAATATTACGCTGATCGCCGAAGCCGGCCAGCGCGCTGCCGTTGCCGGTCGGATCGCAGCCGGCCATCAGCAAACCACCCGCTTTCACAAAAGCGCGCTCGAATTCCACTTCCTTCTTGATGCGCAGAGCGCTGGATGAGCGCGCTTGCTCAGGAAGCCGATCCCGGCTGCTCAGATAAAGCAACGCCGCGGTGGGCGACAGCGCTTCCAAAAATCGCGGCTGGAGTGGAGGCGCCACCTCGAAAACCGCTAGCGTCGAAGTCACCGCAACTTTGTGTTGGACCAACTCCTGAATCGTTCTTTGCACGGCTTCGCCATTTACGTCGAGCTGCGCCAACTCCTGCGCCGATCCTTGCGGGCAGACATCCGGCTGCTTCGCGGGATTGAATTCCGAATCCACCACCAGGCCGTGCTCCAGGTTATCGATTCCGAGCGCTGCGGCTTCTCGAAATCCCACCGAGCACAGGTGGCCGGTCAGCTTCAAGCCCCGCGCGTGAGCGGAGGTGAGCGCAGCTTCCAGCTCCCCGCGCGTGATATGCATGTAGGCCTTGAAAGAATGCGCCCCCATGCTCGCCCAATACTCTACAAACCGCCGCGCGTCGTCCGGCGTATCGAGCTCGGCCATCTGCGGCGCGAAGCTGCCATGACCTTCCAGGTAGCCGACGGTAATCAGCATTTTGGGACCAGGCATGCGGCCTTGGTCGATCATCTTTTTCAAATTCAAGTCGGTGTACGGCTCAAGCGTCCCCGCCGTGCGCGCGGTAGTGACGCCGGAAGCCAGATAGAGCCGCGGAAAGCTCATCCCGTGTTCGATGTAAAGCGGCACGCCGCCTCCCGATGGATAGAACAGGTGTTCATGCATGCCCACCAGGCCTGGAATCACGGTCTGGTCCGGCAATGCCATACGATGAGCTCCGGCCGGTACCTGAACTTGATCGGCCGGGCCCACGGCCTGGATGCGGCCGCCTTCAATCACAATGGTTTGGTCTTCCCGCGCCGGCGCGCCAGTCCCATCTAGAATACGGACGTGTTCCAGGGCAATCACTGGTGCATCCACGGCGATGAACGGTTTCACGCCCGGCGTGAACTGAGACTGGGCAATAAGTACGCTAGCCGCGGCGACAGCGACGATCCATGAGCGGGTTCTCATACCGGTGAAGTATAACGGATTCAAGCTGCGATGAAATCCCTCTTCTACCGGGCGATCTCCATATTGGCGGTAATCTCCCAGTCTGGCGCACAGGATCGCGAGACCGCCATCAAAGTGGATGTGGAAGTGGTGAATGTTTTCTGCACTGTGCACGATCACCGCGGCGCGCTGATCCGAGATCTCAAGCAGGACGACTTCAAAATCTTCGAGGACGGGCGGCCCCAGCAGATCCGCTATTTTGCGCAAGACACCGATCTGCCGCTTACGGTGGCTCTACTTCTGGACGTCAGCGGCAGCGTGCGATGGTTCGTCGAGGATGAAAAGCGTACCGCGGCAAAATTCTTGGAACAGGTACTGCGGCCCGATGACCGCGCGCTGCTGGTGGGATTCTCAAGCACAGTAGTGCTGTGGCAGGACCTGACGTCGTCCACTGCATTACTCGCCGCCGCTCTCCAGCGACTGCGTTCCATTCCGTTTAAAGGCCTTCCGCCGCTGGGCTTCCCCATGCCCAGCACTCTGCTTTATGAAGCTGTCCAAAAAACGGCGCTTGGGAAACTAAAACCGCTGTCCGGCCGGAAAGTTTTGATCGTCATCTCTGACGGTTTGGACAACGGCAGCCCGGTGCATCTGGATTCGGTGATGGAAGCGGTGCAGACCACCAACACCATCGTCTATGGCATCTGCTTTGAAAGCGGCTTCTCCGGATGTACGTTCCTCAAAGACATGTCGGACCCCACGGGAGGGCGAACATTTCGCGTGAAAAAGATTCCAATCGCCGAAATCTTCGCGACGATCCAGGAAGAAATGCGGAGCCAGTACGCGATCGGCTACGTGTCCACCAATCGGGCCCATGATGGCAGTTTCCGCAAGCTGCAAGTGAGAGTGCTCCCCAAAGGATTAAAAGCCGCCGCTCGAAAAGGATACTACGCAGCGCAGTAATACGTTTTCTCGTTTCTCGTTTCTCGTTTCTCGTTTCTGCCGCCTGCCTTCTGCTTCCTGCTTTCTGCTTCCTGCCTTCTGCCTTCTGCCTTCTGCCTTCTGCTTTCTGCTTTCTGCCTTCTGCCTTCTGCCTTCTGCTTTCTGCCGCCTGCCGCCTGCGCCTCCCACGCCCTATAATTCGAACAGGGCCATGCGTAAGCGCCTCATAATCGGCTCGGGCTTTTTGCTGCTCGCCATCCTGGTGACGCTGGAAGTGTGGCAAGGCTCCTTCACCTTCGGTCCGTTCGCTCCCTCCAGCATGCAGCAGACGGTTCTATTCTGGGCGGTCTCCACCTTCATTTTCGTCCTGACCATCACCCTGGGCTTCATCCTGTTTCGCACCGGACTCAAGCTGTACATAGAACGCCAGAGCAATCGGCCCGGCTCGCACATCAAGTCCAAACTTATTGGTGGCGCCATCGCGTTAAGCGCTTTGCCGGTTTTCTTCCTGGTGCTGTGGAGCGTTTCAGTCCTGAATCGGAACCTGGAAAGCTGGTTCAGCCGGCCCGCGCGCAACATGAATATAGAGCTAACTCAGGTGGCGGACGCTTTGGATCAGGAGGTGCGCAGTAAGCTGACCGCGCAGGCGCATCTGCTCGCGTCTCTATCGCCTGCCGAAAGCGCCGACTATTACGAGCGGTTCTGCCTGGCCAACGAAATTGAGCGGGCGGAGGTGGAAAGCCCAAAGGGCGTGAAGCGCGTATTATGCGCCGTGCCAAAGTTGCGCAGTACCGATCTGTACACCGTCGACACTCAAACCAGCCGTGGCACTATCACTCTTTCCGCGCGCTTGCCCTTAAACCTTGCCGCCAAACAGGCCGAGATCTCGGGCTACGTGGCCGAATATAACCGGCTGGCGGTCGATCGAAAAGCCTTCCGCAGTATGTACCTCCTACTGCTGAGCTTAATTACGTTGTTTATCCTGTTCTTCGCCACTTGGATCGCGCGCTACATGGCAGGACAGATCTCGACGCCCATCACGGCCCTGCTCAAAGCAGCCGAGCAAATCCGCAAGGGGAACTTGGGTTATCGAGTGCATGTCGCCGCGATCGATGAGATGGCCACGCTAGTAAAAGCGTTCAACGAGATGACCGAGGCGCTGGAGGCGAACAGCAAAGAGCTGGAATCGCGGCGGCGCTTCACCGAAGCGATTCTCGAGAGCATCCCGACCGGCGTTATCTCGCTTACTGCCGACGGCCGCATCCAACGCGTCAATCGTGCGCTCATGGGGATTTTTCCAGAGGAGCAGGTGGCGCGGGCGACGCGGTTGAGCGACCTGTTCTCGCGCGACGATACCGCCGAGATCCGTTACCTGATGAATCGCGCCCGGCGCACCGGCGTGGCCGGTACCCAAATTGAGTACAAAGCCGAGCGGCACGTCCTCCACCTCGCCCTCACCGTGGCCGCGCTGGATGCGCAAAGGAGCTCCGGATTCGTATTGGTGGTGGAGGACACCAGCGACCTGCTGCGCGCCCAGAAGGCCGCCGCCTGGCACGAAGTGGCGCGCCGCGTCGCGCACGAAATCAAGAATCCGCTGACTCCCATCGCGCTCTGCGCGGACCGAATCGGGCGCCAATTGGAACGCGCGGAGTCAATCCCTGATACAAGCGCTTCCGACACGCGGCGCATTTTGCAGGAATGCTCCACTACCATCGCGCGCGAGGTGGAAAGCGTTCGCACGCTAGTGGATGAATTCTCACAGTTCTCGCGTTTCCCGGCCGCGCAGCCCGTAGCCAGCGATCTGAACGAAGTGGTGGAGAATGCCCTGGCAGTCTTCGAAGGCCGCCTGGAGGGCATCCAGGTCCGTACCGATCTTGCCGATGACCTGCCGGCCGTCAATATCGACCGGGAACAATTCAAACGGGTGGTGGTGAACCTGGTGGACAACGCAGCCGAAGCCATGCAGGAATCGCCCTCGAAGCGTCTGTACATAGCCACTCGCCACACGGAAATCGATTCAGTGGAGCTGATTGTGGCCGACACCGGATGCGGTGTGTCGCGCGACGACAAGGAGAAGCTTTTCTTGCCCTATTTTTCGACCAAAGGCCGCGGCACGGGTCTCGGCCTGGCCATCGTGAATCGCATTCTGGTGGACCACGACGCCACCATCCGCATCGAAGACAACGTGCCAGCGGGCGCCCGATTCATTGTGGATCTCCCCACGCCCGCCTCCGCCGATCACGAAGTCAAAACGAACGAAGCAACTCCGGTGGTGGAGAGCCGCTTGTGAAGATCGCGCGCATCTTGATTGTGGACGACGAGCCTGGCATACGCCAATCGCTGGCCGGCGTGCTGGACGACGAAGGCTACCAAACCCACGCTGTCGCATCCGGAGAAGAATGCCTGGATGAGCTCACGCGTTCCAGCTACGATCTGGTGCTGCTGGATGTCTGGCTGCCTGGCATGGACGGCCTGGAGACATTGACGCGTCTGCAGGAAATTCCGTTCGCCAGCCGGCCCATGGTGGTGATCATTTCCGGTCACGGCACCATTGAAACCGCAGTGAAGGCCACCAAGCTGGGCGCGTTCGACTTTTTGGAAAAGCCGCTGACCATTGAAAAGGTCTCGGTGGTTGTCAAAAACGCGCTCCAGCAGCGCAAGCTTGAACTGGAGTTGGAGCGGTTCAAGGAGGACGGCAAATCGCGGCTGCAAATCATCGGCGACAGCGTCCCCATGAAGGCGCTGCGGCAGCAACTGGCGTTGATGGCCGCAACCAACGGACGAGTGCTGATTTATGGCGAAAGCGGAACCGGCAAGGAACTGGTGGCGCACGCTATTCATAGCAGCAGCGCGCGAGCTTCGGAGCCGTTCGTGGAAGTGAACTGCGCGGCCATTCCCGAAGATTTGATCGAGAGCGAGCTGTTCGGCCATCGCAAGAGCAGCTTCCCCGGCGCGCTGGAAGATAAAACCGGCAAGCTGCAAAAGGCGGACGGCGGAACGCTCTTTTTGGATGAAGTGGGCGACATGAGCCTGAAGACGCAGGCCAAGGTTCTGCGATCGCTCGACGAGCAACGCTTCGAGCCGGTGGGCGCGGAGACGTCCATTCAGGTGGATGTGCGCGTGGTGGCGGCCACCAACAAGAATCTGGAAGAAGAGATCGAGCGCGGGAATTTCCGCGAAGATCTGTTTTATAGGCTGAACGTAATTCCGTTTCACGTTCCGCCTCTGCGCGAGCGCATCGAAGATGTGCCACTACTGGCCAACCATTTCCTGAGGGAATTCACCATGGCGTACGGACGCCGTCCCAAGGAATTGACTCCGGAAGCCTACGCGGTATTGCAGGACCATCGCTGGCCGGGCAATGTGCGCGAATTGCGCAACCTGATGGAGCGCATTGTCATTATGAACCCGCAAGTTCGTGTGGACGCGCGCCATCTCCTTTTGAACAACGGCAAGCGCAACGTAATCGAGCGCCCGGCGGAGCGCTTCGGCAGCCTGCACGACGTCCGCGCCGCCGCCGAGCGCGAATATATCCTGAAAACGCTGGATGAGACCAAAGGCAACGTCACGAAAACCGCGGAATTGCTGGGCCTGGAGCGCAGTAATCTTTATCGGAAGATGAAGACGTTAGGGATCGCGCCGAAGGAGTAGCTCATCGCCGACGCTGCTCACGTTGGTGCGCGATAATCGGAATGGAGGTTTGCGTGGGAGTTTCAGCCGATCCGGACCTGAAGAGGATCACCATCATTCCAGGGCAGCGGTCAGGACAGCCTTGTATCCGCGGCTTCCGTATTACCGTTTGGGACGTTCTGGACATGCTCGCGTGCGGCATGACTGAGGACGAGATTCTCGCCGACTACCGATATCTTGAGAGCGCTGACTTCAAGGCCGTTTACGCGTATGCTTCCCACTTTGGGCGCGAGCAAATGTCTCGTTGAAGTTACTCTTCGACGCTAATCTCTCGCCAAAGCTCGTGCGGCGGCTTGCGGATCTATTTCCTGATCTCACACACGTCTTCGACACCTGCCTTGCGCAATTCACACCGGATATCGTCATTTGGGATTACGCGGAATTCGAACGGTCGGATCTGGCGGTGCTTGTCCTGCGCAAGCCGACGTAGCAGTTAGCCTCGTTGGCGACCGATCGCGCCCTGGAGCGGGCGGCTTAAACGGTGTACGCATGCCGCCGGCGGTATGGCGTGCCACATTAGCTGGCCCGAAGCGAGGCTTTCAGGTCCCCGCTCGCTGCCGACCACGCCGGCCAGAGAGCGGACCACAAGGAAATGAGAAACAGGAAGGCCGAAACCGAGCCGAGGACCCGCGGATCTCGCTCCGAAATTCCATAGAGCAGCTCCGAGCCGAGTCTGCCGAGCGCGCATACGATACATGCGCCGAGCAGTTCGCCGATCAAGACCAGTACCAGGGTGCGGGATATCATGTCCCGCACCAAGCGCGATCTTTGTGCGCCCAGAGCGTTTTTGATAGCGATCTCGCGCTCGCGTGCCGCCATCGCCTCCGCGATCACACTGTAGACTCCGGTTGCCGCGAGCACCGCCGCACACATGCCAAACCATATTAGGAGGATCATGTTGAATCGATGCCGGGCGGCGTTGCGATCGACGAGCTCGCCTATCGTGGCTACTCCGGCCACAGCTTGAGTGGAATCGATCTCCGCCAACGTTCGGCGGACCAACGCTGTGAGATCTTTCGCGGATTGGGTCCCCCGGATGACCAAGTAATTGGTTGGTTGCGCCGCCTGCGAGTACGGCACGAAGATATCAGCGCCTCTATGGGTGATACTCCGGTACCGGGCGTCGGAGGAAATGCCCACCACCTTGCTCCAACGATCGGAGTTATGTCCATGGCGGAGGCGATATCCCAGCGGAGAGAAACCGGCGGCGCGAATTCTCTGTGCGAGCGTTTGGCTGATAATCACCACTGGTTCTCCGCCCTCGGAATCGTGTTCGTCGAAGTCGCGCCCTTCGAGCAACGGGGTGCCGACGGTTTTAAAGTATCCCGGAGTGATAACCTCGTAGTTCGTTTTCGGCAGAACCCGGCGATCCCTGCCCTGAGCTTCGTACTCGAACTCATAAGAAACGTCCCACCCGATCGTTCCCTCTAATGGCCGCAGCAGGATGGCCGCCGCCGAGGTGACTCCCGGAGCTTCCCGCAACCTGTTAAGCAGGCGAGCATAGAATGCACGCGAACTCACGTCTTGTCCGCGCAGGTGAAGATTCATGGTCAAGGCATCGCGATTCCGAAAGCCTGTGTCCACGGACATCATGGATTGGTAGCTCAGCACCAGCAGGGCGGCCATCGCCAGCAACGCTACCGTCACCGCCGCCTGCGCCAAAATGAAAGCGCTCCTGGTTCTGCTGCCCTGACGTGACAAGGACAGCCGTGTGCCGCCTTCCCGTAGGGCGGACTCCAAATGCATCCGCGTCGCGGACCACGCGGGCACAGCCGTACACGCAAGCGCAGCCATCGCCGCGGCGCCGGCGGCAAAGCAAAAGCTGTTGAGATCCAAAGCCGCGTCCGCCAATCGAGGAATGTCAGGCGGAGCCCACCGGACCAGAAATCGAACTGCCGATTGCGCAACGCCCAGCCCCGCTGCCGCCGCTAGGATCCCTACCACAGCGCCCTCGGACCCGAGTTGCGCAAGAATATCAGCAGGCCGCGCACCCAACGCCAAACGCGTCGCAATCTCGGGCCGGCGCGACAATGTGCGCGACAACAGCAGGTTGCTTGCGCTAATGATCGAGGCAGCCAATAACAGCAGCGAAGCGCCCAGCATAATCCAAAGGTGCAGGCGTGCCGATCCGGTCCAATACTCGGCCAGCGGCGTCACCACCCCCTGCTGCGAGCGCGTGTAAGCCTCTGGATGATCCACTGCCAGTCTCTGGAACAACGCATTCACTTCGCCCGAAATCCTCTCGCGGGTAATACTGCGCTTTGCGCGCGCAATGGCTTGCAGAAACGTAGCGCCACGGCGCTCAACGATTTCAGCTTCGACGCCGAGAGGAACCCATAAACCCGCTCCCCGGGGAAACCCCACTCCAGGCGCCATCACACCAATCACGGTAAGCCCTTGCCCGTTGAGGCGGATCATGCGTCCGATGATGCCCGGGTCAGCACTAAACTCATCACGCCACACCCGATCGGACAGCACAACTACGGGTGCCGCATCTACACGTTCATCGGAACTCGCAAAGTCACGGCCCAAAACGGGAGCTACACCCAGGACTCGAAAAAAGTCGTGAGATACCGGCGCGCTCTCAATTTGTACCGGCTCCGCTTTGCCGCTCTGGAGCACTTTGGCGTAGCCATAAAGCGATGTCGGCATCACGGCCACGTATTCGAAATCCTGGATGTTCTGCTGAAGATCGCCCAGCTCCGGATAAGCCAGCTCCTCGACGTGGCTGCCGGCAAGAGGATCCACCTTCCAGATCACTTGAATCGATTCCTGCCTGGGGAACGGCAGCGGCCGCAGCAGGACGGCGTCCACCAGCGAGAACATCGCGACGCTCATTCCGATTCCCAGCGCCAGAATCCCTGTTGCCGGGAGATAAGGACCTCTATTCCGCAGAATTGACCGAAAGGCAACCAGGAGCAGTCGGGCTCGCATGTCTAAAGAATACTCCGAAGCTGGCGCACCTCAGGAAAGAAGCGAGCTGGTGAAATGAAATAAACTCATTATCAGACGTTCGTCATGCTAATCCCGCGAAAAGCCCCGGCTTTCATTCGAACGGCCTTCGCCAGCGCGACCTTTTCCGCAATTGCACTCGCCCAGACGCCGGGCACGGCCGTCATTTCGGGAAGCGTTGTGGAAGCATCCAACAACGATCCAGTGCGTAAAGCGATTGTCACTTTGACCTGGCAGGGCACGCCGCGCTCCTGGGCCACCAGCCGCACCGACAGCTCGGGTCAGTTCAAATTCGAAGGCCTTCCGCCCGGCAAGTACGATCTGCGCGCTACAAAACCAGGCGGCGTGAAACTCCCTTCCTGCACTCGGCCACCATCTCCGGACGAGCAATCGAGCCTCACGGGGAGCCGGTGATAGACGCTTCGGTAATCAAGTCAGCTCGCAATCTCGGGGAGCGCGTTCTGTTGCGCTATCGCGGCGTATCTTCATGCAGAACAGCGCCCGGAATTTGCGGGAACCGAACCGCTGATGCAACAGTTCCTGGGCGCCGCGCGGGAATCGAAGGACTCCACAATTCTCAACATCCACGCCGGTTGATTTCGGAGGAGCTTGCGTTATCAAAGAACAAGGTAAGCGCTTCCACCAGGTTCGCCCGAGCATCTTCGATTGATGAACCCTGGCTGGCGATGTCAAGTTCCGGACACAGAGCCACATAACCTTCGTCTTCCCGTTCGGTGATCGCGGTCAAGCGCTGCTGTCGCTGCATGATCCGAGTCTACAACGGTTGGCCGGTTTTGCCGGTTCGGAAGCACCTGCCGCCGCTCCGTGCTGAAGGCCTTGTCACCGAACGCCCTTCCGTCGTGATGCGCACCGAGACGGGACCATCATCGAGGTCTTCGAGTGGGTTTCTCAAGATGCAATCGCCGGCGCTCACTCGAACCCTGCCGTCATTGATTTATGGAAGCGTTTCGAAGCCGTATGTACCTACGAGACGCCGTCCATCGAGCCGATTTGACGGCAGCCTGCGCGTTTCCCCTTGCGCTTCGACAGGGAATGTTGTATCGTCTCATGTAGAAGCTGAAGGGGAACACGCCCATGCTCAACGATTTGTTCTTCCGTCTCCGCTCGCTGTTCCGGCGAAAGGCGGCCGAAACCGAACTCGATGATGAACTGCGCTTCCATTTCGATTCCCATGTCCAGAAGTATGAGAACTCGGGCCTCGCGCGCGAAGAGGCGCTGCGGCGCGCGCGGCTCGACTTTGGCGGAATCGACCAAGTGAAGGAGGAATGCCGCGAGGCGCGCGGCGTGCACTTTATGGAAGAACTATTCCAGGATGTTCGATATGGGCTGCGCATGCTGCGCAAGTCTCCCGGCTTCACAGCGGTCGCGCTGCTCACGCTCGCCCTGGGCATCGGCGCGAACACCGCGATATTCTCAGTGGTCTATGGCGTATTGCTGCGGCCGCTGCCATACAAAGATGCCGGCGGCCTGGTAGTGCTCAATGAGACCACGCCGAAAGTGGGCGCGGTGAGCGTTTCATATCCGAATTTTCTGGATTGGCGGTCCGGGAATCACGCGTTCTCGCAGATGGCCGCGGTGGCGAACGTAACATTCAACTTGGCCGGCGTCAATCAACCGGAGAACATCATGGGCGAAGCCGTTTCCCCGAATTTTCTTTCCATGTTGGGCGTCCGTCCCATCCTGGGGCGCGATTTTGAAGCATCCGAAGAAAAAGCGGGCACGGCTCCCGTTGTTTTGCTGAGTTATCAACTTTGGCAGTCGCACCTGGGCGGCGGCCCCAGCGTGCTCGGGCGCACGATCAATCTGGACGGCAAGAGCTTCACCATCGTCGGAGTGTTGCCGCCGGACTTCGTCTCCATCGACAAAACAGACATCATGGTGCCCATTGGCGTTTGGCTCACAGGCAACTCCGACGCCAATAACCGAGGCGACCGCGGCGACATGGCGGCCATCGGCAGGCTCGGGCCCGGCGTGAGTTTCGCGCAGGCCCAGGCGGAAATGCAGGCAATCGCGGCGCGCCTGGCAGCCGCGTATCCTGGACCCAACGATCAGTTCAGCGCCGCGCTACGGCCCATTCGCGAAGTATTCGTCGGCGAAATCCGCCCCGCCATTTTGATTCTTTTTGGCGCTGTTCTATTTGTTCTGCTCATCGCCTGCGCCAACGTAGCCAACCTGTTTCTGATGCGTGGCGCTGCACGCACTCGCGAAATCGCACTACGCATCGCGCTGGGCGCAACTCGTGGACGCATCGTCCGCCAGATGCTGGCCGAGAGTTTCGTTCTGGCCTTTTTCGGAGGTCTGTTGGGTGTTGCGGTTTCGATTGCTGGAATACGCGGGCTAGCCCAGTTGATTCCGATGGGCGGGATGGCAGGCGGGGCCGTGAATCTGAACGGCGCGGTACTGCTTTTCGCCGCAGGCGCGGTAGTGCTGTCCTCCTTCATGTTCGGATTGGTTCCGGCTATGCACTTGACCAAGCCCGAGGTGCAGTCAGAATTGAAGGAAGGCGGCAGAGCAGTCAGCGCGGGCGCTGGGCAGAATCGCTTGCGCGGTCTTCTGGCGGTGGGCGAGATTTCGGTTGCCTTGATCCTTCTAGTCGGCGCGGGGCTGATGATGAAGAGCCTCTATCGTCTGCTGGCCGTGGATCCGGGATTCAAAACAGACCGGATACTCACCATGGAAATGCAACTGCGCACCGCGCAATACGCTAAAGATCCGGCTGTTCTGAATTTCTGGCAACAAGTTCTTGACCGGGTCCGCGTGCTGCCCGGTGTGGAGGGCGCGGCCTTGGGTACAGTGGTTCCGCTGACCGACTCACATTCGCGTACCGACATCACGATTGAAGGCATGGCACTGCCCAAGCCTGGTAATTTTCCGCATCCGGATTACCACAACGTGAGCCCTGGTTACCTAAGAGCGCTCGGCGTTCCACTCCTGCGCGGCCGCGAATTCACGGACGCCGACCAGCAAAACGCTCTGCTGGTTGGGATGATTAATTCCGCCGTCGCACGCCAATTCTTTCCTAATCAAGATGTTTTGGGCAAACGCTTCATGTTCGGCCACCCATCCGCTGAGCATCCGCCGAAATGGATCACCATCGTCGGTCTCACTGCCGACACGAAACTCTACGGCCTTGCCAATCCCGCGCGCCTGGAAGTTTACGTCCCCTTCCGCCAATCCGTCTCTAGCGACATGAATCTGATTGTAAAATCGGCAGCCGATCCGGCCGCGCTCACTTCCGCCATTCGAGGCGCCATCGCGTCGATCGACAAAGACCAACCCATTTTTGCCATCGCCACCATGCAAGAACTCGTCAATAGTTCCGTTTCCACACGGCGCATCACGTTAATCCTGCTCGGGCTGTTCAGCGCGCTCGCGCTGGTCTTGGCGGCCATCGGAATCTACGGCGTTATTTCCTACTCCGTCGCGCAGCGCACGCACGAAATCGGGATTCGCATGGCTCTCGGCGCCGATCACGGCGGTGTGCTGCGCATGATCCTCGCACAGGGAGTGAAAATCGCCGGCGCAGGCGTGGTCATCGGACTCGGCGCGTCTTTCGGCCTTACACGATTGATGACGAATCTACTTTTTTCAGTCCGTGCGGCCGATCCGCTCACCTTCGCCGCGGTCGCAATTGTGCTGGTGCTGGTGGCCATGCTGGCCTGTTATATCCCAGCCCGCCGTGCCCTGCGCGTCGATCCTATAATCGCGCTAAGGTATGAATAGTTAGAAACCGGCCTGCGGTGGTTCACGTCCAGCATTCAAATGAGGAGGCAGCCTATGCGTGCATTCCGGCTGGCCGGCGTTCTCCTGGCCTCCCTCGCCGCCGCCGACGATACCGCTGTGTCGCCGCGGCCAAAGCCTACTGATTATCCGGCTCACGATAGCGTAAAGACCGCCGCACTCGCCGCCGCCATCGTCCCGCCGGAACAGGTCAAGAAATTGTTCTCGAACGAAACTTCGAAGAACTACGTCGTGGTGGAGGTTGCCATTTATCCCCAGGATGGCCACTCATTCGACATCGATCTGCTCGATTTCGAGTTGAAAACCGGTGATCAAATGCTCCGCGCGTCCGAGCCTCGGGATATCGGAACCACGTGGCCGTCGGCAAAAAATCCGTCGATTGGCAACCGTGGGCCCAATGTTACCGCCGAGACCGGCGTCATCGTCGATCGTGAAACGGATCCTGTCACGGGACGCCCCAGGACCAGCGTGGGGACTTACCAAGGCGTCGCCGTGTCCAATTATCCACGCCCAGACAATCCCACGCCGCCGCGCACCAATCCCGCGCAAAACGATGCCGACAACAAAATGCGCCGGATGGCGTTGCCGGAAGGTCCGGCCAAAGCGCCTGTGGCCGGTTATCTGTATTTCCGGCACCAAAAACGCAAGCAGGACTATTTTGCGCTGAATTATTCGAACGACGACGAATCAATCGATCTGAAATTTCCGAAGCCGTGAAAAAATAGCAACGACCGGTCGCTTACGCTCGCGGTTCGGAAAGAGTGTTACCGAACCGCGACCGTGAGGGAGTTGGTGCCGTTTTAATGCTCCCGCGGGATCCGCGCCAACCCTGCCGCGAGCATCGCGAGCAGCAAACTGAGCGGCGAATAGAGCCACGTGTCCCAGTGCGCGAACGGCGTCTCCTTAATGGTCTTGAAAAAGCCGAACGATCGCAGATTTCCAACCGCCCGCAGCAGGAAAACCAGGCTGAGTCCCCATACACCAACGTCCAGCAGCAACCCCAGCGGACCGGTTTTGATCCAGCCTGCCTTCCCCATCACCAGAACCACTGCCATTCCCAAGAGGCCGCAGACCAGCCAGGTTGCCGCCGGAGTGGGATCGAACATGCGGCGCCCACTTACGGTCGGAACAGTGAACGCGGTGCCCCATCTTCCGCCTAACGCCCAGTAGGCGTGCAGAACAGCAATTCCACCCAGCACAATGACTAGTGGAATCGCGAACAGAAAACGGTTGTGCATCGGTTCCTCTAGTATCCACCTGGATCGCTACGCGCGCATCTTTCGAAAACACGCCCGCAGTTCATGAACAAATAATTCCGGCTGCTCAAACGCCGCGAAGTGCCCGCCTTTATCCAACCGGTTCCAGTAAACCAGGTTCGGATAGCGCTTCTGGGCCCAACGCCGCGACACGCGGAAAATCTCCTTCGGGAATACGCTGCAGCCCACGGGTATGCGCACCGGATCGTAATTGATCTTGTTGAAGCTCTCCCAATAAAGACGCGCCGAAGACGCCGCCGCGTTGGGAAGCCAGTAGAGCATCACATCGTCCAGCATCTCGTCCCGCGTGAGCGCGTTCTCTGGATGGCCATCGCAGTCCGTCCAGGCCCAGAACTTTTCGAGAATCCACGCCGCTTGTCCGGCAGGCGAATCCGCCAATCCATATCCCAGCGATTGCGGACGAGTGCCTTGCTGTTTCGAATAACCGGAATCCCAATCCTGATAGTGCTGCATTCCGGCCAGCCCGTCTTTCTCCTCTTGGGTGAGGCTCGACATCGTCGCGGGATCAGGCCGCACCAAAGGCATATTCAGATGGACGCCGTGGCAGTGCTCGGTGTCCTGCAATGCGATGGCGGTGGTCACCACCGCGCCCCAGTCGCCACCCTGCGCGTAGTATCGCTGGTAGCCGAGCCGCAGCATCAGCTCGCTCCAGGCGCGCGCGATTTTCTCAACCGTCCAGCCGCTCTGCTTGGGCTTGCCGGAAAAACCGTAGCCGGGCAGCGATGGACAGACGACGTGGAAGGCGTCAGAAGCCTGGCCGCCATGCGCTGTGGGATCGGTTAGCGCTGGAATAATTTTCAAAAACTCGATGATCGATCCGGGCCAGCCATGCGTCAGGACCAGCGGCAGTGCATCATCGTGACGCGATCGTATATGCAGGAAATGGATGCTGACGCCATCCAGGTCGGTTTGAGACTGCGGAAGCGCATTGAGCCGTGCTTCGGTCTTCCGCCAGTCATACTCGTGCGCCCAGTAATCGCAGACCTTTTGCACGTAATGGAGCGGAATCCCCTGCCCCCAATCCCCAACAGTCTGCGCATCCGGCCAACGCGTCGCGCGAAGACGCCGCTTCAGATCCGCCAGCTCAGCATCGTCTATGTGGATCTTGAAAGGCCGGATTTCGTCGCTCATGTGTGGTTTCCCGGACCTTAGTTTACCGCGCTGCCCTCCATATCCTGGCGGAACTAACACTTTCGAATGTTCCAGCCGATTTACGACTAGTATGCCTCTGCCGAAACAACCCAGACGTTCGGTCCTGATCGCCGCTCGATTGATCACCGCCGTGGTTTCGCTCGCCGGCGCCGAGGCAATGCTGTGGTTCGGAGGCTACCCCCGTTGGTGGGCCATGGACGCCCCCTGGGGCGGTCCCTCGCCGCAATATTCCTGCGACGCCGATCTCGGCTGGAGCGCCAAGCAGGGCAGGTTCGATTTGGTGTGGCCCGGACATCCGGGAGTTTCCCGCTACACGAACTGGAGCGGTGGACGTCGCGCCATGGCCGAGACGGAGCCGGCACGCGGCGACAATCGTCCACAAGTGATGTTCTTCGGCGACTCCTTCATTCAGGGCTATCAGCTTTCCGATTGGGAAACGCTGTCGTGGATCGTCCAGAGGCGGCATCCCAAAGTTCAGGTTTCGAACTTCGGTTCCGGAGATTTCGGGACCTACCAATCCTACCTGGCTATCAAAAAATGGGTTCACGGCCCGGTCTCCGTCTATCATCTCTTCAACAGTTTTCACGAAGGACGAAATGCCGCCGACCCCAACTGGCTGCGCATCAACCAGAAGCTGCCGAACGGATGCTTTTATCCCTATGCTGAGCTCTCAGCGAACGAGCTGCGCGATCGGCGATCCCGGGGAAATCTGGTGTGGTGGCTCAGCCATCACTTGCGCACCGTGGCAATGGTGCAGGATTATCGCGACATCTTCGAATCGTTGAACCGCGTGCGGAACAAGCGGCAGTTGACCGAAGCATTGCTGATCAAGATGAATGAGACCGTCCGCGAGCAGGGCGGAAAATTCACCGTGCTCCTGTTCGACATGTCGCTCGACGAGCGCCAGGATTACCGGAAGTTCCTGGAATCGCGCGCCATCGCTTTCGTCGATTGCGGCCGCCCGGAGCTGAAAGACAAGAAACTACGCCTCCCGAACGGATATCCCAGCGGCGCGCTACACGAACTGGTCGCCCAATGGATGGAGCCGCTTCAAGTGGCTCCTGATCGGGGCACGGAAGCCCGCGAACGATGATAGAATCCTCAAGGTTCGTGATTGTCACATAATGGTTGGGATGATATCGAGACGAGGATTCCTCCAAACTAGCTCCGCGGCCGCGCTGCTCGCGAACACCGCCAGCGCCAAACAATTGAAGACGGTCGGAGTGCAACTCTACACGGTGCGCAGCATTCTTCCGAAGAAGCCGGCCGAAACTCTGAAAGCCATCGAAGCCATCGGCTACCGTGAAGTCGAGGCTACTTACGACAATCTCGACAAGATCTGGCCTTCGCTCCAAGCCACCAGCTTGAAACCGGTCAGCATCCACCTGAATGAGAACACGATCATGAAAGGCACGGACGATGAGATCGCCCGCGCGGTCGACAAGGTGAAGCAGCATGGATTTTCGTACGCCGTTTTTCCTTGGATAAACCCTCCGGATCGTGGCGGGCTCGACAAGATGAAGGCGCTAGCGGAAAAGCTGAACAAAGCGGGCGAAAAATGCCGCGCGGCGGGTCTCACCTTCTGCTATCACAATCACGCTTTCGAATTCGAGCCGATGGACGGAACCACGCGGTTCCAGGTCTTGCTGGACACGCTCGACAAGAACCTGGTCGGGTTCGAAATTGACTGCTTCTGGATAAGCGTCGCGGGGCACGATCCGGTTGAGATTCTAAAGAAAGTATCCGGCCGCGTCCCCTTGCTGCATCTGAAAGACAAGGCGCAAGGCACGCCGGTGATGTATAAAGAAACAGTCGCAGCCAGCGCTTTCAAAGAAGTTGGCCACGGCATTCTGGATTGGCCGCCCATCCTGCGCGCCGCCGAGTCCGCGGGCGTCCAACACTACTTCGTCGAACAGGATTCAACTCCCGGCGATCCAGTAGAAAGTCTGCGCCAAAGCTTCGACTACATCTCAAAACTAAATTTTTAATCCGTGTGTTGACGTGGCGCACGCACTCGTGCGTGCCGCGTTCACACTCATGTGAACGCCCTGAAGTTTTCATAACACGTGTGTTCGCAGGAGTGCGAACACGGCACGCAAGACTGCGTGCGCTACGCTATATGCGCCCCAGTAGTTTCCACATACACGGCATACAACGACTGCCCAGCCGCCATAAACAACCGATTCCGCTTCGTCCCGCCAAAGCAAACGTTCGCGCAAACTTCCGGCAACAGGATCATCCCGATGCGCACGCCATCTGGAGAAAAAACATGGACGCCATCGTAGCCCGCACCCACCCAACCAGCCCCAGTCCAGATGTTGCCATCCACATCGGCGCGAATCCCGTCGGCTAAACCAGCGCCCTTGCCGCGCAGCTCCATATTGACGAACTCGCGCCCGTTGCGCAGCGACCGGCCATCCGCGACGTCAAAAACCTTGATGATTTTCGGAGCCTCCGGGTAGTGCGTGGCGCCGGTATCGCACAGATACAGCTTCTTGTAATCGGGGGAAAAGCACAGCCCGTTCGGCTTGTACGCTTCGTCGGTAACCATCTCCATCTTGCCGGTCTTCGCATCGATGCGGTAAACCGCTTCCTTAATTTCCAACTTGGCCTTGTGACCCTCATAGATGCTCGTGATCCCGTACCCAGGATCGCTGAACCAGATTCCGCCGTCGGGATGAACCACAATATCGTTGGGTGCGTTGAGCGGCTTGCCCTGCCAATTGTCAGCCAGCACCGTGACACCGCCCGTGTGCTCGTAGCGGACCACGCGGCGCGTATCGTGCTCGCACGTGAGCTGCCGGCCTTCATAATCGAACGTGTTGCCGTTCGCATAGTGCGACGGCGCGCGGAAAGTGCTGATGTGCCCGTCTTCCTCCATCCAGCGCAGCTGGCGATCGTTCGGGATATCGCTGAAGATCAGGTATCGGCCGCCACCATTCCAGGCCGGACCCTCCGCCCAACGCAGCCCTGTGTAGAGCCGTTCGATAGCCGCATTGTTCGCTTTGAGCTTGGCAAAGCGCGGATCCAGGATCACAATGTCGGGATCAGGATAACGAATCGGGTCCTTGCCGCTCCAGTCACGTTGGGCTGCCGCCGGCACGGCGAGCGCCGTACCCGCAACCGACAAAATAAACGAGCGGCGCCCCAATGCGCGTTCATCCGTGTCCATCCGCGGCCTAGAAAGAGGTTTTCCCATAACGGTAAGCCAGTATAGCGTACAGCCAGTACGGCCGATAATGTACCTTAAAGGAAATGCCGGAAGTATCCCTGCATGAGGATTTTCGACGGAAACAAGAAGGCCAGGGTGGCTCGGATCGTGGTTTTGGAATCGTATTCGCGATCTTCTTCACCTTAATCGCGCTCCTGCCCCTGCGCGCGCATCATCCCGTGCGTTGGTGGGCTCTCGCGTTGGCAGTCTTGTTTCTGGGCGTGGCGCTGCTTCAACCGGCGTGGCTGCGGCCTCTCAATCGAGCCTGGACCAAGCTCGGTTTGCTGCTCGGCCGGGTGGTAAGCCCGCTGATAACCGCTCTGCTGTTTTTTCTGGTGGTCACGCCCATCGGCCTTCTGTTCCGGCTACTAAAGAAAGATCCACTGCGCCTGGCTTCGAGCGCCGAAGTGTCCACATATTGGATAGAGCGGCAGCCGCCGGGTCCGGCGCCCGAAACCATGCGGAATCAGTTTTGAGGACACGTCAATGTTACCGTTTCTGAAAGAATTCTGGGCTTTCCTGAGAACGCGCAAGAAGTATTGGCTGCTGCCGATCCTGATCATGATGCTCCTGTTCGGCGTACTCCTGGTGCTGGCGCAAAGCAGCGCCGTGGCGCCGTTCATCTATACGCTCTTCTAAAGTTTCGCGCTGGATGCAAATACTTGGAATTTCCGCGTTCTATCACGACAGCGCAGCCGCGTTGGTGCGCGATGGCGATATCGTCGCCGCCGCTCAGGAGGAGCGCTTCACCCGCAAAAAGCACGATTCGCGCTTCCCCGCTCATGCCGTGGAGTTTTGTCTCGCCCAAGCCGGCACGCGCCTGGCCGATCTCGACTACGTTGTTTTCTACGACAAACCTTTCCTGAAATTCGAGCGCCTGCTCGAAACTTACGTCGCCTTCGCCCCCGTCGGCCTCCGCTCCTTTCAAATGGCCATCCCGCTGTGGGTGCGCGAGAAGCTGTTCCAGAAAAGTCTGCTGCATGACGAGCTAAAGCGCCTGGGTGAATTCGACTGGATGAACCGGCTCCTGTTTGCCGAGCATCACCAAAGCCACGCCGCCAGCGCCTTCTATCCTTCTCCGTTTGAGGAAGCGCTGGTCCTCACCATGGACGGCGTCGGCGAATGGGCCACCACATCCGTGGGCCTCGGACGCGGAAATCATCTTGAGATCATCAAAGAAATCCACTTCCCGCACTCGCTGGGCCTGTTGTATTCGGCATTCACCTATTACACCGGATTCAAAGTAAACTCGGGCGAGTATAAGCTGATGGGTCTCGCGCCATACGGAACGCCGCGTTACGCACAGAAGATCCTGGATCATATCATCGACCTCAAACCGGACGGTTCCTTCCACCTGAACCTGGACTATTTCAACTACTGCACCGGCCTGACGATGACCAACAGCAAGTTCGACGCCCTGTTCGAAGGGCCGCCGCGCAAGCCGGACCAGTTGCTGACCCAGCATCATATGGACCTGGCTGCGTCCGTACAGGAAGTGCTGGAAGAAGTGATTTTGCGAATGACGCGTTCGCTTAAATCCGAAACTGGTGCGAAGAACCTGTGCCTGGCCGGTGGCGTCGCGCTTAACTGCGTCGCCAACGGAAAAATCCTGCGCGATGGCTGCTTCGAACGGATCTGGATCCAACCGGCTTCAGGCGACGCGGGCGGAGCATTGGGAGCTGCATTGGCCGCGTATCATTTGTTCCAAAATCAACCGCGTCAAATATGTGGATGTGGCGACCGCATGCACGGCTCCTACCTCGGCCCCGACTTTTCGCAGACAGATATCGAGCAGCGCCTCGATAAGCTGGGCGCCAGGTACACCGTCCACGACGAGTCGGACCTGCTGGAAAAATGCGTGGACGCGCTGGTGGACGAAAAAGCCCTCGGTTGGTTTCAGGGAAGAATGGAATTCGGCCCACGCGCGTTAGGAGCACGGTCAATTCTAGCGGACCCTTGCTCGCCTCGCATGCAGTCCATCCTGAACTTAAAAGTGAAATTTCGCGAGTCGTTCCGGCCTTTCGCGCCATCAGTGCTCCGCGAACACCTGGCTGAGTGGTTCGAGCTGGATTCGGACAGCCCCTACATGCTGCTGGTGGCCGATGTCGTGGAAAGCCGCCGCAAGCTCATGACCCCCGATCAACAAAAACTCTTCGGTATCGAAAAGCTGAACGTGCCGCGCAGCGATATTCCCGCTGTCACGCACGTTGACTATTCGGCGCGCATCCAGACCGTGCATCGCGAAACCAACCCTCGGTACCACGCGCTGATCGAACGGTTCAACCAACGCACCAGTTGTCCGGTGATCGTCAACACCAGCTTCAATGTCCGCGGCGAACCCATCGTCGGCACGCCCGAAGACGCTTTCCGCTGTTTCATGGGCACCGGAATCGAAGTCCTGGCTGTCGGAAATTGCCTGTTGCGCAAAGAAGATCAGGATCCCAAGCTCACCCAGGATTACAAATCCTCCTTCGAATTGGATTAGTGGCTGATCTTGCCGGACTCCGCTTCCGCATCCGCCGGCAGCAACACCCACAGCGTATAAATCCCGAGCACAGTTCCAAGAATAGGATTGAGCAACGCGATGATACCCACCACAATGGCCATGGTCCGCGCCCACGGACGGCGCTCCATCAGTCCGAATCCAACCACGAAACCAATCCCCGCCAGCACCAACGAAAGCATTCCCATGGTCGAAAGGACGGCCGGAATTATGGCGCCCGCCGGAAATCCCCAGCCTGCGTCATCAAACCATCCGTGTCCCCACAACCCGATTACGCGCGCACTCACCACCCTACCTCCGGCTTTCAGCAGGTTCAGGGCGGATAGCGCGATCCAGAAAACGGCCAGCATCTTCACGTGCCGCGCCACCCGTCCCGACGCAGAAGAAACATAGGGCCCAGGCGGCCGAGGGGCCGCTGGCATCACCGCCGCCTTCCCACAAGAGCTACAAAACCGTTGATTAGGCTGGACTTCGCCGCCACAATGATTGCAGAACATCAGCCGCCTCCTGGTCGCTCATCCATAATACGACCGAACTGCCCCAGGTGTTCCATTGTGGTCAGCGACTGCTATTTCAAGGGCGAAAAATCCGTTGGATCCAGATACACCGACTCCACCTTCTCCACAATCTTGCCGTTCTTCTCGGACTCGGCAGCAACCTTTAAGAATTCGGGGTCTTTGCGGAAATCGGCCCAGTTCTTTTCAGCGGCGGCGCGGCTGGGATGAGCAAGCAGGTAGATTAAGGTGTTCTTGGCGAATTCCGGGTCTTGGGGAACCCAATAACCGATGCTCTCGATGCCGTGGCGCTTAAAAGTTGCGATGTGGTGGTCGCGAAAATTGGCCTTGAGAGCTTCAAGCTTGCCCTCATAGACGTGATAAGTCCGGAGTTCATAAACGCGTGACTGCGCCAAGGCGCAGGCGGCTGCCAGCGTGAACAACAAAATCAATTTTTGGAGCATGAGAACAGTGTAGGCCCATCTCCACTTGACAATCAAGTGCTAAATGCGTAACCCCGTTACCCGCACAACAACTGAGGAATGTGCCGAAAGTGCCGGTCTCTTGTAATCAGCATCAGATCGTGTTCCAGAGCGAGAGCCGCTATCCAAAGATCGTTGTCAGGAATTGGCGTGCCGGCACGTTTGAGCTGCACAAACACACGGGCGTACTGCTCGGCCGTCTCGCGGCCATGCATCAAAATCCCGACGGTGCTTTTTGACAGTAGTTTGCGCAGCAGAACCTGATTGCGCTGCTGTTGCGCACCTCCGTAAAACCCAGCCTTGATTTCCGCAAGAACGATGAGCGGGATCCAGACTTCATCGCAGGTTTCCAGCCACTCAGCCAACGCGGCGTCACCCCTAAACAGATCAGTCTGGCCGGTTGGTGTCGAGTGCAACCCTCATTTCCATTTATCCCAGTCAATTCGGCGCTGGGAGGCCACTATCTCGTCAAACACCGGATCTGGAATCCACCCGCCTGTGACGTCCGACAAGTCCGTTTTACGCTTGGCGCCGAAAGTCGCTTCCGTCAATTCCTCTACAACCACCTGATTGAGGCTTCGCTTTTGCCTGGACGCTTTCTGACGAAGCACGCGGTCCACTTCCTCCGGAATGCCACGGATGGTGTACCGTCTCGACGACGTCTTCTTCCTCATGCCTACATGATAGGACTCAATGCAGGCAGTCACCACTTGACAATCAAGTACAAGTGCGCCAAACTATTTTCCAGGAGGCTCCACTCGATTGTCAAGTGAAGGGAAGTCACGCATCCAGGTGCTGCAAGGCACCCTCGATCTCATCGTTCTGCGTACTCTGCGCAGCATGGGCCCTCAGCACGCCTACGGCATCGCCTCGCGGCTGGAGCAAGTTTCCGAGGATTTGTTGAAGCTCAATCAGGGCACGCTCTATCCAGCTTTGGTTCGCCTGGAGCAGCAGGGCTGGATCAAGGGCAAATGGGACACGACCGAAAACGGCCGGGAAGCGAAATACTACGCCATCACCAAAGCCGGAATGAAAGCGCTCGAAGAGGAAACCCAGCGTTGGCGCCAACTGTCCGGCCTGATGGAGAAGCTGTTGAGTGAGGAGTCCTGAGCATGCGGCACTTCAGACGGATGTTTGCCAAGCTGACAAATCTTTTTCGCCGCCGCCGCGCTGACCACGAGCTGGATCGCGAAGTGTCCGCGCATTTAGCGCTACTCGAAGATGAGTTCCGGCGCCGCCGGCATGAGTCTCGAAGACGCGCGGATTCAGGCCCGGCGCGCTTACGGCGGTGTTGAGCAAGCCAAAGAGCTCCATCGTGAAGAGCGCTCCGTGCTTTGGCTGGAACAGACCATCCAGGACATGCATTACGCGTGCCGAAGCCTTTTGAAAACTCCCGGATTCACACCATCGCCATTCTCACGCTGGCTCTCGGCATCGGCGCGAACATCGCCATCTTCTCCGTTGTGAACGCCGTGCTACTACGGCCGCTTCCGTTTCAACATCCCGAGCAACTGGTGCGTGTGTTTGACGACTTGAATGGCGCGGGCGCGAAGGACGTCGGCATGTCCGTGCCGGAAGTCGAAGACCTGCGCGACCGCTCCGGAGTTTTCGATGACATCAGCGTCATCTTTCCGGCGAGCACGGCCCTGAGCGGGGGCGATCACACCGAGCGCATCGAGATGCTTGGCATCAGTTTTGGCTATTTCCAAATCCTCGGCGCTCAGGCCGCCCTGGGACGCGTAGTCGGACCCCGCGATTGGGCGCCTGGCTTTACCGAAGCCGCGGTGATCAGCGATGGACTATGGAAGCGGCAATTCGGCGGCGACCCGCATATATTGGGCCACCGGATTCGAGTGGATGAGGATGGCTACACCATTGTCGGAGTCATGCCGCCCGATTTCCGCCATCCCGGCCAGACCTTGGCCGGCGACGTGGAACTGTGGGCCGCCGCCGGCTTCACCGCCAATCCATTCCCTTCGCCTCCGGTACGTGCGCAGCGCCTTCTGCCCGGCGCCATTGCACGATTGAAACCAAGCTTGACCATTCAGCAGGCCCAGCAGCGGTTAGACGCTCTGTCCTCACAACTCGCTCAAACCTATCCGAAGGAATATCCAGCCGCATCCAGATGGTCCGTGCGGCTCGAACCGGTCGACCAAAGCCTGACGGGCAGCGTGCGGCCGACGCTAGTGCTGCTGTTGGCCGCGGTTGGATTCGTGTTGCTGATGGTCTCGGTCAATATGGCCAGCCTCCTGGTGGCGCGCTCGTCGGCTCGTATGCGGGAGTTGGCGATTCGTCAGGCTTGGGCGCCTCGCGGGCACGCTTGATCCGGCAGTTGCTAACCGAGAGCGTGCTGCTGTCGCTAGTTGGTGGCTTGGCCGCGATGCTGGTTTTGGCTCTGACCAAAGAATCGCTGCTCGCGCTGATGCCGGCCGATCTGCCACGTCTCACTGAAGTACACTTCGATGCCCGAGTTATCGGCCTCGCCTGCGTGCTCTCCATCGTTACCGGAATCCTGTTTGGCTTGACACCGGCGCTGCATGCCTCTCGAACGGATCCCAATCTCGATCTGAAGGAGGGCGCCAGGAACGGCAGTCCTAGCCTGCGCCAGAATCGTTTTCGAGGCGTCCTGGTAGCCACCGAGATCGCCTTGTCGGTGGTATTGCTGAGCGGCGCGGGGCTGCTCGTTCATAGCTTTTGGAATACGCTCCAGGTGAATCCTGGTTTCGATGCGAAAGGCCTTCTTGTCGCTCGCATCTGGATTCCCTATCCGAACAATCCGAAGGCGAACCGGTATCTCACGGCGCCGGCTACGGCGGGCTTGAGCCGGGAAATATTACGCCGCGTGAGGACTCTTCCTGGCATTGAAGAAGCCGCCATGGGAGGCAACAATAGCGTCCCTTTGGTGAATAATTCTCTCAAACAAATCGCGTTCTCTCTGCCGGATCAGCCCGATTCCGCCCAGAAGCAGCGCTCCGCCGAGTTCGGTGGCGTCAGCCCGGAATTCTTCCAGGTCTTGCGAACGCCTTTGCTGCGCGGGCGCTCATTCACTGATGCGGAGACGGATAAGACCAAGCGAGTCGTCATCGTAAACGAATCGTTCGCAAAACAGTATTTGTCCGGTCACGATGTGGGGCAGCGAATGAACGTCGGTGGCGCCGACTGGGAGATTGTCGGCGTGGTGGCAGACGTGCGCCATGATGGATTGGATTCCCCTGCCGCGCCCCGCGTCTACCGCGCGATGCATCAGGGTCCCGCGAACGAAATCGCTGTTTTTCTGCGCGGCGCCACGGACTCAATTGGGCTAAAACAGGCTGTCACAAGGGTCGTGCAGGGTGTGGACCCCGACCTGCCGGTTTACGGCGTTCAAACCATGCGGGAAATGATGGCTACTTCACTCGCTCGCCGCAGATTCTCGCTCTCCCTAATGGTAGTGTTCGGCGTGCTGGCGTTGTTTCTGGCATCCATCGGAATCTATGGCGTCATGGCCTATGCCGTCAGCCAGCGGGCGCAGGAATTCAGCATTCGGATGGCTCTCGGCGCCGAAGCACGCGACATTCTGCTGCTCGCGTTGCGACCCGGCGCCGTGCTCACGTTAACGGGAGTGACGCTAGGTCTCGCGGCCGCGCAGGGCGCAACGCACTTGATGGCCAGTCTGCTGTTTGCTGTCTCGCCGGCCGATCCCATAACTTTCATTGGCGTTCCGGTGGCGCTCGCATTAGTCGCATTACTCGCCTGCTGGATTCCCGCCCGCCGTGCGGTCCGCATTCCACCCGTAGCCGCCCTCCGATCATAGTAGGACAAGCCTCCGGCTTGTCTACCGCGGCGCCAGCACAAACCGCTCAATCGAAATCCGCGCGCTGCGGTCGATTCTCACACGGTCCCGGTGAAACACCACCGCCAGTTCGTCGAACTGCCGAATAGCATACCCTCGCCGAATCGGAAAGCTAAGCACGGCCTCCGGATGAAATGGCACCGCTACCGTTCCCAGGCTTTGTGAGGCGCCATTGTCGATCAGGATCAACTCCAACTCCACCGTTCCTGGATAGTGATCGGCATTCGAAATCGCGATTTGAATTTCGCCGCAACAACTAAGATCGATCGGATGCTCCAGCCTCTGATGCGCCTCCATGGCCATGGTCGCGTGATCGGTCGTGAGAAAAGAGAGCGTCTCAGGGTTCCCCCACCGCGAGTACGATTTCTTCGGCGGCTGCGTGTCCGGCGGACGGAACATCCAATACTCGCCCGAAAACGGAATGACGGATGGTTCCATCGGAACGGACGAAAGTGTGTTGCGCGCCCACCCGGGCAGCGGTTGCACCAGCTTCGCCCGCGGTCTTGGCTCCGAAAAAAGCACGACGCCCGGAAAGCTCTTGTCGTCGATTTCGACGTTGCCCGTGGGTGGTGCGTAAATGGTTGTGACCCGCCCTTTCGGCCGATCCGCCTCGCCGCCATGCAACAGCCTTTCGAGCAACGCTCGAGCGCTTTGTACGGGACCGGACCCGTTCCCCGCTCCCCAATTCCAGCGGGCGCCACGTTGGATATGACCAGCCAAGCCCCCAACTGTCAAGCCAGCCGCGAGAATCACCGTCAAGACCAGTCCGAGAATCGAGCGCGGCAAACTGCGATTTGTCTGCGGCTCATAAGCGCCCGACGACAGCGAGGCGAACGTAAGCATCGCCGTGGTGAGCGAGAACAGGACGGCGGCCAACAACGGGACGCCCATCAGCACCGCCGCGACGCCCGCTTGCAGACCAAAAGATGCCATCAGCGCGGGTGCGAGATCTTTCAGCCGGAGAGGCGAAGGCGGGGGTTCGAAAAGCTCCCTCGCTATAACGAATTCGTCGGCCGGATGATCCGGATGAATCACCCGCCATTCAAAATACAGCAGCCGGGTGGTGCTGATCACCAATACTAATGCCGCACCAAGAGCCAGCGGCGACAACTCGGATAAAAGCAGCGTGGCGGGCGCAAACCATACCGCCGTCGCAGAAGTGCGGAGTGCGGCCAGTAACGCATCGGTGCGTCCGGATCGCGCAATCAACAGATACAGTCCAAGCGTAATGGCTGCACTCGCAAAGCAGGCGAACAGGGCATGCTGGAGCGCGTCCCGGATCACCCCGGCCAGCGGCTGCCGCGCCAATCGTGGAACCACGGCCGCAGTCCACACCACCCACCCCGTTGCGGCCAGACCGGCGACCTGCACTAATAGCGCAAGGTTGCGCTTCACATTCTTACGACACCACTGGCGTGCCTCAGGTTCCCGGAATTTTCGTGAGTGCGCTACCGAACCGCGACCGTGAAGGCCGTGAAAAAAACACCGACTCCCTCACGGTCGCGGTTCGGCAACACTCTATAAACATGAGGCATCTTTCCGAACCGCGAGCGTAAGCGACCGGTCGTTGCTTTCTTTTACGAATGCGGACTCCGCTCATAATGCTCCCTCAGCAAATCCTTCCCATAATCATTCCCATTCGGCGTCCGCACAACCACGTGAATGTGCTGCCGCGTCGGCTGATTCGGATCGGACGCGAATTTCGCCAAATTGGCCGGCCGCTGATGATCGAATTCGATCAAAATCACCGGACTGTGGATGCGATAGTAAAACACGCTATCCGCGCCCGATCCGCCAATCCAAGCAAACCAGGTGTTGTCCAAATGCTGCTTCACCTCGTCCATCTTCACTCGCGCGTGACCGTCGTCCATGTTGCTTACATAAAGATCCACCAGATCCACAAGCTGGCGCCGTTGCGCGGCCGATAGCGCCGAAACCCGAATACCCGCGTAATCCAGAACGACATTATCCTTAAAGGCTTCCGTCAAATTGTTATTGCCGGTTTTCGAAAAGTTCAGGATCGCCTTCTTGCGTTGCGCTTCCGTGAGCGCCTCCAGCATGGCGAGCCCCCGGTTCTGCTCGTCCTGCAGAATCTCCGTTCCTTTATATTTTCCTGAAGTGGCGATCACCGGTTCCGAGCCGGCGAAATAGGGCGTCATCACCACCTGATCGCCCAGCACAAAGTAATTAATGATGGCGTGATGACCGTCCAGTTGCCAGCCCCACGGCTCGGTGGCGCTGGGCTTACCCATCACGGTGATGTAGTACAGCCATTCGCCGAGAAACTCGTGATCGTTGGATAGCTCCGCCAAAGTCTCGTTCAGATGCATGATGTCGCGCGTCAGCTTCATCCCCTTCGCGCTGAGAGAAGCACGCATCAGCGAAAATGCCGCCTCGCGCTGCGGCTCGGCCATTTCCTTGAAGCTCACGCCCTGCCGCACGTAGAAATGTTGGTTCATCCACTTGCGCCATTCCGGATCGTCCACTGGAAACATAGTCTTGGCGCGCTCTTCAGCGGTCAGGACGGCGAGAAAAGTTTCGGCTGCCTTCCGCACTGGTTCAGTGGAAACGCCCGTGGAACGAATCGGAAAAAGACCGTTCTCCACGTTGCCGTTCGTTGTGATTCCTTTGAATGGTTCAGCCAGGCCTTTGCGCTCGAATTCCGCCGACATTTCGCGATATCGCTCCGCCGTATCGGGCGCGCGCTGGGAAAAAGCCGCCCCGGCAATCAGCGCGGCGAAACACGCCGCCACTGTCAAGCGAGTCTTCAGTGGATCAATCATTCGGCTAACTCTATCACAGCCGGCCTCACTACCCGGTGTGCGATCATGAGAGGCGATCGGCCATGAAAGAGTGCCCGTCCTGCGCAAGTCAAATCGCCGAGAACAGCCGCTTCTGTTCGACTTGCGGTCAAAATGTCGAGGCCGACATCTTCGCCACGCGCACGGTGGCCGCCTCCAATCCCGCCACTCCGCGATCCGGAAGCGGTTCGTCGCGCCTGGGAACCTCGTCTTCCTCCTCCCACGCCGAAACCCGCTTTGTGCCGGGAACGCTGCTGGCCGCGCGATACCGCATCGTCTCCCTGCTTGGCAAGGGTGGAATGGGCGAGGTATATCGCGCCGACGATCTGACCCTAGAACAGCCGGTGGCCCTGAAATTCCTGCCCGAAGGCGCGCTCAGCAACCCGAATGCACTCGCGCGTTTTCGAAACGAGGTGCGCGTGGCGCGGCAGGTGTCGCATCCCAATGTGTGCCGCGTCTACGACGTCGGCGAAATTGACGGGCATGTTTTTCTCTCCATGGAATATGTCGACGGCGAGGATCTTGGTTCGCTGCTTCGCCGCATCGGCCGTTTGCCGCCGGATAAAGCGCTCGAAATTGCGCGCAAACTCTGCGCCGGCCTGGCAGCGGCACACGAGAAAGGAGTACTGCATCGAGATTTGAAGCCCAGCAACGTCATGCTGGATAGCCGCGGCCAAGTCCTGCTCACCGACTTCGGATTGGCCGGGCTGGCGGACCAGATTTCGGGCGCCGAAGTACGCAACGGCACTCCGCAATACATGGCTCCCGAACAATTGGCCGGCAAGGAAGTGACGGCGCGCAGCGACATTTATTCGTTGGGTCTGGTGTTCTACGAAATCTTTACCGGCAAACGCCCCTTCGAGGCAAACACGCTCGCCGAACTCATGCAAGCTCAGACCAAGGCAACTCCGATCAGTCTCTCAACACTGGTGCGGGACTTGGACCCCGCGATGGAACGGGTGGTTTCGCGCTGCCTCGATCCCGACCCTGCACGCCGTCCATCGTCGGCTCTCGCTGTCGCAGCGGGATTGCCGGGTGGGGACCCGCTCCAAGCGGCACTGGCCGCCGGCGAGACACCGTCACCCGAAATGGTGGCCGCGGCTGGTGAAGGCGTCGGACTTGCGCCTCGCTTCGCTGTTCCCTTATTGGCCGCCGTGGTTTTGGGCGGGGCCGCCTATTACGTGCTCGGCGTGCGTGCCAGCGCGCTCGAACGCGTCCAGCCTCAGTATTCGCCGGAAGTGCTGTCGCAGAAAGCCCGCGATGTGATCCAGCGCCTGGGCTTCACGGATCCGCCCGCCGATTCTGCTTACGAATATTATTGGAACAATGCCTATCTGAACTATGTGCAAAGCACAGACAAGCCGGCCCCACGCTGGAACGAAGTGCTGCACGGACGTCCTTTGCCGCTTCAGTTCTGGTACAGAGAAAGTCCCTATCCGCTGACCGCCGGAGAATTCCACGACGATCTGCTGACTCCTGGAATTGTGACGCCCGAGGATCCACCAGCGGTTCTCTCCGGTATGATTTCGCTAAAACTGGATGCCCAAGGCCGGTTACTTTATTTCGAGAGAATTCCGGATCAGAAACTTCAGCCCCCCTCCGGTAATCCACCTCCCGACTGGAATCCTCTCTTCGCTGCGGCTGACCTGGATCCAGCCCAGTTCCATTCCACCGAATCCTTGTGGACCTGGCTCGCGACTTCCGATACGCGCGTGGCTTGGACCGGAACATGGCCGGGCGGCTCGCGCCCGCTGCGCGTGGAAGCTGCTGCGTTACGAGGCCAACCGGTTGCATTTTCTCTCATCGGGCCGTGGGCCGTGACGGATCGGATGCCGAAGCGGGAATCCTCCAACTCAGATCGCGGCCAGTTCATTATCTTCGTCGGTATTTCGCTCGCGATTTCCATTGGCACCATCTTGCTGATGAAACGCAACGTCAAAAGAGGTGGGGGCGACGAAGCGGGCGCCACGCGGCTGGCCACCTGCGTGGGCTTCGTACAGATGGGATTGTGGCTCTTCCATACTCACCTGGCCGCGTCGTTCGGCACGTTCGGAATGTTCCTGGTCGCGCTCGCCACCGCCATTTTCTATGCCTTCGTGGTGCGGACTATGTATCTCGCATTGGAGCCGCACGTCCGTCGCCGCTGGCCTCAAACCATGATTTCCTGGAGCGCCGTCCTCACTGGCCATTGGCGCGATCCCATCGTTGGCCGCGATGTCCTGGCCGGCGCGGCCCTGGCAGTTGCCGTCAGAGTGATCAACCAAATCGCCAATCTCGCTCTGCCCAGCACGGATCCGCCCGATCTCGGATCCACCGACGTACTGCTCGGAATCCGAAGCACGCTGGCCGTGTACTTCAGAAGCATTCCGCATGGCATCCGCGACACTCTAATGTTCTTCTTTGTGATTTTTATATTGCGGGTTCTGCTGCGGAATCAGTGGCTGGCCACTGGCAGTTTCATCCTGATTTTCTCCGCCCTGCAGTACTTCCAGAGCGGCCGCATTCAGGATGGCGTGGCGGCTTTGGTGGTCTTCAGTTTGGTCGCGGGCTTAGTCTTGCGCTTTGGCCTGCTGGCGCTTGCGACGTTTATTTTTGTGGACAGTCTCATCACCTATACGCAAGTGACTACATCCACATCCGCGTGGTACTTCGGCCACAATGTCCTCCTGCTGGCTAGCGTTTTGGCGCTGGCTGCCTGGGGATTTCATACATCCATCGCCGGCCGCCGTTTGTGGAAGCAGGACTTGCTGAGCTGAGGTCCCGACCCTTCAGCGCTGAGCTTCGGCCGGAATCTTCAGCCACCGGTCCAGAAAGCTTTGATTCCCGCTGGCATCTTGGCGGCCTTTCAAACCAGCAGCCGGCGGATTCATCTTGCGGTCGTAATGCGCCAGCAATTCGGTTTCGTCGTAGCCGATGGCCGTGGCGTATTGCCGCAGATAACTTGTGCTAAAGATGCCGCCCGGCAGCTTCTCGAATTCCTCTTCTTCAATCGCCCGCAGAAAACGCAAACTGATCTTCGTTTCTTCGGCGATGTCATCGAGCGAGACCCCTGCTTTCTTCCGGGACTGTGCAAGGTCGAGCCGGCGGATGCCAGGGGCATGGTTCAGTGCGGGGGCACTTGTTTTTTTAGACGGCATTTCTCCTCTAAAAGCGCAATCGTTCATGATAACCCATCTGTCAACTGACATTTCTGGGTGAAAATGTTTCAGAATTGCGCGATTTTGAAATCGCGACGCCTTCCGCACCGGCAGCCCCGCCCGTAAGCAAGGGGACGTGCCCTCAGAC
>CABEDY010000090.1_pt1 | contig 33318 bp, 25 predicted proteins | sample 3423171 | NCBI WGS metagenome assembly CABEDY01 (sample SAMEA5534333, study PRJEB31848) | metagenome | biome: tundra; feature: field; material: soil | place: USA | collected 2013-05 | depth 0.15 m | reverse complement strand
GGGTAATATGGATCGACGAGGTGTCAAATGGCGACCCTTTTCCAGGATCTGCGTCACGCGATCCGCATGCTGCTCCGAAGCCCGGGCTTCACGCTCGTGGCTTTGTTTTCGCTAGCGCTCGGCATCAGCGCGACCACCACCATCTTTAGCGCCATCGACGCCATCCTGCTGCGCCCCCTCCCCTACCCGGCGAGTGATCGCCTGGTGTCCATCCTCAACACCTCTCAGAAACAACCCGGTAACCTTCAGGGAGTCTCCACAACCGATTTGGTTCGTTGGCGAAAAGAGAACAGTGTTTTTGATCAGATCGAACTATCGCGTTGGGGCGCTGAGATGAACGCTCTAAGCGGCGCGGGTGTGCCGGAGCGGATTGGGCTTGAATACATCACACCCGGTCTGTTTCGTTTGCTCGGAGTACAGCCAATTCTTGGCCACACATTTACGGAGGAAGATGCGGAGCACCGAGGCTACAGCAGCGTCGCTATCAGCTATGAATTCTGGCAACGGCATTTTGGAGGCGACCGCAATATCCTGGGGCGGAGCTTCTTTGTTGACTATGACGGAGTAATCGTAGGGGCGGTGTTGCCTCCTGGCTTCGATTTGTTCGGCTCCATCCCAGCAGATGTATATCGATTGATACCCGTAAATGCTCCCGACAACGAACGATGGCTAACCGGACTTGGAAGACTCAAGCCCGGAGTAACGGTCAAGCAGGCGCAGGCATCTATGAATGTCCTGGCCCGCCACTTGGAACAGGCTTATCCTGATTCGAACAAGGGCCTCGGCATCAAGGTTGAATCTCTTCAAGCCGGGCTCTTCGGATGGTCCCGGCAGATTCTCTATCCCCTGTTTGCGGCGGTGGCGTTCGTGTTGCTGATTGCATGCACGAACGTCGCGAATCTGTTGCTCTCTCGCGCATCCACCCGCCGCAAGGAAATCGGCATCCGAGCGGCATTGGGCGCCGGCCGAGCCCGCTTGATTCAGCAGTTGCTGACCGAAAGCGTCCTGCTGTCGTTGGGCGGCGGACTCCTGGGCTCAGTTCTCTCCATTTGGGGCATCAAGCTTTTCGTCACCCTCGCCCCTCGCTGGCTGCCACACACAAAGACAATCAGTATGGATGCTCGTGTACTAGCCTTCACATTCGCCGTCTCCGCCGTCACCGGGATTCTGTTTGGCCTGGCGCCCGCGTTACGCGCTTCCAAAACGGACTTGAACGATTCCCTCAAAGATGGTGGAAAAACCTCGGCCGCAGGATCGCGTCATCGCACCCGCAGCGCACTCGTGGTTGTGGAAGTAGCGCTGGCGCTCGTCTTGCTCGCTTCCGCCGGCCTGATGATGAATACCGTTATTCGCGTCCTGCACGCCGATCCAGGGTTTCATCCCAGCCACTTGCTGACGGCAGAGGTCCGGCTGATTGGAAACAAATACTTCGATGTCAGCAATCCGGATAAGTCCGAACTGGACATCGTCACCCCTCAAGTGGGTGTGTATTGCAGACGTGTCCTAGACCGGGTACGAACACTGCCTGGCGTGGAGGCCGCCGCGCTTACCGACTGGCTTCCTATGTTAGAGGACGCCGAACGCATGGGCGGCGGCTTCACCATTGCTGGACGCCCGGCCGTCACTCGCGGCGATGAGCCAGGCGCTATGTTCAGCGCCATCAGTCCGGATTATTTGCATGTGATGCAGATTCCTCTGTTAAAAGGCCGGGAGCTTACGGAAAAGGATGTTGAGACCTCCCCATGGGTGGTGGTAATTAACGATGCCATGGCTCGAAAGTACTGGCCGAATCAAAATCCAATCGGCCAGGTGATCACGCTGGATACCCAAGCGCTCCGGAGCGAGGAACGTCCACGCGAGATCGTCGGAGTGGTGGGCAACGTCAGGCAGTTCCAGCTAGGGACCGATCCGTTTCCTGAAATATATGCGCCGTATCCTCAGCAGGCGCATCACTGTACGCCCGCCGCGACGGAAACGCGGCTTCACAAAAGCCTCGTATTGCGAACCACCTCAGAATCGAAGAGCTTCATCGACAGCGTGCGCCGTGCCGTCACGGAGATCGATAAGGATTCGCCGGTTTTCGGGATCACAACTGTCCAGGAGACCGTCGCCAAATCAGCAAATCTGGAACGCTTTTGCACGCAACTGCTGGGAGGCTTCGCGCTAGTGGCTCTGCTATTGGCGGCAATCGGCATCTACGGCGTTATTTCGTATTCGGTGAACGAGCGCCGGCACGAAATCGGACTCCGCATGGCTCTGGGTGCGCAATCGACTCAAGTAATGCAACTCGTCCTCAAGGAGGGATTGATCCTGTCGTTGACCGGCGTTGCGATCGGCCTCGCGGGTTCGTTCGGCGCCACACCCGTGCTCTCCAACTTCCTCTACGGAGTGAAGGCGCACGATCCGCTCACCTTAACTTTGGTCTCGCTCTTTCTCGTTGGCATCACCATATTGGCAACATATATACCAGCCTTTCGGGCCACGAAGGTCGATCCCATGGTGACGCTCCGCCACGAGTAGAAGGACGCACACACATGGAGACTCTATTCCAGGATCTGCGTCACGCGATTCGCATGCTGCTCAGAAGCCCCGGCTTTACGCTGGTGGCTGTGCTTTCGCTAGCGCTAGGAATCAGCGCGACCACCACCATCTTCAGCGCCATTGACGCCATCCTCTTGCGTCCCCCTCCTTACCCAAACAGTGATCGGTTAGTGACGATCACTAACAGCTCTCCGCGGCACCCGGGCCCTCAACGCTCTGTGTCTCGAGTTGATCTGGTTCGTTGGAGAAAAGAAAATCGTGTTTTCGACCAGATCGAAGCAGCGCAGCGGGGTATCGAAATGAACGCCCTGACCGGCGCAGGCGTTCCGGAGCGTGTTGGACTTCTGCCAATCACTGTGGGTTTGCTTCCGCTACTCGGCGTTCAGCCAATTCTGGGCCACACGTTTACGAAGGAGGACGCCGAACGGGTTGGCTATATCTCGGTGGCCATCAGCTACGAATTCTGGCAACGGCATTTTGCCGGTGATCCCAACATCCTAGGCCGTAGTCTCTTTGTTAACGTTAACGAAGCGATCGTGGTGGCCGTACTGCCTCCCGGCGTCGATCTGTTTGGCGCCGGTCCGACCGACATATATGAAGCGCTTCCCGTGTACGATCTGGATTTCACTGCGACCACTCGATGGCTTATGGGGTTCGGAAGACTCAAGCCGGGAATAACGATCCAGCAGGCGCAAGCATCCATGAACGTTCTCGCCCACCACCTTGAGCAAGCTTATCCTGACACGAATAAGGGCCTGGGCATAACGCTGCGACCTCTGCAAGATGGGCTCTCTGGATCGTCGCGGCAGATTCTCTATCCCCTGTTCACGGCGGTGGCTTTCGTGTTGCTCATTGCATGCACAAATGTCGCTAATCTATTGCTGTCTCGCGCATCCACCCGCCGCAAAGAGATCGGCATCCGCGCGGCGTTAGGCGCCAGCCGGCTCCGCTTGATCCGGCAACTGCTGACCGAAAGCGTCCTGCTGGCATCCGGCGGCGGATTCCTGGGCTCGCTTCTTTCCATCTGGGGCATCAAGCTTTTCGTCGCACTCGCCCCTGGCTGGTTGCCGCAAACAAAATCAATCACCATGGATGCTCGGGTACTCACCTTCACATTCGCCGTCACCGCCGTCACCGGTATTCTGTTCGGTCTGGCGCCGGCGTTGCGCGCCTCCAAAACGGATCTGAATGATTCCATGAGAGATGGTGGAAAAACCTCGACTGCAGGATCACGGCATCGCACCCGCAGCGCGCTGGTGGTTACAGAAGTAGCGCTGGCGCTGGTCTTGCTCGCCTCCGCCGGCCTCATGCTGAATACCGTTATTCGCGTCCTGCACGCCGATCCAGGCTTTCATCCCGATCATTTGCTGACGCTGGAGGTCCGTCTGATTGGAGACAAATACTTCGATGTCAGCTCGGATCCGAATATCGTCACACCTCAAGTAGGTTTGTATTCGAGACGAGTCTTAGACCGAGTAAGAGCCCTGCCTGGGGTGGAGTCTGCGGCCTTGACGGATTGGCTTCCCATGCTGCAAGACGCTGAGCGCCAGGATGTCGACTTCACCATCGCCGGACCTCCCGCTGCCACTCCCGGCGCTGAGCCAATCGGTATGTTCAGCGCCATCAGTCCGGATTATTTTCGCGTAATGCAGATCCCGTTGCTAAGGGGCCGAGAGCTGACGGATCAGGATGGGGAAGCGAACCCCTGGGTGGTGGTTATCAACGAACGCATGGCTCAAAAATACTGGCCCAATCAGAATCCAATCGGCCAAACGATCAAAGTGGACAACAGGGTAATCCGGGGCGAGGAGCGTCCACGTGAGATCGTCGGGGTGGTTGGCAACGTCCGGCAATTCCAACTAGGGACCGATCCGTTTCCTGAAATGTATGCCCCCTACTGGCAGCAGGCGCATCACTGTACCGAGGCCGCGACGGAATCGCGGCTTCACATTAGCCTCGTATTGCGAACAAGCTCAGAATCGAAAGGCTTCATCGACAGCGTGCGCCGCGCCGTCACGGAGATCGACAAGGATTCACCGGTTTTCGGAATCACAACCGTCCAGGAGACGGTCTCGAAATCGGCAAATCTGGAACGCTTTTTCACGCAACTGCTGGGAGGCTTCGCCTTAGTCGCCCTGCTGTTGGCTGCAATCGGCATCTACGGCGTCATTTCGTATTCCGTGAACGAACGCCGGCACGAATTCGGGCTCCGCATGGCTCTGGGCGCGCAATCAACTCAAGTGCTGCGACTCGTGCTCAAGGAGGGACTAATCCTGTCGGTAGCCGGTGTTGCGATCGGCCTTGCGGGTTCATTCGGCGCCACCCCGGTGCTCTCCAACTTCCTCTACGGCGTGCAGCCGCACGATCCGCTCACCTTAACGTTGGTCTCGCTTTTTCTCGTTGGCATCACCATATTGGCAACATATATACCAGCCTTTCGGGCCACTAAGGTCGATCCCATGGTGACGCTCCGCCACGAGTAGAGACGCCCGTAGCGCACGCAGTCCTGCGTGCCGCGTTCACACTCGTGTGAACGCCGGGGTTAGGGAGTCGGTTTCAGAATCTTTACCGAACCGCGACCGTAAGGGAGTCGGTGCCTGGGCGATTTCTTCAGGCCTTCTCCCTGTCGCGGCTCGAAAACGCGCGCAAGCCTCCAATGCAAACGCCTCAAGGCTACCACATTGTAAACACTACTGTTTCTATCGATACACCCTATACTTGATAGACATAGTAGATTTATCTTGACTCTCCATCGTTCTTGCATTATTCTGTGACCACGAGCTTTTGAATGAGCGACCGAATGCTAATTCGTTTTTCCTTCCAGCAAGCCCCCGGTGCACATCCGCTGACGTTGTACGGCTGTTGACCTAACTACAAAAAGAGTCTCCAATGCTGCGCAAGAAAGCGCGGTGGTGCTTGATGTGTATTTAGTTCCAGGAGGAAGACAATGTTTAATCCGCAACATGATCCGCTCCGGCAGAGCGCGACCTCCCTCGCGCTTTTTGCGATGCATGCAGCCGGAGCGGACGGGTTTAGCCTTTACGAGCTCCCCCATGCGAGCGATGTGCTGACGGCGCGTTTTTCACATGGCGAACCGACACCGGCGTGGGTAGATCTAGAGCGCACGGTTGGTCTCAACCGCAAGGATGGTCTCGAGGTCGTTTGCTATCCGCTGCACGTAGAGGGCGTGCTTTCGGGCCTGCTCGCATTCGTCTTTTGTGCCAATCACGTTTCCGATGGAAAGCTGTCGATTCTTAATCGGCTGGCCGCGATTATTGAAGCTATCCAAGCTCTGCCACAGACCACGGCTAATCTTGCTTCGAGACTTGGCAGCTTGGATGCCGAACTGGCGGGGATCAAAATCGCCGAGCGCACGCGAGGAATTCTCGCAGGCGGAACGTTGGAGCCGGAAACCGTCGACATCCTCATCAGTCACGTGGAGAGGGTGCTGGAAGGACGCCAGTTCGGATCCGCAATGGAGCAGCTGCTGCCCGACCTGGAAGACCAGATAGCTACCAGACGGATTGTAGTGCGGGCGAAGGCTCTGCTCGAAACTCGCCACGGCATGTCGGAGGAGCAGGCCTACTTCCACTTGCGCGTCAAGAGCCGATCCACTCGCAGGCGGCTCAGTGAGGTTGCGCAAGAGCTTTTGGCGGCTGAATCTAGCGCGCGCGGCAAGAAGGAGCGCAGCGATGTCCATCCGTAATCGAGTCAGATATCTGGGCTGGCCTGCATTAGCGATTGCCCTGCTCGCCGGCATCCAGAACACCTCGGCCGACGACCTCTCAAGCAAAGACGCCGCGCTGTTTGAAAAAGCCAGGGGGATTCACAGCCGAATCGTCGCGTTTGATAGCCATGTGGACATTCCCCTTAATTACGGCGAGCCCGGGGTCGAAACGCAAGTCGATCTGCCGAAGGCCGAGCGTGGTCTGCTAAAGGGCGCATCCATCGCAGTGTTCGTTCCGCAGGGGCCGCGCAACGACGAGGCGTACAGTCAGGCGCGCTCGGATGCCGACAAGAAATACCGGCTCATCCGAAGCATTGCGGAAAAGAATCCCGGGCGGGCCGCGCTGGCTTATTCGCCTGCCGACGTGCGGCGCATCGCAGCCGAAGGAAAGTTCGCGATCGTACTCAGCTTGCTGAACGCATATCCATTGGTTCGGCCGCGGGTGCCCAAAACTCCTCAAAATGAATTGGGGGAACGCGATCTTCCGGCTTTCCAATCCGATCTCGATCAGATTAACGAGTGGTACAACCGCGGTGTCCGGATTCTGGGGTTCGTACATGCCGGGCACAACGATTGGGCGGATTCGTCGCGTCCGAATGCTGGGCTGGGCGATGCAGCCGAAGAGCACTGTGGCCTTTCCGAACTCGGCAAAAAAGCGGTCCGCCGCCTGAATGATCTGGGCGTGCTGATCGATGTTTCGCAGCTCTCGACGCACGCGTTGGAGCAGGTGCTCAGTCTCACCAAGGCGCCGGTCGCAGCCACGCACTCGGCGGTGCAAGCGCTGGTAGACACGCCACGCAACTTGAGCGACGGCGAACTCGAGTTGATCAAGAAGAACGGCGGTGTGGTCCAGATCGTGGCGTTCAGTAATTATTTGCGGCCGCTTCCAAAGCAATACGTCGACCAGCTCGCCGCGTTGCAGGCCGAGTTTGGATTCGCCGGCGGGAAACCTGGCCGTGCGCTTTCTCAGGCCAAGCGAGACGAATACTCGGAACGTTATCACAAGATCGTTTCTGCGGCGCCTCAGGCGACGCTCGCCCAATTCGTGGATGCGATCGACTATGCCGTCAAGCGGATCGGAGTGGATCACGTGGGTATTTCGTCCGACTTCAATCATGGCGGCGGCGTCATCGGGTGGCAGCACGAAGGCGAGAGCGTGAACGTCACCGTCGAGCTGCTGCGGCGCGGCTACGGAGAAACCGAGATCGCGAAACTGTGGGGCGGAAATTTTCTGCGCGTTTGGCAAGCAGCGCAGGATGCCGCTACGCACCTCGAGAGCAGGCGCTAAAGGAGCTTGGTGAGAAGAACGTCTGCCATCTCGCTGGTCTGGCTGATCTTGCCGGTGTATGGGCAGATCGCGGTTCGAAAGCAGGGCTACGTGCCCTTCAGCGATGCGCCAATTAACTATCTCTCGGACGCTCTGACAGATCCGGTGGCAAAACTCCAGCAACGCATCGGACGGGGTGAGGCGAAGTTGGAATACGAATCCGCGCATGGTTATTTGAAGACGGTTCTTGCGGCGCTTGATATTCCGATCAGTTCTCAGACGCTGGTCTTTTCAAAGACCAGCTTTCAATTCCGGAAGATCTCACCAGAAACACCGCGTGCGCTTTACTTTAATGACGACGTATACGTCGGCCAGGTGCACGATGGAAAGGCGCTGGAGATTGTGTCGTTCGATCCGATGCAAGGAGCGATTTTTTATCTTCTGGACGAACGGAAATCGGAGCAGCCGGTCTTTCAGCGAGCCGAGCTCGACTGCACGCAGTGCCATGTGGCCGCTTCGACCCGCGGAGTGCCCGGCGTCCTGCTTCGATCGATTTACCCGAATCCCACCGGGACACAAGCTACCCACTCGGAGTCGTTCATCACCGGGCAAGACAGCCCGCTCCAGGAACGTTGGGGCGGATGGTACGTCACCGGGACTCTCGGCCGGCAAGCCCACATGGGCAACGCGGTGGTTCAGGACAAAGAGCATCCCGAACAGCTCGTTCGTTCCGGTAGCTTGAACTTCGATACATCGGTTTACTTGACTCGGCACAGCGACGTGGTTGCCCATCTCGTGCTGGCTCATCAGACGCAGATGCATAACCTGATCACGCTCACGAACTACCAGACGAGATTGGCGCTCAATGCCGGCGCACTCTCCGACGAAACGCGAAAGCAATACGAAGTTCCCGCGGAAGAGTTGCTGCGCTATTTGCTTTTCGCGAACGAGGCGCCGCTCGGCGATCGGGTTAAAGGAGATTCAGGTTTCACGGAAGAATTTCGATCGCGCGGTCCACGCGATGCTCGCGGACGCTCGTTACGCGATTTTGATTTGCGCAAGCGGATCTTCAAGTATCCGTGCAGCTATCTGATTTACTCGGCGGCGTTCGACACTTTGCCGGCGCCGGCCAAGGAGTATATTTACCACCGGCTGTTGGAGGTTCTAACCGGCCGCGACCAGTCACCCGAATTCGCGAAACTCACCGGCAAAGATCGCCGGGCCATCCTCGAAATCCTGCTGGCCACGAAGCCAGGCCTGCCCGAGGAGTGGAGGAAATACAACCAGCAGGCCCATTCAAGGGAGCGATATCCGAGCCGCAATCGGTCCGGACAATCTAGTCAACGAACAACGAATCAGAAAGGGACGTATGAGAATTTCTAGAACTTTGCTCGGACTCGCGGCGGTCATCGCCGGTCTAACCGCATCGGCGAAGGCTGACTCCTTAACCGGGCGCTGGGACGCCAGCATCACTCTCAATGGCACGGCAATCCCCTTCCGGCTCGATATCTCGGGCGAGGGCGCCAACCTGAAGAGCACTCTCTTCAACGGCGACCAACTGCAAACCACAACAGGCGCACATTTCGAAAACGGCAAGATCGTGCTGGAATTCGATCATTACCTCACCAAGATCAGTGCGACCGTCGAAGAAGGACAGCTGGATGGTCAGGTGGAAGGCCGCTTCGAGCGGGAGCGCTACATCAGCAGCGTTCCATTCCACGCAAAACGGTATTCTCCAGCTACCGTGTCGTCGGCGAACGCGCCTTCCATCGACGGTGTCTGGGAGATTCCCTACGATAGCCCGAAGGGTGAGAAGGCGTGGCGCTTCATCGTGCGGCAATCCGGGTCCGAAGTCTCGGCGTCAATTTTGCGCGTCGATGGCGATACAGGCGCGCTCACAGGCAACTTCCAGAACGGTAAATTCGTGCTGAGCCACTTCGATGGATCGCGGCCGCTACGGATCGAAGTCACCCCGGCCAGCGACGGCACGCTCGAAATCCTGTCAAGCGGCGCCTACACTCAATCTAAGAAACTGATCGCGTATCGTCCGGAAGCGGCGCGCGCAAAAGGACTCCCCGAACCAGCCAACTACACCGCGCACACCACCGTGCGAGATCCCAACGAAACGTTCGCGTTTCGTTTTCCTGACGTGAACGGGAAGATTGTGTCGAATGAAGATCCGAAGTTCAAGGGCAAAGTGGTGCTGGCAATTGTCACCGGAACATGGTGCCCCAACTGCCACGACGAAGCGCAGTATCTGGTGCAGCTCTATAAGAAGTATCGCGACCAGGGACTGGAAATCGTAGCGCTCGATTTCGAGGAACCGGAACAGCAGGACGCACTGAGCCGTGAGCGTGCTTTCGTCAAGAAATACGGTGTTGAATACACCTACCTGATTGCCGGCGCCCCGGCCGAGATGTGGGAGAAAGTTCCTCAGGGAGTGAATCTCAACACTTGGCCCGCGACGTTCTTCATCGGCCGCGATGGCCGGGTGAAGGGCATTCACGCCGGTTTTGCTTCGCCTGCCAGTGGCGAATTCAATCGCCAACTGAAGGAAGAGTTCACGTCCACCATCGAACGTCTGCTTGCGGATGCCGGGAATACTGCAATTCCCACCAGCGCTTCCGCCGGCCTAGTTCGCAAGTGACGTGTCTTGGGGATCCGCTTTCTGCCCCTCGGCGGATCCCCATGTTACGAATTCTTGGACAGCAATATGAAAGATTTGTTGGACGAAGCTACTTTCTTAATCGTTCCCGGCTGGAATGGCTCAGGGCCGGGCCATTGGCAGACTATTTGGGAACAGCGGCGCGATAATTTCCGGCGAGTCGAGCAAGACAATTGGTACCGGCCTTCGCGTAAACAGTGGGTGGAAGCGATCCAGAGAACTATTCAGCAAATTCATGCACCGGTGTTTCTGGTGGCCCACAGTCTGGGTTGTCTGGCGGTAGCTCAATGGGCCGAGAGCGGGGATTGCTGCCGGGTTGGCGGAGCACTTCTGGTCGCGCCTCCCTGGTTGACGGTCTCGGATAGTTGCCCGCCGCAGCTCGCGGAATTTCTACCCGTGCCAACCAGCAAGCTGCCGTTTCCATCGATTTTGGCTGCGAGCGAAGACGATCCATATCTTCCGACCGAAATCGCAGTTCGGCTGGCAAGAGCGTGGGGATCGGAATTCGCGGATCTCGGGCGGCAGGGGCACATTAACATCGCTTCGGGTCATGGAGACTGGCCCGAGGGCGAGCGGTTGCTGGAGCGATTGACCCAAAGGACAGGAGAGGAAGCAAATCAGGGCGCAGTGGCGAAGTGGTAACGCGGCGGTCTGCAAAACCGCCATGCGCAGGTTCGAATCCTGCCTGCGTCTCCACAGTTTTTAGGACGAACGTCTTAGGAAAGAGAGGAATACACCATGTCAGATGTATTGAAAGAGGTTCTCGCGGCTAACGGTACCTATGCCGCGGAGTTTGGTGAGAAGTCCAAACTGGCAATGCCACCGGCACGCCGTTTCGCAATTCTGACCTGTATGGATGCGCGCCTCGATCCGGCGAAATTTGCCGGGCTCGCGGAAGGAGATGCTCACGTAATCCGGAATGCCGGCGGGCGGGCCAGCGATGATGCCATACGATCGCTGGTGATTTCTTACAAACTTCTGGGAACCAGAGAATGGTTCGTGATTCACCATACCGACTGCGGCATGCTCTATTTCACGAATGAAGTGATCCGCGGCTTGTTGTCCCAAAGTTTGAAGACGGCGTCGCTTCAGAATGGCGAATGGAAGGATTCCGGAGCTGGTCCCGGATCGCACGCGGGCGATTTCATTGAATGGCTCACCATCCGCAACCAGGAGGAAAGCGTACGCGCGGATGTCGAGCGTATCAAATCGCACCCGCTCGTTCCGCCGGACATTCCGGTTTATGGATATGTCTACGACGTCAAGAGCGGACGTTTGAAAGAAGTGAAGGAGGCGAGCGCTGCTGGTGCTTGAGGAGATGACGGCTGCCGCCAAGAGATGGGTCGACGATATCACGAGATAGTATCGCGGAGCTTCCGCAATAGGAGAGAAAAATGGCGAACGAACCGGAACGGCAAACGGCGCTGGGTGATGTAGCCGCAAGACAACTTGCGAATGCGACCAAGACCACGCCGCAGATGCAGCGCATCACACCGCGCTGGCTGACCCATTTGTTGCAGTGGGTCCCCGTGGAGGCCGGCATCTACCGGCTGAACCGCGTGAAAGACGAATCGAAGGTCACCGTAGAATGTTCCGACCGCGATGAGCGCGAGCTGCCTCAAACCTTCGTCGACTATGAAGAGCATCCGCGCGAGTACATGCTCAGCGCGGTGAATACGGTTGTAGACATACACACCCGCGTTTCGGATCTCTACAGTTCACCCTACAGCCAGATTGGCGAGCAACTGCGGTTGACCATCGAGATCGTCAAGGAGCGCCAGGAAAGCGAGCTCATCAACAGCACCGAATACGGTATGTTGCACAGCGTCCGGCCGGAGCAGAGGATCAAGACGCGAGCGGGAGCTCCGACGCCCGACGACTTGGACGAACTTCTCACCAAGGTATGGAAGGAGCCCGGCTTCTTTCTCGCCAGCCCCGCGGCTATCGCTGCGTTCGGGCGGGAGTGCACGCGCCGTGGCGTGCCTCCTCCGACGACTTCGCTGTTCGGATCGCAGTTCCTGACCTGGCGAGGTGTCCCGTTAATCCCGTCTGACAAAATTGGCGGGAAAAAGGGCAAAACCAGTATCCTGCTGATTCGCACCGGCGAACGGCGTCAGGGCGTGGTAGGCCTCTATCAGCCGAATCTGCCAGGTCAGCAGAGCATGGGCCTTTCGGTCCGCTTCATGGGGATCAACCACAAGGCGATCGCCTCCTATCTGGTGTCGTTGTATTGCTCGCTGGCAGTTCTTACTGATGACGCGCTAGCGGTGCTCGATGACGTGGATACGGGAAAGTACCATGAATACAAATGAACCTGAGCAGGTGAGCCTGCCTCAAGGTTGGCCGGACGTCGCAACAATCGAGCGCCTGGCGAATCAGTTTTTCCAGGCCCCTCCAGGTGCGCCCGCTTCGATTCCTTCCACCGACTCACTGGATCCGTTGAGTCCGTTGGGAGGGACAGCGTCGCCGTTGATCGCGATTCCGGGCGAAGGCGAATTGCGCGAACTGCTGGCGCAATTTGTACCGGCTGGAACATCGGCTCCCCCAGTAGCAGCGCCTCCTTATTACTTTCTCGAATATGCCGCCCCGGAATTCCCGTCCGCTGGCGCCGTCGTCCCATCGACAACAGGGCGAGAGCCGCTGGACGTCCTGCAGATTCGCAGAGATTTCCCAATTCTCCAGGAGCGCGTCAATGGCCGTCCGCTGATCTGGCTGGATAATGCGGCTACGACACAAAAACCGCAATCAGTAATCGACCGTTTAAAATACTTCTACGAACACGAGAACTCCAACATTCACCGCGCCGCCCATGAACTCGCCGCACGCGCCACGGATGCGTATGAGCAAGCGAGAGAGAAGGTACGTGGGTTCCTGAACGCATCCTCGGCGAAGGAAATCGTCTTCGTGCGTGGCGCCACCGAGGCCATCAATCTGGTTGCGCAGAGCTGGGGCCGGCAGCACATCGGTCCTGACGACGAAATCCTGATCACTTGGCTGGAGCACCACGCCAATATCGTTCCTTGGCAACAATTGGCGACAGAGAAGGACGCGCGGTTAAAGGTTGTCCCGGTGGACGACAGCGGCCAGGTGTTGTTGGACGCTTATGGAAAACTACTTGGCCCCAGAACGAAGCTGGTTTCATTCACGCAGGTGTCCAACGCGCTCGGGATAGTCACCCCCGCCAAACAAATCATCGAAGGCGCGCGCAGGGTGGGAGCGAAAGTTTTGCTGGACGGGGCGCAGGCTGTCTCGCATATGCGCATCGACGTGCAGGATCTCAATCCAGACTGGTACGTCTTTTCAGGACACAAAGTGTTCGCGCCCACCGGAATAGGCGTGCTGTACGGGAAGGAAGAGCTGTTGAACGAAATGCAGCCGTGGCAGGGCGGCGGCAACATGATCAAGGATGTGACCTTTGAGCGCACCACGTATCAGCCGGCGCCGTTGCGTTTCGAAGCAGGCACGGGCAACATTGCCGATGCGGTGGGCCTCGGAGCGGCCATCGATTACATCAGCCGGATCGGGATGGAACGCATCGCGGAACACGAGCATCAGTTGATACTTTATGCCACGCGGCTCTTAAAGGAGATTCCAGGACTACGGCTCATTGGCACAGCTCCGGATAAGGCTGGCGTCTTGTCATTTGTGATCAATGGCCTCCGGACTGAGGATATCGGTTCGGCGCTAAACCAGGAAGGCATCGCAGTGCGGGCTGGACACCACTGTGCGCAGCCGATTCTGCGCCGCTTCGGCGTGGAAAGCACCGTGCGTCCGTCTCTGGCGCTCTACAATACTTGCGCCGACATCGACGCGCTGGTCGCAGCTTTGTCGAGGATCGCGGGTGGACGCAATCCCTCGATAACCTAGACCGCGAGGTCCGCGAACAACACAGTACTCAGGTATCGTTCGCCGAACGAAGGGATGATCGCGATGATCAATTTGCCTGAGTTCTCCGGACGGCGCGCAACCTGGACTCCGGCCCAAAGCGCCGCGCCGGACGAGATTCCTACCAGCAATCCTTCTTCCCGCGCCGCCCGCCTAGCCGTTTCTAATGCGTCGTCGTTCTTGACACGAATTATCTCGTCGCAGATTTCGCGGTTCAGAATCTCCGGCACGAAGCCCGCACCAATTCCCTGCATCGGATGTGGCCCCTTAGGACCTCCGGACAACACCGCCGACGCGTCCGGCTCCACGGCGATGCACTGGAACGAGGGCTTGCGAGCTTTGATCACTTCGCCTACACCCGTTATGGTGCCGCCGGTCCCGATGCCCGAGACCAGAATGTCAGCTTGGCCGTCCGTATCCGCCCAGATCTCCTCCGCAGTAGTGCGGCGGTGGATCTCCGGATTTGCTGGATTCTTGAACTGCTGGGGCATGAAGTAGCGCGAATCCGATGCAGCTAGTTCCTCAGCCTTCTTGATGGCGCCGGCCATGCCCTCGGGCCCCGGCGTGAGGATCAATTCCGCTCCATACGCCTTGAGCAGAATCCGCCGCTCCTTGCTCATCGTTTCCGGCATCGTCAAGACGCAGCGGTAGCCCCGTGCGGCGCACACCATCGCCAGCGCGATTCCAGTGTTCCCGCTGGTGGGTTCCACAACAATCGTATCTTCGCGGATCAGCCCCGCTTTCTCCGCCGCATCGATCATCGAGACGCCAATGCGGTCCTTGACGCTGTGCGCAGGATTGTAGAACTCCAGCTTGGCGACCAGGTTGCCAACAGCGCCTTCGGACAGCCGCCGGATGCGAACCAATGGCGTGTTTCCGATCAGTTCAGTAACATCATTAGCGATTCTCATAGATCTGAGTGATTCTCTCGGATTTCCAGCTTGCCCTTGGAACGCGTCCCGGGAGTGCGGGTGCTAAGCGCCGGACCAGGGAGATTCGCGTAACAAAGAAATTATACCATATTCTATCTAGTATGGGATGATTCTAAATGTGTAGCTAGAGGCTGGCCGGGGTGTGCGACATAAATGTGGAACCTTTCGAGGGTGTAGCCGAGCCGCGACCGGCAGGGAGCGATACCACGAGTACCGCTAGTTCTCGAGTTCTGATAGCGCTTCCTGCCGGTCGCGGCTCGGTTTTTCGTACGTTCCTACATGCTTTCCATTTTTATGTCGCGCACCCGGCTGGACGCGTTATGAACTCATGGCCGGTGGCATGAGCGGGGATTGCAGATTCAGTTGATAGTCCGGTGAATCCCGCCGGTGGCAGCTTTGTCGAGGATCGTGGGTGGACGCAATCCCTCGATATCTTCTGACGGTCCGGCCGAGCGGTTCGCAACCTGATTCCAGGAGTAGAATTGGGGGGAAGCAATGGCCTCTCCAAGCGGGGAAATATATTCGGCAATTCGACCGCTCGGCTCCTTCGAGCATTTCCTGTGGTTGATGGATCAGAACCGCCCCATTCACTTCGGAGTAGTTTGTGAGGTGAGTGGCCGCACGGAAGTGGGAGAGTGGCGGAACGCGCTAGCCGCCGTGCAGAAGAGCCATCCGTTCCTTTCGGTCCGAATCGATCCGGATCCTGCGGGAAAAACAACCCGCTTTGTTCGCGATCAGAACGAATGCATTCCGCTCCGAGTGGTGGAATCGACGGACGCGGCAAATTGGCAGCGGGAACTGGCCTCGGAAATGTCGCGCCCGATCGAGTGGCGGCGTGCGCCGCTTGTCCGAGCGGTTTTGCTGCATCAGAGCAACCGGACTCATTTGATATTGATGGCCCATCACGCCGTGGCGGATGGATTGTCGCTGGCATATGCGACTCGGGATATCCTCCTGGCGATGGCCGGCGAATCCCTGGTGCCGCTTGCTGCGCAACATCCGTATGAAGATTTGCTGGCGGATGCGCCCATCGCGGCTCCGCCAAAACCCGCGCACGTGGAGGCTTCGCGAGCTGCGAAATATCGGCCTATGGACGGATCGCCACCATTCGTAGACTCACACATCTTCGACGCCGAAACTACCCAGGCCATCGTAAGACGCAGCCGCGAGGAACAGACCACGGTACAGGGCGCCCTTTGCGCGGCTTTCCTGCTTGCGGGCCGGAAACTCCTCGCGGACTGGGCGGAACAGCCGGTCCGCTGCGTGTCTCCGATTAACCTCAGAAAATTCTGTTCGGGAGTTGCGGACGACGTGGGCCTGTTCATTGGCCGCGGGGTGAGCATCCACCCGCCCGGCGAGGAGGGCCCGTTCTGGTCCGTTGCGCGCTCGGTGAAGGAACAACTCCGGCAATTCGAGTCGCTTGATTTCACCACGTGGATGGCATCGAAGTGGCGGAAGATGGCGAATCAGCCGCCGGATACGAATACCGTGGCGGCATTTTACGCCCAGGCGATGCCGCACGAATTGCTGATCACGAATCTTGGACGCTTGGCTGTGGGCTCCCAGTTCGGTTCCCTAAAGGTGGAGGCATTCTGGGGCCCTGCGCTTACAATGGGATTCGATGGCGAGCAGAGCATCGGAGTGAGCACACTCGATGGCCGGCTTGCTTGCCTGCACGTGAGCTATCGGCCGATCGAGGGATTGCTTCCCACGGCGGCCAGTCTGCTTGCATCGGAATCCCGCTGAATCACTGGAGGAAGTTATGAAATTGAGAATCAGTTCGGTCGTGCTGGCCGGCGGTCTGCTGGCTTGCGCCTTAGTGCGCGCGGAGAGCACGCCATCACCGGCGTTGCTGGTGCTCGCTAAGAGCGACAACACTCTTGCAATCGTCGATCCGGTGAGCCTTAAAGTGATCGCGCGGATGCCCTCCGGACCCGATCCTCATGAAGTGGTGGCATCCGCTGATGGAAAATTCGCTTACATCTCCAACTACGGCGGCGGCAGGTACAACACGATCACCGTGATCGACCTGGTAGAACAAAAAGCTCTGCCTCCAGTCGACCTCGGCGCGCTACGTGGACCTCACGGTCTGATGTTCGTGGGCGGGAAGGTATGGTTCACGGCTGAAGCAGCCAAAGTGATCGGCAGCTATGACCCGGCGTCACAGAAGATCGATTGGGTGCTGGGTACCGGTCAGAACAGGACGCACATGATCTTCGTTTCCGAAGATCTCAAATGGATGGTGACGTCCAATGTCAGTTCAGCCACCATGACTTTCATTGAGAAGCGCACTGGTAGACAAGGACCCGGAGGGCCCCCACAGGCGGATTGGGACGAGACTGTGGTGCCCGTGGGCCGAGGCGCGGAGGGATTTGATGTTTCTCCCGACGGTAAGGAAATATGGGCGGCGAATGCGCAGGACGGCACTGTTTCCATCATCGATGTTGCGAGTAAGAAAGTAATTCAGACGCTTGCGGCCAACGTCGCCAGCGCCAACCGGCTGAAGTTCACACCAGACGGAAAGCTGGTGCTCATCTCCACATTAGGCGGCCCGGACTTGACCATTATTGACGCGTCGACTCGAGGCGTTGTGAAGCGCGTGAAGATCGGACGTGGCGCGGCCGGTATTCAAATGCAACCGGACGGATTGCGTGCGTATGTGGCCTGCACGCCCGATGACTATATCGCGATCATCGATTTGAAGTCCCTGGAAGTGAGCGGCCACATCCAGGCGGGCAAACAGCCGGACGGACTGGCTTGGGCAGTGCAGCGATAGTAAAGGATCGCGCTGTGGCCGTGGGATCGCGAGGTGGTCCGTGGCTGGTGTCGCTTGTAATGTGGTCGAACTGCATGCGGTTCGTCGGTGACGGGGGAATAACGGTACGTGAGCTTGAGGATCTCGCCCGCACGAAGACGAACCTGAACGGCATGCAAGGTGGGGATACATCACCATCGAAGGCCCCGCGCGCGCTCCGATGGGGTGATTCGCGCAACCAAGAAAGGCCGGCAGGCGCGGGAGGTGTGGCGGCCGCTGTTCGGCGAAGTCGAGGAGCGCTGGCAGGCGCGATTTGGCAACGATCCGATCCAACAGCTTCGGGAATCCCTCGGCGCGCGGATCAGTCAGATGGACGGCGAGCTGCCTGACTGTCTTCCGATCTTGGGGTATGGTTTTTTAGCAGAGCGCCGGACCGCAAGATCACCTCCCGCTCCCGGCGCTCCTTTCGCGCGCGCTGCTGGCGTTCGCCATCGAGTTCGAGCGGGAATCGGACTTGTCGCTCGCGATCAGCGCCAACGTAGTGCGGATGCTCAACGAGAAGGGCGTGCGGGTTCGAGACATTGCACTCCTAGCTGGAGTGTCGAAGGAGGCGATCGGCATCTGGCACTATTTGTCCACTGCAATACGGCCCGAAGATCGGGTTGCGATCTTCACTTCGTCCGCGAAGGAGCAGCTGGACTTTACGGACCATCGCGACAAGCTGCACGATACCCTGTTCCGGTTGGCGCCCCATTCGCGCACAATTCCGCAGATGAACAGGTGCCCGTCAATCGACGCATACCAGGCCTACCTCATAGACCAACTGCAGGATCCCAATGCACTTGGCATCGCAACCGCCGAAGGCTATGAGTGCCACTGTAAAGGTGAGGGTAACGAGACGGCGGAGTGCCGCGACGATCAGTTGCGAACCGCGAGATTCGACGCGGGCCAGATATGGGGTCTGGCGGATATGCAATCACAATGGGCATTGGAAGCAATTCAGCTAGTGGTTCGCCGTTTGGCTGCCATGCCGGGGCAGCGCACCTTGGTTCTGATCTCGCCAGGCTTTCTGACGATGACGCGAGCGAACGCGGTTGATACGCTTGTCAACCGGGCGGCTCAACAGAATATTGTGATTAATGCCATCGACGCCGCCGGGTTGTATGCAAGGACCTCCCGCGCCGGCCGGTTTGGAGCGCGGCTGGACCTGGAAGTTCAGAAGACGGGTATGGAAAACGCGCAACTAGAAATCGCGCGCGACGTCCTGGCCGGCCTGAGCGCGGGCACCAAAGGCGTGTATTTTCGGAACAGCAACGACTTTGATCGGGGCTTCCGCGAAGCCGCGCAAGCCCCGGACGTTTCTTACGTGCTCAGCTTTTCACCGCAAAACGTCAAGTTAGATGGGAAATTCCACCCGCTTAAAGTGGTCCTCAATGTCCACGAACAGTTACGAGTGGAAGCGCGACGCGGGTATGTAGCTCCCATGGAAACACAGCAAGAGGCGGCTCGAACCGAGACCGAGATCGAGAAACTGGTCTTTTCTCTGGAAGAATTGCACGGACTGCCGGTGCAGGTGACGGCGCAACTGGAGGCTTCCACGCTCGCGGTCAAGATACACGTGGACATCAGTCTGCTGCACTTCCGCAAGGAAGCAGATCGCAATATCGACACGCTGCTTTTCGAAACCGCGCTGTTCGATCAAGACGGAAAATACGTGGCCGGCAAGCAAGGGTCGCTGGACCTGCGGCTGAAGGATGCGAGTTTGCCGAAATTTACTCAATCCGGAATTAATGCGGTCACAAAGTTTCAGGTGAAGCCTGGCACATACCGCATTCGCGAGTTAGTGCACGATACGGAATCGAAAGAGCTATCCGCCGTGAACTGCAATGTTCAGGAGCTGCGTTAAAGTGGAGCTGTATTCATGACCACTCGTAAAACGAAAATCCTTGGGGTGCTTCTGGGGGCTTGGGTATCCACCACGCAAGGCTACCCGTGTTCTATCGTCGGCAAGGTTTCGAACGTTGAGATGGTAAACAACGCCGACGTCATTGTTCGAGCCCGTGCGGTAGAATATGCCACCCCGCCCAGCAACCCCAATCTTTGGACGACTGGCGTGCCTGATTCCAGGATTCACTTCAAAGTGATCGAGAGGATCCGAGGTCCAGAGATGTCAGAACTAGTATTGCCTGGGTACCTGGTGGATCGGGACGATTTCAACGATCACCCGCCTCCTTACACGTTTGTGCGTCCGGGGGGCCGGGCTGGAAGTTGCTTCGCCAACTCATACCGTGCGGGCGCACAGTTTCTGCTCTTCCTTAAGAAAACCAAGGACGGTGAGTTTACCGTGAACTGGTATGCCCTGGGCCCGGTGAATGAGCAACTTCATTCCGACGATGACCCATGGCTCATTTGGGTTCGGGAACAAGCCGCCGGACCCAGGCCAATAATCAAAAAGTAAGCTCTCGCATCTCCCCTTGCGTTCCCAGGGGACTTATGGCAAACTTCCCTAGGAAGCACAGGGGAGCACATGGATAAAGCCCAGCTCGAATTGGTTCGCGGCACTTTGGACGTTCTCATTCTTAAGGCGCTGGCCTGGGGCCGGCTGCATGGATATGCGATTACCAATCTCATCCTGCGCCAAAGCGACGAAGCATTGCTGGTGGAGGAAGGCACGCTCTACCCGGCATTGTGGCGTCTGGAGAATAAGGGATTGGTGGAGAGTGAGTGGGGCCTTTCGGAGAACAATCGCAAAGCCAAATTCTATTGGCTCACTTCCGAAGGACGCCGGCACTTGCGCCAGGAGACCAAGACCTGGGAGGCTTATGCCGCGGCGGTGGGCAAAGTGCTGGGCGCCACGCGGCCCCCGGTGGCGGAGGAGAGCTGATGAAACAGATCCCATTTTGGCGCCGCTATGCGCGACTGTTGCGCCCGGATGTGAGGGCGGATGTAGATGACGAGTTGCGATTCCACCTGGCGGCTAAAGTGGATGAGTTGGTGGCGCAAGGCGTGCGTCCGGATGTGGCGCGGCGCGAGGCGGAGCGGCAGTTCGGCGAACTGAGCGCGGTACAAGAGGTGGGCGAGCGCCTGGGCCACGATAGGGAGCGAACCAAGCAACGCAGAGATTACTGGAGCGGGTGCGTGCAGGATCTTCGCTATGCGCTGCGCACATTGCGCCGTGATCGCGCCTTTACCATCATTACCGTGGTGATTTTAGCGCTGGGAATTGCCGCGAACACGGCGGTCTTCAGCGTGGTGAATACGGTTCTGCTTCGTCCACTGCCATTTCCGGATTCCGGGCGGCTTACCTGGCTTGAGTCGGGGCGGGGATTGAATGCCAACTTGCGCGAAGCTGCCGGGCTTTCCGGACTGACCTACACAGTTGCGGCTTATGAGGAGTTCCAGCGCCACAATCAATCGTTCCAACAGGTGACCAGCTACAATCCATTCTTCGGCAACGGCGAGTTCACGCTCACCGGGCATGGCGAGCCGCAGGCCGTGCTGGGCCTGATGATTGCCGACAATTTTTTCCAGACGCTGGGCGTCCAACCCACGCTGGGACGGCTCTTCACCAAAGAAGAATGTCAAAAGGGCGGCAGAGCCGCTGCGTTGCTGAGCTATGCGTTCTGGCAACGCCAGTTTGCCGGCGATCCGAATATTGTCGGGCAAGCAATCATATTGAATAAGACACCCGTCGTCGTGGTGGGCGTGATGCCATCCAGCTTCGATTTTGGTTCGGTATTTTTTCCGGGCCTGAGAATAGACTTGTATGTTCCGGCCATCATGGATGTAGTTAGAAACTGGGGAAATACCCTTGCGGTGATCGGCCGCTTGAAGCCGGGCGTCACGGTGGCGCAAGCGCAGGCTGAATCGGACATCCTGTTCCCACAACTCAAAGCTGCGCATCCTGATTGGTTCGAGGATTATTCATCCACCATCACGGGGTTAAAAGAATTTGTCACCGGCAAGCTTCGCCGGTCGCTGATTGTGCTGTGGTGCGCCGTGGGAGTGATTCTGCTCATCGTCGGCGTGAATCTTTTGAACCTGCTGCTGGCGCGCGCGGCTGCGCGAAGCAAGGAATTCGCCATGCGCATGGCTTTGGGGGCAGGGCGGGGGAGACTCATCCGGCAACTGCTGACGGAGAGCCTGGTGCTGTCAATCGCGGGTGCGTTACTCGGCTTGTGCCTGGCCTTCGCCATCACCATTTATCTGGCTCATCAGGGACCGATCGCGCTGCCGTTGCTCAGCAGCATTCGAGTGGATGGGGAGGCACTCGCCTGGACCGTTCTTATCGCAGTGGCGACCGCCCTTTTATTCGGCTTTGCGCCGGGACTTAGAATATCCACCGGCAATCTGCAGGACGCGCTCAAAGACGCAGGACCTGGAATGAGTGCGGGGCGAAAGCATGAGCGCATGCGCGCGGTACTGGTAATTTCAGAGGTTGTGCTGGCGTGTGTCTTGCTGGTGGGCGCGGGTTTGTTGCTGCGCAGCTTTCTCAGGGTCCTGGATGTGGATCTGGGATTCCAGCCCAGCCGCGCAGCCGTGATCAAGGTGGACTACGACGACGGCAACGACCGCAACAGCCGGGTGCGGCGCGGGGCAATTCTTCGCGAGATGCTGCGGAATATCGATGCCATCCCTGGCGTTGAGGCTTCGGGCATAGCGGATATGCTCCCGCTCGGCCGCAATCGAAGTTGGGGATTCCAGGCGAAGGGCAAACAGTATCCCAAGGATATGGCTCTGGTTGCTCTGGTTCGCATAGTTACGCCGGGCTATCTGGGCGCCATGGGGATGCATTTACTGGAAGGCCGCGATTTCAATTGGCAGGACACTGACGGGAGGGAGGCTGCGGTGATCGTAAACCAGGCTGCGGCACGCCGTTTTTGGCCGGGCGAAGATCCGGTAGGACGCCTCGCATTGGTGAATGGCGACACCCGCGTGATTGGCGTGATTGCAGATGTGCGGGAGCACAGCCTGGAATTTTCCGCGCAGCCAGAAATGTATTTGTCCGCGGCGCAGGCGGATCCCGAAGGCGCGGAGCTGGTGATTCGAACCAAGCTTGCACCCGAGGTGCTGGCGTCCAGCGTGATGAAGACCCTGCGGTCACTCAATCCGGCGCAGCCTGCGGCCGAATTTCGTCCGCTGCAGCAGATTGTGGACCACGCCGTTTCGCCGCGGCGCTTTTTTGTGATGCTGGTGGCCAGCTTCGCGCTGCTTGGCTTGGTGCTTGCATCGCTCGGGATTTATGGTGTGATCTCCTATTCGGTTACGCGGCAGACGCAGGAGATCGGCATCCGGATGGCCCTGGGAGCCACCGCTTTTCAAGTGCAGCGCGGGGTGATCGCGCGGGCACTGCGGCTGGCGCTGGCTGGAGTTACGCTCGGAACCATCGGATCGTTCGCGGCTGCAAAGTGGATCGCGTCGTTACTGTTCGGAACCAGGCCAACAGATCCAGCTACTTTTGCGGGGATCGTGGTGCTGCTCTGCGTAGTGGCGTTGTTCGCCGGATACCTGCCGGCGCGGCGAGCGTCGCGGATCGATCCGATGATTGCATTGCGGACCAACTAAAGGCACCGACTCCCTGACGGTCGCGGTTCGGTAACACGCGCTTTCCGAACCGCGACCGTGAGGGAGTCGGTGCCTTTTTCGCGGTCGTCTATTGGTGTGGCTGCTCCGCTGCGTGCTGTTGTTGCTGTTGCGCGCGCTTGATCAGGAAATCCACCACCGCCTGGCGTTCCTCGGGATCGATTTTGCCGTTATGATTCTTGTCGAAAGCATTTAGCAGCAGCTTCAGTTGGCCGGCGCGTTCGGGGCCGAGAGCCTCTTCATCCACGCCGTTCTCGAGCATCGTGGCGATAAACTCGGCTCGCGTCCCGGCACGGAACTCGGGCACCTGGGCGGGACTATCGAGCGTGACGGAAACGAATGCGAAAGCCATTTCGTTGGTAGTCTGCTCACCGAACTTCACTTCTTGCGGCGGGTTGCTGGGGTTGTGTGGATTGGCGGCGGAGTTGTCAAAGGTATACTGCATTTCGAGCCGCGTTCCTTTCGGAAGCTTCACCGGGCTCGCGTAGCGGTAAGCCCCCTGCCAATTGAAATCCCAATCCTGGATCCAGATCAGCGGCACCAGGGTGCCATCGGGCAGGTGCGCGTCCACCTTCATATCCTTGGCCAGATAGTGGGCGTGCGGAAAAACGGCGATGGCCTCCACATCCATGGGAAGAATCCCGGAAGACTTCACCACGTAATGACTGTCACCGGCCGGAATATCGATCTTCTGGTTACCGAGGACATACAGTGTGAGTCCCTTGGTGGGCGGCTCTTTCGAGAATTTCAGACCCAGCCGGGATTGGTCCTGTTCGGGCTTGCCGTCCAAGTGGTAATGAATCTGCAAAACCAGATCAGAACCTTTCTTGATGGTGGAAGCAATTCCGGGCCGCGCGGTGGCCGGCTCCGCGCCTGGAGCCCAACCGCCGAGCGCGCCGCTTATATCCAAACCGGGGCCGCCGACGCAATCGTAACCCTGTCCGGGCACCGTCTCCTTCTTGCGCGCTTCGCCGGAGCTATCCAGGAAAAGAATGGCGTGGTGAACAATCTTCGCATTTCCGGGCCGGAACTCCACGGTCTTGACATATTCGTCCTCAGTCGCGTTCATAGGGACCACGAAGCAGCGGAATTGATCCGGACCTTCGGCCGGCACCGAATACGGGTTTGTCATCTCGATCACTTGATCAGGTTGTCCGGCCATCCAGCCCGCGGTAAAGGTCGGCGGAGCGGGTTTTTCCTTCGGATTACCCTCTGGTGCACCGTGCATGGCCCAATCGCGAATGGTGGAAATCTGTTGTTCGGTGAGCCGGCGTTCATCCAGGAACTCGCCGTAGCCCGGAGTGGCTTTCCAGGGCGGCATCACGCGCGCCTGAGTTATGGCCGCGATCTGCTTGGCGCGTTTGGCGGCATCGTCGTAACTCAACAATGCGAAGGGCGCAACCTCGCCGGGCCGATGGCAGTTGGAGCAGTTCTGGTAAAGGATGGGCGCGACGTCGCGATTAAAAGTGGGAGTGGCGGTGGTCTTATCCGTGCCTGCATAGCCTACGCCGGCAAGAGTCAAAACGAGTGAGAAGAGGATCGGATTTCGCATTTAGTTGAGTCCTGGGATAGCGCACCCCAATACTTTGGTCACCGGGCGCGGCACGGGTTTACCTTGCAGAATAGCGTCCAGCGCCTCGCCCAAGTCGTCCTGGGTGGGATGGAAGCGCGTCTTGCCGAAATCGACAAAACGGTCGTCCACGCGTCCGCGATACAGCTCTTGGGCGTCGGGGCCCAAGATGACCGCTTCGGGTGTGGATCGCGCACCGGTCTGGCGCGCCAAAGTCTGATGGGCATCGAGCAAAGCCGGGAACGGCACCAGAAAATCGGCGTCGTGTTTGCGTACCGCATCGGCACTTTCCGACGGATCCGAGTAGACGTTGTAGAAGGCAACGTCGCGCGGCGAGTATTCGCGATACAGGCGGGCCAATATCGGCGCGTAGGTATTGGAGTTAGGGCAATCGATCGCCACGAAGACGAACACCGTAGCTTTGTACTGGCGCAGATCGCCGGAAGTGTGAGTCTTTCCCGCCGTGTCCTGGAGCGCGAAATTGGATTGCGACGCCAGCAGAAAATTTGCCGCAAGCGTGAGCTGCAGACAGCTCCGCACTAGACTCCGAACAAGGATCGGCTGAAGTGACACGGCTCTTCTATTTTACATCTAAGCCCGCGCCGCGGCGCTCTTTGGTGGCCGCTAAATCCAACTGGGAGCTGCAAAATCCCGTGAACGCCGGATCAGGTAATCGTCACGCGTCCCGATCTCGACGCCTCGGAGATTGCCAGCCGTCAGAACCCCGCTCGCCGACTGCCCGGAGCCAGAACTGCGGACCGTGGAACTGCCGGCGAGTGCGCAGTCCACGCCGATGACCTATGAACGGAACGGAAAGCAGTTCATCGTAATCTGCGCCAGCGGACACGGCAAGATGAAAAGCAAAATGGGTGACTCGGTGGTGGCATTCGGGCTGTAACGCACAAGCAGGCGTTCACACGAGTGTGAACGCGGCACGCTGAGAGCGTGCGCCACGTTATTGGCGTACTACGGTCTCCTTGGGCACGTCTGGATCTGTTTCTACTACAGAGTCGGTATCGAGCAGCCGGATTTTGCGTGTGCGGCGGCCGGCAACGTGAATGGTGGCTGCGCGGGAATTGCGCAGCGTCACGCCATCCACATCCTTCAACTCCAGCACATTCCCGCGGGAACCTGGCGCGGCCGCAATGTCGACACCCTCCAGTAGCAGATTCTGAACGTTCTCCACTTGAAGGCCGGTTCGCCATGTGGCGGACTCCGGTTTTTCCCACCGAACCTCGACATCCTTCATGGTGAAGTTGCGCGCGTCCCGCAAGGTCATCGCCTGGCGCGTATTTTCATAGGGCGCGTTCGGGTCGTGCGAAACGAACAGGTGGATGTTTTCGAGGTGTATGCCGTCCAACCAACTATCGGGATGGCCGTTGATGGCAGACGTCCCAGTGGCATGCGCAATGACGTTGCGTATAGACACGTTGCGGATCACACCGGCTTTGGGTTCGTTGTCGCGCTTGGTCCCATCCACTTCGCTGCGGCGCTTGATGTTGAAATGAATCGGGTCGCCATCGCCCCACCAGAACCAATCGAACCGCCGCGTCTCGATCAGTACGTCTGAAATGGTGACATCTTCCACAATGCCGCCGTCGAAAACCATAAACGCCAGGCCGCGGTTCGAATTCGTGATCACTACATTATTGATAGCCACCCGACGCACTGCGTTCGAGTTGCCATCGCAGAACTTGATTGCGCTCGATGCCGAGGAGAGCCGGCAGTTGGTCACCGTAATGTTCTCCGTCGGCAGCGCCGGGCCCCAGATATCGGCTGAATAAAAGACCAGCGCATCGTCGCCGGTCTCGATGGTGGAATTGGAGATGCGAACGTCCTGGCAACCATCGGGGTCGATGCCATCGGCCCACACCGCTTCCTTTTGGCTCGAGTAAATATAAACCCCGTCGATCACCAGGCGCTTACAGGCGTAGGGGTTGATGGTCCAACTGCGCGACCGCAGAAATTTCAGGCCCGTGATGCGAACATCCTCGCAACGCAGCAGCAGCACCAGGCGCGGAACCACCGTCTCCTTGCCCATTCCGGCGGGGAACGATCGCAACAACGGCTTTCCGGTGGCTTCCATCAGACGTTGGTTGGGCATGATGTAGAAGTCCGTAAAGTTGTTCGGCCGGAACTCGTAGGACGCCTGACCGTCCAATGTGCCGCGACCTTCGATCGCGATGTTATGCAGGTCCTCGCCGTAGATTAGTGCGGCAGTTTTCTCAGAATCGAATTCGCGCCCATTGAGGGAGGCGAAGATGGTGGCGCCGGCTTCCACGTACAAGCGAACTCCCGACCGCAAGTGCAATTGCCCGGATGTGTATTCTCCGGGTGGAACATAAACAGTGCCGCCGCCTGCTTTACCGCATGCATCGATGGCTTGCTGCAGCGCCGGCCTGGCATTGTCGGATTTGCGTCCCGATGCTCCGTAGTCTTTTATGTTGAAAACCGGTTGGGCGGCGGCTGTTCCCGCCAGCGCGATCGTTGTGACGATCCAGAGCTTCATGGAATGATTCTACCGATGATGACTGTTGACTTTGATATGAAAAGTACTTTATAATTACCGTGTGACGTCTCTTGCGACCCCTATTTCTTCCCCATTCGAGCATTGGCACGATCATTTCTTCGAGAATCGTGACCGGGCCGGCGCATTGCCGTGGCACGATTCGTATCAGCTCACCGGCGCCGAGCTTCGAGCCGTGGCGCGATCCATTCAGCAGTTCCAACTCGGCGAATGGGCGCGCGGGCGGGGTTTCGTGCGGAGGGCCACCTCGCATCCAGTGCTTGCCACGGATTCATGGTTCGTGCCCGCGCTGCGCCTTTTCATTCAGGAGGAGCAGGAACATAGCAGCATCCTGGGGCGATTCCTGGACCGCGAGGGGATTCCCCGGCTGACCAATCACTGGCTGGACGAAATATTTCGGCGCTTGCGGAAGCTGGCGGGCCTGGAGGCTTGCGCTACAGTCCTGGTTACCGCCGAAGTACTGGCCATCCCTTTCTACCAGGCGCTTCGGGATGCCACCGGATCGCCGTTGCTGCGCGCCATCTGCGTACGCATCCTTTGCGACGAAGCTGCCCATTTGAACTACCAGGCGCTCACGCTCGGCTTGGTGCGCCGCCCACTGTCTGAAAAAGCACGGGCGCTTCGCTCATTCTGTCACGTGACGCTTTTCCACGCGACCGCTCTTCTTCTGTGGCAACAACATCGCGCGGTATTTCGAGCGGCGGGTTGGGATTTCCGGCGCTATTGGAACGATGCACGCGGAACGTTCGCGTTCCTGCAGTTTCGAATTGAGCGGGCGGATTCGGTGGACGATTTGAGGCTGGATTAGCTAGCGGCCCGGCCAAGAATCAAAGGCACCGGTCGCTTACGCTCGCGGTTCGGTAACACCTACCGCCAGCGGAGCGCTTCACTCACGCGCAACTGCCCGCCCCCTCCGCCCGAACCTCCGCCTTCGGAATCGGCATTCGCCTTATCCCAGGCCGCGCGTGTCAGGGGTTGTATCGGCTCCAGCTTTTTAGATGAGAGCGCGGTGTTCGTGGCTTTGAGATCCTTCGCGGCCCAGGCTTCGAATTCGTCGACAACGTCCTTGCGCTCGTGAGCCAGGGAACCGATTCGCGCGACGTAATAGTCCGTCGGGCGTCCCTCGTCGAAGACCACTGCGCCGTAGACGTTCGCGGTCTTTTCGCGGATCCGTTCTTCCCCGGTGACCGCGCCGCCTTCTTTCGTAGCGACAATCTTCTTGCGTATCTCGTCCACCTTGGCGGCCTGGTCGACACATTGTTTGCGAAGCGGATCATTCGCGCCGAGCTTCGATGCGCGTTCGAGCAGTGCGTCGTGCACTCCGTTGATACGATCCACGTCGAAACTGAGATCACCCAAAAGTGCATACACACGCATGGCTGCTTCGAGCTCCACTTTACGGTCCGCGACGGTGTACGTCGCGCGTGGATCCAGTTGTACATTGAGCCGCGTTGTAAACGTTTCCGTGCCGCGTGTCATCTTTACTGTGTATGTACCCGGCAGCACGCGCGGTCCAATTACGGTTGCCCCGGCAGCGGTGGCGCCGGGAGGAACTCTGGGCGCTTTCATCCGCATGGACCATTCCACGCGGCTGATCCCGCGACGGCTGTTGGCCGGAAGCGTATCTACCAGCTTGCCCTGATCGTCGAACACTTCGAGCTTCATGCGTCCGAAAATGTGGCGTTTCTTCTGGTAGTAGGTGATCAAGGCCGCATCCGGCGGGTTGTTTCCTCGATATGCGCCGTCACCCTCTGACCATCCACCTTGAGCTTGCAGTCTTTGTTGCTGGACTTTGCCTTCAAGAAAAACTGCGTCCTTGGCCAGAATTTCCGGCGTCAATTGCCGCAGCGGCGAGATATCGTCGACAATCCAAATCCCGCGGCCGTGCGTCGCTAAAACCAAATCCGATTCACGGGGATGTACAACAATATCGCGCACCGCTACGTTCGGAAAATCACCGCCTTTGTACTGCGCCCATTGCTGGCCACCGTCGAGCGAAATCCACAGGCCGAACTCGGTGCCGAGGAACAACAGGCGCTGAGAGACCGTGTCCTCCTTGATAACGTGGGCATACCCGCGCACGCCGCTCGCGGGCGTGACGATGGATGTCCAGGTCTGGCCGAAATCCGTGGTTTTGAAAACATGCGGAGTCATGTCGCCGAAGGTGTGCCGGTCGAACGCCGCAAAGGCCGTGCCCTCATCGAAACGGCTGGCTTCCACCCACGCCACCCACGAAGCTTTCGGCAAATCCGGTAGATGGCTCACTACATTCGTCCACGACTTGCCGCCATCGCGCGTGATCTGCAAGTTTCCATCGTCGGTGCCAACCCAAATCAACTGCCCGTTGCGCGGCGACTCGCTGATGGAATAAATGGACGTGTGCATTTCGGCTTCCGAGTTATCCACCGTAACACCGCCCGATTCCTCCTGCTTCTGTTTTTCGGGATCGTTGGTGGTCAGATCCGGCGAGATGCGATCCCAGGTTTGGCCGTGATCGCGCGAGCGGAACAGAAACTGCGCGCCGATGTAGATGGTGCCCTTTTCATTCGGACTCAAATGCATGGGGGTGTTCCAATTGAAGTGCAGTTTGTTTTCGCCATAGTTCGGCTGGGGCTGGATGCTTCGCCCGAGTAGCGTGTGCCGGTTGACGCGCGAAATGGTCCCGCCTTGCGCTTCCACATAGATGTAGTCGGGATCTGACGGATCGGCGAAAACGAAGAATCCATCGCCGCCATACAGATTTTCCCAGCGGGCGTTGGTGATGCCGCCCGGATAAGCCGAATCGCCCACCCAGACGCTGTTGTCCTGCAATCCGCCGTAGACGTGATAAGGATCGGCCATATCGACGCTGACGTGATAAAACTGGCTGATCGGGAGATTATTCGCCTTCAGCCATTTATTGCCGGCATCGTGGGAGTACCACACGCCGCCGTCGTCGCCGGTGATCAGTTCGTTCGTGTCGCCGGGATCTACCCAGACGTCATGAAAATCGCCGTGCGCGCCGCCTCCGATAAAACTGAAACTAGCGCCACCATCGTTACTCGCGATCAAACCGCCACCGGGTTTGTAGATCTTGTTTTCATCCTTCGGATCCACGATGAGATTCGCGAAATAGAAAGGACGCCACACCATCATCTGGCTACGGTCGCGCTCAGCCCAAGTTTTGCCGCCATCGGCCGAGCGAAACAGCGCGCTGCGCGTCGACTCGATCAGTGCATATACGACATCCGGATTCGAGGGCGCAGCCGTTACCGCAATGCGTCCCCACGGCTTCGCCGGAAGGCCCTGCGCCGATTTTTCGTTCAAATCGGTCCAGGTGGCGCCGCCATCCACCGATTTATACAGCGCGCTGGCGCTAGGCGAAGTGGGGCTGTCGCCTCCCGAGCGAAAGGTCCAACCTTTGCGGCGGAAATCCCACATGCCGGCGAACAAAGTTTTCGAATCGCGCGAGCTCATGGTCATCATGGAGCAACCGGTGGACGCATTTCCACCTTTTAGGATTTTGGTCCAGCTTTTGCCGCCGTCGGTGGTTTTGTAAACGCCGCGATCGTCGCTGTCGCTCCATAATTTGCCCGGCGCGCAGGCATAGACGGTATTGCCGTCCTTCGGATCGATCAGGATTTTGGCGATTCGCTCCGACTCGTGGAGTCCCACATTGGTCCAGTTATCACCGCCGTCGGTGGATTTATAAATTCCGTCGCCGACCGACGTGCTGTTGCGTGTCCAAGCTTCGCCGGTTCCGGCCCAGACCGTCTTCGGCGACGAAGGATCGATGGCGATCGCACCGATGGACTGCACCGGCTGCTTATCGAACATAGGCTTGAATGTTGTTCCGTCGTTCACCGACTTCCAGACTCCGCCGCTGGCCGATCCCACGTAAACCGTGAGCCTTCCGTTCTCCCGAACGGCCGCGAGCGACGTGACGCGCCCGCTCATTTGAGCCGATCCGATGTTGCGCGCGCCCAATCCCGAGATGGTGTCCGAATCGAATTTGATTTCCTGCGCGCCGAGTAAAGCCGGAATGAGCAAGGCTGCGATTTTCATTTCGAGCCTCCGGTTGGGATCGCGAACCGCGTAGCGTCCAACGGCACGTTGACCTCAACTTTTTCAATCGTCAATCTGGTGTGAAACTGGCTGCCCTTTTGGCCGGAGTCCACTGAGAACGGATAATAGACGCCGTTCACCTGCTCGTAATCGCCGAGCAGAGTTTCACCGTACTGGACCGTGCCGCGAATGTTGCGCTCGGTTTCCACCTTCAGATCCAAAAACGAATCCGTGTCGATGTAGTAATAGCGGGCGTCGCCGTTGGCCATGGTCAACTTGATCTTGTAGCAATCCGTGCCTTCCACTGAATCGTGGCCGATCAGTTCCGCGCGATGATCCTTATTCTTGTAGTCCACCAGTTGGCCATCGATGTCCGCATCTTCCACCAGATGTTTGGTGTCGTCAGCGGACAGGAGGCTCGGATCTTTTCGGCCTTCGAATGGCGAGACCTGCCAGGCCGATTTGCCGTCGTAGGCCTCCACTTCGGCCATGCCTTGGATAATAAATTCCTCGCGGATTTTGTTGGGCCGCTGATTCTCCTGCACTATGGTTGCGCGGAACCCTCCCTGGTTGATCTTGGCGGTCATCCGCAGGGTTTTCACGGCTTTGAGTTTTTCGATGCCGCCGCGCGCTTGAATATTTTTGGCGATGATTTCGTCGACAGTTTGAGCGCCGGCCCATGGCAGAAAGAGCGCCGTGCTGAGGAACACCACGGCGGTTCGAGTTTTAGCGAATCCCATAGTTGCGAATTTTAGCAGTTTGCACGGAGCTGAAGATTTTTCTCTAAAGTTGGTCCCGAGCGCCGATATGACAAATCAGGAGTCCACAAATGACCAACTCAATAGCAAGCGTAACCCACACTCAACCCGCGGCCCCGGTTCAACAACCAGCGTCACGTACTTCAACCCAGACGAAACCGAAGCCCGCCAAAGCCGCCACGGACACTGTTCAGCTCAGTGCTGCCGCCCAGGCTCAGTCGGCCGCGATCAAGGAACTTAGGGAGACTAGCAATCAAACGGCACAGGAAGCTCATAGTGGAGATATCCAAGCGCAAAGGCTGCTTGCAAAAGAGAACGCCGCGCAAAGCGCTAATAAATAGGCTCCGCGAGCTCAACAGTTGTGGCTCGGCCACCGGCGCGGAACCCTCGCTAGTTGATCTGGGCGGTCATCCGCGGCGTTTTGACGGCTTTGAGTTTTTCCAGCCCGCCGCGCGCCTGAATGTTCTTCGCGACGATTTCGTCGACGGTTTGAGCACCTGCGAGCGAAGCCAGCAAAGCCGCACCGAAGCAGATCGATAACGCAGGAATTTTGAGAAGCCCGCAGCAGCGCATTCTATCAGTAGCGCAGGTGTTGGCGCCGTCTGGGCGCTGCGGGCCAATTTGCGCGAGTTCCCAATCCATGTGCCGGGTGGATTCCTGCTCACTAGCACGCTGAGCCAGCCCCCATTTCTTTCTGCGCAATTGGAGGGGGGCCGGTGAGGCGTTGACGCAGGACGCGAGCGCTTAACGGGTCGTGCTGATCGAGGTATTGGGTTCGTTTTGTAATTTCGTTTGCAGAGGCGAGGGGAAGGATGTTCTCGCGGATGGGCCGGGGGAGAGTGAGCTGAAGAAAGGCGTTGGTTTGCAGGGCTTTGAGCTCCTTGAGGCAACGATGGAAGGTGCGCTCGATGCGGGTTTTGTGGCGGGCGAGGCGGTCGAGTTTGGTCTGGAGATCGTCCGAGGCGAGCAGGTCGCGGTATTCGATGCCGGTACACAACTCGGCCTCCATGCGGCGAGCGCGGCGAAGGTTCCAGGCGGCGGCGACCAATTCATCGAACAAGGAC
>CABEDY010000085.1_pt1 | contig 34028 bp, 32 predicted proteins | sample 3423171 | NCBI WGS metagenome assembly CABEDY01 (sample SAMEA5534333, study PRJEB31848) | metagenome | biome: tundra; feature: field; material: soil | place: USA | collected 2013-05 | depth 0.15 m | reverse complement strand
CGGCGGCTTGCTGGGATTATTGGTCGCGGATTGGACTGGCGGCGGACTGCTCAACTTCCTGCCGGACGACCCTTCGGTACACGGTTTGACAAGCCATCCCGATACGCGCGTGTTCCTGTTTGCGCTGGCGCTCTCGGTGATCACAGGCCTGCTGTTCGGGCTAGCGCCCGCCATCCAGGGAACCCGCGCGGAATTGGCGGCTACGCTGAAGGATCAGGCCTCCGGTGTGGTGGGCGGCTTTGGGCATCTGCGCTTCCGAAAGGGGTTGGTGGTGACGCAAGTGGCGCTCTCGCTGGTGCTGCTGATCGCCGCGGGGCTCTTTACGAGGAGCCTGTACAACGTCAAGAATATCGATGTCGGTATGCGTACGGATCATCTGATCCAATTTACGATTCAGCCGTCGTTGAACGGCTACAGCCAGGCGCGCATGCTGGCCCTGTTCGAGCGTCTGCGCGATGACATTTCGAAGTTTCCCGGCGTCCGGGCTGTTTCGATGGCGGAGGAACCGGTGCTGGCGGGCGACGTCGAAGCCGGAACGATTAAGGTGGAGGGCTATCACGCTAAAGACGACGAAGACATCGTCGTGTCCGAGAACTACGTCGGTCCAGGATATCTTGCGACCATGGGCATTCCACTTCTGGCTGGCCGTGACTTTACCAAGGCGGACGGCCCCGGAGCGCCGCGCGTAGCCGTCATCAATCAAAAGTTGGCCGACCACTTCTTTGGAAAAGAGAACCCGCTGGGCCGCCGCATTGGATTTGGGCGGGGCAACGATCAGATGGAAATCGTGGGGCTGGTGAAGAATGGCAAGACATCCGATCCAAAGGAAAAACAACGTGAATTCGTGTACGGCTCTTATTCGCAACGAAAGATGAACCAGTTGACGTTTTACGCCCGAACAGTGCAGGACCCCTTGGCAATGGCACGAGCGCTGCGCGAGGAAGTGAGAGGGCAAGACTCGAACATGCCTATCTTCAACGTCAAGACATTGGAAATGCAGATCGACGAATCGCTATTCATGGACCGGCTGGTGGCGATGCTTTCGGCCGCGTTCGGCACGCTCGCGACGCTACTGGCTGCCATTGGACTCTATGGCGTCATGGCATTCATGGTGGTGCGGCGGACGCGCGAGATCGGAATCCGCATGGCCCTGGGTGCAAACCGGCGAAGCGTGCTTGGCTTGGTGATGCGGGAAGTGCTCGTCCTGGCGGGAGCGGGGATTGCGATCGCGGTATTGGCGTCGTTCGCGCTGGGCCGCGTTATCCAGTCACAACTATTGGGAGTAAGCGGCCACGATCCGCTGGTGATGGTTTATGCTACCGGTGGGCTCGCGTTGGTGGCGCTACTGGCAGGCTACATTCCGGCATTGCGCGCTACGCGGGTGGACCCGTTGTCGGCGCTGCGGTATGAATAGTTCGTAGGGCAAGTCTCCGACTTGCCCGGACAAGCCGGAGGCTTGTCCTACGTGCTTACCCGATACTCCGGGATCGCCGTCACCGACGCGCGCTGGACTCGAACCAGGTGACGGCGCAGCAGGCAGCGCATGCCGTTCTGGACCATCATCTGGTGGCTCAGGCGGGTGCTCTTGACGCGGCGCCCAATCGTTTGGCCCCAAAGGTGGAGATAAACCAGGAAAGCAGCGGGCGAATGGTCGTGACCCGCCAGATCGCGCATGAGCACCTCGACAATATAGAACCAAGCCTCGATTTCTACACGAAGACGCTTGGTTTCAAAATTATGACGGACCAGCCCTTCGACGGCAAGCAGCGGTGGATCGAATTGGGCGTGAACGGCGGTGACACCCTGGTGTTCGTGAGCGACGATGTGGAGAAGACTTACAACGAGCTCAGCGCGCGCGGAGTGGAGTTTCAGCAGCCGCCCGTGAAAGCGTCCTTGGGGGCTTCGTCGGTATTCAAGGATCAGGACGGAAATCTTTTCGCGCTGTCGTCGAAGTAGCGGCAGGCCGACGTGGGCGTCGGCCGCGGACCAGGGGGTCCGCCCCACTGGCGAAGTTCACCGATCTGAAAAAGCCTGCAGGAAGATTTTGCGGAATCGGGCGGCGTCGGCATCCATGGCAACTTCCGCATTCGGGCTGTCGGGGGTTTGAACGGTCCTGCCCTCTTCCGGGGCATCTTGCAGAATGTCGATGTGAAGCCGGCTGGATTTGACGACTTCGGGGTGGAGCAGTGCGACAGCCGCCAGTGGGTCCCAGGCATAGAAGTAATGTCCTACGATCGATTCGCGATCAGTCTCTAGAACCTGCGCGGCCATCCGTCCGAGCGGCGACATCGCATGGGCCTGAAAGTCGCGCAGGAACGCGAGATCGATGGGCACCTTGTTGGTGGCGTCGAGGGGAACCAGAAGGATGGGAATGCGCGAGTGGAAGACGATGCGCGCGGCGTAGGGATCGACGAAAATGTTCCACTCGGCGGTCTTGTTGTTGGTTTGGAACAGGCCGCCGTCGCCAAGGTTGCCGGGCACTTGAATCGCGCCTCCCATGATCACGATTTCCTGGATGCTGCGAGCCACGGATGGCTCGCGTTCGAGCGCCTCAGCCAGGTTGGTTAGCGGACCGAGCGCGAGGATGCGCACACGATGTTTCTGATCCTTGAGATATTCGATCAAATAATCAGCGGCGGTTTCCCGGGCGGGCGGCCGCGAGCTCGGGGGAAGCGCGACACCCGGTAGGTCGTCGGAAGTCTTGCGCCACTCGCGAGGAAACTCGGCGCTGCCTTTCAGAGGCGTCGGTCTGCCGGCGAAAACCGGGAGATTCGTGCGGCCGCTCAGTTCCACCAACCGGGTCAGATTGCGCGCTCCGGCATCTACGTGCGCCAGGCCGTTCGCGATGGTGATGGCATCAACGTGAACACTGGGATGAGAGAGCAGGAAGGCGATGGCCAGAATGTCGTCTGAGCCGGCGTCGGTATCGATGATGATGCTGGGCGGTTGAGCTTGGCTGAGAGGGACGAATAGAACCAGGGCAAGAAGCAGGAGACGGTGCATGGTGGAACTTGAAGAATAGCAAGCCGGAGGCTTGCGCTACGGGGACGGGGACGCGTTAGGGGGTCTTCGAGGTTAGGGCTTTGGGATACACCATCACGCCGTTTTCAGAAGCGCGGAAGATTTTGTACAGGATCTGGTTGGTGGGCAATTGGCTCTCGAGGTAGTCCACGCCTTCGGCGCTAATGATGAAGCTGCTGCGGTCGTCCTGCAGAACCAGGCGCTTGGCGCGGAGGTACCAAAGTGCGAACAGCAGGCGTTCGCGCGGGAACGCCATGATGTTTTCCATGTCGAGCAGCGAGAGCGCAGCGTAGTCCGGGTTGGCGCGTCGCTTGCTGTAGAGTAGGCAGAGCACTCCGATACGGATCTTGGCCTCGGAATCGATACCTTCCGTGAATTCCTTCCCGAGAAAAATGGACAGCGGCTGGGCGGCGTGAATTTCGAATTGCCGGTCGTACTCTTTCCGCTTGGCCGGATCGCGCAGAACTTGATAAGCCTCGCTCAGGATACGGAACCGCTCCGGGTCGCCCGTGTTTTGATTGTCGGGATGATAACGCGCCGCGAGTAGGCGATAGACGCGCTCGATGGTTTCAAGCTCAGCCCGCGGATTGATTTGGAACAGGTCGTAGTAATTGACGGAGGGCTGAGGAGTCATGCTGATCACTTATCGGCAGAACGATTGCGCTCTGGGATAAGGGTTGTACCCTAGAGCACCGGCTCCCTTACGGTCGCGGCTCGGTAACGCTTTCCGAGTCGGTGCCTTACGTTTTGAAGCGAAACCGAAGCAGCGTCCAGACGGCGATCAACCCATCGCGCGGCTTGATTTTCTTTCCCTCCGCCAGCGAGCGTGGACGATAGGAGATGGGCACTTCCGCGATCCGGAAGCCGGCTCGGATCAGCTTGGCTGTGATCTCGTGATCTGTTTCGAATCCGCGGGTTTCGATTGTCATCGCCTTCAGCACTTTGGCCGGATACAATTTGTAGGCCGTTAGCGTGTCTGAAATCCAGCGGCCATAAAGGAGAAAAGTCAGGAAGGAGAGCACCACGCCTGCAAACCAGGGGCCGAATCCTTGCGACGGATTCTTGCCCGGCGTGAGCGACCAGCCGGATGCGCGAATTTGGCCCAACACGCGGCTGCCGTAAACGACGTCGGCGCCGGTCTCAAGTGCCGCAAGCAATGGCAGATAATCGGCTGGATCATATTCCATATCTGCGTCCTGGATCAAAATGTAATCGCCCGCCGCTTCACGGATGCCGCGCTGCACCGCTCGGCCTTTCCCTTGATTCGGAACCTGGGAGAAGCAACGGACACCATCCTTTTGAAAGCTGCGCGCAATGGCTTCGGTCCCATCCGTTGAGCCGTCGTTCACCACCAGGACTTCTTTCTCAAAACCGAGCGCGCGCGTGTCCACTTGAGCGATGGCGCGCAACAGGTCTCCAATGAAAGCCGCTTCGTTGTAGGCGGGAATTACAATCGAAACCAGCTTCATCCGCGGGCACCGAAGCGGAAACGAATGAGCGCGAACAGGGCCTTCAACCCGTCCATGGGAGTGGATTTCTTGCCTTCCATCTTAGTGCGGGCCTTGTACTCCACCGGAATCTCGAGAATGTAATGGCCGCGCCGGCACAGCTTGGCGACGATTTCCGTATCCAGGTTCATGCCGTCCGACTGAAGATCGAGCGAGCGCAGGAGCCGCGCATCGAATCCCTTGACGCTGGTCAAGGTATCGGTGACGTACCGGTTATAAAGGAACAGGGTTGCAGTGCTCAATAACATGCCGCCGTATTTGCTCACTAGATATAACCCGCGCGCCTTGCCGTAGATGCTCTTCAGGCGCCCAGAAAGATCGGTACACTTGACCGCCCGGGTTCCAAACACCGCGCTGAAGTTGCTGCGTGCGATGGAAAGCACCACCGGGTATATGTCCTTTTCCTGATACTCCAGGTCGGCTGGAAAGAATACAATAATGTCGCCGCGTGCTTTCTCAATGCCGGTTTTGAGCGCTGCGCCTCGTCCCTTCGGCTGGTCCAGCCGGTAAGCCTTCACATTTCGGACCGACTGGGCGATTTCGAAAGTGCGATCCGTAGATCCGCCATCCACGAAAATGATTTCCTTGCCCAGCTCGAACATCTGGAAATCCAAAGCCATCAGGCGCTTCAGCGTTTCCTCGACCGTTCGTTCTTCGTTGAGAGCCGGCACTATGATCGAAATCAAGTGGCGGAACGGCTGCAAAGCGATATCGATGCGCGATTGGACGATCTGCTGCAGCTCATCCAGAACAAATCCGCCGGCGTGGCGGCCTTCCTGGTCTTCCCAATCGCGGAGCATTACCGATTCCAACGGAAAGCTGAAGGTGGCTTTATCGAAGGGAATGTAGCTGGCTACGCCGTGATGCTGGCCAGTCTGGTGCTCACGGTCCTGGTGTTGGAAAAAGGAATGAGTGACCACGTCCTTCCAATCGAGTGCCACCTCTCCTTTCCGGCTTAACGCGCTGAGGAACTTTCGCGCCAGGTCGCCGGCGTCCTCTTCCTGCATGTCAAAATCGCGCCGGATGTTCGAGATCAGGATCTTGTCCGCGGTCTGATTGCAGATGATGGCTTCCGCCACGCCGCGCGTGATGTAGGAGGGAAACAGCGACGAATGCTGCGTGCCGGGACCGTAAACAATTACGTCAGCCGATTCGAGCGCCTGGCGCGCTTCCGGATTAATGGATGGAACGCGGACGCCGCTCGCGATGAGATCCCCCAATTCGCTCGATGGCGTGGCAGATCGATAAACCTGCTCCTCGATGAGAAAGATGTCGTCGATCTTGGATGGATTCTGCGCCGAAACGATTTCAGCTTCGCTCCACAGAATGGCGCCGTCCTGCTTGCGCGCGATCAGGAACAGATTCTCGCCCGCCGTGATGTTGAGCAATCGGGACTCTATCTCGTAAAACTTGGCGAATGTATCCACTGTTCGGTTGAAGTCGCGCTGTTCTTCGAGATAGCAGCCGGCGAAGAGAATATTGCCCAGCGCGCAGTCCGTGAAATCGAAACGGCTCCCTAGCTTGTCCTGCTCGGAGGCGTAATCCCGGAAGCGCTCGAAAAAGCCGGTGAACGTTCGGGCTTGCTTCACGGAGAGCTGATCGAATCGCGCTGCCAGTTCGGATGATTGCGCGCCCCAATCCTGATTCGCCACTCGCTGGACGAAATCCATGCCTCTTGGATATTCCATGCCAACCGGAAGGCGGTGATCGGACAGAAAGCGCAGCGCGCGATGACGCTGGTCCGATTGCGGCATGAGGCGGTTGATGTTCTTGCGGACATCGGAGGGTCCCAGCATCCCAGGAATGAATCGACGCAGGCGGCCGGTGGAGTGGCCGTCGTCATAAGCATTTATAAGGATGGTCAGCGAGATTTGGGGATGCTTCAGGAACGCTTCGGTAATACTTTGAGTCCCGCTGCCGCCGGAGAAGAGCACCACGCTTAACTTGGAGAGACGAGGCGCGCGTGTCGTGGGGACGGAAGGTTCGAGCGTGGAGGGATTCATACGGGTTCGCTCCGTTGAAGACGCGGGAGCTCGTTATTAATTTCATACGACCGGTTTGCAGGCGAAAGCGTCAGCGCAGGTAGGACAAGCCTCCGGCTTGTCCAGTTGACAAGCCGGAGGCTTGTCCTACGCGGAGGCTTTCGCCCGCCAATCGATTTTCCATAAGACGTCTTCATGGATTTTGGTGGAAACGGGCCAGCAATTGTTGCTCCAGGTACGCCGCGTCGGCCGGCGAATTCACGCCTACCGATTCCGCCTCGGTCATTATGGGCGCCGTAATCAGTCCGTCCAGCATCGGAAATATTGGGAGAAAGTTCAGCTCGCCTGTCTTCGTTCCGACGCATTCGCCGGATTCCAACAAGCGCGGCAGATGGCGGCGCAGGGCTTCGGTGCGAAAAAGAAACACACCGGAATCGCTTTCACCGCGCTCGGGCATCGAATCATCTTCGCGGGCCTGCAGGATGCGGGACACGCGCCCGGATTCTCCGCGCTCGAAGTGGATATAGGGACGGTCCCGCCATAGAGTGGGACAAACGGCCGCCGGCTGCGCAATACCCTGATGAAGTCGCATCAAGAATTCGAGCGAATCGGGCCGGAGAGCCACCTGATCGCCCCAAACAATCAGTGTATGCCTTGTTTCCACTTGCGCGAGGCCGCAACGGATAGCATCGGCCATACCGCGAGGTTCCGGCTGCACGGCAATGGCAACACGCCCGGGCACCAGCCGCGAAGCAGCTTCCTCGACGGGTGCCCCGCCGCTCGGCGAGAGCACAAAGACAAACCGCCCGCACAATGGCTTCAACAGATCCACCAGCCATTCCAGGATGGTTGCACCGGCGATGGGAAACAGGATCTTGGGTTGTTCAAAACCGAGGCGTGACCCACGTCCGGCGGCCGGAATGACGGCGGTCCAAAACGCCGGATCGACGCTCGAGTCCAGGAATGGCGCCGCATTTTCGCGCGTAATCACGCTCGGAACCGTCACGTTCGGGCTCCAATTTCGAGAAGATCTTCCAGACTCTCGATGATCAGGTCGGCACCCGCGCGCACCAGTTCGTCCGCCGAACAAGTGGAAGGAATTCCGCAGGCCACGGCTCCCGCAGCCTTGGCGGCTTGAATTCCCGCCACCGCGTCCTCAACCACCAGCGACTCAGCTGCCCGCAGACCCAATCTGTCAATTGCCAATTCGAAAATCTCGGGCGCCGGCTTAGCGCTCCGAACGTCGCCGGAATGCAGCACGCACTGAAACAAAGGCCGAAGTTCATTGCGGTCGAGAAAGCTGTTCACACCGGCTTCGGACGCCGAGCTAGCGAGGGCGAGTTTCAACCGGCCGGCCAAGGCCCGTAGTACAGCGATTGCGCCCGGCACAATCGGGTTTTCCTCCAAAATACGCGCCAATGCGATAGCACTCTTTGCCTTGGCTAAAGCGGCGATCCGTTCATCCGGCAAATGAATGCGGTTTTCGTTCAGGATGGCGCGCATGCCGTCCGAGCTGCGCATCCCGGCCACGCGCGAATAGCTGAAGTTTGAGATGGAAAGCCCAGCGAGAACTTCCTGATAGGCGGCCGCATGAATCGGGGAGGAATTCAACAGCACTCCGTCCATATCGAACACGATTCCCCGCGGTGACCATCCTCCATCAATGGTGATGTGTGTGAGCAAGGCGCCGGTTCTTTCCGCTCCAGAATGTGATTGCCGCTGCTCCCAGAACGCCAGCAAGCGTGAGACCCGCGCCCCAGTAAACGGAACGCGGCCGGTAACGGAACGTGACCACGTGCGCTCCTTTGGGAACAGGTACGCCACGGAACGCGAGATCCACTTCATAGATCTGGGCGGCCTGCCCGTCCACGTTGGCGTACCAGCCGGGATAATAGGTGTCGGAGAGCACCACCATCCCGTCGCAGCTCATATCAGCGTTAATCGAGACGTTCGAAGGTGCATAGTTCGTCACTAGCACGGTGTCCTTGGCCTCCGGGCAAGCCGGGAGCTGAGGTAGGGGCTCTCCCATCGAAAGCGCTTTCGATCGCAATTCGTTGATATGTTCGTCGATGAACGCACGGCCCTGGTCGGTATTTTGAATGGGAATGATCTCATGCACTGCCCAGGCGCGATTGAATACGTCAGGATTCTGGTAAACGGCAATACCGCTCGCCCCGCGGAATACTTCGCTTTGCCCGGGACTCGAAGCGGCCCGCGCTAGCGTGTATTTTGTCCCGACCAGCTTTTTAGTTGAAAGCTTGTAGGTCTCGAGGAGAAATGTGTTCACGGTTACGCCCGCCTGTGCGGTTGGAAAATCGAGGTTGTAGAAGTCGCCCCAGTTTCGCACGATATCGTCGGTTTCCGTCTCGACTCGAAAAGGCCCAGGTTGCTTGTGAAGGAAAGCGGCAATGTCTCCGTTACCCCAGGCCTTGTCGAGGAAGGTGCGCCGGTCCGAATCGTTGCGATCGGCCAGCGTGAAGCTCGAATGTTGGCCGGCCTCGAACAGCAAAAGCAGGATCAACAAAGTGACAGACTGGCGCCGCGTTAAACTCTGAGTCCGCCATGCGTACAAGAGCGCGGCCATCAGAATTGATATAAAAACCGTCATCACGACGCGATCGTCGAAGTCCCATTGAAATCGTTTGGCGATCAGAACCGCCAGCACCGTGGTCCCCGTCACTACGCCGAATGCGGCGACGCCAATGTTGATGCGGCGGATCCAGTGTGAACCCGGCTCCCCCGATTCCTTCGACGGCTCGATAGCATCCACACCGAATGCCGCCAGCACAGCGAAGCCGGCATCAAACAAGAGGGTGGCCATGGCGGGTACGCGCGCTTTTTCCACAAACGGTACTACCGCATAGATAAAACCCTGAAAGATGCTGTGGGCCCCGAGCGAGTAAACCAATCCTCCCAAGGCGATCGCGGCAAACAATTTGACCGCCTGTTGCCGCCAGCAGACAGTGATCGCGACGAGTGCCAAGGAAAGCGCCACTATGCCGAAGAACATGCCAGTGTTGTCGCCATACCCCGGAATCAAGATCCCGAATAGAAATATGGGATGCACTGCGTGCTGCGTATGGACGTAATAGGGAATAATATCATTCCATCCCAAATGATCCCGAGCACCTGCCCAGCGCCACGCCAGACGGCCGTACTCTTGCGCTGGAAGTATCTGCAAAGCACCCACAATGGGTGCGAAAACCATGGTGATCGCGGCCAGGCGCGCTATTCGCCAATCAGGACGTCCGTCTTTAAAGATGTAATAGAGCCACGCTCCGGCTGCCGCCAGGGTCAGAAAGATAGGCACCTGATGATGCCCGCTGAGCCATGCCATGCCAATGCACGCGCCGCTAAGGGACGCGCTGGCCCACGGATGGACGCCGCGCACCGCCCGCAGCAGGAACAGGAAGACCAGCGGCGTCCAGACTGCGGCGTTCATCATCTGCGGCCAATCCGTCCAGCCCATGTATCCTACCAGCGCAAAGGCCAGTCCGGCGATCAAAGACGCGGCTCGCGAACGCCCTAGATCCCGGCACAGCAGGTAGCAGAACAGCGCGGCCATGTAGCGCACTACAACGTAGTACCAATTGATGGCCCACATCTGCATGAGCCCATGCTCCCGGGGCATCATCCATAGCAGCCAGTTCAGCGGGTATGCGGCGCCGGGTTGCGCTTGCCCGAGCAACGGCTGTCCCATCCAATTGTGTGGGTCCCACAACGGAAAGTGGCTGTGCTGAAGCTGGCGTGCTGCTTCTTGCCACCAGGGGAGCACCTGGTCGGCCATATCCGGCGACCACATCCAGTCGAACTGGTACGTGAAGACCAGCTTCCAATAGAAGCAGGTGATTATCGCGAACAAGAGCAGCGGAAAGGTCAATGACGAAGGCCACCTAAGTTGTACGCGCGTTCGATGCGTCTGGTGTGTGCGCGGCTGGGACTGGGTGGCGGGAAAAGCCATGCGTTTATTATCCACTAACGCTTCCTGTCGACGGCCCTTGGAACCACGACAAGCAAGACCACTGCGAGGAGACTCATACACACTCCTGTTCGCAATGGACGAGAACGAAACCTGAATGCCACCCGATGTTCGCCGGGAGGCACCATAAGGGCTTGAAAAGCATCGTTCCAGCGTTGGATAACAGCTGGGGACCCATCGATAGTTGCCTGCCAACCTGGATCGAACTGTTCAGCCAGAGTGAAGCGCCCGCCGTTTTCCGAGCCAACCACAAATTCCCGATCCTCTGCTTCCCAGCGGACGCAGCGCGTCTTAACCTCGCCGTCCGGTGAAATCCAGCCGTAAGGCGGCCGGGCTTTCGTAAACTCGAATGTCCTGTAGAAGCTAGTCGCGGGCGGCAGCAGCCGAAATTCGGGATCGTTCAAAAGGCGCCCGTACAGCGGCCCGTCTTTGCTGGTGATGAAAAAACGAACACCCAGCAGAACAAGCGCGTCCTTATTTGCCGGATCAATATCGATTTCAACGTTGGTGCGGGCGTGCTCGATGGTGGCGATTAGCTTCAGGTAGTTGGTGGTCAACATGGGATCGAAACCTTGCGGCGTTTGGAGGCCGTAATGACGAAGCTCCAATGGAAACGGAGCTGTGACATCCAAGGCTATACGATACTGGTAGTTGTCGCGCAATTGTCTGTAAATGGTGTCATCAAAGCCGGGAAATGAACGGTAGCTTGTGAATCCGTTGCCTTCCGCCGCATCGAACCACTTGCCGGTGCCGAATACTTTGTAATCTACTCCCACCGTCAGAAGCAGTGCAGTCACTAGCGCCACTCGAAGCGCGCCTCGTTCGGCCGGCAAGATGAAAATGGCCAGCGAGAATAGAGCCAGGGTAATGGTTGGGGCAACGGCGGATTTCCAGCCGGTTGGAAAGTCCGAGCCGAGCGGAAGCCAAAGAAGCATTTGCCGAATGGACCAGGCAACCAGAAGGCCGATGATCAACGGCGTCAGCCAGCCGGGCACGGGACGCCGCTTTCGTCTCAGAAGATCATCCAATCCAAGCGCCGCTAGGGAAGCGGCGGCCAAGGTCAAGCCCGCGAGAAAATACCAGTCCCGGCATATTTGAAACAGCAGATCGGAGTGTCGGATGGTGCTCCTTACCAGATTGAATGGATTTGTTGCCATCACAAGGCATACAGCCAGCACACTCAGGGTCGGGATCAGCTCCCGCCACCGCGGCCGCCGGGCTAGAGCAAGCAAACCGAGGAAGGCTGGCGCACCCAGGTACAGATAATCGCCGCCCCAGTGTTGGCTAGGCACGTGGTGCAACCCGAAGTCGAAATAATTTGGTACGAAATAGGCAACGTAAGCCTCAGGATTACGCCATCCGGGACCATATCTGGGATCGAAGGTTTTCATGCTTGAAGCCTGGATGCTGGGCAGCAGTTGGACCGCGGCAAGTAGCAAGGACGCGGCCAATGCCACAATCACGCCCACGGCGACCTTCCACCTCCACGCGGCGTAACCTACGGCGCACAGCGCGAAGACAACCCAAGTGGGCGGATACCCGGCGAGAAAACAGAGCGCCGACGCGACGGCGACTTTCCAGAGAGGGCGCCAGTGCCGTTGCTCGATTGCCTCATCGATTCCCCATAGAGCTAATGGAATCCAGGCCCAGCCCGTCACCAGCCCCAAGTGCTGCAAGTGATTTAGCATATAGCCGCTGTAAGCGAAAATACCGGCGCCCAGGACACTCGCGAGCTGGGCTAGACCTCTGTGATTCAGCCACAGGTAGCAGAGCAAAAACGCCAACCAGACGTGCAAGAAAACGAAGCACTGCAGGCTTAGGTACGAAAGCGTCTCGTGGCCGAAATTGGTTAAGAACAACAGCCATGTGGGCGGATAGAACAGCGCGGCCTGAATGTTGCCGACGAAACTGAGACCGCAATAAATGGTGGGGTCCCACTCCGGCAACCGCCCGTGACGAATGGCCTGAAACGCATAGTCCGTGAGCGGGTAGTGGAACCCTTCGAGATCGAAAGGAATGTGGACGCGTCGAAGCGGAGGCAGGTAGTCGATGAAGAACAGGTAGGTGAAAACGAAGGAGAGCGCCGCGACCATCCACCCTCGAATCGCTTGTTTCATATCCGCCGCTTCTAGCTGTCCGCGCGCCTGAAATAGCCTTCCATAAAGGTCTAAGACCCGTCGGACGGCTAAACAACTACAGCACACCGCTTGTCAACTGGCCCCAATTCCGGGCGGATTTGTACAAGCCAGCCGGTAGGCGATCCCGATTATTGGGCTTATGTTGCGCAGGAAAAACCTTAGTATCTATATAGTCATCAGTGCTTTGCCGATAAGCGTGCGAGGTAGGCAGTTGCGTCCCATTTCAATTTTTGCATCTGAGCCCCAGCCTATAGTCCTGGAGGGCCTTCATAGTGTGCTGGCCCAGTGCGATGACCTGGTTTTCGCCGGCGCCGTATCGAGAATCAATGACGCCTTCGAGGAGTCGAACCGGCTTCGACCCGACGTCGCGCTAATCGATCTGGGCAGCGGAGGACTGGCATCCGCGCTGCGCTATATTGCCAGCCTCAAAGCAGCTTCCATAAACAGCTATGCCGTCCTGTGGGTGGTGGAGCTGCCGGAAATGGAAGCGTTCCGGGCTTTGCAAATGGGAGCGCGGGGAATTATCAAGAAAACTGCACCGGTCCCGAAGCTACTGGAGTGCCTTCGCGAAGTTGGCGCGGGTAAAATCTGGATGGATGAAGCCGAGAATGTCACTGCCTTCTTCCAGCGCAAGGAGACTTCCCGCCTGACACCGCGGGAACGAGAAGTGGTGCATCTGATTTGCCGTGGCATGAAGAACCGACAAATCGCTGAGAATCTGCGAATTACACCAGGCACTGTGAAGGTTCACTTGATGCACATTTTTGAAAAAACCGGCCTCAAGGATCGTCTTGCCTTGGCCGTGCATGGGCAGGAACTGGTCGGCGTGGAACCACAGTCCAAAGAAGCCTCCACCAGCTAGTCAGGCGTGCGTGGGGCAGGCGCTTTCGCCCAATGTCACTTAGTTTCCCAAGACTGGGGATTCTGCCGTCATAAGTGGGGCAGACCCCTAGGTCTGCGCGGGTCCCCCTGGACCCGCTCTTCTCCAACAGAATCAGCTTCCCTCAAAACCCGGCAAGCCGACGAGGGCGTCGGCTGCGGTCCAGGGGGACCGCCCCACTAAGAATGCAAATCGAGCAATCTTGGGAAAACCAAGTGACGTTGGGCGCTTTCGCCAACCAATTTTCTTCTCAATCCCCGTCAGCAAGGGAACAAAATCAGGCGGTCGGGGACTTCAATATTCGCGAGCTGCTAAAGCGATGCCCTCGCGGGGTCGATGGACTGAGGGGATCGCACATCACGTGGCAAGCTCAACAGGTTTTCTTCCACCGGCCGAGGCTCTTCCACCCTCCGGGGCTCTTCCTCCGGTGCGTGTTGCTCCACTCTCCCCGGGAGTAGTGTCGGCTGCATGGGGACGTTGGACTCGAGCGGTCGCGCCCTCATTTGCCGACTGTTTTTTCGTGGCCATCCTGGCCTGGCTCTTCGTGTGCGGCGCCAGCGGCTGGAAATCGTTGCTGATGGATGGCGATACCGGCTGGCACATCCGCACCGGCGACTATATCCTGGCGAACCATGCTGTGCCGACTCGCGATCTGTTCTCGTTCTCGAAACCGGGCGCGCCCTGGTTTGCCTGGGAATGGCTGTCGGACGTTGTCTTCGGACTTCTATTCCGAATGGGAGGACTAAAGGCGATCGTGCTTTTCGCCGGAGTCCTCATTGCCGTCTATGCCACAGTGCTGCTTCGCTACGCGATATGGCGTGGTGCCAACGCATTGCTCGCGGCGGCGGCCACGTTCCTGGCAGTCGGCAGCGCTTCGCTCCATTTCCTGGCGCGGCCGCATCTGTTTACATTACTGCTGTTGCCGGCTTGCGTGTGGTTAGTGGAAGCGGATCGCCGTCACAACACGCGCTGGATCTGGGCGCTGGCGCCGTTGACAGCCGTGTGGACCAATCTGCATGGCGGATTCCTGGTGTTTCTGGTTTTGCTCGCGCTGTTGGTGGCTGGAAATTCGATAGAAGCGCTTTTGGGAAGGCCGCGTTGGGCTGCGGCGCGAAGGTACTTCTTACTGTTGCTCGCTTGCTCGGCCGCGTCTTTCGTCAATCCCTACGGCAGCGGGCTTCACGTTCACATCATCGAGTATCTGCGCGCGGATTGGATCCGGAACCTGGTGCAAGAGTTTCAAGCTCCCACTTTCCGGTCCGAAGGCCAGTTTCAGTATGAAGTTCTATTGATCGCTGGGTTGTTGGTGAGCGGCGCACTACTCAGAAGGAAGTGCGTCACTGAGGCGCTTTGGCTGCTGTTCCTGGCACACTGCTCACTGGTGAGCGTGCGGCACGTCCCGCTGTATGCATCCATCGCCGCGCCATTGATCGCATCTGAGGTGAGCGGCTGGTGGAAATCGTCCGTGGCTGGCCTTCCGAAGTCGTCGATGTTCCGTATACTCCACCAACTCGGAGAGGATATAGCACCTAGTTTCCGTTGGATGAGTGTTTGGCCAGTGGTCGTGGTCCTAGCGTTGATGGCAATCGGCGCGCCAATCAAGTGGCCAACCGATTTTCCGAGCGAGGCGTTTCCCGTCGCGATGGTTCATGAGAATTCAGTACTACTACAATCCGGCCGTTTGCTGACCCCCGATCAGTGGGGCGACTACCTTATTTATTGCTTCTACCCGCGGCAAAGGGTTTTCGTAGATGGCCGCAGCGATTTCTACGGCGAGACGCTCGGAAGGGAATACCTCCACTTACTCCAAGGGGCCTACGATTGGCGTGCGATTCTGAAGCGGAACGGCTTCGATAGGGCTCTAGTACCGATGGACTGGCCTCTAACGGCGATTCTGAAACTCGATCCTTCCTGGCAAGTTGTTAAGGACGATGGCAAGGCCATTCTATTCCGGCGCCGGCCTTGAAAAAGGCCCGGGCAGCTAAGTAAATCGACACCTACCCACGCATGACCCGTACTAAAGAAAACCCGGCCCCAAGCCTAATGAAAACCTCCCAGTTTGCCGAACTTACTGTCAGGAGAGCGGCATGAGAACCAAGTTTGACAGTTCGACCGACCGGCGTATTGCGGGCAAGCTGGCGGTATCGGGAATGCCGCTGGAGTGGTTGGATGCGGGGAGTTGGCGGTTGCCTTCAGGTAAGGCCTTAGCTGAATTTGCGTTGCAAGCCGGTTTCTTGGCGCCGCCGCTGTTCAACGTGGAGCAATTCGGTGGCGTCCCGAACGGATCCCGAGTACGGCGTTTTATGGATAGCCGGGCCATGTCCTCTCGCGTTAAGCAGTGCGGAAAAGGGAGCAGCGAGTGACGGCGCAAGTTTGGATTGCAGGAATCGTTGGCCTGGCCGCCATTATCGATGACGTGTCGCGCCGCAGGATCTCCAACTGGATCCCGTGTTCCGCGTTCGCGGCCGGATTGATCTTGCAAACCATCCAGGACGGATGGCGGGGTGCGGGCGCCGCTCTTGTGGGCACCGCGACTGGCGCTGGCGTCTTTTTGATTTTCTACCTTATGGGCGGCATGGGCGGCGGCGATGTGAAGTTGATGGCCGGTTTCGGGGCCGTATTGGGATGGAGTCGGCTTCTGGAAGCCGCGTTGTGGACAGCCGGGTGCGGCGGCCTGATGGCAGCGCTTGTGATCGTCGTTGGCTATGTCCGTGAGATCTGGAGAAGCAGGAGTTCGGCCAGGATCGAGATTCCGCAGGGTGGGAGCGATTCCCGGCGGAAGCTGAAAGCGGACTCCATTCCGTATGCTCCCGCGATTGCGGCCGGTGTTTGGCTGAGTCTGGTTCCAAAGACGTGACGAGGATTTTGTATTCCGCTTCTGATAAAGAGCAGGAGAAAGAAATATGGACCGTAGATTCTTAACCGTGTTGGGCGTGAGTTTACTCTTCGCGCTCGTGATATCGAGTGTGTTTTACCAGATGACAGCTCGCGCCGGCGGGTCGAAGAAGGTTGAGCCGACCGATATGCGCGACATCGTTGTCGCGGCCCGTCCGTTGTCGGTGGGTGTGACGGTGAAGCCGGCCGATATCAAACTGAGCAAGATTCCGTCCGTGGCGTTCCCCAAGGGCGCTTTCGGAAAGGCCGAAGAAGTGATCGACCGGCCAGTGATCAGCAACGTTCTCATGGATGAGCCAATCTTGGATGGACGCCTGGCAGTACGTGGCAGCGGTCTTGGCCTGGCGCCGATCATTCCGGTCGGAATGCGAGCCGTCACGGTGCGCGTGAACGACGTCAGCGGCATCTCCGGGTTCGTGCTGCCTGGTATGCGAGTGGATATCCTCGTAACCGGCCGTCCGCCGAGCTCCGATGGAACGATAACGGCCACGGCTCTCCAGAATATGCTGGTCCTCTCAGCCGGCACCGCCATTCAAGCGGATGCCCGAGGCCAGGCCATCCAAGCCAGTACGGTGACCTTGCTGGCTACGCCCGATCAAGCCGAAACGTTAACCCTGGCAAATAATGAAGGCCGTATCCAGTTGGTGTTAAGGAACGGCAGTGACCAAACTATCGAGAAGCCGCCGGGACGCGAAATCAGCGAACTCTATGGCCTGCACATTCACAAGAAACCGGCCGAAGCTCCAGCCCGACCCAGAACGCGGGTGGTCAGTGTGGTAGCCGCGGCTCCGCCTCCGCCGCCACCGCCACCGGATCAGATCATCGTAATCCGCGGGACTACTAAGACTGTGGAAGTTGTTGGCGTTAGCCGACCAGCGGACGGGGGAAGGTAAACCATGCAAGTCATACAGCGAGTGTGCTTCGTTTCTTTGCTTGTGGTCTTCGCGGCAGCCAATTCGGCTTTCGCTCAAGGAGGCCCCGAGGACATCCGGCTGACGGTGGGAAAGAGCATCGTCATTGATTATCCGACGGATATTTCCCGAATCTCCACTAGCAACCCGGACATCGTGGACGCGTCCCCGGTGACGGGAAGAGAAATCCTGGTCCACGGCAAAGCATTTGGAACCGTGACCCTGGTGGTTTGGAGCAAGGCCGGGCAGCGGAATTTCTACAACATTACGGTGGAACAGAATCTGGAGCCGCTCCGGAAACTGCTGAAGGATACCTTCCCCAAAGAGGACATCCACGTCCAGTCCTCGCGCGAGGCTCTGTCGCTAACAGGGCGCGTCACCAATAAAGACGTCGCCGAAAGGGCCACCGCGCTTGCGACTCCGTTCGGGAAGACCATCGTTAATAACCTGCAGATTATCTCAACGGGTGCGGAGAAGCAGATCTTGTTGCGAGTGAAATTCGCCGAGCTCGATCGCACCGCATCTACACAATTCGGCGTAAACTTGGTATCCACGGGGGCCGCCAACACCGTGGGTGGCATCACCACCGGCCAGTTCCCCGCTCCCAGCCTCCCCTCTGTAACGGGCACCCCCGGCAGCAGCATTGCTCAAACCGCCTCGTTCACTATTTCCCAAGCGCTGAACATTTTTGCGTTTCGCAACGACCTGAACCTGGGCGCGTTCATAAAGGCGCTCCAGAGCCACAACCTGCTGCAGATCCTGGCCGAACCGAATCTAGTCACAACCAACGGAAAGGAAGCCACCTTCCTGGTCGGGGGCGAATTCCCCATTCCCGTTTTGCAGGGCGGGGCCAATTCCGGCGCCGTTACGATCCAGTTCCGGGAGTTTGGCGTCCGGCTGAGCTTTAACCCGACGATCACCGAGAACAATACCATTAGCATGCACGTCAAGCCGGAAGTGTCGTCGATCGATCTCGCCAACTCGGTGTCCTTTAACGGCTTCACCATCCCGGCGCTGTCGACGCGCAAGATGGAAACCAATATTGAGCTGGGCGAGGGGCAGAGCTTTGTGATCGGCGGCCTGGTAGACCGGCGCTTGACGGAAACAGTTACGAAGATTCCAGGTCTTGCGAGCATCCCCATCCTGGGGAATCTGTTCAAGACCAAGGAGACCGATCGGAACAATACGGAGTTGATTGTTATGGTAACACCCGAGGTCACCATGCCACTGCAGCCGGGCGAGGGGAAGACCCCGGTCATGCCTCGCGAATTCATGCTAGCGCCGGCTAGCCCGGCTGATCCGTACGCCGCGCAGCAGTCCACCAAGAAGAGTAAATAACCAAACATGGCGACAGAGCGTATGGGGAGCATTCGATGACAGGGAAAGGGGCGGTGTTGACGGCGTTGTCTATAGTGCCGAACCGTGAGTTAGCGAGTCAATTCTCGCTGGCTGTCGAGCACACTCGCGCCTTTCAGATCGTCGCCGAACTCAAACAGTACCCATCGCCACAGACTCTTGAGATGCGCCTGCGTCAGACCAAACCCGACGTGATCCTGCTCGACCTCGCTACTGATTTGGACGTAGCCTGTGAGCTCATCCGGTCGGTCCTGGCCCTCAACCATCCGACGCATGTGGTGGGCTTGCATGTCCGCAACGATTCCGACGCCATTTTGCGGTCCCTGCGAATGGGCGCCACCGAGTTTCTGTACGCTCCTTTCGACGCCCAGATCCAAACCGAAGCGATCACCCGTCTGCGCCGGCTGCTGCAGCCCGGTCCAGCCGAGGATATTCAGCCCGGAAGCCTGGTTGTGTTCACCAGCGTGAAGCCCGGTTCTGGAGCTTCGACCCTGGCGGCCCAGACCGCTTTCGCGCTGCGCCGAACCACTTCCCAACGGGTGTTACTAGCGGACTTCGACCTGATGGGAGGGATCATCGGCTTCTATCTGAAGCTGACGAACACGAAATCCTTGGTGGATGCGCTCCAATTTGCCGACTATCCGAGCGACACGCCTTGGCCGCCGCTGGTGGCCACCTCCGATGGCGTGGACATTCTTCCGGCTCCCGAGACTCCGCACACCGGCCCGATTGACGCCGCGCGGCTGCATGCGGTGCTGGAACACGCGCGCATGAACTACGACTGGATCGTGATCGATCTTCCGGTGGTTTTCCAGCGTTTGAGCTTGATGACCATTTCCGAATCGGATCATGCCTTTCTGGTCTCTACCTCCGAGTTACCCAGCCTCCACCTGGCGCGCAAGGCGGTCAATTTGCTCGATCAACTCGGTTTTCCGAAGGAACGCTTTCAAATCATGGTGAACCGTATCAACCGGCGCGACGAAATTGGCGGATCCGATATTGAGAAACTCTTCAATTGTTCGGTGAACTCGCGCATCCCGAACGACTATTTTTCGCTGCACCGGGCGGTTACGCTTGGCCAGCCCGTGGACGGCCATTGTGAGCTCGGGAAAGCGATCGAAGGCCTGGCCGGGCGCTTATCGGGCATCACGGCCCAAGACAAAAAAAGGACGGGCCTTTCCGATTCCAGGGCAGCACTTTCGACAGTTCAGTAAAGAGACATCATGTTTCCGAATCTTGAGACAAAATCGACGCCGCAAGTAAGCTGGGAGCAGCGCCTGTTGAAGAACGGCGGCAAGTCCAAAGGGGCGCTTAAACCTGAATACCAGGAATTGAAGTTTACACTTCACCGCAAGCTGGTGGATAAGATCAACCTGGAAGCGCTAGCCACCATTGATAACCAACGCGTGCGCAGTGAGGTGCGCCAGGCTCTCATTTCTCTGATCGATTCCGAGCCGACCCTTCTCAGTTCACTCGAGAAGCAACAAATTTGCGACGAGGTTCTGGACGAAGTATTCGGTTTGGGGCCGCTCGAGCCGCTGCTGCAGGATCCGACTATCTCCGACATCCTGGTAAACACGCACCGGGCAGTCTACATCGAACGCAAGGGCCTGCTGGAGCTGACTTCGGTAAATTTTCGCGATAGCCAGCATTTATTGCGGATCATTGACAAGATCGTTTCGCAAGTGGGCCGGCGCGTCGACGAATCGACGCCCATGGTAGACGCGCGGTTGAGCGATGGATCGCGCGTGAACGCCATTATTCCTCCGCTGGCGGTGGACGGGCCGATACTGTCTATTCGCCGCTTCAGCACCGACAAGCTGATGCCCCCGGACCTGGTGGACCGGTTGGCCATGACGCCGGGCATGATGGAGTTGCTCGAAGCTGCGGTAAAAGCGAAGTTGAACATCATCATCGCCGGCGGTACTGGCGCCGGAAAAACCACGCTACTCAACGCGCTGTCGGCATTCATCTCGCCTAAGGAGCGCATCGTCACCATTGAAGACGCCGCCGAACTGCAGTTAAAGCAGCCGCACGTGGTTCGACTGGAGACGCGCCCTCCCAATTTAGAAGGCAACGGCGCCGTCCGGCAGCGGGAGTTGCTGGTAAACAGCTTGCGTATGCGTCCGGACCGCATCGTGGTCGGCGAGGTCCGCGGCGAAGAAGCTTTGGACATGTTACAGGCCATGAACACTGGCCACGACGGGTCGCTCACCACCGTCCACGCCAACAGCCCGCGGGACGCCATTTCGAGACTGGAAGTAATGGTCGCCCTGGCCAATTCCAACATGCAATTGACTTCCATCCGGCAACAGATTGCGAGCGCCGTTCACCTTCTCGTGCAGGCTTCGCGGCAGAGCGACGGCACGCGGCGCGTGATGAATCTCACGGAAGTAACCGGCATGGAAGGCGATGTGGTGACGCTGCAAGACATCTTTGTGTTCGAAAAACGAGGTTTGAATCCGGACGGGCGAGTAGTGGGCCGTTTTGCCGCCACCGGCATTCGTCCCAAGTTCTACGAAAAGCTGCTGGCGGCGGGGATCCGGCTGCGAGCTGATCTATTTGACGAGGTGCTGGAGGTCTGAAGCCATGTTTGTCATAATCGCTATCGCCGTTTGGGTTTGCGCACTCGTCATCTGGTGGGTTTGTTCGAACGCATTTCGCCATTCCGACCTGGACAAGCTCAAGAGCCGGTTGCTTGGCACCAATAAGGCCAAGAAAACCAAGGCCACCGGCCAGAATGCATCCTTGATTCAAACCGAGGAAAAGGGCGGCCTGCTGGCCACCCGTCTGCTGAAACGGTACCAGCTCCAGACGAAGTTTCAGGAAATGCTCGAGCAAGCGGGAATGCGATGGAGCACTCATCGGCTGGTGAACACCTGCCTGGTGGCCTGTGTGGCAGGCTGGGCGCTGGCCTGGGTCTTCCTACCTGGCCAGTTCCAGAGGTTTGCTTACCTACCTGCTCTCGTGGCGGGAAGTCTTCCGTTGCTGTACGTGATGCGCAAGCGCACCGCGCGTATGCGGCGGTTCGAAGAACTCTTTCCCGATAGCCTGGAGTTCGTGGCGCGTTCGATGCGTGCCGGGCATGCGTTTTCGGTCTCGCTCGAGATGATTCACCGCGAATTTCAGGAGCCACTGTCGGGAGAGTTCCGGCGTACTTTTGAAGAACACAACCTGGGCTTACCTCTGGATGTAGCGTTGCAAAAGCTGGCTAAGCGGGTGCCGTCCTTGGACGTGCACTTCTTCGTCTCGGCCGTCCTTCTGCAGAAGCGCACCGGCGGCAACCTGGCAGAGATTTTGGATAAGTTGGCCTACGTGATCCGCGAGCGCTTCAAGCTGCGCGGGAAAATCCGGGCCATCAGCGCGCACGGACGCATGACCGGCGCGGCTTTGAGCTGCATTCCCATTGGCGTAGCCGTCATCATGTTCTACGCGAATGCCGACTACGTCCGGTTCTTTTTCCTGGATGACGTCGGAAACATAATGCTGGGCTGCGCCATCGTGTTGCAGCTGATTGGCTACTTCATCATGCGGCAGATCGTGAAGATTGAGGTTTGAGCCATGATGTTTCTTTTTAGCTGCCTGCTCTTTATGCTTCTCGCCGGCGCGCTTTCGCTCGCGGGAATGAAGTTGTGGGTCAAACCCAAAGAGGCCATGGAGCGCGTGGCCGGCACCGGTATCAGCCAGCACGAGTCCACTCCGAAGCATCCCAGCCTGGTCTTCCACGACATCGTGAAGCGGCTGGGGAACCTGGTGCCGGCTTCACCGAAAGACGTCACGGTCATGCAGCGCAGGCTCATCCGGGCCGGCTATCGGAATCCCAACGCCCTCAAAGTCCTGTACGGCGCCAAAGCGTTGTTCGGAGTTCTGGTACCGGTAATCACCGGAATTGTGCTTCTCAACTCCACCATGGACTCGAGCAACAAGTTCGCGGCCATGGTCGCGGCTGTCGCCATCGGTTTCTTTGGCCCTAATGAGTACGTTCGCATGGTTGCGAAGAAGCGGCAGAAGCAGATCCATCGCGGGCTGGCCAATGCTCTCGACTTGCTGGTGGTTTGCGTGGAATCGGGGCTTGGACTCGATCAAGCGATTTTACAGGTGGCTAAGGAGCTGGAGCACGCCCATCCGGAGATTACCGAGGAGCTCGCCATTGTAAACCTCGAACTAAAGGCCGGCAAACGCAGGGCCGAAGCGCTGCGCAATCTCGCGGACCGGACCGCAGTCGACGACCTCAAGAAATTGGTCGCCGTACTGATTCAGGCCGACCGTTTCGGCACCGGCGTGGCTCAAAGTCTGCGGGCCCATTCCGATTACATGCGAGTGCAAGCGCGGCAAATCGCAGAGGAAAAGGCCGCCAAGCTGGGCGTCAAGCTGGTTTTTCCGATCTTTTTTTGTATTCTGCCCTCCTTGTTCGTGGTGACAGTGGGGCCGGTGGTCATGCGCATCATGCGGCAACTGTTGCCGATGATGAATAACATATAGCGGAGATTATTTTGCCGGAAAGGAGAAAAAAACGATGGATAGTTCGATGATTCGCATCGTTTGCGCTGTGCTCGCAGTCCTGTTTTTGGGGCTGATCGTTTTGCGACGCAAGAAGAGCGTGGAATAGGACAACGAGCGCTTAGCGTACGGCGCGCGCCGCAAAGCATTTCAAAATGCTCGGCGCCGCGCTCCGTCGTTTGCGCGGATTTGTCTTAAGAAGCAATTTGTCAGGGGAATCAAGGCGCGGAAATGGCCGCTCACGCGCTCCAGGGTAGTGGAATGGGCGGCGAAAGCTGGAAATTTGTTTTCAGGGAGTCAATTGTTATGCTGAGCAAGTCTTATTGGTGGAAGAGCACCCTCATCGCGGCGTTTGCCGCCGCGGCATGGGGCGGAACCTTTGGCACGGTGGTGTCGATTGGAGGACAGGCCTCGGGCGTGGCACTCGACGAACCGCGAGGCGTCCTCTACATCGCGAACTTCACCGCGAATCGCATCGAAGTCATGTCGTTATCCAACAATGCGATCCAGACCTCGATCAACGTAGCTGCTCAACCCAGCTCGCTGGCCCTTTCTCCCGACGGCCATTTCCTGGTGGTCACGCATTTCGGCAATGCGGCGCCGCCGGCATCGTCCACCAATGCGGTGACGGTGATCGATCTCACCACCTCCGGCAAGCAAACCTTTGCGTTGGGCAGTCCGCCGTTAGGCGTGGCTTTCGGCATTGACGGCTTGGCCTTGGTGGTGACCACCACCGACTTCCTGCTGCTCGATCCGGTCTCTGGAACAACCCAGGAACTGTCGACCATCGCGGGCGTCGTCGCGAAGACTCTACCACAGCCTCCGGCCAGCTTCCCGCCGAATATCGTCGCCGCTACGGTGGGGGCTTCGGCAGACGGCACCGTCATCTATGGATTCAGCGATACGCTGCTCTTCCGCTACGATGTCGCGACTCAAACCCTGACTTCCGGGCTCTACACTTCCAGCCCGGCCCTGGGGCCGCGCGCCATCAGTATCAGCAATGATGGAAGCTATTTCACGGCCGGCTGGACCCTCAAGGACAGCGACTTCTACAATATCTCGCAGTTTGCCAATATTTCCGGGGCCCTCAACGTCGGCACTACGGCCATCGATTCTGCCCACAAAGTTCTTTACGCCCAGATGCTGCCCCCGGGAACGACGCTTCCGGCGCCGACCATGCAGATCGTGGCCTCCGATAACCTGGCGGTCATCAACACGATCAATCTACCTGAGAATTTCGGCGGCACCAGCGTGTTGTCGAGCAACGGCTCCGTCTTGTATGGGGTTTCCGATAGCGGCGTAATGGTCCTGCCCGTGGGCGCATTGAAGCAGGCTCACCAGGTGGTAGCCGCGCAGCAAGACCTGGTATTCCGCGGCAACTTCTGTGATCGTAATGTCGCCACGCAAAGCCTCACCGTTGTCGATCCGAGCGGCGGGAACACGGCCTTCTCCATTTCGAGCAACACTACCGGCTTGAACGTCAGCCCCGCCACGGGTGTCACGCCCGCCACCATCACGGTAACGGTCGATCCCAACGTGTTTCAGAATCAACAGGGCACTGTGACTGCGTCTCTGCAGATTCAATCCGGTCAGGCCGTGAACGTGCCGTCGCCGGTGCGAGTACTCATCAATTCGCGCCAGCCGGACCAGCGCGGCAGCTTCGTGGACATTCCCGGCACGCTGGTGGACCTGCTCGCAGATCCGAATATCAACCGCGCCCGCTACTACGTTCTTCGCCAGGATATGAACCAAGTGCTGGTGTTCAATTCCAAGAACAATACTCAGATCGCAACTCTTCGTACCGGCAATACCCCCAAGGGAATGGCCATTACTTTCGACCAGCACTACTTACTGGTAGGTTGTGACAATTCCCAATACTTGTACGTCTTCGATCTGGATACCTTGCAGGCCGTTTCGCCTGTCAAAATGTTCAACGGCGACTATGTCCAGTCGGTGGCTTCCTCATCGAATGCGATTCTGGCAGTAACGCGCGACGCCGGAGGCGGAACCCCGAATGTTCACAGCATCAGTCTAATAACCAACACCAGTTCGAAACTGCCGAGTCTGGGTGTGTACACCAACTTGGTTCCGCTGAACTCGGTATTGACTGCTTCGAGCAATGGCTCATCGATTCTCCTGGCGGGTTCCGACGGAACTGTGATGTTGTACGACGCCGTTAGTGGCACGTTCACCACCTCGCGCAAGGACTTCACCGCGTTGTCCGGCGCCTACGCCGCTTCCAACTTCAACCTCTACGTGGTGGGAAATAACCTGCTCGATTCCTCGGGCGTCCCGATTACGCAGTTTGAAGCCGGGACCGGTTCGGCCTCCGGATTTGCATTCGTAGATCCAGCGGCATTTCGAACCACCGCCGCGGCTGCTACCGCCGGCACGCAGAGCACTGCGCCAGGCATTATCGAACGGCTGGACCTGACTAACGTCAGCAATACGGCGAGTCTAGCCACACCGATGGTGGAAGCTCCGCTGCTCGGTTCCACGAATGCTGCCTTCACCCGGACACTCGCGCCGCTTCCGGATCAGAGCGCGCTCATTAACCTGACCATCTCCGGTGTCACGATTCTCGCTCCAGACTACGACGCCTCTGTCGCGCCGCCACAGATCAACACCGTGGTCAACGCGGCCGATCTGTCCAGCAATATCGCACCCGGCGGACTGATCACATTGTTCGGGACCGAGTTGAGTCCGGTCAACCTCGCCAGCGGGGAAATGCCGCTGCCCACGGCACTTGCCAACAGTTGTCTTACCGTCAACGGGCTCCCGATGCCAATTCTGTTCGTGTCTCCCACTCAGGTGAACGCGCAAATGCCGTTTGAAGCCGTCGGCGACGTAACGCTCATCCTTCAGACGCCCGGAGGAAACAGCAACAACTACAATCTAGTGGTCCAGCCGAACGCCCCGAGCATCTTCCGCGTGCCTGCGCCCAACAATACAACCGTTCCCACCATCATTCGCAACGACGATGGCGGGCTCGTCACCGCGTCGCATCCGATTCACCGCAAAGCCAACGAAGCCTTGGTGATCTATACCACCGGACTGGGCGCTACCTCGCCCGCCGTACCCAGCGGGATGCCCGCTCCATCCAACCCTCTCGCCGTCGCGCTCACGGCGCCCACGGTAACTCTGGGAGGCGTATCCCTTCCCGTGCTTTACTACGGCCTGGCCCCGGGCGAGGTCGGAGTATACCAGATCAATGTCTCGGTACCCGGTAGCGTTCCCGACGGTTTAGACGAATCGCTTGTAATCACCCAGGGCGGCAGCTCGACCTCGGTCGGCGTCCGCGTGGTCGACTAGCCGGAACTTATCGATTGGAATTTCAAATTGGTGGACTAGAATGAGGACAATGATGAAACATTTTCTGCCTTTCATGTTTTTGACGCTCTTGGCCAGTGGGCCGGCTGCGTTGGCTCAAAATTGGGAGGTCGGCGCCGGTGGGGGCGGCAACTTCTACACATCCCAAACGTTTACCAACCCGGCCGGAAACGCTGCCGCGAAACTCGCCAGTGGTTTCATCGTGAGCGCCTGGCTGGACAACAATACGAGCGGGCCGTTCGGCGGCGAGCTCAGGTACGATTACGAGCATACCGACCTTAAACTCTCGTCCGATGGCACCAGCGTCAACTTCGGCGGCGCTCAAACCAACGCGATCCATTATGACGCGGTACTGCACTTCGCTCCCAAAGAAGCACGCGTTGTTCCTTACGTCACAGGCGGAGTCGGAATCAAAGACTACTCGGGAACCGGCAAGGAGCAGGTTTTCCAGCCTCTCTCCGACATCGCGCTGCTTACCAAGACCAGCCAGTTCAAACCGCTCATTGTTTTCGGAGGCGGCATCAAGTTCCAGATCGCAAGCAACGTTACTTTCCGGGTGGAGGTTCACGATTTCATGACGCCATTCCCCGATAAGGTAATTGCTCCGGCGCTGGGATCGAAAGTGGGCGGCTGGCTGTCTGATTTCGCCGCCATGGCGGGCATCAGCTTTAGTTTCTAAACGCTCGATTTTGGCAAAAGTGTTCTGTTCTCCTGCATTGCTGCTCGCGCGGCCGAGTCTTACTTCCGGCTCCGTGAGCAGCAATGTTTGTAGCGCCTGGCAATCGCTGCGCGTGCTATGGCAAGATCTGATGAACCCAAATTATGAGTAACGCAGCCAGCGTAACCACCATCCTGATGGCCGCCGTGGCCCTGTATGTCATGTACACCAGGCTCAAGAACTGGCTTGAGAGTAATGTACCAATTTTTTTCTATGTGTTCCTGATCATTTACATGCGGGCCGTGGATGGCAGCGTGCCGCTGTGGCTAAGCCTGGCGGGAATGTGTTGTGCGCTGATCCTACGCTTTGAATTCATGAATGAATTCTTCATCAAGGTGGTGAAGTTCCTTGAGTTTGCCGTGCTGGCGGTGATTATCTATCTGTGCGTGACTACGGTTTGGCAATTCTAAGAGGCGCGGCCCGCCGTCACTTCTCTACCGGTAACCCAGAGTTCTGATACGCGCGCCATCCCCCATCCAGCGAGATCACGCTTGTGTATCCCATCTGGCGCAGCGCATCGCCCGCCAGCGCCGACCGGAAACCTCCGCCACAGTACAACACCAGCGTCGTTTCCTTGTCCGGCACTTTGGATTCAATGTCGCGCTCGATAATTCCCTTCCCCAGATGCAGCGACCCAGCGGCGTGACCGGCCGCCCATTCGCCATCCTCGCGGACATCGATCAGCAGATGCGCCTCGCCCGCCGAGACCATCCGCTTGTACTGCTCAACGTCAACCTCGCGGATCCGCGATTTGGCGTCATTCACCAAGGCCAGAAACCCAGGATTGTGTGCTTTCGGTGCGCTCATGCTCAACTCTCCCGCTCAATCCGCGCGCCCACGCGCGCCAATTTTTCTTCGATTCTCTCATAACCGCGGTCAATGTGATATACGCGATCCACTACCGTTTCGCCGCGCGCTACCAGACCGGCCAGAACCAGCGACGCGCTGGCGCGCAGATCGGAGGCAATCACTTGCGCCCCCGTCAGTTCGCCCACCCCGGCGACAATGGCCTGCCGCCCTTCCACCCGGATATTCGCGCCCATGCGCCCCAGCTCCTGCGTGTGCATGAACCGGTTTTCGAAAATGGTTTCCGTAACGAACGAGATGCCCTCGGCCAACGTCATCATGGCCATATACTGAGCCTGCAAATCGGTAGCGAAGCCCGGGTATTCTTCGGTAGTGATATCGGTGGCGCGCAGCCTGGATGAGGCGCGGACTCGTAGCGCACTCGAATCTACGAGTGAAACTTCGGCCCCAGCTTGCCGGAGCTTGCCGGCCAGCGCGTCCAGGTGCTCGGGAACACAATTCTCGATCACGAGATCGCCGCGGGTCATCGCTCCAGCTATCAGAAAGGTGCCCGCTTCAATGCGATCGGCAATAATAGTGTGTTCTGCACCGTGGAGCCGGTCCACACCTTGAACGCGAATGGTCGAAGTTCCCGCCCCTTCGATGCGCGCACCCATCTTGTTCAACAAATCCGCGAGGTCTTGAACTTCCGGTTCTCGCGCAGCATTTCCGATCACCGTTTCGCCCTGAGCCAGAACAGCAGCCATCAACACATCCTCGGTCCCGGTGACGGTGATGCGGTCAAACTGCACCAGCCCACCCTTCAGGCCTTGCGGCGCCGTTGCTTCCACATAGCCGTGCGACTGGCGGATCTCGGCGCCCAGTTGCTCCAGCGCCGAAACGTGCAGGTTGATGGGACGCGCTCCGATGGCGCATCCGCCCGGCATGGAAACGCGAGCCTTACCCGTCCGCGCCACCAGCGGTCCAAGCACGAGGCTGGAAGCGCGCATGGTTTTCACCAAGTCATAGGGCGCTTCCGGGCGCTCCAGCCTTTCGGCCCGGACGGTCACCAACTCGCCATCCACGTCCAATCGCGCGCCAGTGTGCTCCAGCAACTGTATCATCGTGCGGATATCACGGACCGGCGGAATCCGATCCAGCGTTACGGGCTCCTCGGTAAGCAGGCACGCGGCCAGCGCGGGCAGAGCGGAATTCTTCGCTCCGCTGATCGCGATGCGCCCTTCGAGTGGCGTTCCGCCGTGAATCCGGAACTTGTCCATGCTATCTGTTCAAAGCCTCCCCAATGCGCCCGCCCGCCTCCGCCAGCTTCGCCTCCGCTCCCGCGCGATCGATAGCGAGCCTCGCCATCACGATCGCCGTTTTTACGTTGCCGTTCGCCTGCTTCAATAACTCGCCGGCGCGCTCATTACTCACGGATGCCGATTCGGCGATAATGCGCCTGGCCCGATCCTCCAGCTTACTGTTTCGAGGTACGACGTTCACCATCAGATTCCCGTAAACGTGACCCAACCGGATCATCACAGCCGTGCTGATCATATTGAGTACCAGCTTGGTGGCAGTGCCGGCCTTCAGACGCGTAGAACCAGCAATCACTTCAGCGCCGCACAGCGGCGTAATGGCGATCTCCACCGCGCGCGAAAGCTCCGAACCGGGGGTACAACTGATCCCTATCGTCAGCGCACCCAGAGCGCGGGCCATTGCCACCGCGCCTAGCACGTACGGCGTTCGTCCGCTCGCGGCTATGCCAACCAAGGCATCCCTGGCTGTGAATTCGCGATGCTCAAGGTCGCGCTTTCCGGTCTCTGGATCGTCCTCGCTCGCCTCGGTGGATTTAGCAAGCGCCGCATCACCTCCGGCCATGATCCCCTGCACCAGTTCCGGCGACACATTAAACGTGGGCGGGCACTCCGCAGCGTCCAGCACTCCCAGCCGGCCGCTGGTACCCGCTCCTATGTAGAACAGCCGCCCGCCGGTCCGCATAGCCTCCACGACGCGGTCAACCGCCTGCGCAATCCGGGGAATCTCGACAGACACTGCGCCGGCCACTTTCCGATCCTCGTCATTCATGATCCGAAGAATCTCGGCCGTCGGGCGCGCATCAATGTCGCGAGATCCGGGATTGACCTGTTCAGTCAGGAGAGTGTCGAGGTCCATGAATATACTTTAATCTTTCGGCGGCGCGATCTGGACACGAAAAGAGCGCCGGAGGAACCTTCCTCACGACGCCCTGTTGTTTCTATTTTCGTAGGCGGTTAGACGCTGAAGGAACTGCCGCACCCACAGGTGTTTTTCACGTTGGGGTTGTTGAACTTGAAGCCGGAGCCTTCCATGCTCTCGACGTAGTCCACTTGAACTCCGTCCAGATACAGCAAACTGGCTTGGTCGATGAAGACCTTGAGGCCATCGAAAGTATATGTCTTATCAAGCATATTCGGCGTATTCTCGAAAGCCATCGAATAGCTAAATCCGGAACAACCACCGCCCACCACAGCGATCCGCAACCCACTCGGCTTAGGATCTTGCGTGTCTAGGATCTCTCTAACTTTCGTTACGGCGGTCTCAGTCAATTGCACCATGGCGTTAAAATCCTCTCCTGTAGGAACTTTCCCCGAAATTTCATTATCACTCGAAGGCCATCTGCTGGCAAGCCCCAAGGTATGCCATCACCCAGCCTACTAGTTCGATGCTAAACTCCCCCTTAGGATGCGGCAACCCGCCAGGAGGACCCAAATTCGCTGCCAACCGATTGCAACCGCAGACGGTTGGGGTACGTCTTCCAAGATGTATGAAGGGTTTGGCGGATGTACTCCCCTTTCCGGTTTCGGCAACCGAGCCTCGGGTCAAGAGCAGAGTGGACCACCGGAATACTGAAGAAGCTGCGCTGGTCCGCCGGGTCCAAGCCAGGGACGAGCTCGCTTTTCGCGAAATCGTGGAGCGGTATCAAGCCAAAGTCTTCTCCATCATCTTTGGAATTCTACGCAATCATAACGACGCCGAAGACATCGCTCAACAGGTGTTCTCGAAGATTTATTTCTCGATCAAGAACTTCGATTTTCGGAGTTCCCTGTTGACCTGGATCTACAAGATCACGGTAAACGAGTGCTACGACTATTTGCGCAAGAAGCGGGTGCGCAAGCTGGTTTACGAGAGCGATTTCTCAGAGGAAGACGCGCAACGGATGCAGAATACCGACACGGCGATTGACCAGAGGCCGGCGGTGGACACGCAGCTTGCGCAAAGGGACTTGGTAGTAAAACTACTCGCAAAATTGTCGCCGCAAGACCGCAGCCTGCTGTTGCTTAAGGAAGTGGAAGGGCACTCGGTGGAGGAGCTGGCCCAGATGACGGGAATGAACGAGAACACCATCAAGGTGAAATTGTTCCGGGCCCGGCAAAAGCTGGTGAAAGCGTCGCAGCGGTTGAAACGCCTTCCGGGCCAAATGATAGTGTAATGTGATACAACGTATCAGAGTAGTTTGAATCAGGGTAGGTTGAAAAAGCGGACAAGCAGATCCGTAAGTTTTGAACTTGGCAGTTATTTGAGGGAAGAAGCTATGCATCAACCAATCAGGGACAACCTTGAGGAATATCTGAAGGGTTCCACCCGGCAGGTTCCGCAAGAGTTTCATGAGCATCTTGAAATGTGCGAGGATTGCGCGACTGAGCTGCGCCTGTATCAGGGACAGGCGGAGATGTTGCGATTGCTGCAGCCAGGTGGCGACCTGGATCCGCGCGCGGGGTTTTATGCCCGCGTTATGGACAGAATAGAGCAGGAAGGCCACTCCTCCATCTGGTCGGAGTTGCTCCAACCGAATTTTGGACGGCGCTTGGCTATGGCATCGGCGGTCCTGGTGGTGCTGATGGGCACCTATTTTGTTACCACCGAAAGGTCTGAGCCAGTAGTGGCGTCGACTGACGTGGTCTTCACTGGCGCGCCGTCGTCGCCGGTGGCCGATCAGGACAACCTTCAGCAGCAACGGCAGCGTGACGCGGTGTTGGTGAATCTGGCCGCCTACCACGAATGAGCGATATGGTCGCGGCCGATCGCGCTTCCTGGCAGAACCCCCGCATCCTGGCTCTGCTGTTGCTCATCTTTTTATGCGGCGCGCTGGCGGGAGCTCTCGCCATGCGTTCCAACCTCCACACCAAATTGCATCGCAATGCAGCACCTTACTGGAAGGATCCTAGCGCGCAACTTTTCTCCTACGACAAGCTGAAGAAAGAACTCAACCTAACTTCCGAGCAATCCGAACGGCTGAAAACTATTCTGGACGATTTCGTAAAATACCACGAGGATCTGGAAGCGCAGATCGACGACATGCGCGCCACCGGAAAAAACCGGATCGTACAGATGCTCACTCCCGAACAACGCCAGAAGTTCGAGCAGCTCTGCAACAAACTACCTGCCAATTAAGTGATTAGCACACAACAAGTTACAACGCCAACACGAAGCTTCACAGTTATCTATTGCAATCACATCCCTGCGATGATATTCTGGGGTCGCAACGTGGATTGATTTAAAGGCTTTGCCGCAAGGCAGGGCTCGCTAATTGCAACCACGATAAAAAGTGCTAAAGGTGAGTCGGTCTTCACGAAACTAAACCCCTGTGGCACACGCCCAGGGGCTTTTTATTGGGACCGGGTCACTCGAGAGGAGTTTTTTCTCTATGACTACCCGATCCAGCCACGCGGCTCCCGCGCTATTCGGCCAGGAAGGTGAATTAGTCTCACTGCGGATTGTGGTTGAACCTCGATTATTGGAAGATTTGCTGGAAGCGCTAGCCCGCCTGGATTTCCCGGTAAATCCTCAACTCTATCACCGGCCGGCTCAGGTTACAGTGGAATTCCCGGCCTACTCAGCGCGAGTGGATGAGGTCCGTGAGGCGCTCACTCGGCATGGCTTCAGCGCCGCCAGCCTTGAAGTCGCAGGCGGGCTGGAGTTGGCCAGCGCTTAAGGCTGGATGCTGGGGAGACCCGCGCGCAATTTCTTCTCAGAACACTTCCGCTCCACTGCTTTTAGCAAGCGAGCGTGAACGTCTTGAGGCAGGGTTTGCGCCAGCACGCCCTTATACACCTGAATTGTTTTTTTGGTGGTGTCCAGAATCACGAAACAATTCGGGCACTGCGTGATGTGCGATTCAATCCTGCGGCGCAGCTCGATGTCCCCAGTCTCATCGAGATAATCATTGAGTTCCTGAAGGAACTCCTTACATGTAAGCAAAAACGTCGTCCCCTTTCCGCTTGAAGAAACGCGTCAACTTCTCACGAAGCTGCAGCCGCGCGCGTAGCAGCCGGCTTTTTACCGCTGGAACCGAGATCCCCAGAGCCTCGGCGGTCTCTTCCGTGCTCAGTTCTTCGATGTCTCGAAGCACGAAAACGGTTCGGAAAGCTGGGCGTAGGCCCTGGACCGCTTCGTCCAAAATCTGCCCTAATTCCTCGCGGGAGTACTTTTGTTCCGGGTTTTCATCCCAGACCGCGATCTCGCGGACCACTGTATCTTCCCCGGTATCCACCGGTTCGTCCAAGGGAACGCTGCGATCCGACTTGCGCTTGCGCAGCTTCATCAAGGATTCGTTAACGGCAATCCGAACGATCCAGGTATAGAACTTGGACTGACCCTGGAAATCGCCCAGGTGCTCGAAGGCCTTAAGGAAGGTCTCCTGCAGGACGTCTTCAGCGTCCTCCTCATTCTGAGTGATGTGTTTCGCTAGCCGAAAGATCTTTCGCGAGTAGCTGTTTACCAGCTCATTGAAAGCCGCGAGATCACCCTCGCGAGCTTTGGCAACCAGAGCCGATTCGTCGAAAATTCCCGCTTCCTGAGTGGCAGGCATTTTCTTTTATGGTAACAGCCGACCGCGGGGGCTAGGGACTGGGGGCTGGTAGAGGGTGCGCGACATAGAAATGGAGAGAACGCAAGGTAGGCCGGAATCGCACTTAATCTGAGTATATGCGTATACTCAGAGAAGGAGGCGACAAACATGTCCCTGACTCTGGCTGATTTAGA
>CABEDY010000080.1_pt1 | contig 34166 bp, 25 predicted proteins | sample 3423171 | NCBI WGS metagenome assembly CABEDY01 (sample SAMEA5534333, study PRJEB31848) | metagenome | biome: tundra; feature: field; material: soil | place: USA | collected 2013-05 | depth 0.15 m | reverse complement strand
GCTTGGAACTGACTGAAGAAGAGCGCGCTAAGATCAAGTGCAATTCCACGGTCCTTCCTGGCCTGTTGCAGGGCTCCATGCTGGCCCGCCGCGGTTCCTTCGAGCGCGTAGGGCCTTTCCCGGAGGAACGAAAGATGGGCGACTTTCTGGATTGGTACGGCCGCGCCACTCTTCGGAACCTCAACATGCACATGCTGCCGGACACTTTGGTCCGCCGGCGAATTCACCTGTCCAACTTCCAGCGCACGCACAAGCATCTCCGAAAAGAGAATTTGCTCGTGCTGAAAAAGCTGCTGGACCTTCGCCGGGCGGCGGGGTCGGCTGCCAATGGCGGCATCCGGCATATCCCCTGAAGCGTGTTTCGCGGCCTCAAAGTAGCGGGCGCCTACGTGACGGCTATTTTGTCGAGGCTGGAGCCGGAGATGGCCTCAGCGACAGCAGTTGTTACATCCTGGAACGCGAATTCGGCTGGCGCGGGCTGTGCGTGGAACCGAACGATCTAAGCAGCGTTCGACATCGAAGGCGGCGAGTTGGAGGTGTTGTCTTCGTTTCCATTCGGGGAATATCATTTCCGCGCATTATCGCTGGACCGAAATCCTCGAGCCCGCCGGATACCGCGAGGTTGCCAATCCTTTCAACTTGGATTGTCCATGGGAACGATACTGGCCGCATGCCAGCACACTCGCGCCTTCGAGGACCGATTAACCGTGGGGCGGACCCCCTGGTCCGCGGCCGACGCCCGCGTCGGCCTGCTGCTGGTGTCTGACAATGCTTCAGGTAGCGGGTCCAGGGGGACCCGCGCGGACCAGGGGGTCCGCCCCACCATTCGCCTGGGATGCTTATCGCAGCAGGGTCCGGCGGTAATGGAATGCGCGTCTTGCGCCCGCCAAGGGCATCTGCCACATCGACGGGGTGTTCCAACGCGCTTGCAGATACCGAAGAAACCCCAGCCAACCCGTACGTTCCCTGCGGCCGTAGCTCGCGGTGCGGTATTCGCTCCAAAACAGGCGAAACTTTCGCCGCAGCAGCGAATGGCGATCCGCTGGGAACCAGGGCGCTAACAATGGATTCCATTCGTGCAACTCCGCAAGCCTTTCGAGGGCAGCGGGCGAGAATCGCAGCGCCAGTTTGCGAAATCTGGTCCAGTTCATTCGCGGAGTGGCGGTCAGTAGAACATCGGCCTGCCAGGGGAGCGAATCCGATTCCGGGCCGCCGTGCAGAATGTGCAGCAAGGTAGCTTCCGGCGAGGTTGTCACGAGCGGCGTGCGATTCCATTCGATCTCTTGGAGGTGTCGAAGGAACACCTTCTCACATTCGAGCGAGTCTTCGGGCTTGGTCATGAGCACACGCCAGTAAAGATGCAAGTGGAGCTTGTCGCGGGCGAAGGACACGTGGCCGCTCCAGTCCAGCCACTCTCCGGATGGTGAATCCGAGTAGGGCTGCCAGCCGGCGCCGAGCAGCGCCTGATACGCTTTCCCGATATCTTCGCGCGACACCAGGAACATCAAATTGCCGGGAATTGCCCGCACGGCTGGCGGTTTGGTTCGTAACGCCCATGCCAGCGGTCCAACTACAGCGGGCTTGCGGACACCGGCTGCCTCGAACAGGCTCACCACGTCACATGCATCGCGCAAGCGTAATTGGTTCTGAGTCCAAATCATTCGAATGACGCCCTGGAAAATGCCTGCGGCGGAGTCATCTCGGAGCCATGTGGACAGCCAGGGATTCAGAGCCGGCAACAAAAGCTGGCAATCGTAAGGTAGCGCGGCGATGTCTATGCCGGCACGCCAATGGTACCAGGCCTCCCGCCGCGCCTGCGGCTCGGGCAGCAACAGTGCCTGGAGCAGTTCTTCCATTTGTTATCCCCTTGTACCACGGCCATTCGTCTGCGCGAAATAGATCCATGCTCTCAAAACGGGCGAGCATAGTACTCCTGGAACCTATTCCTAAGCACGAAAACTAACTCAAGTCTCGTGTGAGAAGTTAGAATCGAAGGATGTCGGAGGCCCGGAGCCCGGTACCGCTTCAGTTCGCTACGCCCTCGCAACTCTTGCTTTTGCGGGCTGCTCTTCTGGAAGGCCCTCAGGCGGTCGAGGCTGCTGAAGAGTGGTTCGCATCTTGCCGGGACGCGGCTGGGCCGGGATTTCTCTGCCTGGAACAAGGGTCCCGCCGTCTGCTTCCTCTGGTGTACCGCAACGTTAAGGGAGCACTTCCCTCGGAATTGCACGAAACGCTGCGGCGGGTTTTTCTCCAATATTGGGCGGACAATCAAAAACTGTTCCGCCGCCTGGAGGAGCGCTTGACCTGGTTCCAGGCGAATGGTATTCCCACCATGGTCCTCAAAGGCGTCGCGCTCTCTATCCTCCATTATCGCGACAAGGGGATTCGCCCGATGGCTGACTTCGACATACTAGTTCCTGAAGACTTGGCTCGCGATGTCATCGGCAGGCTGCAGCGCGATGGATGGTCTACCGTCGCCTACTTCTCCCAGGCGCCCGAAAACACCTACTTCTACCGGCATATCCACGGGACGTTGTTAACTCATCCCGATTACGGAGAGTTTGATCTCCACTGGCACGTGTTGAACGCGGCTACGTTTCGAGGCGCGGATAGCGCTTTCTGGGACGACAGCGTCCCGCTTTCGCTAAACACGATTGCGACCCGCGCGTTGAATCCCACCGACCAGCTTCTGCATGTGTGTGTACATGGCTTCACTGTCACTGAGGTTGTTCCCATTCGCTGGATCGCGGACGCTCTCACAATACTCCGGACCAGCCAGGTGGATTGGAGCCGGCTGACAAAGCTGGCCCAGGATCTTTCGGTGAGCATACCTTTGGCCACTACTTTGAGCTTCCTGCGGGATACATTTCCAACCCCGATACCCGGCGGCGTGCTCGAGGAACTTGCCTCCATCCGCACGGATGCCTCGGAACGGCGCTACTTTCGAAGGCTCTCGAAGCTCCACCGAAGCGGTCCGGAAATCGTTGCGGAAAACTGGGAACGGCATCGGCGTGCCAGCCGAGACCTTTCCCCAATCCTCCGCCTGGCCACGCTGCCCCAGCAGTTTCAGTTGCACTATAACCTTCCACGGCTGACGGATCTCGGCCGCTTCGCGTTTTCCTTGCTGGGCAAACGGATCGCCAGGATGGTGGGACGTCGATGATTCGCGAATCCTCCCCGCAGCCTCCGCACACACGCGTGACCACAATCGACCAATCCGGCATTTCGGTGTTCGAGAAAATCGCCGAGTATCGGCAGTATCGCACCTTGTTCCTTTTTCTTACTCTTCGTGATATCACGTTGCGCTACAGGCAGACCCTCCTCGGTGTTCTGTGGGCGGTGTTGCAACCCATATTGCCGATGGTGATTTTTACCCTGGTCTTCGCGCGCGTTCTCCGGCCGGAAACCGGTCCGGTTCCGTATTCGCTGTTCGCACTGAGCGGTTTGGTGCCATGGACGTTCTTCGCTAACGCCATAAACACAGCCGGTTCCACTTTCGCCACGAATCACAATCTCCTCAACAAGGTCTATTTTCCACGCGCAATTCTCCCCGGTGCGGCAGTGGCCGCGTGTGTCGTCGACTTGATAGTCGGCGAGGTTTTCCTGCTGGGCATGTTGCTTTGGCAAGGCTACCGGCCGGCACTTGCGTGGCTTTGGCTGCCCGTCATTGCCCTGGTTACGGCCGGTTTGGCGCTGGCGGTTGGACTCGCCTTGGCATCTCTCATGGCGCTCTATCGAGACGTAAAGCATGTGTTTCCGTTCCTTGTGCAGCTTTGGATGTTCGCGACTCCGGTGGTGTACCCAATCCAGCTGTTGCCCGCGAGATTCCGGTGGGCCATTGATCTTAATCCGATGGCTGGTCTGGTTGAAGTTGGCCGCAGTTGCTGGTTTGGAACCCCCGTCAACTGGATCCTGCTCGGGATGTCGGCCCTTTCGGCGGTCGTGATCTCTGGCGCGGCCGCCTTGCTTTTTCACCATCTGGAGACTGACTTGGCGGAGCGGGTGTGAAAACAGTTTCGGTTCACGGTCTGACGAAAGAGTTTAAGCTGGGCGAGCGCAGCGGCCATTATCGGACCATGCGCGAATGGTTTTCCCGTGGCCCGCGCCAAACGCCGGCCGGACCAGCGGCCCGCTTCCTGGCTCTCCAGGATGTCAGCTTCGACGCGTCGCCCGGAGAGGTCCTCGGAATCATCGGGCGCAACGGCGCCGGCAAGTCGACGTTGCTCAAAATCCTGGCAAGAATCCTGCGCCCCAGCGCGGGCCATGTCGAGCTGCAAGGGCGCGTGGGCAGCCTGCTGGAGGTGGGGTCCGGGTTTCATGGCGAACTCACGGGCCGCGAGAACATTTTCCTGAACGCCGCCATACTCGGCATGCGGCACGGCGAGATTGTCCGCAAACTCGATGAGATCGTCGACTTTGCCGGGGTCGGCCAGTATCTCGATCAGCCAGTGAAGAACTATTCCACCGGAATGTACATGCGGCTGGCGTTCTCGGTGGCGGCTCACATTGAGCCCGAAATTCTACTCATCGACGAAGTTCTCGCCGTGGGCGATGCCGAATTCCAAAAGAAATGCATGCAACGAATCGAACAAGTGGGCAGAGATGGCCAGACCGTGCTGTTCGTTTCGCACAACATGCAAGCCGTGATGCGGCTCTGTAGCCGCGCGTTGCTTATCGAACAGGGGAAGCTGGTCGAGCAAGGTCCCGTGCATGACGTGGCGGCGGCGTATCTGCGCGTCGGCGGGGGCAATCGGGGCGAGCGGCATTATCCTGAAGGTCCCTATGCTCCCGGTGACAAGTTCGCGAGACTGCGCAGTGTCCGGGTTCGCTCGCGCGAGGGCGGGACCCTGACCGCGGTGGAACTTAGCCAGGAGTTTGGAATTGAAATGGAGCTCGAGGTCGCGAACCCATCACTGGCCTTGTTTCCGGTGTTGAGCGTTTATAACGAGTGGGGCACCGAAGTGCTTTGGTCTACCGATGTCGACACCGAATGGCATGGGCGGGCGCGGCCAGCGGGCCGTTTCCGAATGATTGCGTGGGTGCCGGCGAACTTCATGACGGCCGGGCCAATGACCGTCGCCGCGGCAGTCTATTCGCTGGCCCCACGGGTGGAGCATTTCCGCGAGCCCGACGTCGTGAGTTTTCAAGCGGTCGAGACTTACGGCAATGAGACGGCCCGGGGTAAGTTTACCGGCTACATTGGGTCGGCAACACGGCCTAAGTTAGAGTGGAGCATCGATTTTGATGGCGCCGGCCAGAAATCCTGATCCAAGTATCGGGCTGCGAGGTTCTGAGGAAAGCAGAGAAGTTGCCGCTAGTGGACAGAGTCCGGAACCCGTAACATTAAATTCCGTACTGCTTCAGCTTGATCAGTTTGTCCAGACTGAGATCCTTGAAGCCGTGCTTCTGGGCTTTGCGCACGAAGTCCACATCCACGCCGTGGATACACATCGCGATCACGTCGTCGGCGGTGAGGTTCGGATAACCCAATGCGCCAATTTGCTTATTCGTCCAGAAGTTTGCGTATCTCTTCCAGCTCTTGCGGTGTTGCTGTTTTCGCCGAAAGGGCCTGCATGACTAGCTCACCGGCGGAACCGTCGAATGCGCGACCCACCAAGTCGCCCACGAGTTGCCGTTGCGTTTGCTCTTTTGGAACGCTGGCCTCGTAAACGTGCGCGCGCTGATTCTGGACCTCATTGCGGCGGACCAGAGCTTTTTCGACCATGATCTGTGTCAGTTTCAAGACGGTAGTGTACCCCGTCGGTTTGGTTTGGTTCAGAATGTCGTGGATCTCGCGCACGGTGGAAGGACCGTGGTTCCACAAAACCCGCAGGATTTCCAGTTCCGCGTCCGTGGGCCGATTGGAAGATCTCCGCATGGCAGGATCTTACTACGAAATTATTCGTAGTGTCGACGAAATTTTCGTAGTCTAGCTCGGAGAATTGTCACGATGATGTCGGGGGTGCCGCAACCGTCCCACCACGGCGTGATTCACGACAACTCCTCCATCATCGCGATCTCGACTTCTTGACTTTTTCGTCGGCCCGCCGGGTTCGACGCCCAGGCTACGCCTAAAAAGTGGTGATATAATTGCACCAAAAGAGAATTGCTGCAATGGGGGTGCGGAGATGGATCCGGCGCACGTTCGCGAAGACTGGCGCACCTGCTTCACTGAGGAAGAACGGCAAGCTATCCGCCAGCAGTTGGAGCGGATGTTGGCGAATCCCCTTTTCAAATACAGCAAGCGTTATCCGAACCTCTTGCGCTTTGTGGTGGAAAGCACGCTGGAGGGTCGCACGGAGGAGTTGAAGGAACGCTCCCTGGGGGTAGCGGTCTTCGCGCGCGAACCGGATTACGACACGAATCTCGATCCGGTAGTGCGCACCACGGCGGGTGAGATCCGCAAGCGAATCGCGCAATACTATCACGAACATGGGCACGAAACCGAAGTCCGCATCGATTTGTCGCCGCGATCATATATCCCGGAATTCGAGATGCATGGCCCCGTCCAGTCCACCGCCGCACCAGCCCTCGAAGCGGCTCCGAGCACCAAGCCTCCTGCGGCACATCGATGGCCGTGGATAGCGATAGGGGCGTTGGCCGGGCTGTTGGTCGTGTCCGGCTTTTGGCTTGGGCCTTGGGCAAGGCGGAGCGATCTCGACCGTTTTTGGAAGCCGGTCCTCGATTCCTCAAATACTGTCCTGCTGTGCATGGGGCAGCGCGAGTTTCTCGGATCGTCACCTGAACCCGGACAATCGTTGCTTACAGATCTGCCGAGCCCCTCCAACGGTCCCGTCACGCTTTTCCAGTTGTATTACATGGGCAGTCAAAATCTGTCTCTCTCGGACGTGACTACCATCGGCAGGCTTATCGGACTGTTGCAGACCAAGGGCAAGGCATTCCGCATCCGCGGCCAACTTTCCACCGGTTTCGCCGACCTCCGTGATGGGCCGGTTGTGCTGCTGGGCGGATTTGATAACGACTGGACCATGCGCCTGACAGGGCCGATGCGCTTCAGCTTCGAGCGCGACCACGATACGTTTTGGATTAAAGACCGCCAGAATCCGTCCCGGAAGGATCGCTTCGTGAATTACCGGACACCTTACCTCAGTCTCACTGAGGACTACGCGCTCATATCCCGGACGTTGGATCCCACCACCGCCCGGATGGTCGTTGTAATCGGAGGACTCACCGGTTACGGCACCGTGGCCGCTGGTGAGTTTCTGACGGATCCCGCCTACCTCGAGGCCATGGCCAAAGGTGCCCCGCCGGGCTGGGAACGCAAGAATATCCAACTCGTCTTGGCGACGAAAGTCATTCACGGGGCCTCCGGGCCGCCTCGTATCGTGGATCGCTACTTCTGGTAGGACTAACGCTTGAAGGTACCGCTCAGGCCGAGTGGCCGGCCTGAGCGGCGCCGTCCCAACTAGAACATGAACTTCAGCCCAAGCTGAATCACGCGCGGATCGTATGCGGATGTGATCGCTCCGAAATTGCTGGAGCCATACGTCGTGCTAATGTTGTTGAACTGTGTGTGGTTTAGCGTGTTGAACGTCTCCGCGCGGAATTGCAGGGTTGCTCCTTCCTGATTCCACCACTTGATGCCGGAGAAGTCCTTGAACAGGGACGTATCGAGGTTAGTGCGGCTCGGCCCTATCACGGCATTCTTGGGCGCGCTGCCGAAACTGCAAAGCTGCGTTGCGCAAACGGCCGTATCATAAGCGAACGACGACGTGCTGAAGTACTGAGCCACGTCATTCGGATAGGTCACCGGGGAGACCAGGTTCGGACGGTTAGTGTAATTGCTCATGCCCAGCGTCGCGCCGGACATAGTCACGTTAAAGGGAAGTCCCGATTCGGCGGTAACGATACCGGACAACACCCATCCGCCAAGCAGCGTTTTAACCACCTTGCTGGACGCGTCTCTAAAGAACGGCAATTGATAGACATAGTTGCCGACGAAGATGTTGGTGCGGTTGTAAGTGCTTAAGCCGTAGTCGTACGCACGATTGTACGGATTGGAAAGGGTCGACAAGTCGCCGCCACCGCCAGTGGCCGCCACGCTGGTCGTGTCATCATAGGCCTTCGAGTAGGTATAGGCAATTTGCAGAGTCAGCCCTTTGGTGGCTTGCATCCGCATCTGCATCTGGAGCCCGTTGTATTTCGAGTTCCCCGCGTTTTCGTACAGCAGGATGGAACCAAAGCCTGGGTAAGGCCGGATGGCATTGATGTTCAAGTTGCCCTTCACCACCTGTGGGCCCAGCGGATTGTTGGGTAAAGGAGAGTTGATATCGACGGCGTCGTTTTCATGACGCCCGACATTGCCGACGTAGGAGGCTTGTACCACGGTCCCGCTCCATAGTTGGTGTTGTAAACCCACGCTCCATTGGTAGCTGGTAGGGTTCTTATAATCGGTCAGGCTAATGCCCGTAATGCCAGGCGGCAGGATGGGCGCCACGGCAGCGGTTCCCGTGAGAACGCTGGTTGCGGGATTCGAAAGATATACGTTCGACACGGTGGGAGCCTCGCTGAACGGGACGTTCGCACCCATGTTGTAGACATCGTTGCCCTGCACGCGCTCGTACATGATTCCAAAGCCGCCGCGAATTACGGTCTTTCCGGCGCCGGTAGGATCGTAAGCGAATCCCAAGCGGGGGGCATAGTTGTTCCAATGGTTGTTCGTATTGTCACGCGGTGTACCGTCCTGGCCGGAGATCGCGATGCCGTTGGTGTATAGCAACGCGTTGGAAAGCACTCCAGCGCCGTGGGTCAGGCCAGGGCTATTGGGTGAAATGACCCCGGTCGTTGGGTTAACGAAACCGGCATTGGCCGGATTGTAAAGGCCGGGGTAGAAGTTCGACAGCCGGCTGTTCTGTTCATAGGTGTGCGGGATACCCTCCCAGCGCATGCCCAGGTTCAGGGTCAGGTGGTTGTTGACGCGCCAGTTGTCCTGTAAGTACCCGGAATAGGAATTGTCGGCCCAGTTGCCGAAGTCCTGAACAGCTGTTTCGTTGTAGGAATTGGCATAGCCAAGCAGGAAATCGGCGAAGCCCACGCCCGTATAGGTGCCATTGAACGTGTACTGGCCGTTGGTATAACCGAACAGTTGCTGCTTCTTCAAGGCACGCATATACGACACGCCAACCTTGAAGTTATGGCGGCCTTTGTTCCAGGACAGGTCCTCGCGGAATTGGTAATCGTTAAAGGCGTTGCTCCATGGCGACGCGTTGCCGGTGGAAAAGGACGAGTTGATACCGCCGCCGCTGAAACTGATGGCAGGCAGACGACTCTCGACGTTGGCCCCGAACAGAGTGGCCGGGTCAAAGGCGCTGGTCCGCTGGTAAATGCCCCCGAGAGTGTTGTTGATGGTGTTTCCGTTGTAGGAGAAGGCCACTTCATTCACGACACTCGGGCTGATGCTGTATGTTGCATGGACCACAGCACTCTTGGTTGGATTGTTGAAAGTGGAGTGAATGCTGGGATACGAGTCACCGCTCCAAAGGGGGGTGCCTTCGCCTTGCGCGAGTTGCTCGGATGCAAAGTGCCCGAAAATCCAGAGCTTATCGGTAACATGCTCGTCGATACGAACTATCTGTTCGCCCACATTGGTCGGGGTGTTATTGCCGCCGATAAAGGTCGGGTTCAAAGCCGATCCCGAGTTTTGCGGGTTCAGAGCACCGGTTGCGAGAAACGCTTGCGCAACTGGGCTGATCAACGAGGCGGGAATGGTGTTGTTCGGGAAGGGCTTTCCTGGTGTCAGACCCAGCGCGGTGAAACGCGCTAGCTCCGCCGGATTCAACTGGCTGGCGCTGGGAACGTTAATGGCGTAGGGAAAGACCCCACTCTCCATGGCTGACGAAGGGGTCGGCGCATTGAAGCTCCCGCCCTGAACCATCTTCCGCCATTCCTGGTTGTAGAAGAAAAAGGTCTTGTTACGGTCCTTGTTGTAATGCGGGAGTATTACTGGTCCGCCGAGATTGAATCCGTAGACGTTATACCGCAGTTCTGGGACGACCACGTTGGTGGTGGGGACTGAATTGGTGAAGTAGCCGACAGCATCCAGGGCATCATTACGGAAGAACTCCCACATTCCGCCATGAAAGTCCCGCCCGCCGGACTTGAATACCATCGACAGCGTGGCGCCGGAACCTAAGCCGTAGTCCGCTGAGTAATTGGAGGTTAGAACGCGAAATTCGGCTATCGCGTCGAGCGACGGCATGAGCTCGAACTTGCCGCCCGAACCGCGATCGTAGTCTTCGCCGCCATCCACCATGAAGAGGTTGTGATCGGGACGCGAGCCGTTGAAACTGATAATGGCGCTGCTGCCCTGTGCGCTGGGCCCGTTAAAAGCAGGCAAAGCGGAGGCCGCGCCCGGAGTTAGCGTAGCCAACTCATACAGGTTGCGGCCGTTCATTGAGAGATTCAGGACCTGCGCGCCAGTAACTACGTCGCTAATTTCGCCGGAATCGGCCTGGACGTTGACAGCGGTCGCTTCGACGTTGACGCTCTCTTTAGTCTCGCCGACCTGAAGCGTGATATCAACACGAGTGCGATCGCCGACGTTGAGGACGAGGTCTCTTTGTTCAAACTTCTTAAAGCCGGAAATCTCGGCCGCGACGGTGTATTTTCCGACGCCAAGTGCGTTGACGGCGTATTGGCCAGCCTGGTTGCTGACGTTCCGGAGAATCTGGCCGGTTGCGGTGTTCGTTATCGTAATTTGAACGCCAGGAACGGTAGCCCCTGACGGGTCTGTAACCGTTCCGACAATGGTTGCATCTTGCGCCATAGCCGGCAATGCAAGGGCCAGGGCTAGAATGAAGAGTAGCGCTAACTGACGTGGTTTGACGTAATTCACTTTTTCCCTCCTTGAATGAATGCGGGTGATTAATCGACCCGTGATGCTGAACTGAAGCTATCGTATTATAGGAGTCCTACTTGGTTTTTATTAGAGGATTACGGTAACATACTGTATATTCGTTGTGTTTTCAATGGATTATTGAGCCTGTCACGCAGCGATCCATGCCGTTCAATTTGTTAAGTTGTTCGAGATCAGGGCGTTGCTCGGTGTGATCTTAACCGTTACACCGAGTTTACTGGCCGCTTGAGATTGTTTCAATGTATGTTAGGCGATGCTGAGAATAGATTGTGTGACGGCCAGTAACTTCCGAGATCAAACTGCCGAGCGGGCTCGATCACGCCATTTGCGGCGCGCGGGGGATGTAAGGGGAGTACACTGAAGCGAATGCAATTGCGCGGACAGTCTCGCGCCGCAAAGCTTTCGAGCCGCGGGTTTGTCACGGGTACCCCCGCGCTTACGGCCAGCGTAGTGATTCTCGCCGTCGCCGTGCTCTGGTTGGCCGCCGCGCCTGGGGTGACCGAGAGCCCCATCCGATTCGATTACCGTCCGATCGATTTCAGGCTGGAGAGTTGTGAAACGCCCGATCGCCACGCGCCGGAAACGATGGCGGGCGGCGTGGCCATCTTCGACTACAACAATGACGGCAAGCTGGACATCTTTTTCACCAATGGGGCCGACATCAAAACGCTTCAGAAGAACTCCGCGAAGTACTCGAACCGCCTCTTCGAAAACGATGGTACGGGCCACTTCCGAGACGTTACCGCCCGAGCCGGCTTAGCCGGGACTGGCTACGATACCGGCGTCGCTATTGGCGACTACGACAACGACGGGCACGAGGACATATTCGTCGGCGGCGTGTATCACAACACGCTGTATCACAACAATGGAGACGGCACGTTTACCGACGTGACCGCGAAGGCCGGCCTGGCCTCAAAACCCGACCCCCAGTACGGCCCGCTTTGGTCGGTGGGCGGCGCGTGGGTGGATGTCAATAATGATGGGCTTCTGGATCTGCTGGTTGTGAATTACCTCCAGTGGGACGGCAACAAGGAGCCGGTGTGCCTGGATAACGGCCACAAAGAATACTGTCACCCGAAGTTTTATGGCAAGACACCCAACCAGTTATTTCTAAACAACGGCGATGGCACATTCACGGACGTCTCGGTATCTTCCGGTTTGCGGGCGCATCCGGGCAAAGGGATGGGCGTGGGAGTGGCGGACTACAACTTGGAAGGACGGATGGACTTCTTCATCGCCAATGACAAGCTGTTCAATTCTTTGTTTCACAACCAAGGCGGTGGAAAATTCGAGGAAGTGGCGTTCGACGCCAATGTGGCGTTGCGGGAAAATGGTACCTACATCTCCGGCATGGGCGTGGATTTCCGGGATCTCGACAACGACGGTTATCCCGATATCTGCCTGGCAGCCCTAGACAACGAAACTTTCCCCATTTACAGGAATACCGGCAAAGGAGACTTCGTCGAAGTAACTACGCAGAGTAAGATGGGCCAATTGAGTGCTGCTATGTCCGGCTACTCACCGATGATCGCTGACTTCGATAACGACGGATGGAAGGACATCTTTGTCTCGCGAGGCCATGTGCAATCGTTGCTGGCATCGTCCCACTTGCTGGTGGCGCAGAATAACACTGTATTTCGCAATCTAGGCGGCATGCATTTTGCCGCCTTAACCGCAGAAGCCGGATTCGCGGAGTTGGCGCCCTCGCGGCACCGCGGCTCAGCCATGGGTGACCTCGACGGTGACGGACGCCTGGACATTGTGGTGAGCGCGCTCAGCGCACCCGCTGAAATCTGGATGAACCAAAGCCCAGGCTCGAAGCATTGGCTGGAGCTCAAGCTGGAAGGCACCAAGAGTAATCGCGATGCCATTGGAGCGCGCATCAAAATCGTCACTAAGAGCGGCGCGCAATACAATCACGTCACCACGGCGGTGGGTTACGCCTCCTCCAGCGCCGGCCCGGTGCATTTCGGACTGGGCCAGAACACATCGGTGGACCTGGTGGAGATTCATTGGCCATCGGGCATCGTCGAGGAACTTAAAGATGTGCCAGGCGATCAGATCTTGAGAGTGAAAGAGCCGCCACCATAACACTGTGCTATACAATGCTGTGCTCTACAATGTGGCTGAGTGCGGATGATCGGGCGGTTTTTAATTGTGGCAGGCATCGGCGTAGGGATGTTGCTCCTCGCCGCGGAATTTGCTGGATCGCGCCCCGGCGGTAACCCCACGCCGCGCTTTGATGACATCACCAAGCAGGCCGGCGTCACCTTCGTCCATCTGAAAGGGAACCAGGGCGTCGCCAATATCAGGGACGAAGCTGGCCCGGGGGTTTGCGTGTTCGACTTCGACGGAGACGGCTGGCCGGATATCTACTTTGTCAGCGCCCGCGATCTCTACGGCCGAGGTCTCCCGGCCCGCAACGCTCTGTACAGGAACAATGGCGACGGCACGTTCACGGACGTGACCGACCAAGCCGGCGTGCCGGGTACCGGATATGGCCTGGGCTGCACGGTGGGCGACTACGACAACGATGGCTATCCCGATCTGTACGTCACGCAGTACGGCAAAAACGTGCTGTATCACAACAACGGGAACGGCACCTTCAGTGACGTCACCGCGAAGGCCCACGTGGACGGGACCGATTTTGGCACACGGCTGCACACCGGCGCAACCTTTTTCGACTATGACCGCGATGGGAATCTCGATTTGTACACCGGCGGCTACGTGGACTTCGGCCCGGAGGTGAAGCAGATCTGTATTATCGCCGGCGCGGAATCCAGCTGCCCGCCCAGTGAGTATCGCGGCAGCCCGGACGTGCTGTATCACAACAACGGCGATGGCACATTTACGAACGTCACCAAGGCTGCGAAGATCTATCAGCCCAACGGCAAAAATCTATCGGTGATCGCATCCGACTACGATAACGACGGCTGGGCCGATCTGTTTGTCGCCAACGATGGGATGGAGATGTACCTTTATCACAACAATCACGACGGCACCTTCACCGAGTCCGGGTTGCCGGCGGGCGTGGGATTGACCGAGGACGGCGGCGGCATGGCGGCCATGTGCTTGTCGGTGGGTGACTACGATAACGACGGGTTACTGGATCTGTATGTTTCCGATTTTCAGGACGTGCCGCACCATCTATGGCGCAATCGCGGCGAAGGGTCGTTCGAGGAAGTCAGCCGCAAGGCGGGCATCGCCACCATCACCGCGCGCTTCCTGAGCTTCGGAGGCGGCTTCACCGACTTCGACAACGACGGTTGGGTGGACCTGTTCATCGCTAACGGGCACGTCTATCAGGGCGTGGAGAATTCGACCGTGAAGGGTCACTACAAGCAGATCAATCTGCTGTTTCACAACAATCGCAACGGCACGTTTACCGACGTGACTGCGCAGGCGAAGGCCCACGGGACCGGTTTTTCAGTGCCCCACCTGGGGCGCGGCGCGGCCTTCGGCGACCTATTCAACGACGGCCACGAGGATATTGTGGTGGGCAATAACGATGACCCGCCGTCGATCTTGCGAAACCGCAGTGGGGGAACTAATCACTTCGTGAGTTTCAAGCTGGTGGGCACACGTAGCAATCGCGACGCCCTGGGCGCGCGCATCCGTGTGAAAGCGGGCGGCGTTTCCGAGATCCGCGAAATTTCGGGCGCCGGCAGCTATCTTTCCACCAGCGATACCCGCGCGCACTTCGGCCTGGGACAGAGCACGCAAATCGATAGCATTGAAGTGAGCTGGCCGAGCGGGATCCGCCAGGAGTTCCATAATGTCAAGGCTGACCAATTCTACGTAATCGAAGAGGGAAAGCCAGCGATTCGGACGCAGGTCATCGCACGGCGCCCGACGCGCAGGTAGGATGTGCGTGCACTATCGCCGGCCTATTTATCCGGCTGCAGCGCGGGTGCGTGACCGGTCACCTTCTGCAGGTTATCCTCGTTTTTCTGCTCGCGCAATTGGTGGACAATGGCCAATTCGGCCCTGGATTCGGCGGGTTTACCCGCTTCCTTGTACACACGCGCCAGACGGAAATGGGCATCGGTCTTGGAACCATCCAGCCGTATGGCTTCCTGGAGCGCCCGAGTGGCGCGGGCGTACAGTTTTGCCCGCTCAAAGAAGATTCCGAGATCGAGATGCGCGATGCGGACGCTCCGGTCGAGAGAGACCGCCTTGTCGAGAAGCGGCTTCGCCTTCTGAAAGTCGTTGCGGCGAATCAGCACGTCGGCTAGCCAGGCCCACGCCTGCGCATTGGCTGGGTCGTGATCCAGTTCCAGACGGAACTCGCGTTCGGCCTCCTTGTCTTTTTGCTGCGTCCAATAGATATACCCGATGGCGAAATGCACGTTGGCCTGAGTGGGCGATTTCGCGATGGCAGCCTGCAGTTCCAGGATGGCTTCCTCCGGGCGCGCGAGCCCATCCAATGCCTCTGCCATGAGCACATGCGTGGCGGCATTATCGGGGTCGTGCCGCTCGAGCCATTGATACTCCGGCAACGCACGCTGGTATTGCGAGGACGACACTAGACTCTGCGCGAAGTAATAGTGCAGCTGCGCGTTCTCCGGGTCGGCGGCAAGCGCAATCTCCAGGTTCGTGGCGGCCTCTTCGAACATGCGGCCGCCGTAGTAGCTCATGCCCAGCAGGGTGGGTGCCTGCGTATTTTGGGGGTCGAGTTTCAGCACCGTCTGGAAGCGCTGCACCGCTTCGCGAAAACGCCCGCTCTTGAACTCGGCCAAGCCGAGGTTGAGCTGGATTTGCGGAATATTCGGGTCAATTGCCAGGATCTTGCGGTAACAGACTGCCGCGGCGTCGTACTGCTCGGCGTGGGAGAGCGCGAGCCCCGTGCTCGCCAGGGCATTGATGTCATTGGGCGTCGTAGCCGGCAGGTGGTCGCAGCCGCCAGGCTGCGCGTTCAGACACGCGGCCCAGAACAGGAATGAGACCGCCGTACAAATTCGCATCTTTATCCTCGGTCTCTGCACGCCACACGCCATCGCTACCAGCATAGATCAGCTGTACAGGAACGCCGGCTGGAGCATTCCTGGCAGGGTGTGCGACATAGATATGGAAAGCATGTAGGCATATACGAAAAACAGAGCCGCGACCGGCAGGAAGCGCTACCACGAAAGCGAGAACTAGCGCCACTCGTGCTATCGCTCCCTCCCGGTCGCGGCTCGGCAACATTCCTCAAAAGGCCCCACATTTATGTCGCGCAGCATTCCTGGCACGGCGTAAGACCTTCTTCAATCGAGTACCCTTGCATCACACGGGACGCGCGAAGGCGGCACCGCTCGCCGAGATCATAAACGCCGATCGACACGCACCAAAATCGCCTTCGTGCAGCGCCTTTCTCGACGATTCCCTTCTAATATAAACCCATTAGAATTCAATGACATACCTAACGGAGGACGAATTGCTACGCCAGCTATCAGTCAGGGAATCGATAGATGAGTGTACGGGTGGGAAAAGTCGAGTTTGGCGGTGCGGACTTTGTTGTAATCGCAGGCCCGTGCGCAGTTGAGTCAGAACGGCAAATCCTCCGGACCGCCGAAGCTGTAGCTGAAGCTGGCGCGAAAATGCTCAGGGGTGGGTCATTTAAACCAAGGACCTCGCCTTACGCGTTTCAGGGGCTCGGCGCCGAGGGCCTAAAACTATTAGCCCGTGCGGGCCGGGAAACCGGATTGCCGGTGGTGACCGAAGTCATGTCGGACATGCAGGTCGACTTGGTCGCCGAGTACGCCGATATGCTCCAAATCGGTTCGCGCAGCATGGGGAACGAGGCATTACTTGCCGCGGCAGCCGCTTCCGGCAGACCTATCCTACTCAAACGCGGCATGTCGGCAACCGTGGAAGAGATGGCCGAGGCCGCCGAATCGATGCGCCAACACGGAAACCCACGAATTGTCTTATGCGAGCGCGGCATCCGGACCTTCGGAACGGCCACGCGCAACACCTGCGATATCGTGGCGGTTCCCCTGCTCCAGCGTCTAACTGGGCTACCCGTCATCGTCGATCCGAGTCACGCCACGGGAATTCGCGAGCTCATCTCTCCAGTCGCCCGCGCCGCAGTCGCCATAGGCGCCGACGGCCTCATCATCGAGGTTCATCCCGACCCGGATCGCGCGCTTAGCGACGGCGAGCAGTCGCTCACCTTCCAGCAATTTCGCGAATTGATGGGCGACATTCAGCCGTTCGCCGGCATCTGGTCCGAGCGCCGCAATGGGGTTTGCGCCTGTGCTTAAGATCGCCATTCTGCTGGCAACTTATATATTCACAGAAGCCCCACGCTACGAGCCGCGAGCTTGGCTCGAAGGCCGCGACCGTTTTCCCGAGGGCGCCGCGCTGACGTTCGTATCCAGCGGTTCGCGCCACCCCGTCGTCCCCGGCTTCTATGCGACGGCCGATGCGAACATCTCCTTTGACGGCGCGCGCGTGTTGTTCGCCGGCCGGCGCACCCGTTCGACGCCCTGGCAGATTTGGGAACTGCCGCTGCTCCGCGGCGCACCGCGTCAAATCACCTCGGGCGACACAGAGTGCATACGTCCGTTTTATCTACCCGAAGATCGCATCGTGTACACGCGCGTGGAGCCTCGGGAGTCGTTCCTTGAAACTGCATCGCTCGTGGATGGCAAAACGAAGCGCCTGTCCTTCGTGCCCAACCGCTATCTCACCGACGACGTTCTCCGCGACGGCCGTATTCTGTTCGAAGCAGGTACGGCCAAACGCGAGCTATACACCGTGTTTCCCGACGGAACGGGCGTCGAGGCTGTGCGTTGCGATCATGGTCCCGATCGCGGCAACGGCCGCCAGCTATCTTCGGGCGATTTGATTTTCGATCTCGGAGCCGGTGGACTCGCGCGGTTCACCTCAGCTCTTGCCGAACAGGTTGCCGATGTGCCCAAGGTTGCCGGTCCGATCGCCGAAGTCTCACCCGGCGCCTGGATCGTCTCCGAGCGCGCCGCTTCCGGCTACTTCGGCCTGTATGTTTGGGACACCGCTCGGAAGCGCCTCACACCTCTCGACACTCCCCAAAACGCCAACTCCGTAGATCCCGTGATCGTCGCCACGCGGGTCGCCCCAACACGCTTCCCTTCAGGCCTCGTCCCAACGCGCACCACGGGCAATCTTCTGTGCCTGAACGCCCACGTCTCGCGTACTCCGCTCCCTGAGACGCCGCTCCACACAGTCCGAGTGTACACCGAGGACAATCGCGAATCCCAGCAGCTTCTGGGCGAAACCGCCATCGAACCCGATGGGTCATTCTTCATCGAAGTCCCCGCCGACAAGCCCATCCGCATGGAACTCCTGGACGCCGCTGGCCGCACCATTCGCGCCCAGCACGACTGGTTCTGGATGCGCCCGAGTGAACAGAGAATCTGCGTGGGCTGCCACGCCGGCCCCGAGCACGCGCCGGACAACAAAGTGCCCGGCATTCTCCTAAAAACCACTACACCCGTGAAAATGCTGGAGGCGAAATGAAGCCAATCCTTTTCCTGTTTGCAGGCCTCACGTTGATGGCAGCCGACCGGGCATCGACTTCAAAGCGGCCGCCGGCCGCCCCACCGATCCGCTTTGAAGACGTGACCGCGCAGTCCGGCATCCGTTTCACGCATTCCTTCGGCGCGGAACAACTCGGATCGCTCGTGGAATCCACCGGCGCGGGCTGCGTCTGGTTCGACTACAACAACGACGGTAAGCCGGATCTCTACGTCGTGAGCGGACGCCCGCTCGAGGCCGGCATGCATCCTTATCCGCTGCGAAGGCCGCCCGCGACGGCGCCCCACAATCACCTCTATCGCAACAACGGCGACGGCACCTTCACCGACGTCACCGATCAGGCGGGCGTACCCGGCGACGGCTTTTCGTTCTCCGCAATCGCGGCCGACTTCGACAACGACGGCTACACCGATCTGCTGGTCACCTCGTACGGTCACGTAACGCTCTATCGCAACCGCGGCGACGGAACGTTCGAAGACGTCACGGCCAAGGCCGGCCTCAACGTGAAAGGTTGGGCCATCGGCGCCGCCTGGCTGGACTACGATCGCGATGGTTGCTTGGATCTCTTCATCGGACGCTACGTGAAGTTCGATCCCGCCTATCGCGCCTATTATCCCGCCGACAACTATCCCGGTCCGCTGGATTATCAGGCCGATTCGAATCTCCTCTTCCACAACAACTGTCATGGCGGGTTCGAAGACGTGAGCGAGAAGGCCGGCATCGCCGCGTTCAAGGGCCGCACCATGGGAGTCACCGCGGCCGATTTCGATGGCGACGGCTACCCCGACATCTACGTCGCAAACGACAAGACCGAGAATTTCCTATTCCACAACAAGCGCGATGGCACGTTCGAAGAGATCGCCGTCGAAGCTGGAGCGGCCTTCGGACAAAACGGCGAATCGACTTCGGCCATGGGTCCGGTCTTCGCCGACCTTGAAAACAACGGACAGCCCTATCTATGGGTCACGGATTCGAAATACAATCGCCTGCTCAAATACACCGGACAACTGCCGTTCGCGGACGTCACGCAACAGGCCGGAATCGCGCAGTACACCGCCCAATACACGAGCTGGGGAACCGGCATCTACGATTTCGACAATGACGGTTTCAAAGACATCTTTATCTCGCACGGCGGCTTGATTCACCTCATTCCCCAGGAACATTCCCTGTTCCGGAATCTCGGTGGCGGCAAATTTGAAGACGTCTCCACCACCGCCGGTCCATTCTTCGACACCAAGACCGTTGGCCGCGGCGCCTGCTTTGCCGACTACGCGAACGACGGCCGCATGGGAGCCTTTCTGGTGAACCTCGGCGCGCCCGGTGTGCTTCTCCGCAACGTGACCGCGCCCTTAGGCCACTGGCTGGAGGTCCGGCTCATCGGAACAAAAAGCAATCGCGACGGTATCGGTGCGGTGGTCGAAGTGAGCGCGGGTGGCGCCCAGCAGCGCTCGGAGCGCGTCGCCGGTTCGGGCTATCTGAGTCAGGACGATTGGCGCCTGCATTTCGGTCTCGGCGCAAACACGAAAGCCGACAAAGTCACCATCGCGTGGCCGAGTGGCAAGCGGCAATCGATCGAGAACGTCGCCGCCAATCAGGTTCTAACGATCCGGGAGCAATGATGCTGCGCCTTGCACTTCTCGCCGTGGGCTTCGCGCTGGCCGCGATGGCGCAATATCCAAGCCCCGTCGATCTGCGCGTTTCGCCGGACGCGAGGCGCCTCTACATCGTCTGCCAGGGGACCGACGAACTGGTGGTCGCCGATACGAAGTCGAAATCGATAGTGGGCCGCGTAAAAGTCGGCCACGTTCCCCGAGGCATCGCAATAACGAATGATGGCCAGCGCGTCTACGTCACGAATTCCTGGGCCGACACGGTAACCGAAGTCGACACCGCCACGCTGCGAGCTCTCCGAACGCTGCCCGCGGGCTTCGAACCCTCGGGCGCGGCACTGGACGCTCGCGGCGCATTTCTCTACGTCGCAAATCGAATCAGCAACGACATCAGCGTCATCGATCTCGCCACCGGCACCGTGCTGAAACGCCTGGTCGCGGCCCGCGGAGCGAGCTACATCGTTGCCTCGCCCGCGAACTCGCACGTCTTCGCAACTCACATCTACCCGAAGATCGGCAAACATCGTGCGCCGCCCGAATCCGAAATCACGGAAATCGACGCCACCCGCCAGGTCGTCAGCACCCGGCTGCCGCTCGACAACGTCGCCGGAGTCTTCCATGTCGCCATATCGCAAGATGGCCGCCTCGGAATCGCAACCGCGTTGCGTCCGAAAAACCTGGTGCCCCTGGCTCACGTCGAGCATGGCTGGGCCTTCGGCGATTCCATCGCCGTCTTCGGCGAAGACATCGGTGGCGTGGTCGAGCTCCCGCTCGACGAACTGGAGCGGTACTTCTCGCTCCCCTTCGGCGTCGCCATCGCGCCGGACAAATCGAAAGCATATCTCTCGGCGAGCGGTTCCAACGAGGTCGCGATCCTGGATCTCAACCGTGTAATCGCCGCCGCCCGCTCACCTCGCCGCAACGATTTCATCAACGATCTGTCCGTCTCGGGTACCTATGTCCTGGCTCACGTCCCGGTCGGACGAAATCCGAGAGCCATCGCACTCTCACCCGACGGCCGCATTCTCTACGTTGCAAACCGTCTCGACGACACGGTCTCCGTCATCGATACCACCGCGCGCAAAGTCACCGGCACGATCGCGCTTGGTGGAACCGAAATCCTCACGAGGGAGCGCCGCGGCGAGCGGCTGTTCTACTCTTCGAAATACGCCTTTCAAGGACAATTCGGCTGCGCAAGCTGCCACCTCGATTCGACCATCGACGGCCTTCATTGGGACCTCGAGCCCGACGGTTTCGGCCAAGACATCCTGGACAATCGCGCGCTCGAAGACGTCGGCGAAACGCCGCCGTACAAGTGGAATGGCAGCAATCCCGACTTGCAGACGGAGTGCGGCCCGCGTACTGAGCGCTTCTTCTTCCGATCCGCGGGCTTTGCCGGCCAGGACCTCGAAGACCTCGTAAGTTACATCAAATCCATCCCGCTCCGGCCCAATCGTTATCGTCTTGCGAACGGGGAACTGACGCCCGCGCAAGAGCGCGGCAAAGCGATTTTCGAGCGCAGCCAACGCAAAGACGGCTCGCCTATCGACGATACACAGCGCTGCGCGTTCTGCCACTCGGGCAAATACTACACCAACCAGGCGACCTTCGATGTCGGTACCGGTAAGCCCACCGATCGCTCGCCACTTTTCGACGTGCCGCAACTTACCAACGTCGCTCTCACCGCGCCGTACATGCACGACGGCGCAGCGCGCACGCTCGAAGAAATCTGGACTGTCTTCAATCCCAAAGACACCCACGGAGTCACCAACGATTTGGCGAAGGATGAGCTCAACGACCTCATCGAGTTCCTGAAAACGATATGAGAATTGCAATCATCGCATGTTGGCTTGTTCCCTTCGCCGCGGCTCAGCACATGCCGCGCTACCGCTGGGAAAACTTCAGCACCGCGAACGGCCTGCCGAACGACCGCGTCTACAGCGTTGCCGTCGACGGCGATCGCATCTGGGCCGGAACCGACAATGGCCTCGCGCTGTATGAGAAAGGCCAGTGGCACACCTTCACCACCGCCGACGGGCTGGCCCATCGAGCTGTGCTTTCTCTCGCCCTCGACAAGCGCACGCACGACCTTTGGATCGCCACCATGGGCGGTCTGAGCCGCTACTCGGCCGGGCGCATCGATACCTTCACTCAACTCACGAGTGGCCTCGCGAACGACGTGGTCTACGGCGTCACCGTGCAGGGCGATTACGTCTGGGTTGCGACGGCCGCCGGGGCCAGCCGGCTGGACACGCGTACCGGCCAGTGGAGTCTGTTCAACGAGCGCAACACGCCGATGTACGAAATCTGGACCTACGCCGTGAGCGCCGGCGAAGACAAAGTCTACTACGCGGTGTGGGGCGGCGGAGTCCTCGAATACGACGTCAAAACAGAGCGCTGGAAGGACTATAACGACCCGGATGGCGAGAACGAAATCGTCCTCTTCAAAGACCAGGGCCTGATTCACGAAATCACGACCTCGGTGAGCTACGTCAACAAAATCCTGTGGGTTGCGACGTACTTTGGCGCCAGCCGCTACGACGGCCGCAACTGGCGCAATTTTCTCGATAAGGACAGCGGCCTGCCCAGCAATTTTCTCAACCAGGTGAAAACGCTGGACGGCACACGAACCTGGTTTGCAACCGACAAGGGTCTGGCGTATTTCGACGGAGCCAATTGGGCTGTCTACCGGCCCGCGCTCGACACGCATCAGCCCGAGATGCTGGTTCGCGACGAAAAAGGCAATCTGCGGCGGGTACCGGTTGAGACCGCGCCCGCGCACAACTATGTATTCGGCGTCGACTTTCAGGGCGACGACATATGGGTGGCCACCGCAAAAGGTTTGAGCCACGGCATCCCAATTCACGAGGAGATCACACAAAAATGACGATTACAGAAGCACTCGAACAGGCCGCAGGAGCGAAACGCGTTGAGCGGCGCGCGATCAGCGCACCCAACGTGCTGAATGAAGCCTTCGACTATGCGCGCCCGAGCTCGTTCTCGCGCGGGCTGCGCATCGACCTGAATGGTCTGGCCATTCTGCTCATCTCTGGTACGGCCAGCATCGACGAACACGGCCGCTCCATTCACATTGGCGATTTCCGCGCGCAGTGCCGCCGTACGTATCTCAACATCACCGAGCTGCTTGAGGCCGAAGGAGCGACCTGGAAAGACATCGTGCGGACTACCTGCTACCTGCGCGACATCGAACGCGACTATGCGGCTTTCAACGAAGAGCGCACCGCGTTTTTCAAAGAGCAGGGGCTCGATCCGCTGCCTGCCTCCACCGGCATTCAGGCAATTCTGTGCCGCCCCGAATTGCTGATCGAGATGGAAGCCATCGCGATGTTCATTCCCGCGGAGCATTAACGGCGATGCTCTCGCGGTTTGCGATCGTGCTGCTGTTGTTGGCCAGGGTGCCCGCACTCGCGCAGTGCCCCAGCGCAACGAATCCGCCCGCGCCTGGGAGCCGGACGCTCGAACCCTATGCCAATGAGCCCGAGGATCTGCGCCCGTTCTCCAAATTCACGGAACCCTACTACCAGCACTACACGAAGACTCCGGAATACAACGGAGCGGCGCGCGACGTGGCCACCGTGAGACCGGAGGATATCGCGGATGTTCCGATTGCTTTCCTCGGCCCCATCGCTGACCACAAGGACCAGGCGCTCGGACAGGCCATGCTCCACGGCGCCCAGATGGCCATCGACGAGGCCAATGCGCGCGGCGGCTTTTGCGGCAAACCATTCCGCCTCATAATCCACAACGACGGCGCGTTGTGGGGCGCTTCTTCGAACGAGATCGTCAAGATGGTCTACCAGGACAAGGCCTGGGCCATGCTCGGCTCCATCAGCGGCGATTCCACACACATCGCGCTGCGCGTATCGCTGCGCGCCGAGCTGCCGATCGTCAATAGCGCCGCCACCGATCCGACCATTCCAGAGACCGTCATTCCTTGGATTCTCACCACGATTCAAGACGACCGCGTGCAGAGCTTCACCCTCGCGCGCCGCATCTACACCGATCTCGGCCTGAAGCGTATCGCGCTGTTGCGCGTCAACGAGCGCTATGGACGATTCGGAGTCGCCAAGTTTCGCGACGCATCGCGCCGGCTCGGCCATCCGCTGATCATCGAACAGAAGTTCATGCCCGGCGACATGGACTTCACGCGCCAGCTTAAAGTGATCGACGATTCGCGCGTGGATGGAATCGTCCTGTGGTCCGACGCCGCGCCCGCCGGCATGATCCTCAAACAGATGCGCGGCCTCGGGATGAAGCAACCCGTCTTCGGCAGCGCGCGCGTAGTCGGTGATGAACTATTCCGAATCGCCGGCACAGCGGCCGAAGGGCTGGAAGTGGTGTATCCGTACGATCCGAATCGTGACGACCCGGCCTGGGTTGGCTTCAATCAGCGGCTCCGGGCGAAGTACAACGCCCCCTCCGATGCCTTCTCCGCTCTAGCGTTCGACACCATGAGCCTCCTCCTCGATCAAATCCGCCGCGTAGGCCTCAACCGGGGCCTGATCCGCGACGCTCTGTATTCTGTCGAGCGCTACAAAGGCGTGACAGGCGAGATGACTTTCGATCCCAACGCCAAAAACATCGCACCGCTATTCCTCGGCAAAGTGAAAGACGGCAAGATCACCTACCGGCGTTATTCCATGACCAGACCATACGCAACGGTCCGCGAGCACGGCGCGGAGTACCACGGTCCGCCCATCGCCGATGCCTCCGGTTCCGGCTCCACAATCGGCATCTTCGGACCCGGCGCCGACAAACTCGCTGCCGATCTCGCGCAACCCGGATACCGATTCGTCGCAGTGCCATCGGAAGCCGCCTGGGGAAAATCGTCCACGGACCTGGTTAATCTCGCCTATCGCGACGACCTGATCGGGCTCATCGCAACCGACCGCGCATCGGCCCATCTGGCCGAACAAATCGCAGTAAAACTGTTTTTCCCAGTCATCGCCCTCTCGGATGATCGCAATTTGACCAGCACCAACATACCCTGGATCTTCAGGCTTCCCGCAGGCACGCCGCTTCGCGAAGCCGTCGCTTGCCTTCGCAAGGCGGCTGACCGCGTCGGTCGGAATCGAAACCGCATTCGCGACTATCTGGCTTCGGCCGCCTTCGACTCCACCGGCGAACCGCGCTGACACCTGGCCGCAGCTCGGTGGCGTTTCCACAACTACTCACCGCACCACCCGACATTTTGTCGTGCCCGAAAAAAAGGAACCTGTCCTGCTAAATCGCCGATAGCGTTCTGGTGCACGGACCCGCCCAGCGCTCAGGTCTCACGATTTCGACAGGGTCCAACCTCTACCCTGGGTTGGCGCTCCTCTTTGGTGTGATCAGTTGTTATCTGCATGCGTGCACGTGCAATTTTGCTATTGGGAGCCAAGCTTGACTGAGATTATAGTTCCCTTCGATACCATGTCCGTGTTTGCTGATTGGGCGATTGGCTCGGCAATTCTTTGTGCGTTCTCGGCCGCGTAACCGAACCAAGCCAGTTGGAACAATTCGGATCTCACCAGGATGTCGCACACTGACTGAAAAAGCTGCTGCTCACTCGCCGCATACGGGGCTCTCGGAACGTTCAAAGTAGACTTCTGTCCATTAAGACTTCGGGCGAACTAGAATGACTATGGATCGCTCGTCCACCACATAGCTCGCACTCTGGAGTGGCGTCGCAACGTCTACAACATCGTCCGCGCTGGGAAGGCTGGTGTCGACCACTCTGGCCCACTCTCCAGGCATCTCCTGAATCTTAAACGCTAGCTTCTGCCAGTAGGAGTTGATCATGACGTAGATGTCGTCATCATTCTCGGAGGCTCCTGATAGGAAGAACGCAAGACTGTGCGAATCGTAAGATGCATCCGCCAGCGCATCCACCCACCGTGACAGCGGCGGCAAATGTGGCTGCCGGAATTCTGCCCCTGGTTATCCTCGAAATCTATCTCCGCATACAGAATCGAACCCCAGCACCAGGCAAGTTCGCTATGGCGGCAGGTCTTTTGATTCTGACCATCGCGATGGGCATTGGAATTTTCGGAGCCGCCCTCGGCATGTGGCTGCCCCGTATTTGAGAGAATTGAAGTCCGCTCATTGGTTACCAAAGTGCACGCCGGCAGTGTTATGAATGCGATCGTCTACACACAATACGGATCACCGGATGTGCTGCAATTCCAGGAGGTAGCAACACCCTCGCCCGCGGACAATGAGGTCCTGATAAAGCTTTGCGCGGCATCCGTAAATCCACTCGACTGGCACTTCATGAGAGGCAAACCGTTGTTCGTCCGCCTGATGAGCGGATTGCTTACTCCAAAAATCAAGGTCCTCGGCTGTGATGTCGCAGGGCAAGTGGAAGCGGTTGGCAAACACGTAACGCAGTTTCAGCCTGGCGACCAAGTGTTCGGAGGAACACGTTTGGAAGGGTTTGCCGAGTATGTGTGTACGACGGAAGATCGATTGGTATTGAAGCCCACCAACATTTCGTTTGAGGACGCCGCAGCCGTACCAGTGGCGGCAATCACTGCCCTTCAGGGTCTTCGTGACCAGGGACGGATCCAGTCAGGCCACAGGGTTCTGGTGGATGGCGCGTCTGGCGGTGTGGGGACATTTGCGGTCCAGATTGCCAAATCGTACGGGGCTGAAGTGACGGCCGTATGCAGCACCAGGAATATGGACACGGCGCGATCCATTGGCGCAGACCATGTCATCGATTACACACGAGAAGATTTCACGAAAAGCGGGCAGCTTTACAATCTGATTTTTGCGGCGAACGCATATCATTCGATCTTCGATTACAGGCGTGCGCTTAGTCAGGACGGAATTTATGTCATGGCCGGAGGTGGCGGGGTTCCAACTCTCCAAGTGATGTTACTGGGACCACTACTGCCACTCATTGGGAAACAGAAGATGAGTCTCTTCATGACGAAGATAAACAAGAAGGATCTGGTAGTTCTGAGGGATCTTCTGGAAGCCCGGAAGATTGTACCTGTGATCGATCGACGTTACCCGCTAAGCAACGTGGCTGCCGCTCTCCGCTATCTTGAAGAAGGACATGCGCAAGGGAAAGTCGTAATAACCGTTGAACATTAGTAACGGCACTTCCCGAATCGAGTGACTACTTCTACATGGCACGCCGCGTTCCAAGCTTAAGGCGCGGCGATTGGCCCCTCCGTTGCAGCAGATTTATAGGCGCCAATCAGAAAGGCTCATTATGAAGATTATTCTGGCCGTGGATTCTTCGGCTGCCAGTGACATTGCTATCCAAGAAGTTGCAGCGCGTCCGTGGCCGCCAGCTACCACGGTGGAAGTGCTTACCGTGGTCGAACCCTGGGAGATTCCGGTTCTCCTGGAGGGCCAGAATCGATCGGCGTTAGACTTGCTTGATGGCGCATTACAAAAACTCCGGGCTGCCGGAATTCAGACCACTACAAAAGTGATGTCCGGGGAACCCAAAGCCGTCATTATAGATCGCGCCGCCGAAACGCAGGCCGACCTGGTAGTGATGGCTTCTCACGGAACGTCCGGCCTCACGAAATTTCTCCTGGGCAGCGTGACCGCGGCGGTCGCCCGATTCGCGCCTTGTTCCGTTGAAATAGTGCGGCCTGCCGTCCGGGATGAAGATAACCCGACCGCAATCAGAGTGCTACTAGCGACGGATGGCTCCGAGTGCTCGGAAGTTGCCGCCCGGTCTATTGCCGAGCGGCCGTGGCCTCTGGGATCCGAAATCCACATTCTCAGCGTGGTGGAGCTTTCGGTGCCCTTGTTCCGGGTACCTTATCCGCCCTATTTCGATCCGCATGCCATGGAAGAGCTGCGCGGCCAAGCGATGCAGCGTACTGAAGAGGCGGTCATGGCATCCGAGAAGATCATTACGGACGCTGGCTTGACGGTGTCGGGAACGGTTGCCGTTCCGTGCGCAACCCCGAAGGAACTGATTCTCGAGGAAGCCCATAAGTGGGGCGCGGACCTGATCGTGGTCGGTTCGCACGGGCGCCGCGGGATCAATCGGTTCTTACTCGGAAGCGTCTCGGAAGCGGTGGCCTCGCATGCACATTGCTCAGTTGAGATCATTCGGCGCAGCGCTACCAACTAAGTTCACAACGAGCGGAGTTCCCATAGGTCAGCCCCGGCCCACCAAAGGTGATGACGACGCCCCGTAGCGCACGGACTCCTGCGTGCCGCGTTCACATTCGTGTGAACGCTTGGGATTAGGCCGCCAGCGGATCGGCGTCTTCAAAGGAGCTCGGTCCCGAAACGCGGCAAGTTACTCGTTCTTACGCTGGGCACCACGGTCCTTGAACAAGAGCGTCTGGAAATGTCGGGTTGGGGGCTGCCGACGGCGAGGATTGGGGCTCGACCCTTAGCGACTTCCACGTTTACACCGAAGAATCGGGTGCGCGTTTATGCGCGGTCGGCGGTTCACCCGCGGCCTTCAGCGCGTTGGCGGCAGCGTAGTCCGCCGGCGCGGCAGCGTAGTCCGCAGTCGCGGCAGCTGATCGTCGAGCTGCTGCTGGGTCAGACCGCACGATTGGTTGGGGGTTCCCACCCAACCATCCTCCGTGACTGCAAGCCCAACGCCCGAGTCAGCCGCGGATTGGCTGCTGTAATATTGCAGTCTACGACGCCGGACGCTTACCGGTTTTCAACAACATCCAGCCTGGTTGTCTACGTGCTAAACAGTCTGCAAGATCCTGATGGAGGTGTCCCATGAGGCGGTTCGAATATGCCCTTATTCATTGGACCGCGCGTTGTACTGCGTTGCTGGTCGCCGGGGCGTTCCTTGTACTGCTCGCCGGAGAGTTGATCAATCCGCATTCCGGACCGCCGACGGAATTCCGTGAGTGGGCTGGAATCGTTCTGCTGACCGCGGCTATCGTCGGTATGCTGGCTGCCTGGAAGTGGGAGCTCCCCGGTGCGCTTTTCTCCCTGCTGACTCTCGCCGCTTTTGTCCCAGTAGTGGGAATGCGCCGCTACGACATCGTGGGCTTCGCCGCGATACCCGGTCTCCTCTACTTGTTTGACTGGCTGCTGCGGCACAAGAGGCAGGAGCCGGTCCTCCGATGAACTTCCTACTGCGCGATATCCGCCAAGCCATCCGAGGGATGGCGAAGAACCCCGCAATCACGGCCGTGGCCGTGCTAGCCTTGGCGCTCGGCATCGGTGTGAATACATCCAGTTTCACCGCGGTCAACTCCATGGTGTTGCATCCGCTGGCTTTCCCCCACCAGGAACAGGTGATGACTCTGTGGGAAACCGTTCCCAAGCTGCGCGCTGAGCGCGACGCCGTGGCGCCCGCCAACTTTCTCGATTGGAAAGAGCAGAGCCACGCGTTTGAGGAGTTGGCTGCCTATCGGCGATGGGACATCAATCTCACCGGTGTGGACGAGCCCGAGCGAATCCAAGGATATCTGGTGACTCCCAGTTTCTTCCGGGTATTGGGGTTGAAACCGATCTTGGGCCGTACCTTGGCCAATGACGAAGCGGAACCGGGCCATGACCAGGTTGTCGTGGTAAGCCGCGGCTTTTGGCAACGCCGATTAGCATCAGCGCCGGATGCGGCCGGAAAGAGCATCTCGCTCGGTGGACGCAGCTACACGATAGTCGGCGTAATGCCCGAGGATTTCGATTACCCGCTGGCAACCGATCTCTGGGCACCGCTCGCATTGTCCAACGAAGAGAGCAACCAGCGGGCGAATCGCAGCCTGTTAGTCCTGGGGCGTCTCAAGGCGGGAACTCCCGTGGCCCAAGCCGGAGTGGAGATGGAAACCATCGGACGGCGGCTGGAGCAGCGCTTTCCGCTGACCAACGAAGCACGCAGCGTTCTGGTAACGCCATTGCTCGAACTAACCAACACGATCGCTAGCAGGTTTGTCATGATCCTGTTGAGCGCCGCTATTTTCGTATTGCTTCTCGCCTGCGCCAACGTCGCCAACTTGCAACTCACGCGTGCCGTTAGCCGGCAGAAAGAAATCGCGATCCGCGCGGTTCTCGGAGCCAGCCGGATCCAGATCGCACGCCAGCTCCTGGTGGAGACCATTGTCATGGCCTTGCTGGCGGGATTGCTGGGATTGTGCCTTGCACAGTGGAACGTCATGTGGACCAGAAACAGTTTTCCGCCGTCCGTGTTCCGTTGGATGGCGGGCCTGAAGAATCTGCATATCGATGCCAACGTTCTGCTGTTCACGTTCCTGGCATCGCTCGCCGCGGGAATCTTGTGCGGGATTCCGGCACTCTGGCAACTCTTGCGACGCGCCAACGCCCTAAACGTGAATGAAGTCCTCAAAGAGGGAGGCCGAAGCAATACTGCGGGGCTCTCCCGCGGACGGCTGCAAGGCGCATTGGTCGTCTCCGAAGTGGCGCTCGCGCTGATTCTTCTGGTGGGCGCTGGACTCATGGTCCGCAGCTTCCAACGCATGCTCACTATCAACGCAGGATTCAATCCGAACAATCTCTTGACCGCCGACATTGCGCTTCCGAAGTTGAAGTACAGCGAGGACTCGCAGGTGGTGGCCTTCTACCAGCAGTTACTCCAAGGGTTGGAGACTCTTCCGGAAGCGAAGTTCCCTGGCGCCGGGGCCAATTGGGGCGCCCCGGAGCGGTTCGCAATCGACGGCCAAGCCGATCCCAGGCCAGGCGAACCACGTCCCGACATTCGCCCCATCAACAATCACTATCTTGAGGCCATGGAAATTCCGGTGTTGCGCGGGCGTTCGATTTCCGCTAGCGATGGCGCAACAGCTCCCAGAGTTATCGTACTCAGCGAGACCATTGCCCGCCATTACTGGCCGGATTCGGATCCGATCGGCAGCCGTATCCGGCTCGGGGATTCAAAGTCTCCCTGGCTGACGGTGGTCGGCGTTTCGGGCGATGTCAGACAATGGTTCACCGGAGAGCCGATGCCTGCCGCCTACGTCTCTTATCTCCAGTCGCCCAGCCGGCGTATGAGCCTGCGCGTACGAACTGTGGCGGATCCCATGTCGGCGGCCGCGGGCGTGCGGGCCAAACTCCGCGCAGTGGATCGCAACCAGCCCGTGTACGATGTCAAGAGCATGGACCAACTCCTTTCGGAGGAAACTTCGGGAGTGCGGGTATCGGCTTCCACCATGAGCATGTACGCGGTGATCGCTCTGCTCTTGGCGGCCACCGGGATCTATGCCGTGATCTCCTACTCGGTGGTGCAGCGCACGCATGAAGTCGGCGTGCGAATGGCGTTGGGCGCTGGGCGCCGCGATGTGTTGAGGATGATGCTGGGGCGATCGATAAAATTGGCGGGCATCGGACTAGCCATCGGTGTGCCGGCGGCGGTGGCACTGACGCTCGTGATGTCAAGCGTGCTCTACAACGTAGTCGCACTGGAATGGACCATGTTCGCCGCCTTCACCGCCGTTCTGGCGCTGTCCGCGATGCTGGCAGGCTATGTTCCCGCGCGCCGTGCGTCCAAGGTCGACCCGATGGTGGCGTTGCGGCACGAGTAGCGTGTCTCATGTTTAGAGAGTGTTACCGAACCGCGACCGTGAGGGAGTCGGTGCCTGCGCCGATTATTTCACGGGCTGTTCCAGGAACCCAGTACGCTCGTACTGCTGCCCGCGGCAAACGATTCTTCGCCATCGCGCCGTGCTTGGAGATTGGCGACGAAAAATCTAAACTTCCACGTCTTGCGCGCGATAAGACTATGAGAGGGGAAGGACCTATTGATATCCATCCGCAAGACCGCTAACGAACTGGAGCGTCTGGAGGAATTTAGCCAGTCGGCACTCACCTGTTACTCGCAAGCCATTGGCTCAATCGACCGCTACGCGATCGAGTTCAATGCCGAGCAAGTAGCTCACTTTCGGGCGCAATTACAGGTCCTGATACAACAGTTGCGGGGCGCCGGCAGCACGGAACAACTGAAAAGCGTCCAAGCGTCATTCGATACTGAGGTAAAGGATTTTCAGCGCCGGCTCCGTGACCACCTGGAGCGGCTCCGCCGGGAAGTGGCGGGGGCCACCGCGGCCGTGGAAACATTTACAAGTTCTTTCAATCAGAGCGGTTCGGACCTGGAAGTGGGCGTGAAGCGGCAGTTGCAGCATCTGAACAAAGTCGCGGCTAGCGACGATATCAAGGAGATCCGCGGCGGTATTCAAACTGCCACGGCAAAAATAACCGCCGACATTGAGCAAATGCGCTCGTGTAATCAGGTGGCCATCGTCCAGTTGAAGGATGAGATCCGCCTGCTGCATCAGGAGATCCAGGGGATGCAGCGATCCCTGCGGCCGCCTAACGAAGAGCAGGCTCCCGCCCGGCAGCATCTCAACAGCCGCATGGAGGAGTTGGCGCGGCGGGGCAAGCCCTTTTCAGTGCTGCTAGCCGTTGTCAAGAACCTGGAGGGGCTTCTGAATTGCCATTCCCCGAAAGTCCTGGAGAGTGGGCTGAATACTTTCAAGATGCGCTTGGAAAACAAGCTGCCTGGGACTGCGACCGTCGGACGTTGGAATAAAGACCAGTTCGCGGCCGTCCTTGACATCGAACGGACGGTGGCCATCGCGACCTCGCGCGACGTCATGCAGACGCTTTCCAAACCCATTGTCGAAGAAGCGGACGGCACTCTGCACACTCTGAACTTCGAAGTAGCGACCGGCGTCGTCGACTTCAAGACCGGCGCCGATACTCGGGAGTTCCAGACCAAGATCACACAACTCCTCGGCGCTCTGGCAGGTCGGACCGAGTGAAAAGCTGTTCTCTCCGCTCCGCTCAGTTCCGCATCTTCTTCTGACTCGCTTCCGCTTGAGCCTTCTGCCAGATGGCCATCATGTCGTCCAACGTCTTCTGCATCCGCTCCGGATGGTGAATCACTTCCAGGAACATTACACGCATCTCCACCGGTGCGTGGAGGAACAGGTGGCGCTCCGAAACGGGCGGGGGGCCTCCCGGAGTGCCCGCCGCCGGGATCGGAGACGGAAGGCGAATCGCGTACATGCCGCCGCGTGCCAGCGATTGATGCGGATACTGCATGATCCACGCGCAGTTATGACCATCCAGAATCATGTTCGCGGAGAGAAACACCCAGTGACCCGCGTCGGAATCCGCCGGCGCCTGGCAGTCCCACAATCGCGAATGTGGCACGAACACCGTCGCGTCGGATAATCCATAGTTGTCCAGCGGCACATCCGCCAACCCGCGCTCGCGTGCGAACTCCTCCACTTCGGGGAGCGCCTGGTCCCAATCGACATTCGAATCGCTCATCAGCCAGTAGAGCGGTTGATTCAAACCGAACGGACTGACGTACGGGAAGTAGTAGGGGTACAGCCGAACCGCGGTGATCAAGCAACTGGCAACCATCACGGTGGTAGCGGCGGCCGCGGCCCACCTCATGCCACGTGTGGATCGCTCGATGAGTCGCGCGAGAGGCGCCAGTAACAGCGTCAGCAGAACCAACGGAACGCTGAAGTGCCGGATGCTGATGTCCATGGTCCCAATCAAGCACACGGCGACGAAAACCAGCAACGTCACCCAAATCGCGCGCCAGTGCGAAGCCAACTCCGGCGGGACTACTCCCACTATCCGCGACTTCAGTCTGTACCAGAGCGCCAGAGCTAGCGCCAACAACAACAGGCCGAGAAATCCCGGCGGCGATTTCAGAACCAGCAACACCGGAAAATAGAACCACACGCCGTGCGGATACGCATGGCCCAGCAGGAACGTCGGCCGTGTGGACGTAAGCAACACCCACCCTAATCCGCGCAGGAACAGCCACGGTGGCATCAGCAGGCGGCCGGCAAAAGCAATCAGAGGCCCGTGGGTGGCAAATCCGGGGATGTCTACCGGCTGATTCCACGAGAGGACGAAATACACCAGGTAAACGACAGCGGCGGCGAGCAAAGTGCCTTTGCGCAGCGCGCGCCAGCGGAGCTTCCGCCATGCTCGCGCCGCAGGCTTGTCAGCGGGCTGATCCGCGACACCCCACCGGCGTGTCGTCAGTACAAAGACGACAATGGCGATGATCAGTATGCCCGATGAGAACTTGGAGAGCAGCGCGCCCGCAAGCGCCAGAGCGAACCAGCGAGTATTTCGGCCGTCCGGAATCCGCCACAATTCGCCGAGGGTCCACAATGTCAGCAGCACGAACAACGCAATGGCCACATCCGTCAGCACCAGCGGACCGAAGGCCAGGAACGCCGGCATAGTCG
>CABEDY010000075.1_pt1 | contig 34273 bp, 19 predicted proteins | sample 3423171 | NCBI WGS metagenome assembly CABEDY01 (sample SAMEA5534333, study PRJEB31848) | metagenome | biome: tundra; feature: field; material: soil | place: USA | collected 2013-05 | depth 0.15 m | reverse complement strand
TCTTTTGATGCGCGCCATCTTCGAAGGCGTGAAGGCGCTCGACGACCGCCGGGCGGTGGAGCTTGGCAACGAGTTCTTCGAGACCATTCTCGAAAGCGGGTGGGACTATGATTGCGTTCTGGCCGGATGTACGGAACTCCCGCTCTTGATCCACCTCCTGCGACTCCACGGCAGCCTCGCGGTTGCCGCCTTTCTTTCCCGCGTGAGGATCGTCGACCCAATGGAGGAAGCACTTTGCCGGGCGTGACCATCCAGCAATCCGTCCCGGCCCGGTTCGAGCAGCAGGCGCGCCTGTATCCGGACCGGATCGCCATTGAGGATTCCGAAACCGCGCTCACCTATCGCGACCTCAACCGGTTGGCCAACCGCATCGCGCGCGCCATACTGACGGTCCGTGGGCCGGCGCCGGAGCCTGTTGCGCTGCTGCTTGGAAATGGCGTCCCCGTTGTAGCCGCCATGCTGGGAGTGCTGAAGGCCGGGAAGTTCTATGTCTCACTCGACGCCTCGCAGCCCATGGAGAGGATGGCGGCGATCCTCGCGGAAATCCGGCCGGCTCTGCTGATTGCCGATAACCCACGGATGGAACAGGCTGAGACGCTGTGCACCGCGCCGTTGCTTAACTTAAGCGCACTGGAGCCGGGCATTTCCGAAGAGAATCCGGGCCTCGAAATCTCCGCTGACACGCTGGCGTACGTACTCTTCACTTCCGGTTCCACCGGAACACCCAAGGGTGTGATGCATGACCACCGCTACGTGCTGCATCTGACCATGGTCTACACCAACAGCGGTGAGATATCGTCAGCGGACCGTTTGGCGTTGCTCTCGCCGCCAAGCTTTGCCGGCGCCGTTCGAGACATTTATTGCGCCCTCCTCAATGGAGCTGCGCTGCTCACCTTCGACGTACAACGCGAAGGCCTTCCATGCCTCGCCATCTGGCTGCGGCAAAATCAGATCACGGTATTCTTCGCGGTGGCCACCATGTTCCGGAACTTTTGCCGCCTGCTCTCGCTCGACGACCGATTCCCCGCAATGCGGCTGATCGAACTGGGCAGCGAAACGGTCTACGCCGGCGACGTCGATCTCTTCCATCGGCATTTTTCCGAGGCGTGGCGCATGATCGTGAACCTGGGCGGTTCGGAGATCAGTCCCGTCTGCCAGTTCCTGGTGGACGCGGGCACTCGAATTCAGGGGACCACCGTTCCGGCAGGCTACGCCGCGGAAGATGTCGAGTTGCTGCTCTTGGACAACGACGGGAACCCGGTGGCCGCGGGCAGTCCCGGTGAAATCGTCGTGCGGAGCCGGTATCTTTCCCGCGGCTATTGGAGCCGTCCCGAGCTGACTCGATCAACGTTTCTGCCTGACCCGGAAGGCGGCGACCGGCGTCTGTTCCGCACTGGTGAATTGGGCAGGCTGCTGCCCGATGGCTGTCTACTGCACCTGGGGCGGTGCGATTTTCAAATCACGATCCGGGGTTACCGCGTGGAACCCGCCGACGTGGAGGCATTCTTCACTGGCACGGGACTGGTCCGCGAAGCGGCCGTCACCGCCTGGCTCGACTCGGCTGGCGAACAAAACCTGGCCGCCTGGCTGGTTCCGGTGCGGTCCGACGCCCCGCCATCCATCGACGAACTGCGCACCCTGGCCGCCGCTGCGCTACCCGCCTATATGGTGCCCGCGAGCATCGTCCTGATAGGCGCGCTACCGACAACCTCGAGCGGCAAGCTGGACCGCCGCGCGTTGCCCGATCCTCGCCATGCCGGGCAGCAGTCAGCTACGGCTTAGGAAAACAGCCGAACACTTTTCAGATCGCCGTGTCCGGGAATTTTTGAGAGACTTCGGCACTTTGTCTGGTTTTACAGACTTATACGGCCAAGTTACGCGCAAAACAGACTGATCGGCTTGCGAGACGGCCCGACAGCGCCTGCCTTGCGAGGCGTATATTGGGGGCGAGGTTCATACATGGCTATCGGTCCGGTGAACAGGACTGAGCAATTCGTTCTCGGCGTCTGCCGAGGATCATTCCTCTCACTTTGGTGTCACAGCAATCCGAAGGGGAAGGGTGGCAAGGAGCTGTGCGATATTCTCGTCATCTGCGATCCCCACGTCATCGTCATCAGCGTCAAGGAAGTATCGCTGAAGGGAGAGGATTCCGCTGTTGACCACGGTCGGTGGGAAAGAAGGGCTGTTGATGCATCCGTAAAGCAGATCTACGGGGCCGGGAGATGGCTCGCGTCGGCGTCTCACGTAATCCGCAATGACGGGTCTCCGGGGTTGAATCTTCCTTCTGTAGCGCAGCGAAGGGTCCACCGCATTGCTGTGGCCTTTGGCGGCCGAGGGGAAATCGCGATCAAATCTGGAGACCTAGGCAAGGGGTTTGTCCACGTGATGACTGAGCACAGTTTCCACGAGGTTATGACAGAACTCGACACAATCACAGATTTCGTCGAATATCTGACTGCTAAAGAAGATTGCATCTCTGGTGGCTGCTCAATAATCATCACAGGCTCTGAATCCAACCTTCTCGGCCTGTACTTATCGAATGGGCGTTCCTTTCCCGGCGGCTCGGACGTGTTGTTCGTTGACGACACCCTGTGGCGAGGTATTCAGCAAAAACCAGAATTCAAGCGAAGGAAAGAAGCTGATCGGGAGAGCTACACGTGGGACAAGCTGATCGAGCTCCTCGCCGACCCCAGTGCAAAATCGGTCGGTGAGGCTGGCCCTCAACTTAACGAGGTGGAACTTGCACTTCGCGCCATGGCACGCGAGAATCGGTTCGCCCGCCGGCTTCTAGGCCGCGGCGTCCGAGAGTTCCTTCAGCAAGCGACGGCCGGAAACCTGCGCTCGCGTTTGCTGACAGGGCCAAGCGGAGTCATTTATGTCTTGGTGTTCTTCGCTTCCGATGAAGACGACCGCTACCGCATCGCTGAACTCGGCAACCGCTGCTTCATTGCTCGCCATAAGGCCGGCGTCGGAGACATCGTCGTCGGCGTAGGCATCAGCAAGTACGCACCGCACTCGGGATCAGCCTCGGATTTGGTCTATCTGTACCTTCCCAACTGGTCCGCAGCAGACGACGAAACGGCGATCAGGATGACAGCCGACCTAGGGTTCTTCGAGGGGACATCTGCTCAGCATTCACACGAGGATGAATATCCGGCGTCAGGTTAATTAGATATCCTATGACACAAGACAGGCAGTAGCTTCCAACGCGAAAGGCCGGCTTGCTCCACGAATAGAGCCTTCGCTCTCGCTGGCTGCCTTCATAGTCATTGCGGAAGGTCGCTTAACTTGCCGTAGTCCATTTCAAGGACGCGGTCCCCGGCGCGGAAATAGCGGTCGGCGCGCGATACCACCACACCGTCTTGCCGGTATTCTTTCGTTCCGGCGGCAACGTTCGTAGAAATAGCGGCGAAACTGCGGGCCTGGTCGGCCGAGCATGCCGCAGCGGTATAACTGTCATATCAGATGCGGTTTAGCTTCGATCCTCGAAAAAGCTAGCGTCTCAGAGCGAATCCACGGCGCGGCATCGGTTTCGACGAGGTGCAGGGGGTTGTTCTCTCGACCTTATTGGCTCGATTAGCGGTCGGTTGTTCCGGGTGAACTTCTCCAGCGCGTCACCCTGTGGAGATCAACGCAGAGGAGATACGAACTTATGAAGAAAACTCGTAAAACTGCCAGACCGATTTCTGCTGATGCGATTGCCCGGTTGGCCGATCAAGGTAAAGACGTCTCGCATTTTTTTAAGGGCCAAGGCCGGATGGTTCAGCCGATTCAGCGGGTCAACGTCGATGTTACAGGCAGCATGTTGGAGGAACTGGACAAGGCCGCTAAGGACCTCAATGTGAGCCGCCAAGCTGTTATCAAAACGCTGGTCCGGCAGGCACTCGATCAACACTATCTGGCCCAGCGCTCACGCCGACCCTGATCAGGTCTTTCGCGGATTGCCTTCACTGTCGCTTCGGAAGGTCGATTAACTTGCCGTAATCCATTTCGAGGACCCGGTCGCCGACGTGGAAATAGCGGTCATCGTGCGACACCACCACCACCGTTTTGCCGGTATTCTTCAGTTCCGGCAGCATCGTTTCGTAGAAATAGCGGCGAAAATGCGGGTCCTGATCGGCTGCCACTTCGTCGAAAACATACACGGGTTTGTCCTCGAGATACGACACGATCAGGGCCAGACGTTTGCGCTGACCGGTAGAGAGATGCGTATTGGTGAACCGACCGTTGCGAAATGCCGTCTTGTCGGATATTTCCATCAATTCCAACAAGGCGTTGACGCGTTCCGGCGCCGCATCGCTCAACCCGTGCAGTTTGTCGAACAGGTGGAAGTCTGAGAAGATGGCCGAAAACAAGTTGCGGTAGGACTGTATATTGGCTGGCCCGATGGCCACGTCATCCACGCGGATGGCCCCCTCCGCCGGCCAGTACAGGGCCGTGAACAGCTTCAGGAAAGTGGTCTTGCCGCTGCCATTGCCCCCGACCAGAAACAGGATTTCGCCCCGCCGGACTTCGCCGTGGATGGGGCCGGCCTGAAACGTGGCATTGCCGTCCGGGTCCCGATAGGTGAACGAGACTCCCTCGAACCGAATAGCGTGAAAGGAACTCATATCAATCAGGGGTGATGCTTCCTGTCCGTTGGATTTCGCTAGCGCCTCGTCCAGCAGCGCTTCCAGGCGCTGCAGGTTTTCCACCGTCACATTCACTTGCGAAAGCAAGGGGATCATCACAACCACATTGGTCAGCGGTCCGAAAAAGAACAGGATGGCAGCGACAATCTTTGTGGCCGATCCTGAAAAAGATGTTGCTATTACGGGCATAACAAAGGCAACAGCCCCCAATAAGATAACGAAAAACATTTCAATAAATATAATATTGTTCGAGAACAGAATCATTACACGGCCGCGCACGTCGCGAACACGCGTGGCAGTGGATTGGAATTCCTCGAACACGTCGTCGCTTTTCAGTTTGTTGATGCGGAGTTCTTTGAACCCTTTCAGTAAACCGTCCAGCGATTCGAACAGTTCGTCTTCCTGTTTCGATGCGTCCTGCAAGCCCTGGTCATAGGCGGCGCGATCCTTGAAATATTTGCCGGCGCCGGCCGCGATCAGGATGACGCAAAGCAGCATTGCCACCGGCGACACAAAGGCCATATAGGCCACGATGCAGACGATCATGATTGCGCCTTGGGCGGCGGCGAACAGCGGCCGCGCTGCCTGTGAGATGGCTGCCGTGTCCCGGCTGATCCTTGAGTGAATGTCGGCCTCGCCGATGGATTCCAGCGTCAGCAGGTCGGAGCGGCGGATCTTGTCGGCCAGCCGCAACCGCACGCTGCAAATGGCGGCCTCGGTAATCCGGGTGGATTCATAGAGAATATAGCGCAGCGAATAAACGAACAGCGCGATGGATAGGCCGAAGCTCACAAAGAGCCGCCAGGACGGTCCGCCAGTCTTCAGGGCGTCGACGGCGGCATTGATTACCGCCAGATTCATCGCATTGGCAATGCCGGAAGTTACGGTGAGTACCAGCAGTTTCCGATCCAGTGCGTGTGTTTCACGCTGCAGGAAAGAAAAAATGCCGAACCGCTTCAATTTGTTCATGACGTAACGTGGGGCGGACGCCCTCGTCCGCGCCGGACCCCCTGGTCCGGCTCTCGCATCGCACAAGAAACAGAAGCCGACGGGGGCGTCGCCCGCGGTCTAGCGGGACCGCCCCACTTTGTGAATTCTTCAATAAATTTCAGGAACACAACACTAGATGGTCCCTCCCGACGCCGCGTTCGTGAATGACGGCTCTGAGAAAAGCTGGGCCGCCTGACGCAACATTTCCGCTTGCCCCGCAGCCGGAACTGGAGGCCATACAAGCCCCAGCCTGGCCAGCAGCATCTGGGTTCGCCCAGAGACGATCTCCAGACGGCGCGCCCGCGCTTGCGGAGCGAGGCCCCGATACAGCCCGAAGTTTTCCATGGTCTCGGTCAGCGCTGCATCCATCGCGGGTTCGTCCACCGCAGCTTCGAGGCGCTCCAGGAAGGCATCGAAACGGCAGGCGCGGACACCCTCAGCGCCGGTGACGAACTCGGCTAGAGTGTCCATTCGCGCATTTTCCAGATGATGAGTTTCGTTGTTTAAATCAGCCGCGCCAGCCAGCAGCACCAGCGCGCGCGCCACCACGTCCACATGGCAAAGCCATAGATGGGAATCGTCGGGCGCCACTCCCAAACGCATCAAAGCCGCCAGCAGACGAAAGAAAGCGTTTTCCGTGATGTTGAATTGAAGCGGGCCACCTTCCGCCGCAAATACCAAACTGCCGACGCGGTGGATGCAGGCATTAGCGAGTTCGCCGCGCGCGGCAACCACCATCCGCTCGGCCTCCTGCTTGCTCCGAACATAATAACTCTCGTCCAACGCATCGGGCGCGTTGTCGTATTCCGTGAAGAGGCGGAAGCCGTCTTCGGGCGCTTTGCCACACGCCGACAGCGTCGAAATAAAATGAAAATCGGCGGGGTTCGCGGCACGGTGGGCCGCCAGCTTCAGCAATCGGCCGGTAGCGGCCACGTTATCGGCATGGAATTCCCAATAATGGCCGAAGTGTTTCACGTTCTTGGCGCAGTGGAAAACCGCTTGCGTGGCGATCGCCAACTGATCGTGGGCTCGTGGCGACAGGCCGAGATCGTCCCGGCGCAAATCGCCTGCCAGCACCGTCAGTCGAGGATCGTCCCGCAAAGCGGCGCCCTTTTCCGGACCGAAGTAGTAGCAGAGAACCTCACCCAAGCGTGTGCGGGCCATCTGGTCGTCGCTACCGCGCACCAGCACGCTTACCGCGCGATCCCGCTCGACCAGAAGCTCGCGCAGCAGATAGCTGCCTAAATAACCAGTCGCGCCTGTCAGAAGAACCCGGTGATAATCCCGGCGTCCGCCCACGTCGTTCCGCTGATAAGCTAGGTTCCGCGTTTCATAGTCCCGGTAAGCTGCAGCCAGTGCCGCGTCGCGATCCCGCTCGTAGTCGGCAAGGCCGCTCTGGTAGCAATGCCAATGCTGGCGTGCGGATTGGATCACCGTCCGCAGATGCTCAGGCCGCGGTTGGCACGCACGAGCGAAATCTGCCAGCCGGGGATGTTCATAGAGATCGTTGATGTTGCATTGGAAATTGCGCCGAAGATGATTGACCACGGAGATGGCTCGAAGGCTGTTGCCGCCGAGGTCGAAAAAATTGTCGTCGCGGCCGATGACCCGGCATCCGAGCTTCTCCGCCCACGCCCCCGCGATGCGTTGTTCGATACCGTCTCGAGGCGGTTCGGTGAGACGTGCGTTTTGCTCACGAGTCACCCGCAACAGGGCCGCCTGATCCACCTTTCCGGAAGTATTCACAGGGATGGCCGGCACGTGGAGCACGGCCGCAGGCAGCATGTAAGAGGGTAGAGCGATGGACAGGTGATCGCGCCATTCAGTCTGGGTGGGCTCGCTCGCCCCGGAATGAAGGCTGACAAAGGCCCAAAGGGTTTGGGCTTCCACCACGGCGACTGCTTGCCGCACGCTCGGGTGCATGCCGAGCCGATGCTCGATTTCACCTAATTCCACTCGCTGTCCCCGCAGTTTCACTTGCCCGTCGGAGCGACCCAGGATCTGCAGCTCGCCAGTGCGAGTCCACCTTCCGAGATCGCCAGTCGAATAGAGCCGGCCCTGGGTTGTTTCCAGGAAGCTGGCGGCGGTGAGGTCGGGACGGTTCAGATACCCCGTGGCGAGCCCCATCCCGCCCAGCCAGAGCAGCCCCGTCGCGCCGGGAGGAACTGGCTCGCCTTCGCTATTGCGGATATGAACCGACGTGTTGGCCAGCGGCTTGCCCGCCGTCAGCCGTTGCGCTTGGGCCGTTATCTTCCCGTAGCTGACGGCCACCGTGTTCTCGGTCGGGCCGTAGCCGTTGACGTAACGCAATCGCGCAGCATAGTGCAGGGCATCGGCGCGATGGGGCGGCTCGCCCACTGTGATCAGCAGGCGCAGGCCGGGAAAATCCGCTTGCTCGAAAAGGCGAAGATACGACGGCGTCATTGCGGCGATGCTGACTCCTAGCCGGACCATCTTGTCCCGCAGCCCGAGGATGTCGTCCATCTCGGCGCGCAGGATGGGAACCAACGCAGCTCCGGCCGTCCATGCCATGGCCAGATCGGCAATCCATGCGTCGAAAGAGGGCGACGCGATTAACAGAGCCCGGTCGTCCGAACGGATATCCAGAATGGCGTCCATACCCAGCCCGAGATTGATCAGTCCCTGGTGGTGCAGCATGACGCCCTTAGGAACACCCGTGGACCCGGAAGTATAGATAATGCAGGCAAGGTCGGACCCTCCGACACCGTCCGCGATTTCGGGCGGTTGCGCGTGGCTGCGGAGGAATGCTTCCGAGAGGCTCTCGGACCGGAAGACTTGGCAGCCTGCCTCGGCCAGCGATGCAGGCGGCGCGTGACCATCCAGGATCACCAGCACCCGAATACCAGCGTCGCGCGCCATAAAAGCCAGACGGTCGGTAGGCAGATCTCTGACCAGTGGCATGTAACATCCGCCCGCCTTCCAGATGGCAAGCACGGTCTCTGGTAACGCGATAGAGCGATCTGTGAAAACACCAATCGGTTCGTTGCGCCGCACTCCGTGGGCGACAAGGGCATGAGCGATGGCGTTGGATCTGGCGTTCAGCGCTGCGTAACTCTGCGCCCCAAGTTCCGTGATCACGGCGGGACATTCCGGCTGAATGCGCGCCCAATGCTCGAAGCGTGCCGGTAGGCTAGGCGCCGGGTGCGGCAATTCGGGGCCGTGCTCCCAACCAGCCAGCAGTTTTTCTTCTTCGGGAAGCAGGTCGGGCAGCGGAGAGTCCGGGACACGCTTGCCATTGGCTAGGAAACGCGCCCAACCGGCCAGCGAGTGGATCCACGCCTCGGCAGTTTCCTTTTCATAGATGGCGGCATTAACATACCATTGCAGGACCAGACTGCCGTCCGATTCGCTTTCATGCACCAGGACCATGTCCTGCGCGGGCGCGCTCTGCCGAAGCTCGTAAGGAACGTCGGTGATCACGTGATTCGAGGCGCCTGGATTCTCCGTCACCGCCAAGTCGAACAGCGGATAGCGCGCCGGATGCGCCGCCGCGGCATGATCCTGGCGCAAATCGCGGTACATGCGGGCGAACGGATAGCGCGCATGCTGTAACCCCTCCGCCAGGTTCCGCTGCATGCCGCGCAACGCTTGTTCGACGGATTCGCGGCGGTCAACGCGGCACGGCACAGGCAACATGTTGACGTAATAGCCGACGATTCGCGCTTCGCTGGCCGACTCCCTCGTGCAAGCCGCGGTGCCTAACAGGAATTCGGGCCGCCCAGTGCGCCGCCTCACTTCCTGAGCCATGATGGTCAGCATCACGGCATGCAGACTGGCATTATTTTTTTGGGCAAAATCGCGCAGACCAATTGCAGCGGAGGCATCCAAGCGAATGCGAAAGCTGTGCGCTCCTTTCGCATGCCGCGCAGTGCGGCCCAGTGGACGGGGCGAGTCCAACTGCCACTCGTCGAAAGCCTGCGACTCTAGAGTTTTGCGCCAATATTTCGCGTCATCTTTGCAGGCGGGGCCACTCAGATATTTCTCCTCCTGGCCGGCCGATTGATCGAAGTGACCAGCGACAGCAGATAGCGTGCCTCGTTCCAGAAGCGTAGACAGTTCTTCCACCAGGACACCAAGCGAGACTCCGTCTCCAACGGAATGGTGCAGGGCGAGCCAGAAAATCGGCTGGTCCATACCAGACACGTCGACCAGACCGGCGCGCCACAGCGGAGGGGTCGCCATAACGAACGGCTCTGACTGGCGCTCACGGATATGCGCCATGGCAGAGGATCTGTCCGGCTGTTTGGAGATCTCTAAATTCGAGCGGAGTTCTGGAAGGACCGAGCGCCGCAGCACGCCATCAGAATCTTCATAAAAGCTGGTACGCAATGCGTCGTGGCGCGCCACTAGCTGCGTCCATGCGGATTGGATGTTGCCGCTGGCGATCATGGTCAGGGCAATGTTGAAGCCTCGGGTGTCGAGGCCGGCTTGCTCGGCGACCCAGAATTCGTGCTGGCCTTCCGTCGCCCGGTCCGACGAAAAGACGGAAGGCTGAATGCCCGCCCCACCGCCCAGTTGGCCGATGCGTTGAGCGAAGCCGCCGAGTGTCGGTTCCGCGAACAATTCGCGGGCGGGCACAGGATGCCCGAGTATCTTTTCGAGGCGGTGCGCCACGGCGATGGCCAGCAGACTGTGACCGCCGAGCGCGAAGAAATTGTCGTCGCGATGAATGGAACCTTGGCCCAGCAATTCGCCCCACACCTGAGCGATCTCTGTTTCGAGGCCTCGCTGCGGGGGGGACTCTTCACCCAGCGGCGAACGTTCGGCCAGCAGCTTCTTCAGCGCAGCCTTGTCCACCTTGCCGGAATTGGAGAGAGGGATCGTCGGAACGGCGATCACAGCGGATGGAATCATGTAAGCCGGCAGCCGGCTGGCCAGATACTCGCGCCAGCTTTCTTCCGCTGGAAATTCCCTTCCCGGGAGAGCGCGCACGAAGGCCCAGAGGCTTCGCCGGGCATCGCCGTCCACTAGCGCAACGGCCTGCGCGATATCCGGATGACTGGCCAAAGCGTGTTCGATTTCCCCCAACTCCACGCGAATGCCGTTGAGCTTCACTTGATCGTCGGCACGGCCGAGGATTTCGACCTCGCCAGTGCCGCGCCAGCGGCCCAGATCGCCGGAGCGGTAGCGCCGTCCCCGCGCCGTTTCCACGAAAGCTGCTGCGGTGAGTTCGGGCCGTCCCACATAGCCGCGCGCTAGATTGGCGCCCCCGAGCCACAGTTCGCCGACTATACCAGGAGGGATCGAATTTCCGTCCGAATCGCAAATTTGCACGCTGGTATTGGGCAGTGGACGACCACCCATGGTGCAGGTGATGGTGTTCTCGGTTGGACCGTAGGCGTCGAAATACCGGTGGCGCGCGGCATAGGCGTGCACATCCGCCGGAAACGGCGCTTCTCCGCCGGTGATCAGGATGCGCAGCGATGGCAACTCCGCTCCGTCGAAAAGCCGCAGATAGGTGGGCGTGATGTCAGCCACGGTGACGTGCAACTCGGCCAGGAATGCCCGGAGACGATTCGGTGAACTGAGGACATCGTAGGGGACCGGGCACAGCGCTGCGCCAAAGGCTAGCGGCAGCCCGATATCCGACAGGGAGACGTCAAAAGACGGCGACGCAAACATCAAAGTGCGGTCATCGCGGGTCAGGCCAATGGTCTCGCCTACTCCCAGCACACTGTTGACATAAGCGTCGTGGCCGATCAGGGTACCCTTGGGACGGCCGGTTGAGCCCGAGGTGTAGATGATGTAAGCGGCATCGCCGGGGCTGCCGGGCCGTTGAACGCGATGAGCATGCGTGTGGCGGAATTCGGCGTCCATTTCTTCGGGCCGAAACGGGTTTGGGAGGCCAGGCGGCGCCGCCAGTCCATCGAGCGCAATGAGTAGCGAGACACCGGCATCGCGCGCCATAAAGAGCAGCCGTTCCGGTGGCAGATCGGCGGCCAACGGCAGATAGATCGCACCAGCTTTCCAGATACCTAAAACCGCCGCAGGCAGATTGGCGGAACGCTCTGTCAGAACCCCGATGACGGTGCCTGGAGCGGCGCCGCGGAACAGCAGACCATGAGCGATGGCGTTGGCTTCGCGCTCCAAGACTCCATAGGTGGTGGCGGCTTCGGCGACGATGGCCACGCGGTCGGCTTGACCGGGTGTGTCTACCACACGTTCGAACAACTCGTGAAAGCGCAGCGATGGGCGGACCACGTGCGCGCCCTGCTCCCAGCCTTCGAGCATCGCCGCCTCGCGCGGCAATAAAGATGGCAAAGCGTTGTTGGACCTTTGGCGATTCTCCACCAACCACACCGCCCAACCGCGCAGTCCGTCGAACCAGTAGCTCGCCGTTTCTCGAGTGTAGAGAGCGGCGTTGACATGCCACTGCAGAAGTAGGCCGCCATCGGCCAGGGCTTCGTGGGTCAGGACCATGTCCGGTCCGGGAGAAGCGTCTGAAAGCTCGTAGTCGAGCGCCGGAAGCCGGGTCAATCGCAGCGATGGCGCGGCCGTACGCATCGCCGGGCTCTCAGTGACCGCCAGATCGAAAAGTGGATAGCGCGCGGGATGGCGCTGCTGGGGGCGCGTACTCCAGAAATCGCGATACATGCGCGCGAAAGGATATCGCGCATGCTGCAACGCCGCCGCCAGAGCCTGCTGCGTCTCGCGCAACTCGGCGCCGAAAGCGACATCGCGCGGCAAGTGGCAGGCGAGCGGCAGCATATTGACGTAGTAGCCAACCACCTGCTCTTCAGCGGCGGTTTCCCGGACAGAGGCGGTTGTCCCCACGAGAACATCCGCACGCCCCGTGCGACGACGAGCTTCGAGCGCCACTAGGGTCAGCATCACCGCATGCAGGCTGGCCTCGTGCTCCCGCGCGATGGCTCTCAGCCCCTGGGCCGTGGCGGCGTCGAGACGCGTCTCATAACGATGCGTTCCGGTTTTCGCGGTAAGAGAGCGCGCGAAATCCAGTGGCGGCTCTTCAAACGCGGTATGTGACAAAAATGTGGAGCCTTTCGAGGTTGTAACCGAGCCGCGACCGGGAGGGAGCGCCACCACGAGTGCCGCTAGTTCTGCGTTCGTGGTAGCGCTTCCTGCCGGTCGCGATTCGGTATTTCGCACATTCCCACAGCTTGGTGTGTCGGACTGGTGAGCCAGAAGTTCGTGCCAACAGCGGGCGTCTCCGGCGCAGTCCGGCCCGGCCAAGTAGGCTTCCTCGCGGGCAGCGGATTCCGCGAAGTCGTAATCGAGTGGAGGAAGATTTTCGCCGCCGAGCAACGTGCTCAACTCCTCCACAATAATCCCGATGGATCGGCCATCGCCCACGGAGTGATGCAGGGCCAGCCAGAACAGATGCTCGCCGGATTCCACCACTTCGACCAGCCCAGCCCGCCACAGCGGGGGCTTGCCCATGACGAATGGCTCACCCTGGCGCTGCCGGACGAAGGCGCGGGCGGAGGATAAGTCGTGCAGTGCCGCGGTTTCGAGTTTGGGCGCCAGAGCCGGCACTACAACCCGGCGCAGGCGGCCTTCCATGTCTTCATGGAAATACGTTCGCAGGCCCGAGTGCCGCGACACCAGATTTGCCCATGCTTTGTTCCATTGATCGAGCGAAGGCATCTCTCCCTCGACGAGACGCAGCAGCGGGATCGTGAATGTTCGAGTATCCAGCCCAGCCGCTTCCGCCACCCAGAATTCCCGTTGGCCTTCCGTGGCAAAATCGCTTCTGGCGGGAACGGGGGCCGGAACGCTGGTCAGCATCTGGATTCGTTGAGCGAAGCCGGCCAGTGTCGGAGCGGCGAAAAGCTCGCGCGCTGCAATCGGGCGCTCCAGATCGCGCGATAGCCGATGCGCCATGGTCACAGCCAACAGACTGTTGCCGCCCAAAGCGAAGAAGTTATCCTCGCGCGAGACATCGCCGCCCACCAGATCCCCCCACACGGCGGCGATCCGCGTTTCCAACTCGCCTCTCGGCGGACTTTTCCGGGCACCATCTCTTCGCTCTCTCGGAAGAAGCAACAAAGCGTCGCGGTCGATCTTCCCGGCAAAGGTCAGGGGCATGGCGGCAACGGAAGTCACCGAAGCCGGGACCATGTACAAGGGCAATCGCTCGACAAGATAGCCGCGCCATTCATCCTCCGCCGGCATCGCGGCGCCGGGGCGAAGATGAACGAATGCCCGCAGGACTTTGGTATCGTTCGCGGCTGCCTCAACCAGAGTGACGGCCTCCTCCACGGCAGGATGGGAGCGCAGCGCCTGTTCGATCTCGCCCAGTTCCACGCGCTGACCGTGCAATTTGATCTGATGGTCGATGCGTCCCGCAAGCTCCAACCGGCCATCGTCAGTCCAGCGGCCCAGATCTCCCGAGCGATAGAATCGCCCGTCCGGCGTCTCGACGAATCGCTGCGCCGTGAGTTCCGGATTGTTCAGATAGCCGCGCGCCAGACCCGTCCCGCTGATCCAAACTTCGCCCACCACACCCGGCGGCAACGGATCGCCGTTATCGCGACGGATGGAAATGCATGTGTTGGCCAAGGGCCGTCCCACCGGCAGTGGTCGATCGGGGTCGGGGTTCGGCGGTAGTTGTTCGCCGCAAACGAAGATGGTGGTCTCCGTGGGTCCATACACGTTCCAGAAGGCGAGGTGATCCGCGTGACATCGGACGTCGTCATGGTTTGGCGCCTCGCCACCGCACAGCAGGACGCGCATTCCCTCGAAAGGCGTTTGCTTGCTGACGCGCAGATAGGAGGGGGCGTGGAAGGCCACTGTCACGCCGTACGTCTTGTACCATTGCTTCATCGCCCACGGGTCGTCACGCAAAGCCCGCGACACCGGTACAAGAGCCATGCCATGCAGAAGTGCCCCTCCCAGCTCCCAAAGGGATGCGTCGAAGCCCGGAGTCGCGACCAAGGAAAAGCGATCCTCGGGCGTGTGGCCAAACGTTTCCCCACTCATTAAAGCGGCGTTGACCAGGCTGTCATGTTGGATCAGGACGCCTTTGGGCATTCCTGTTGTTCCCGAAGTGTAAATGATGTAGGCCAGATCTTGGGGCGTGCCGGCGATCTCGGGCCGATCAGACGCGTTCCGGCGCCAGGCTTCGGGGCGCAGGATCGTCTTCACCGACTTCGCCAGGGAGGGCGGTACACCATGCCAATCAAGGACGATCAGTATTCTCGCTCCTGAATCCGCGGCCATGTAGGCCAAACGTTCCGGCGGATGATCGAGAGCCAGCGGCAGATAGGCCGCACCTGCCTTCCAAATGCCCAGCACGGTTGCGGGAAGATCGGGCGAGCAATCCGTCAGCACGGCCACCGGCTCCTGGCGGGCGATGCCATGATCGAGCAGCGTCCGCGCGATGCGGTTGGCGCGGCGATCAAGCTCCGCATAACTTTCGACGCCGGTTTCGGCGATGACGGCGGGCCGCAGTGGATAGCGGCCGGCCAGATTCTCGAAGAGCTCATGGAAGCGCTTCGCCGGCCGTATAACCGCCGGTCCGCGTTCCCAGCGTGCCAGACGCCGCGCTTCCTCGGGCAGCAGCGCCGGCAATGGAGCATCGGCGCGACTGATGTCGTCAGCCAGCCAGCGTACCCAGGCTGCGAACGAACTCAGCCAGGCCTGCGCCGTGGTCCGTCTGTAAACGTCCGGGTTCCACACTAGCTCCAGTTCCAGGCCGCCGCCGTGGTCCTCCACCGGCTCGTAGCTAAAGACCAGATCCAGACCTGCCGCGGGACGGGCCAGTTCCTGCGGCGAGCGGCTTGGCGTCAACGAGAAATTGGCGCCCGAGTCGCCGCATGTGCGAGACGGATGGTCTGTCAAGGCGATGTCGAACAGTGATGTCCGGGAAGGCTGGCGCGCATGTGGATGCCGCTGCCGAAATTCCCGATAGAGCAGACCGGAGGGATAGTCTCCATGCTCCATGGTCTCGGTGAGTGCGGTCTGCGTGGCGCGTATTTCCGCCGCCAGAGTCGGCGCCGGGCCCCCGTTCAAGATGACGGGCAGCAAGTTGACGAAATAGCCCACAGCGCGATCGGCCCCTGGCGGACGGACGGAGATGCCGCTCCCGATAATCAGGCTTTGGCGGCCGTCGCGCCGTTTGGCCTCAGCCTCCAACAGCGTCAATAGCAGAGCATGCAATCCCACTTGCTGGGCCCGGGCCAAACGGGTGAGCGCGGCGACGGTGCCGGCATCCATCCGTTCGACGATGGGGACGACTGATTCTTCGCTGGGAGTGGCCGGGCGGCGATGGTCCGTGGTGAATTCGTGGAAGGCTTCGCCGCTCTCGGTGGTCAGCGTATCCAGCTTGTCGCACCACCAGGCGCGATCGCGCACTGCAAGTTCGGAAGCCAGATACTGCTGTTCGGCCTGGCTGGCCCGCGCGATGCCGTTGGGCGCAGGTGGCAGCGCGCCATCCAATAACAGAGCATGCATCTCCTCTTGCACGATGCGCGCGGACAAACCGTCGGCCACCGAATGGTGCAGAGTGAACCAGAACAGCCACTCTCCCCCGCCCTCCGCCACCTGCACCAGGCCGGCCCGCGCCAGCGGCGATTCGGTGAGGAGAAATGGAGCACTCGATCGCTCACCGATGCGCTCGCGAGCTTCGTGCAGCGAATAGCAATAGTCGACGCTGAACGAAATGGACGGCGCGAGTTCCTCAGCGTCCACCGTGCGCCACAGAACCTGGTCGTCTGCGCCGGAGAAAAAAGCCGTGCGTAATGCGGCATGCCGCTCCACTAGCTGAGTCCAAGCAGTTTGCCAGCGCGCCGGTTCAGGCACCGTCCCACGCACTTCCAGAATTCGTGTGATGTGTGCACCGGTCCCGCCCAGTCCCAGCTTCCATGCGATCCAGAAATCTTCTTGTCCCGCGGTGGCGGCGTCCTGCTGTCGATCGGGGAGAGGCGCGACCTCAGACGCCAGCGCGATGTGTTCGGCCAGGGAGGCGATCGTTTTCGAAACCAAGATGGTCTGCGGCGAGACTGCGTAGCCCTGGGCGTGCAAACGTTGGCTGATCGCGATGGCCAGAAGGCTGGTGCCGCCCACAGCGTAAAAATTGTCTTCGCGCAGGATGGGGCGCACCCGCAGAATTTCTTCCCAGACTTCCGCGATCTGCCGTTCAACTTCGCCCTGCGGCGGCGTGCCGCACTTTGTTCCATTCCGAGACCCTGCCAGGGCGAGAAGAGCCTGCTGGTCCACTTGGCCATGCGAATTGACCGGCATTCTGGCGATGGTCGTCACGTGAGCCGGCAACATGTAGCCGGGCAGGGTCTGGGCCAGGAAGCCGCGCCAGTCCTCCAGAGAGCCGGGGTCACTTTCCACGAAGGCGATCAACTTCCCTTCAAGCTGCATCACTGCGGCGCGCTTCACCGCTCGATGCCGCAACAGCGTCTGTTCGATCTCGCCCAGCGACACGGATTGTCCGGAAACCTTGACCACGTCATTGACGCGGCCCAGCGACTCGAGACTTCCGTCGTCGTTCCAGCGTCCCAGGTCATTAGAGCGATAGGCGCGCCCGTATGGCGTTTCGACGAAGCGGTCGGCGGTCTGCTCCGGCTGATTGAGATAGCCGCGAGCCACACCCGCGCCCACCACATGAATTTCCCCAACCTCTCCGGGCGCAACTTCCCGGCCGTCGGCGTCGAGCAGATAAACGGCTGTGTTGATGAACGGCCGCCCACTGGTCAACGGCCCAGCGCCGTTAGGGTCCACCTGCAACATACAGAAGGTTCCGCAGACCTCGGTCGCCCCCAGCATGTTCCAGTAGTCCAGCTTCTGCGCATAGGCCCGCGCATCGTCGGCATTGGGGCGTTCGCCGGTGGTCAAGACGCAACGCAGGCCCGCGGGCACGGCTCCCTGGAACAGGCGCAGATATGACGGCGTGAGCATGGCGATGGTGACGCGATGGCGCGACATAGCGGCCAAAAGCTCGGCGGGATCGTCCAGCAGTGCGCGCGAGACCGGAACCGAAGCGGCGCCAGCGAGAAGCGGAATGCACAATTCGCGGAAACCCAGGATGAATCCGGGCGCTGCAGCCATCAACAGTCGGTCGTCCGGTGTGATGCAATGCGCGTTGATATGGCCATACGCCAGGTTGATGCAGGCATCGTGCTGCAGCAGGATGCCCTTGGGCTGTGCCCCCGGGCCGAAGAGAATAGCGACTAGATCGGTTGGCTTTCCTGGCTGGTTGGGCCTGTGGCTTTCGCCGTTCAGTTCCTCCGGTCTGAAAATCGCAGGGCTAGCGCCGAGCGCAGCTACCAATTCTGCCGGCGGCTCCAGACCATCCAGAGCGATCAGGCATCGCATGCTCGATTGCGCTGCCATATTCGCCAGGCGCTGCGCCGGCAGGTCGGCGCCCATCGGGACATATGCTCCGCCAGCCTTGAGGATAGCCAGAAAAGCGATCGGCAAAGACCCGGAACGCTCAGTGAGAACGCCCACCGGCTCTTCAGCGCTCAGCTCTCTTGCGAGCAGGGCGTGGGCCAGGGCGTTGGCCTTTTGGTCCAACTCGGCATATGTAAGTGTGCCGTCGCCCAAAATGACAGCAGGAGCCTGCGGCTGCCGATCCGCAAGAATCTCGAAACATTCATGAACGCTCAATGCCGGCCAGACTCGAGTCGGCCCAGCGGTGTGTATCGGGCTATTTATCAATGACGCCATTGTTGTTGGGTGTGCGTAGCCGAGCCGCGACCGGCAGGGAGCGCTACCAGGACTGCCGCTAGCTCAGTGTTCGTGGTAGCGCTTCCTGCCGGTCGCGGCTTAGTTTTTTGTGCATTTATGCTTTCCATATTTATGTCGTGCCAACATTCGTTATTGCCAGCCCCCTCCCAAGGAGACATACAGCGCGACAACGTTGGTCAATTCCTCGCGGCGGATTTGAACCAGCTGGAGTTGTGCGTCCAGCAATTGGCGTTCGGAATCCAGGTATTCCAGGTAGCTTGCGACACCACCTTTGTATCGGAGATCGGCGACGTCCACCGACTGGTGGAGGCTCTCGACCAGCCCTTCTTGCTGGGTCCGCAGCTCAGCCAGCTTGCGACAACCAGCCAGTGAATCGGCCACTTCGCGGAAAGCCTGTTGCACGGTTTGCTGGTAGGCGAGCAGGGCCTGCTGGCGTTGCGCCTGGGCGATTCGCACACCGGCCCGGATAGCGCCGGCGTTGAAGATTGGAAGACTTCCCACGGGAGCGAGAAGCCATGTACCATTGGAGGCTTTGAGAAGATCGAGCAGAGCGGAACTCTCGAATCCAGTGGACGCGGTTAGTGAAATCGTAGGGAAGAACGCGGCTTTGGCCACGGCCACCAGGGCGTGATTGGCAACCAGTTGCTGCTCCGCCTGGCGGATGTCGGGCCGGCGATCGAGCAGCGCCGACGGCAACCCGGGAGGAACCGTCGGGGCCAATTCCTGTTCCAAGAGCGATCGTCCGCGAATAATCGGCCCGGGATTGCGGCCCAGCAGGATGGCGAGCTGATTCTCGGTTTGCTCGGTCTCGAGCTCCAGGCTGGTGAGCGCCGTGCGGGCGCTTTTCACGAGCACCTCGGCTTGGAGTAGATCGATCTCGGAGGAATAGCCGTTGTCCACGCGAAGCTGAACCAAATCGAGCGAGTCCTGGCGGAGCTTGAGAGTGTGCTGGGTGATTTCGATTTCCAGATCCAGATCGCGCAACAGGAAGTAAGCGCCCGCTACGTCGCTCAACAGCGTTTGTAGGACCACGCGCCGCGCCTCGACGCTGGCCAGCAGGCTGGCGCGCGCTGCCGCGCTGGCATTGCGGATTTGTCCCCAGAGGTCGAGTTGCCAACCCAGGCTGACAGATAGGTTGGTGAAATCACTTTCGGCCGACTCGCCCGGCCCCAAACCGCCGGTGGATTCGGAGGTCCGGAGATTGTTGTAACCGGCCTGCGCGTTAACCGATGGGAGACGGGCCGATCGCGCGATGGTAAGCTGAGCTCGGGCTTCCAACACGCGCGTGGCCGCAATTTGCGCGTCGTAGTTGTGGGCGAGAGCTTCCCCGATCAGCTTTGACAACTCTTCGTCGTGGATCAAATCCTGCCACCGGAGTTCGCCGAGACTTCGAGGCTCGCCGGGAGCTGGGGCGCTTCCCCGGTAGGCCAGCGGAACAGAAATGTCGGGCCGCCGGTAAGGAGGGCTGATGCAGCCGCTCAGCAGCAGCGTGAGAATTACGGACGAGAGAGCAATCCCAAGAACCAAGCGATGAACCAAGCCTTGCACCATTCTCGGTTTACCTGCCGCGGACTGAGGGAGCCTTCGTTGCGGTTACCGGCTGCCCCGCCCGTACTGTCGCGATTCCATCGACGATCACGGTTTCGCCGCCCGCGAGCCCCTTGGTGACGACGCTCTTGCCTTGATAACTCCCCTCCGTCACGACGTTGCGCAGGGCAACCATGCTATCGGACGTAACCACGTAAACGGCCTTTGAGCCCTGCGCATCAAAGAGGGCCTGTTCGGGAACCAACACAGCGTCCGCCCGCTTTTCCAAGGCAACGCGCACCCGCCCTGTCATTCCGGGCACGAGAACACCCTTGGGGTTTGGGAATTTAGCCGCGATCTGAAGCGTGCTGGTCTTCTCATCCACAGCGCTTCCAATGTTTGTATACCGGCCCTGAAATGGGTACTGGCTGTTATCGGAGAGAATCAAGTCGATGCGCGCCAGCGCCTTGCGGTCAACCTTGTCAACAGTGCGCAAATAGAGTGCTTCAGAGATTCCGAAAACGACGTTGATTGGATCTAACTGGGAAATGGTCGCGAGCCGATTGGACTCTCCACGCCCCACATAGTTGCCCACCGAAACCTCCACGGTGCCAATGAGACCGCTGATCGGAGCGTGAATGGCTGTCTCTCCGCGGTCGAGCTGCGCCCTGTCGAGCGCCGCACGGGCCGAAGTCAGGCTGGCCTGCGCCTGCCGCAGGCCCATGCGGTCGCCCACCGTGGTAGTTCGCACCGTGGCGCGCGCGTCCTCAACCGCCGCCGCGGCTGAAGACTGGGCTGCGATAGCTGCGTCCAAATCCCGTTGCGGCACCGCCCGGCGCGCGGCTAGTGGTTTCATTCGTTCCGCGTCCTGATTGGCTCTTAATAAAGCGGCCTCGGCCTCGCGTAGCGCGGACTGCGCGTTCACTAGGTGCTGTTGCTCGCGCGCCATCTCCAGATCCGCCTCCGCCTTTTCAACCACGGCCCCTGCCGATTGCACCTCGGCTTCATACCGGCGCGGATCGATCTGAAACAGCTTTTGTCCTTTCCGGACCAGGTTCCCTTCCTTGAAAGACATCTCAGTAAGCCGACCCTCCACGTTGGCTCGGATTTCCACTGTGGCGACCGCCCGAGTCCGCGCCGCGAGTTCCGCCATGATCGGCACTTCGTGGCGCTCGGCGGTCTCGACCACGACAGCCGACGGAGGTGTCGTCCGGACGGCCCCCTGCGCCCCCGGCTTGCCGCATCCGCCGTTAAAGAGAATACAGAACGTCGCGAGTGAGAGCTTCACGGCGCAATCAGCCCGGTGCATTCTCGTTTTCGCTAGCTCAGTTCGATAGTACAACCGGCTAATGGTGTCCTCAGTGGTCGATTTTTCTCAAAAATCTTTTTTTCAAACTGTTTGAGACTTTTGCACGAGGTTTTGTACTCAGTTGAATGTCGATTGTAGGCCCAAATCGATGATGAATCTAAATTGTCAGCCCAAAAGGAGCAACCGTGATCGAAAAAGAACAGAAAGTAGTAAGCCACAAAGAACAGACAACCGTGAGCGAAATAGAACATCCAACCGTGAGCGAAAGAGAACAGGCAGCTCTTAAGACGGTCAAGAAGTACATGTGGTGGTCCATGGGAGCCGGCCTGATCCCGGTCCCCTTCTTGGACTTGGCCGCAGTTTCAGGCGTGCAACTGAAGATGCTGGCCGAGATCTCAAAAATCTACGACATCCCGTTTCAGAAGAGCAGCGGAAAGGCGGTAGCCGGTTCCTTGATCGGTTCCGTGGTCCCGGGCGCGGTGTCGTACGGCGCGTTCGGCAGCCTGTGCAAGACGGTTCCTGTGGTGGGCGTCGTGGCAGGCACAACCACCATGGTGCTGTTCTCCGGAGCCTCAGCCTGGGCGCTGGGCAAGGTGTTCATCCAGCACTTCGAGTCCGGCGGGACATTCCTCGATTTCAACCCGGCGGAGGTCAAGGAGTATTTCAAGGCGCAGTTCGAGGAAGGCCGAAAGATGGCCTCAACGATGGGGACGAAAGAGAACGCCCCGGCCCCAAGTTAAACACCGGGTTTAGCACTAATGGACACCCTGTCGCTTGTACTCCTATACCTGATGTTGTGCCTGGTGGCGGGAATTGCGGGAAGGAACCGGCGCATTGGGTTTTGGGGGTTTCTGTTCAGCTCCATATGCTTCACCCCCATCATCACGCTTCTGTTTCTATATTGCGCTGCGCCGCGCAAGGTCGACGGCCCGCGCCGACGATTGGGTTCCGGCCAAGCCTGAACCGCGGTTTCCGCCGAATTTTGACATGACGCTCGCATTGCGTTGGGGGGATCCTCTAGACCTGGTGACGTTGGAATCCATTGGAGAAGCCGGCCGGCGCGACGCCCGGCCATGTGCCGCCAGCTACCTGTTGAGGAGGCGTGACAAATGAAGTCGATCCGTGAATGGGCAGTCAATCAATACCGGCGCTTGAAGGCCTTCGTCAGGCGCCACGCGCCGTATCTGATCCTGTTCCTGTTCCTGCTGAGCTTCTTCTTGATCTTCTTTTTTGAGCGCATCGTGATTTCGATCCATCCCGGTGAGCTCGGCATACTGTGGCGATGGTTGGGTGGTGGAACTCAGATCGACACCGTGTATCGCGAAGGCGCGCACGTGATCCTGCCGTTTAATCGGATGTACGTTTACAATGTCCGCAAGCAGACCTTCAGCGACACGATCGACGTCCTCACCGTGGACGGTCTTACGGTCAAGGTGCGGTACTCGGTCCGTTATTACCTCGACAAAGACACTCTTCCGCTGTTGCACCAGCGTGTGGGCCCGGACTTTGTGACCGTGGTGGTGCGGCCGGAGGTTCGATCTGTAATGCGGATGGTGTTCGGGCAGTACAAGCCCGAGGAAATCTACGCCACCCAGAAGGCGATCCAGGAACGCATCAGCGTGCTTTCGAAGACTCACCTGGAGGCGCGGTTCATTGCTCTAGACGATGTGCCGATTGAAAGCATCACGCTGCCCGGGAAGATCTCCGAGGCCATCGAAGCAAAACTAGCCCAGCAGCAGGTTGAGCAAGAGTACGTTTACCGGATTTCCATCGCTACCAAGGAAGCCGACCGCAAGCGCATTGAATCCGCGGGCATAAAGGTTTACAACGACACGGTGAACTCCAGTCTCACCCCCTCCGTGCTCGCCTGGCACGGCATTCTAGCAACGCAGGAACTTGCCAAGTCGCCGAACACCAAAGTGGTGGTGGTCGGTTCGAGTAAGAACGGCCTGCCGCTCATATTGGGTCAGTAATACATGAGAAAACTGATCGTACTAGCATTGTCGGCCGGACTGCTGGCGTACACTTTGTCATCCCAATGGCGCTCTTTCGATGAAATGGGAGCCCGGAGATTCCGGGTCCTCAGCGGCCCGCAGAAGGAGATTCTGGTTGGGGTTTGCTGGCCCTTTGCGGTGAACAAGGACGGCATGGGTGACGGTCTTCAACTGGCGTTGGACGAAATCAACGCCGGCGGAATGGCCGGAGGCATCCCGTTTCGCCTGGTCCGGCGGGATGACGGTTTCGACTGGGAAAGGGCCAAGCGCATCGCCGTTGAATTCTCCAACACTCCGAACATGAGCGCGGTGATTGGCTACTACGACTCGAGCGAAGCCATCAAGGCTTCCACAATGTACGAGTCCAGCCGGTTGCTGCATATGATCGTAGGCGCCAATAGCACCGCCATGACTGCCCAAGGAAGCCACTATATCGTTCGCACCGTCCTCGCCAGCGATAAGATTGGGCGCGCAGCGGCCAGACTGTCGCTAGAGCGTGGGCACCGGCGAGTCGCTCTGATCTGGGAAGAAGGCGGCTACGGGGAAGATCTGGCCTATCAGTATGAAATCTCGTTGGACGCCATGAACACGCCATTGGTTTACCAGTGGTCTTACGCACGCGAACACACCGACTTCCGGCGGCCGGTCAGTGAACTGAGAGGGGTGGACGCCGACCTAATCTTCTTTGCGGGGCTGGAACCCTGGGCCGGAGACTTTGTGCGGATGGCTCGCGCGGTCGGCATCAAAACGGAAATCGTCGGCGCTTTCAGCAATACGCCCGACATGCGCGCCAGAGCCGGGCAGGCGTTGGAGGGCGCGATGTATTTCGATTTCTACGACCCGGACTCGTCGAGTCCTGAAAACCAGGCATTCGTTCGCAAGTTCCGGAACGTGTATGCCAGGGACCCTGATACCTACGCTGCACAGGGCTACGACGCGCTGCGCATCCTGGCGAAAGCGGTCCGGGCCACGGGCTCAGCCAACCCCCTCGATTTGTCTTACGCAATCCGGTTCATGGACGCCTGGGAAGGCGCCAACGGCCGTTACAAGTTCGAAGCCACGGGAGAACTGGAAGAGAAACCGCTTTTCCTCAACGTTTTTCGAAACGGCAAGCCGGTGAGAATTCAAGAGAGCAGTCCGGTTGCCGAGCCGCTGGTCCACTGAGCCATGCGGGTTCCCGAAACGTTCCATGAAACACAACATGGGTGGCAGAGTCGTCCGACCTCAAGAGCAACTTGGTACGATCAAAGGTAGAACACGCTAAGCAAAATGTCTCGATTCAAAAAGGCCAGCGAGCTGCCGCCGCGATCATCGAATCTGAATGCGTATGCGGAGTGATTTGTGCGGACGATCAAGGAATCCTATCTTGAGCGGATGATCCTGTTTGGAGAGGAGGCATTGCGGACAGTTATTCGCAATTTCGTCGCCCACTATCACACCGAGCGCAATCACCAGTGCTTGGCCAACCGGTTAATCAACCCCGATCTTGGAAATACAGGCGTGGTCCAGCGACGCCAGCGGCTGGGCGGTATGCTGAACTCCTACTATCGCCCCGCTGCTTGAGTGCGTTGCCTCTCGGTCCGAAGCTGCTAACCGATGGCGACGGAGGTAGCGTGCCGGACGCCCATCCTTCGCGCATCGAATCCTCTCGAAATGAGAACGTGACGCCGTTTGCATTCGCCCTTGACCAGTCGCGTCGTCAGTGTTTCACCTAACCGCGCAATTGGCCGAACGCGAACATTCTATTTTCCGGACCTTACGAGGTTGAGAGAGGCGGCGCTTACTCAGGTTACTGCCGTCGTCGTAAGTACCTTTCGGGAAGCAGTCCGATTTCTAAACGGCGCTGAAGTTCTACTGCCAGGGAAGAAAACCGGCACGCACCTGTTCGGTCCGCCGGGGTGGTGAGCACGGCATGTTAAGGAAGGTGATCTGTGTAATTGGAGGAGACGTGAACCGGCCGCTGGATGCTTCCCGAATCCACACTCAAGCCTGTGCGCGAGATGGCCTGAAAATACAGGTCGTCGCCGCTGATCTCGATTGCCAGGAAAGATCGGTCCTGGTCGAATCCCGCTGCCGTCAAGCTCGTCTGCCTGAGGTCGCCGGCGCGCAGCTCACCCGAGCCGCCTTCGGTGAAATAGTAAATTCCGTTTTGCGGTTTAACCCGCTCATACAAGTGATCGTGTCCCGCAAACACCACCTGCACGCCATATTTGACGAAGAGCGGTTCCAACACTAGACGCAGTTCCGTGGAAGAACCGTGAGTTTTTCCCGACGAGTACAAGGGATGATGAAAATAACAGATCTTCCAATCCGTCCCGTCATTGGAAAGTTCCTTCTCAAGCCAAGTGAGTTGCTTTGGGTCCAGATAATCGGTATCAAGAACAAAGAAGCGGACATTGCCCTTTTTGAAAGAATAGTATTGCTGCCCATTCATATTGAAAGGTTTGTAGAACCGCTCATTGGTGTCGTCGTGGTTTCCCAAAGCCGCGTAAAACTGCACGCCGGCATCCAGCAGCGGTTTATACGGTAGCTCGAACTTCTTCCGCAAATCGTCCGGGCTCTTCCCTCCGATAATGTTGTCTCCCAGCATGATCACGAACTCGAAAGGAAAACTCTGGCGATATTCCAGCATGCGTTGCGCGACCTGATATTGCGGGGGTGCTCCCGTCCCCATGTCCCCAATAGCGGCGAAGCGAACCGAGCCGGGCTTGACTGGGAGCTTGAGATTCTGGGCGGCCAGCCACGGGATTTGCTGTGTCAGAAGTACCGCAAGAAGAAGAATCAAGCGTGGCATAAGCAACCTATGGAATGGCCCCGGGAATGAAATCAATCACTATCCGCGCTTCGATATCTTCGAGGACGAAAGAGTGACCGACGATGCGGTAAGCCACTTCTTGCGGCAGTTGCGGAAGACAGAGCAGCAACGTTGGAGGCACCGTGGTTCGCGGCAGGCGATCGGGATACGCCGCATTCACACTCAGCCGTTCGTCTTTCTGGGGCTCTCCCTGCCGGATGGTTTTGCGGACGTTCGACGCATTGGCGCCCTGAAACTTGCTCAGGATCGCCTGGCGGAACTCTTCGCTGATTTCCGGGGTGAAGATGTTGCCTGGTTTCGCGTCGGAGCGCGCCTCCCCGATTTTCTGCGCGAGCGCAGCCTGCCGTTCCACGATCTCCTTGCGCAGTTTTGTCTTCTTTAGGCGCGGCAGCGAGCTTTGTATCCCTTTGCGCAACTTAACGTACTCTTGCACACGTTGCGTGAAATCCTGGAAGGCCGGAGACGGTTGTTTTGCGGGCGAATCCTGCCGGGCCCGAGCGGCCATGGGAACACTCCCGCTCGCCGTCAATACCATCAAGAAAACAAGTGCGCGTAATATGAGTCCAGGCCGCATAGCGGGCGGTATTCGTCGGTCCATCATGGCCCTTGTCCCTCTTGGACCAGTTCCTTGACGGCTTCTTTTATGGCCTTTTTTACGGCGCCTTTCACGGTTGACTTCATCTCGGCCCGGCCCGGCACTGCATCGCCGGCTTTCGCCACTGCCTTCTTAATGGCTTGCTTGATAGTGGTGGTAAGCGGCTTCATTTCTTTGACCAGGGCTCGCGTAGCCTTGGCGGCGGCTGCCGGCGGCGGCGGCGTCTCTTGGTCCTTTTTGAGAGCGTCATGAATCTCGTCATAGCCGGTGGATTCCCAGTCTTTCTCAAACGTGGCGAGCAAGCTGTTAACAACTTTCGAATCCCGGACAATAATTCCGATTTCGCGCCGTGAATCCAACTCCGGCGGCCGAAGGCTTTGGCTCCCTACGAAAGCTTGTTGGCCGTCCAGGATGATGGTTCGTGTGTGCAAACGCATGCTGGTGAGCGGCGACACCGCGAGATTTGCGTTCCCCGCGGCGATGCTTCCGATAATCTTGATATCGAGTCCCGCCTTGGCCTGGTCTTGCAGCAGCCGTATGATCTGCCGGTCGGCGATCTTAGGATCATAGATCAACAGTTGTTTCTTGGCGCACTGGATGAAGGCGGAGAGCTGCTTGCGGGCATTCGCCGGACTAACCACGAACGTGTTGACGCGTGGCGTATAAGTCTGCCGGTTGCAATCCGCCTCGAATAGCTTCTCCGCCTCCTGCACCAACTTGGCGGTGGTGGTGACAATGCCGAAGCCGCGGCTGTGCTCGATATCGAGGTGGACAAAATTGAACGACAGCACGAACAGAGTCCGGCTATCGACGATCATCATCTTGCCGTGGTACCGAATCCAATCGTCCGCCGTGCGCGAGACGGTTATCCCAGCCTCCAGAAAACGCATCTCCAGATTGCGCAGCTTAGGTTCGCCACCGCGGTTGGTGTGAGCGATCAGCGCGCGGACCGCAACGCCGCGGCCCGAGGCGGCTTTCAAGGCCGTCTCCAGGTCCTTCCAGTCCATGCGGAAGATCAGGATATCGATGCTCTTCTTGGCGCTCTTGATCGCCGCAAGAAGAGGCGCGATACCATCCTGGGGTTGTACCAATAGTTTCACGATCCATCCTACCAAGCCCCGAATCCTGAAAGCACGCGGCGTGCCAGTCATTTAACGCCTGCCCTGCTGAGCGGCCGGGTAAAGATTATTGACCATCCATGGTCAAGTGGTCACATACGGTCGCACGGCCGCGGCAGCTCACCATCGTCTGCGTGAGGTGGCGCCTAGAAGATCCGGTATCCACTCAATGGCCAAGGACGTGCGTACTTACAGGGGACTGGATGGCTAAAGGCGAAGCTTTCCGCCAGAGAGCACTTATGTACAAAAAGACTACCATGTTTCCGCTGTTTCTCGCGACGGTTCTCCTTCTGCTTCCCGCCGCAGCCAACGCGAAAAAAAAGGACAAAGCGGCCAGTGAAACTGGAGAAGTTACCGGGACGCCCATCCTTTGGCGTGAGCCCACTGACATTACCTCCCGCAACCTGATGTACGGCCCCGGCGGCATGGAACATCAGCCGCACGGGACGTTCACCTTCGTCAAAGAGGATATGGATGGGACCAACCCGAAGTTCATCGTTCGCGGCGAGGATGGCGTTAAATGGAAGATAAAGCTCGGTTCGGAAGCGAAACCTGAAACGGTGGCGACCCGGATGCTATGGGCCGCCGGATATTTCGTCGGCGAGGACTACTTTCTTCCGGACGTCCAGGTCAAGAACATGCCCCGCCACCTGCATCGCGGGCAAAAGTTGGTTGAACCCGATGGAACCATGCACGACGTGCGGTTGAAGCGGTACCTCGAGGGAGAGAAGAAGGTAGGAATCTGGGAGTGGCGCAATAATCCCTTCACCGGCACGCGCGAATTCAATGGACTGCGCGTGCTGATGGCGGTTATCAACAACTGGGATCTGAAGGACGCCAACAACGCCATCCACCGGGAAAAGAGTCAAGAACTGGTCTACATGGTTAGCGATCTTGGAGCCAGTTTCGGAACCACCAGGTACGAGCGCAGTCACGAGAAGGCCAAAGGCAATCTCGATTCCTACACTAAGTCCAAGTTCATTCTGAAGACGAATGACGACTTCGTGGATTTCGACGACCCGCACCGCCCCGCCGGCATCCTGGTTGCGAATCCACGTGAGTTTGCCAGCCGGCTGAACATGGAGTGGATTGGCAAACATATCCCTCGGGCCGATGCCCAGTGGATGGGCCACCTGCTGGCCAAACTCTCACCAGAGCAGATTCATGATGCCTTCCGTAGCGCCGGATATGGGCCCGAGGACGTGGAAGGCTTCTCAGCAATCCTCCAGTCCAGGATCGACGAACTGAACAAGCTGCAAAAACCAGGGTTAGCGGACCTGTTGAAAAATCTTTTCTACTGATGCATTGAGGCTCAGCTATTCCCAGCCGGAGGCGCTTCCACATCCCGGAACTGTATTCCATGCAGTTCGGCGTACAATCCGCCGGCCGCCAGCAACTCCGCATGGGTTCCGCGCTCCGCCAACTGACAATCCTTCACCACGAAGATGATGTCCGCCCGCTGAATAGTCGCCAAATGATGGGCGATGACCACGCACGTCTTGCCTTCCATCAAACGGCCAAGTGCCTCAAACACGGCCTGCTCCGACTCGGCATCCAAGCCCGACGTAGGTTCATCCAAAAGAAGAATCGGCGTGTTGCGGATAACCGCACGCGCGATAGCGATCCGCTGACGCTGGCCGCCGGACAGCGACACGCCCCGTTCACCCACCATCGTGTCATACCCTTCCGGCATCTTCTCGATAAATTCGTGAGCGTTGGCCAGCTCCGAGGCATGTATAATTTCCGTACGTCGCGCGTCCGGCTTGCCGTACGCGATATTCTGCCAAATAGGCGCCCTGAAAAGGACAGTGTCCTGCAGAACAAAGCTTATTTGTTCGCGCAGGGATTGAAGTGTGTACTCGCGAATGTCCAGCCCATCGATTTTCACTTGGCCGGAACTGGGATCGTAGAAGCGCGGAATCAGGCTGAGGATGGTAGATTTGCCGGCGCCGCTCGGCCCCACGAACGCCGCCACCTGGCCCGGTTCAATCTGGAAACTTACTTCTTTTAAAATCGGCTGCTCGGCATCGTAACTGAAATTCACGTGATCGAATTCCAGTTTGCCTTTGAATGTCCCGGCGTATCGCGCCCGGGGTAGATCGCTTACGCGGCTGACGGTGTTCAACACTTCCTGGATGCGTTCATAGCTTACGGCCGCTTTCGAAACCGTGTCCCCCATCTTGGATAGCTCCCGCATGGGCTTGTACATCTTGCCTAAATAGGCCAAGAAAAGGACCAGATCGCCCGCGCTGATTTGGCCGGCCAGAGCGAGCCTGGCGCCATACCACAGCACCAGGCAAGTTCCCACGGCCGCAAGCACCTCAACCATGGGTGCAAGCTTGGCTTTGATGGATCGGGCTTCGAGCGCGGTTTCCACATTCTCCAGGCTCTGCTCCTCGAAGCGCTTTTGTTCGTAATCCTCGCGGGCAAAAGCTTTGACCACGCGAATGGACGAGAAAACCTCCTGTACAATGGTGACCAGTTCGCTTTGTTTCTGCCTCACGGCGCGCGACGCCTTCTTGATCCGCTTGGTGAAGAAAAATACCACCAGGAAGAGCGCGGGAACAATGGAAAGCGCGATCAAGGCAAACCGCCAGTTGTAATAGAGCATCACGGCGACCATGCCGGCCAGCGTCAGCCCGTTCACCAGCATCCCCAGCAGCGCCGTGGTGACGAAATCTTGAATCGCGTCAATGTCGCTGGTGACACGGCTGATCAGATCCCCGGTTCTTTTTTCATCGTGTTCAGCCAAGGACAAGTGATGGATATGCTGATACAGCGTCCGCCGCAGGTTGTGCATCACCCATTGGCCGACGCTGGTGGTGAGATATTTTTCCGCGTAAGAGCAGATCGCTCCCACTATGGCGATCACCGCTACCGCCAGTACGGCGAAGTTCAGCACCGCGAACTTGTTCTGCCCCAGATGGCTTACGATTCCGGCGAGCCACGCCGGCAAGGGCTTGGAATGCCCTAGCTGATCCACGATGATCTTCAGCGGAAAGGGTTCCAACAGATCGGTGACCGTTTCGCCGATCACTGCCACCAGGGCCAAGCTTAAGGCTTTCCAATGCGGACGCAAAAGCTCGGCGATCTTCAGCCAGTTGGATTTTGCCGGCGGGCTGGATGGCGCAGGAGTTTCGGGCATCTGGTCTCAGTTGGGTATGTGCGACGCCGCTGCCTTGGCCCGCTGATTAGGTCGTATGGTGTATACTACCATCCGTTTGGGGATACAAAATGGAAATACCGTTTATAGATCCTTAGTGTCAGGTCTTTTAAGATGCCCCGTAAAGGTGATATCCGCCGGCACGATCGACTAGCCCAAACCGCCTCGGTTCAGGTTAGTTGGAAGGACCGCCTTGGAAACGAGAAATTCGCGAACGCTGAAATCTTAGATGTATCTGAAGGAGGAATGCGGGTTAAGGTGCCGGAGTCACTTGCTGAGCACACACTCGTCACATTGCGCTCCGACCGGCCGGCGTTGCACGGGCGGGCATCTGTTCAGAGTTGTGCCAGGCAGGGTGCTAGGTATTTGGTTGGCCTGGAATTCATCGGAGGCCTGCAATGGAAGCCCCTATCGGAGAAATAGCGCATGGACATTCACTTTCTCGCGAGGGTTGCAACGGTTCATGGTGCTGTTCTTCATCGAGTTGTCGGCGAAATCCCGGGCCGCTGGCGCCGCCGTTTCATCTCTTGCTGACACGTGCGGGGTATCTCGTTAATCCTGCTACTCCTGCTCAGTGGGACGCTTCCTATCGCACTTTCGGGCGGACTCCAGAGAGATATCGCTTTATTCGTCACCGTGTCTTCTCCGTTGCTCCGACAGGAATTGAATACCCAAATAGGCAACCCAGCTTGGTTGGCCGTTGGACGGCGTGGCAGAGACAAGGCCGTGGCCGGCCATCCCGATCAGCCGGAGCCACTGCCGTCTAACAATGGGGATGCGACCGCCGATGCCGAGTGTCGATTCGCGGAATTTCTCCGTTGCGGCGGGCGCGCGGACGTCCTGCTGATCGTAAAATTCCAGGTAGAGTTCTGTATCCTTTTTGAATTCGTGACCCACGACGATGCCGCGAATCCACGAGTTCGGGACGTCTTTGCCTGTGAACCAGTAGCCAGCTTCGCCGCTGACGCGGATCCAGCGGATTTTGGCGCTTGCTTCCAAGGGCAGAAGCAGTTGGGGGGCTGGCTCCACAATGTCACGCGCTACTGAGCGGGTCGGATTGTTCAAAAGAAGCTGCGGGTAGATCGACGCGCTAAACTTGATTTCGCGCTCACCGTCGTGTACATGAGTTTTTGAATGACGTTCGTAAAAGCGGTATTTCACCCCGAGCAAAGAGTTCCCCAGACCGGCGGCGACATGGCTCGAGTCGCCCGGCATTTCCTGAATACTTAAAGGCACTTCGTATTTGAGTTGGATCCGATTTCCGACCCCATAGTTGATGTCAATATTCGGAGTTTCATAGGACCCTCCGAAGGGACTACGCTCGCCGATGAACCCAGTATTAATCTCCCAATGTTTGTTTCCTGGCGTATCGGGATCGTCCGATAGAAAGGGCGCTCCGCCCTGCGCTAACGCCAGTACCGGAAACAGTATGAAGGCGGCTATCTTCGCGCCACCAGTAAGCATCTTCACCAAGATCCCGCTCACTGTTTAGTTACCGCTGAAGACCAGGTCCGAACGCCCCTGACGGTCGTCCCCAAAATCGCACCCAAAGCCACCACTTCGACACGACAATTCATCTGGCGGCCTGCCACAGTACGGTTATCGGCCACGGGCATCTTCTCTCCTAAGCCCTTTGCTGTCACCGGGCCCGGATTCCATGGACTCCGAGATGGGCTGGAACTCCATTGGCCGCCGGATGGTCCTCGAATCGACGGTCACCCCAGTCCGTGAGATGGCCTGAAAATACACATGGTCACCGCTGATCTCAATGGACAGGAACGAGCGGTCCTTGTCATATCCCGTGGGCACCAAAGGGCTAAGTGTACAGGAATCCGAGGATTCTCGTACGCCTTCAAGACCCCGGCACCACCCCGCTCAAACCTCTGAAAGTTTTTCGAAACGGCACTCCCGTGACAATTCAAAAGAGCATTCCGGTTTCCGGGCCTGTGATCCGATGAGTCATCCATGAAATACAACATGGGTGGCAGAGTTGTCCGGCCTCAAGGGGAACTTGGTACGCTCGGAGATAGAAGACACGCTATGCAAAATGTCTCGATTCAAAAAGCCAGCGAGCTGTCACCACCCTTGAAGTCCGCTATCGAGCAACTGTTGGGCCGACCGAGTGACGCCGCCGAAGAAGTTAGCATTGTTGCTGTTCCTCCGCACCAAGTTCCTCCTTCCGAGAATCGTGCGGCGGTCGCACGAAAGCTCGAAGCGTTCCTGAATCGACGCGCAGAAAAGACCCGAGACTATTTCAGAGGTTGTTTTCCCCGGCCCTGCTCTCCGTGTCGTGCCGTCCGACCCCGATGATGACCCAGTCGTTCACACCGCTGTTATAGGCCGAGCCGACGCCCTCTGCACCCTGAACCGCGATTTCTACGATCGCTCGGTCCTCGATTACTGTCGGGAGCGCGGCGTAATCGTCGCAAGTGACATAGACACTCTCAGGTTGCTTCGAGGCCACAAACAATCGTCAGAGTAACGACCCTAGCCCTGCTGAGGCCGGTGTCCGGCACGTTGGAGGGGACGCCTTAATGACGGCCGCTCCCTTACTGACAACGCGCCGAATGTCATGTTCTCCATTGCGGCGAATGCCCCGGTGGGCCTGGGGATCGGCAAGGAGTCGGTCACCTTGAAGCCGTCAAAGACTTTTCCGTATGTTCCTGCGTACGACTTAAGTCACCGGTTGTGACACCTTCCGTCATCAGTCGCTCGGCCAAACTCTCCAATCGCCAGCCGGCTAGCGGATCCACTCGTCGCGCCACTCGTCACGGGCGGCGCGATGTACAGCGGCAATCGCTTCGTCCATGTGCTTGATCGCACGGTTCCGCCAAGCTCTGGCGGCGGGGTTGTCTTCCTCCCGTTCAATATCGCGTTTGGCGCTGGACAGAAATCGCGCAATCGCATGCAAGCGGCCGGCGCGATCCGGATAAGTGTCGACTCGTGGATTGTCTTCGAGATCCTTACGGTCCCAGGCGGCGGCAGCGTCGATTTCGTGGATGGCCTCGCGGATATGGCGCGCCGACTCGTCCAGATCGTGCCTAACGTTGCGGAACTCGGGCCACTCCATCAAGCGTTCCGCGCGCCGCAGGTCGGCGCGAGCGTGCAAGTAGGCCGGATGCCGCCCCGGCGTGTCGCCGAAAGTGGCGGGAACCGCTACCAGAAATGTAATGGCGAGAGCCGAAAATCCAATCGTTGTTCGTGTCATTGTCCTATCATCCTAACCTGCAAACGCATTTTGCGCGCCGGAGTCTCGCAAAAGGTCCATTAAAATCCACTCACAGGAACCGGCTAAACCAATAAGCCATTTCGCCGCGAACACTAGTGCCGGCGAAAGAACTTTAGCATCGAAATCCCAGGCGTTCGCATGAGTGCGAACGCGGCAAACACGAGTGTTCGCGCCACGCGTAGCGCACGCACCCTTGCGTGCCGCGTCGCCACTCATGGCGA
>CABEDY010000070.1_pt1 | contig 34639 bp, 29 predicted proteins | sample 3423171 | NCBI WGS metagenome assembly CABEDY01 (sample SAMEA5534333, study PRJEB31848) | metagenome | biome: tundra; feature: field; material: soil | place: USA | collected 2013-05 | depth 0.15 m | reverse complement strand
CCCCGTGGCGCACGCACTCCTGCGTGCCGCGTTCACACTCGTGTGAACGCCTGGTCTGCTTTACCATGAAAGGAGTGACGATCGACGAACAGCTCAACTATCTGAAGAAAGGCTTGGCCGAGCTTATTCGCGAAGAAGAACTGCGCGAGCGCCTGATTCAGTCCGAAAAAACCGGCCGCCCTCTGCGCGTCAAAGCCGGGTTCGATCCTACCGCTCCCGATCTCCATCTTGGCCACACCGTCCTGCTTCGGAAGATGAAACACTTCCAGGATCTCGGCCATACCGTGATTTTTCTGATTGGCGATATTACCGGACTCATCGGCGACCCAACCGGCCGCAACACCACCCGGCCGCCCATGACGCGCGAGGAAATCAACCGCAACGCCGAAACGTACAAAGAGCAGGTGTTCAAGATTCTGGACCCGCACAAAACCGAGATCCGCTTCAACAGCGAGTGGCTCGAGCCGCTCCAGTTCATCGACATCGTCAAGCTGTGTTCCAAATTCACGGTGGCGCGGCTGCTGGAGCGCGACTATTTCGCGAATCGGCTGAAGGACGGCACACCAATCTCTTTCCATGAGCTTCTATATCCGTTCGGCCAAGCCTACGATTCCGTCGCCCTGCACAGCGACGTTGAGATGGGCGGCACGGACCAGAAATTCAACTTGCTCGTAGCGCGCGAGATCCAGCGGGACTTCGGCCAGGCTCCGCAAATTATTGCTACCGTGCCGGTGCTTGAAGGCCTGGATGGCGTCGAAAAAATGTCCAAGTCGAAAGGAAACTACATCGGCATCACGGAACCGCCGAAGGTGATGTTCCGTAAAGTAATGGGGATCAGTGACGAGTTGATGTGGCGTTACTGGGAGTTGCTGACGGACAAGAGCCTGACGGAGATTTCGGCGATGAAAGCGGAAGAGCCCATGCAAGTGAAAATGCGGCTCGCGCACCAAATCGTCGCGGACTTCCATTCGACGGAGGCGGCGGAGCAGGCGCAGGCGGATTTTGATCGAGAGGTCCGTCGCGGAGCGGCCCCGGAGGATATTGAAGTTGTCGAGCTGCCCGCCGTGGCGATCGACGGCAGGATGAACGCCATTAACATGGGCGGCGTGGTACACGTCAACATCGACAAGCTCATCGCTTCGATAGGTCTCGCCGACTCGGTGACCGATGCGGCGCGAAAAAGGAAGGCCGGAGCAGTGCGGATTGGTGAGAACGAGGAACCCGCGGCTGCGGAATTCGTCACCGGAGCTTTTCCTCCTGGGGTCTATTACGTACGCGTCGGCAAGAAATGGAAGCGCGTTCGGATAAGCTGAGATGCTAAACCTCGCCGACAACCTGAGCCAAAGCATCGACGCACTGCGCCAGCACAAGCTGCGCGCGGTCTTGACCACCATCGGGCTCACCATGGGAGTCGCCACTCTGATCACAGTGATGACCATCGTGCAGGGCGCGAACGTTTACGTGGAACAAAAAATCGCGCGTCTTGGCACGGATGTTTTCCAGATCGCGAAGATCCCTTTCATCGTCACCGACTTCAACGAGGTGATCAAGGCGCTGAAATACAAGGATCTGCACATGGAAGACACGCACGCAATTGCCGAAGGATGCCCCGACTGCTCGCTGGTGGGCGCATCGGTGAACGGCACCGCGCGGGCGCAGTATCGCGACAAGGAAATGACCGATATATCATTCATCGGCCACACTCCAACCATGGCGGATATCGACTCGCGCACCATCCTGCAGGGCCGCTACTTCACCGACAGCGAGGACCAACGGTCGGCCTATGTGTGCCTGATTGGTGACGACCTTGCGCAGCAACTCTTCGGAGGTGCCACCGCCCTCGGACAGATAATCCGCCTGGACAACCAGGAGTTCACGGTGGTCGGCACGATAGAGCGAATTGGCTCCGTGCTGGGGCAGGATCAGGACAACTTCGTGATTGTTCCCATGAATACTTATCTGCGAATGCGTGGAAACAGATCCAGCATCACCATCCAAGTGAAAGCCGCGGAAGGTGCGGCCTTTGCAAATGCACAGGATGAAGCGCGTTTAGTTCTTCGCGCACGCCGTCACATTTTGCTGGGCGCATCGGAGGATTTCTTCATCGGCACCAAAGAAAGCTACATTTCGCTCTGGCAAAGCATCAGCTCGGCATTTTTCGCGGTGTTCATCATGGTCAGCTCCATTTCGGCCGTGGTGGGTGGTATCGTCATCATGAACGTGATGCTGGTGAGCGTCACGGAACGAACCAAGGAGATCGGCATCCGCCGCGCCATGGGCGCCACCCAGCAGGACATTATGCACCAATTCCTTTCCGAGAGCGTGCTGCAGTGTCTGGCGGGCGGCGCCATCGGCATCCTGTTTGGATTCCTCTGCGCACTCGGGCTGCGCACCTTCACGTCGTTCCCAGCCTCCGTACAAACGTGGGTAGCAATTCTCGGCCTGGTGCTAAGCTCCATCATCGGACTCTTTTTCGGAATCTACCCAGCCACACGCGCCGCCAAGCTGGACCCAGTAGTAGCATTGAGGACCGAATGAGATTTTGCGTTATCCGTGTTCATCCGTGTTCATCCGCGGCCAATAGAATTAAATGACCCGCCACGAAGCAGTAGAAAACCTCCTGGTGGCGCTCGACACCCTGCGCTCGCACAAGGTCCGCTCCGGGCTCACCATCCTGGGCATCGTCATCGGTGTCACCTCGGTCATCACTGTAGCCTCCATCATCGATGGACTGAACCGATTCGTACAGACCAAAGTGGATTCACTCGGCTCGCGCACCTTCTTCGTCAGCCGCCTGCCTGCCGGACAGGATCCGAATCGTCTGCCGCTAAGAATTCGCATCCGGAAGTACCTGGACTTTTCAGACGCCGCGTACTTGCGCGAAACCTGTCCCGATATTGCGACCGCGACTACCTTCGGCACTCGCGCGTTCTTCTTCGGCCAAACCAATGTCATCAGCTACGAAGGCCAGCGGGTGGAACGCGTCTTCCTGCGCGGCGCCGAACCCGAGCTATCCGAGGCGATTCCGGCCTACACGGTGGGACAGGGCCGCTTCATCTCGCGCTACGATGGAGATCACTCGCGTGCCGTCGTGGTCCTGGGAGTGGACATTGCCGATTCCCTGTTCCCGCATTCTGATCCGCTCGGTAAGCAGGTGCGCCTGAACGGCCAGCTGTTCGAGGTCATCGGCGTTTTCGAAAAGGACTCGGGCTTCTTCGGCGCAGGTGGAATAAATCAATTTGCCATGATTCCGTTGAACAAGTTCCACAAGGACTATCCGGACACCAAGGAGTGGGCCATCGCATTCACGGCTCCCAAAGATGGCGATGTTCAAAAGGCTAAGGACGAAGTGACGGAGGCTCTGCGCCGCAGGCGCCATGTACCCTTCAAAGCGGAGAATGATTTCGAGATCATCTCGCCGGACTTCATTACGGCCTTGTGGAATAACCTCACCGGCGCGCTGGTGCTCCTGACCGGCATCATCAGCTCGGTCGGCCTTCTGGTGGGCGGCATTGGAGTGATGAACATCATGCTGATCTCAGTCACCGAGCGAACCAGCGAAATCGGCGTGCGCAAGGCCATTGGAGCCCGCAAGGCCGATATCCGGCTGCAATTTTTGATGGAGGCGACCGTGCTTTCCTGTACGGGCGGCGCAATCGGAATCACGTTAGGAGCAATCATCGCCTTCGTGGTGCGGAGTTTGATGCCCTCCGTTCCCGCCACGCTTTCGTTGCTTTGGGTAGTGCTGGGCGTCGGCATCTCCGTCGCGGTAGGCGTTTTCTTTGGATACTATCCGGCCAATCGCGCCGCGAATCTGGACCCGATCGTGGCTCTCCGCTATGAATAATGCCAAATCCATCGTGGCGCACGCACTCGTGCGTGCCGCGTCGGCACTGGGTGCGCGACATAAATATGGAAAGCATGTAGGAATACACGAAAAACTGAGCCGCGACCGGCAGGAAGCGCTACCACGAAACCAGAACCAGCGCACTCGTGGTAGCGCTCCCTGCCGGTCGCGGCTCGGCTACGCTCTCGCAGCGCTCCACATTTATGTCGCGCACCCGTCGGCACTCATGCCGACGCTTGGTTTGCTTGAGTTATGAATAGACGCCACTTCGTCTGGAAGCTGAAGAATCGCGAGCTACTCGCCGGCGAGCGCACGCTGATCATGGGCGTGCTCAACGTAACGCCCGATTCGTTTTCCGATGGCGGAAATTATCTCGATCCGGATCGCGCCTTCGCTCGCGCCATTGAACTGGAAGAACAGGGCGCGGACGTCATTGACATCGGCGCGGAATCCACGCGTCCAGGCTCGGCCCGTATTTCCGAAGCGGAAGAATTACGGCGCCTGATTCCTGTGTTGAAGCGCCTGCGTGGAAAACTCGCGATTCCCATCTCGGTGGACACCTACAAGGCCGCCGTCGCAGAAAAGGCTCTGGAGCACGGCGCGGAAATCATTAACGATCCTTCGGGGCTGACGTTCGACGCGCAACTGGCGCGCGTCACCGCCAATCACGACGCCGCGCTCATCCTGAATCATATGCGCGGCACGCCGGAGACCTGGGCCAAACTGCCCCCGCTGAAAGACGTGATCGGCTCCATTCGGCACGATCTGGACGCATCCGTGCATCGTGCAGTTCACGCCGGAATGGACCGTACGCGCATCGCGATCGATCCCGGCCTCGGATTCGGAAAACGAAAAGAGCAAAACGCCGAGATTCTCGCACAGTTGGGTGGACTCGTGGCGCTCGATCTGCCCATCCTGGTCGGTCCGTCGCGCAAGTCGTTTCTCGCCGAGTTGGACCGGTCGCCGGAGACGCCGCTCGACTACGCCACCGCGGCCGCGGTCACAGCCGCAATCCTAGCCGGCGCACATATCGTTCGCGTCCACGATGTCGCCGCGATGAAACTGGTCGCCCAAGTGGCCGATCAGATTCTTAACTCCGTTGGCACTTCGGACAGTAGTGAGTACCACGCTGCCCCACCACGATCCGGCGGATCGCCGTTCCGCAGGTAGAACAAGGCTCACCGGCGCGTCCGTAAACCTGGTGCTGTAACTGGAAGCTGCCCTTTTGTCCATCCGCGTCGACATAGTCTGAAATGGATGATCCTTTCAGGCGAATGGCCGTGGCCAGAATATCCACCATCGCGCGGTGCAAACGCGTGGCCCGCTCTTTGCTCAAACTGGATGCGATGGCGCGCGGGTGAATGCGAGCCTCGTGGAGAGCCTCGTCCGTGTAAATGTTTCCCATACCGCGCAGAAATTTCTGATTCAGCAGCAGCGATTTGATCCCCGTCTTCCGCTTCTTCAGCCGCGCCAGAAAATCGTCGAGCGGAATGTCCAGCGCATCAGGCCCCAAAGCCTCCGCACGGTCCAGCAACCCCGCGCTCCACTCGATTCGCCCGAAATGGCGGATGTCGTCGTAAACCAGCAGGCCTTCGTCGAGCTTGAAAATAGCGCGCGCGTAGGGTCCCGGCTCGGAATTGAGCAGCAGCTTGCCGGTCATCCCGAGATGAATCGAAAGCACGCCCTGTTCCAGTTCCAGCACGATGAACTTGCCATGCCGGCGCACAGATTTTACAAGCTGACCGCGAACGCGCCGACGAAGCACGGGGAATTTCTGGCGCACCACGTGATGCGAAGAAAATTTAGCATCCAGGATGCGCCGCCCGGTGAGCTTGGGCGACAGCGTTCGCACCACGGTTTCGACTTCAGGTAACTCAGGCACGCGGCGCCGGGTCGAGCAGAATATCGTCCCCTTCCACTTTCACGGCGAACGTATCCAGCTTAACCGCCGAATCAAAATCATTTTCGCCAGTGCGGCAATCGTAAGCCCACTCATGCCAAGGACACGTGACAATATTGTCCTGCAACGTTCCTTGTCCAATGGGGCCGCCGGCGTGCGGGCAAATTCCCCACAACGCGTGCAGTTCGCCGCTAAGATTGCAGATCGCGTAGGAATCATCGCCGAGGATTACTTCCATCACCGAGCCGGGCGGTAGCGCGGAGAGTGCGCCAACTTTCACGAATGCCATACAAGGAATGTTTTACCACGAAAACAATTCTCCCCTTGCTGACGGGGCTGTGAAAAACACCCAACAACCGGTCGCTTACGCTCGCGGTTCGGAAAGTGTTACCGAACCGCGACCGTGAGGGAGTCGGTGCCTTCGCCGATTCATTCACGGACCCGTCAGCGAGGGGACCTAGAACATGGCGCGCGAGTACACTCCCCCGCGCTCCTGCGACGCCAAGTAGCACTCCGCTGCGTACGTGGATTCTCCCGCTTTCAGATTCGCTGGAAAATCTTCCGCGCGCGCCGTTACGTCATTCATCCAGTCCCGTACATTACCCGTACCGGGATCGATGTGTTCGGGCGTCCCAAAGGAGCTGGCGCGCAGAGCCCGGTTCCCGATGACATATCGCTGCGTGATCACGGCGTACCCTTCGTTCCCGCAACGTCCGGCGCCAACCGCCGCACAGTCCGTGTTATGCACCACGCGAATCTTGCTGAGGATCAGGACGCCTTTCCCTCCTCGTATGTCCATCCCCAGCCCTTCGGCCACCTTCAGAGCGATGTCCTGGTTCGCTGTGTTCGAAAAATCCAGGCCTTGCGCGTACATGCTGCCAACGTCGCGGCTCACCTGGTTAGCGTGATCGTTCCTGTTGGCGCTGTTATTCACCAGCAAAACTCCAATCGCCAGTGGAATAAAAAAGATCGCGCCCAGCGCGTACAGCGGAATCAGTGTCCCGCGCGTCTGTTTGGAGCGAGTAAGCATGACTTCCAAATCAAGGTTAGTTCAAGGCAACGCAAGTTACCAGAGGGCTTTCAGGTTCATTTTTGGAAGAATCCAACTTAGTACTGGTGGTCCATGGGTATCAGTCGTATACCCGGATGGCTGTACGAACTACTGCGGAGTTAGTTCCATCCGCGGCGGTTCAGCGAAGCGCTTGGCCCCACTCCGCCTCTTTGCGCAGACGGGGTTTCAGTATCTTGCCGCCAGGATTTCGCGGCAACGCCTCCGTGCGGATCACCATGAATTGCGGGATCTTGAAATCGGCCAAGCGGCCCCTGAGGAACACACAGATCTCGCGCGGCTCCGCTTTCACACCTGGTTTGAGCACTACTACTGCTCCCACTTTTTCGCCCATCATCGGATCGGGCACGCCCATCACCGCGCACTCGAACACCGCCGGATGCGCGCACAGCGCATTCTCCACCTCGACGCAATATACGTTTTCGCCGCCTCGGTTGACCATGTCTTTCTTGCGGTCCACGATTTGGACGAATCCGTCTTGGTCGATGCGCGCCAGGTCGCCGGTGTGCAGCCAGCCTTTCACGAAGGTCTGCGCACTGGCTTCCGGCTTGTTCCAATATCCTGGCACCACATTGGGAGCTCGAACCAGCAATTCCCCGACGCCGCCCGAATCCGGCTCGAATAGATCCAGCTCCACCACCGGCGCGGCGAAGCCCACCGAATCGGGTCGTATGTGCGCGAACTCGTGCGGCAGGAAGGTTGCTACCGACGATGTTTCCGTCAATCCGAATCCGTTGCCGACCCGCGCGTTAGGAAATGCGGCAGCGATGCGGCCCACCAGGTCCGGCGCGATCGGCGCGCCGCCATACATCACCCAGCGAACGCCGCTGGTATCGATCTCGGAAAAATTCGGCTGATTCATCGCCATCCAATGAATCGCGGGTACCGACGTGAGTGAGTTGATGCGCTCTTCACCGATGGCGCGCAAGAAAGCCTGCACGTCGAACGTGCGCATGATCACAGTAGTTCCGCCGCCTTCGCAACTGGTGAGCAGTTGGCTATTGCAACCCGTTACGTGAAACAGCGGTACGCTCACCAGCGTTCGGACGCTGCCATCCATGGGAAGCGGCGCGATGCGGCGGCACGTTTCGGTGTTCGAAAGAAAATTCTCATGCGTGGTCATGGCGCCTTTTGGAAATCCGGTGGTCCCGCTGGTGTAGAAAATGGCGGCCAAGTCGGTTGGCGCGAGATTTTCCACGACGAATGGAGCACCCGAAGGCAACGGCTGGCCGGGAAGAAAAACGAACCGCGATCCGGAATCGTTGATTACGTATTCGACTTCTGGCTCGGCGAAGCGCGTATTGACTGGCACCACAACGGCGCCGGCCATCAGTGTTCCCCAAAAGGCGATACACCAATCCAGACCATTGCCCAGCCGGATAGCGACCCGATCGCCACGGGCGATTCCAAGATTCTTCAAGCCGCCGGCGAGACGAGCCGCACGGTCCCACAGCTCGCGATAGTTGACCCGCTCGGCGCCGATCTCGACGATGGCTTCGCTCTCTGGGCCGCGATCCACTGTGTTGCGCAACATTTCGAGCAGCGAACCAGGACGCCCGTCGTAGCGCGAAATGTTGTCCTCGCCGCGCGTGATGCCGGATTGATCGAAAGGCCGAATCATCCTATTCAGTATGCATTCTGCCGCTCAAAAATGGCGCGCGGATTGTCTACGAGCATCATGCGGATCTGGTCGTCAGTAACACCGCGCTGCTTCAACGCGGGGATCACGTCGTTGTGGATGTGCAGGTAGTGCCAGTTCGGCAGCCCCGAGGGCAAATCGCGCTCAGGAAGCCAGTCATTAAAACATGCGGCATCGTGCGAGAGCACCATTTTGTCCGCGTGCCCGCGCTCGCACATCCGCGCCACGGTATTCACTCGATCTTCGAACGGAAGGAAGGTGTCGATGCCGAAGCGATCCATGCCCAGGTAGGACCCGCTCGCTATCAGCTCTTCGAGATACGCGATGTCGGTGGTATCGCCCGAATGCCCGATCACGACGCGCGAAAGATCCACGCCTTCTTCGCGGAAGACGCGCTGCTGCTCCAGGCCGCGCTTGGTTCCAGCGTGAGTGTGGGTGGAAATAGGCACTCCCGTTTCCCGATGCGCCTGCGCAACGCATCGCAGAACTCGCTCCACGCCCGGCGTCATGCCCGGCGAATCCGTGACGCACTTCAGAATTCCCGCCTTCACGCCGGTATCCGCAATGCCCTGCCGGATGTCGCGCACGAACATGTCTACCATCAGCTCGGGACCCTCCAGCATAGTTCCAGGCCCGCGGAAATGAAAGTAAAACGGAAGCTCGTTATAAGTGTAGATTCCGGTGGCTACGATGATGTTCACCGGCGTACCCGCCGCTACTCGTTGGATGCGCGGAATGTAGCGCCCAAGCCCAATCACCGTCAGATCCACAACTGATTTGATCCCACGCGAGGCGAGTTCATTGAGCCGCGCGACGGCTTCCTGAATGCGCCGTTCCTCGTCACCCCAAGCCTCCGGATAATTCAGCATGATCTCGGTGGAGAGCACGAAAATATGCTCATGCATCAGGGTGACGCCGAGTTGGGCGCTATCGATGGGTCCGCGAACAGTGTTTACCATGGCCAAGCTATCTAGCGTATCCGAAGTCACAAGCGGCCAGCCATCAACGTTATTGTTTCTTTGAAATCAATCCAGCTTTATCGATCATCTGCCGCAGTTGGTCCTCGCCGCCGAATCCCACTTCGTTCGCAACGATCTTGCCGTCGCGTCCCATCAAGATGAACGTCGGGTACGCTGTGACTTTGTATGATTCGAGAATCCCGGATTCGCCGCTCAACACCGCCGGATATTCGAATGGAGCCTTCTTGAGAAACTCCTCGACCACTTCTCGATCCTCTCCCGTATTCACGCCGAGAATCACGAGGTCGCTGTTTTTGAACTCGACGGAAATCTTCTCGAGAACCGGCATGCTTCTGCGCCATGGTCCGCACCAGGTGGCCCAAAAATCAAGGAGCACCGGTTTTCCTTTGAGCGCCGCCAAGCTGAACGTTTCGCCGGAGACCGTTTTCACTTCGAACGCAGGCGCCGACGTACCCGCAAGATCCGGCTTGACGGTCAGTGAGGGGAACTTGCTCAGCTCTTTTACTTCCTTCGCATCGGATGGCGGGGTGAAGATGAACAGCGCTTCGTCCATGCGCGTCGATCTTCAGGCGCGTCTTCACCACCTTCTGATGCATCTCAATGTCCTTGCCGCCCATCTGCATCGTTATGGCGAAAGTGAATTGAACGTCGATGCCCAGCTTTTTGTCGATCCAGGACGTCATCACGACCCCGGTCATCTTGGGCGGCGGAGCCTTGTCGTTCTTACCGGAAGGAAACGTGAACTCCGAGATTCGCATTTCCCCCACCCAACACTCGTATTTCTGCCCGTCGATGTCGATGGTCTCCTGCCCAGTGGTCTTGTAGCTGGTATGGATGTAGGAAGTATCCGGAAGCTTGATGCCCATGACCGCCATTACCGCCGCTGGTCCCTGCGCCGCTGGGATTTTGGCGTACTGTTTGTTCATCGAATTGTAGACCCAAGTGGTCTCGCCGTCGGAGACGTCAAGCATCGTAGTGCCGGATGTTTTGATTTCCATCCGCGTCTTGCCGGGATTCAGCTACGCGACTTCGATGGTCAACTCGACGGGCTCGGAAAGGAATCCGGTCTGCATGGTCATTTCGGCGGAGTATTGCAAGCTGTGAAAGCTTTTCGCGGCCGCTTGCGCGCGATCATACAAGCTCTGCGCATCGGGCAACGGCTGAGCCGTCCCAATGTACGACATGAAAGCGAATGCAACGACGGCGCGCATGCTATGGAGGTTCGAGCGGACCCACTGGCTGAATTTTACTCCTTCACTGATGCAAAGGATCACTCGCTCGATTTTTTGATAGCGCTTCCTTCCGGTCGCGGCTCGGAATGGATGCTCGTGTGCGACATAAATGTGGGGCCTTTCGAGGGTACAGCCGAGCCGCGACCGGCAGGGAGCGATACCATGGAAGATCCAATTACCCAGGCATCGTAGCAGTGCAGGTAACCTTTTGGAACGCGGCCAGTATTAGATAGTGTGCTGCAAGATCTTCGATATTCCTGGCGCGAATTGTGCAAGAAGCCTGGGCTCGCCCTCACTGCCATTACTTCCCTGACATTGGGCATCGGTGCGACGACGGCCGTTTTCAGTGTCATGTATGGCCTGTTGGCGAACCCCTATCCTTATCAAGGCGCCAATCGGATGATCCACATCACTGTCTTAACGGAGAGCGGTGACCGGCGGTGGATCGGGATCACTGGTCCACAACTCAAGGCGCTACGGCAGCTCAAGAGTTTCGAAAGCGTCGCCGCAAGCTGGGGGACGTGGAATCTCACGACGACGGACGAGGATCTTCCCGAGGATGTCCCGTCCACGCAACTCACAGCAAATGCCGGGATTCATTTCGGGGTTCCCGCGCTGTTGGGACGCACTCTCATCCCTTCCGATGCTCCGGATGGTCAAGACCCGCAGCCGGTGGTGGTTCTGAGCTATCTATTCTGGCAGCGGCACTTCAATGCGGACCCGAGCGTGGTAGGGCGCAGAATTCAGCTGGTGCACAAGAACTACACGATCATCGGAGTCCTGCCGTCGCGGTTCACGTGGGAGGATGCTGCCGTATATCTGCCACTCAAGATCAGCAATGATTCCAACATTGACTACAGTCCGTTGGTAAAACTGAAGCCAGGAGTGACTTTCGCGGCGGCCAACGCCGAGCTGCAACCGCTGCTGGAGCAGTTTGCCAAAGAGACTCCCACTCACTTCCCCAAAAAGTTTCGAGTTAACGTCAGAGGACTCAACGAACAGTTTGAGGAACATCTCGGTCATTCTTTATTCCTGTTATTCGGAGCAGTGTCGCTGCTGCTTTTCATTGGATGTGCCAACGTGTCGATATTGTTGCTTGCGCGCGGCACGGCCCGACAGCATGAGCTCGCAATTCGCAGCGCGATCGGTGCCAGCCGATGGCGGATTCAGCGCCAATTACTAACGGAAGCATTGGCCTTGTCGCTGCTCGGGGCTTTGGGAGGCATACTGCTGGCTTACGGATTGCTTCCACTCCTGGTGCGCTGGCTGCCGGAGTATTCCTTTCCGCATGAAGTGCTCATCGGGATTAACCTTCCCGTGCTCGGATTCAGCGTCGCTCTTGCAATCGCGAGCGGTGTAGTTTCGGGTCTAGCTCCGGCGTTCCAGTTCTCCAATCCACAGGTGGCGCAACTCATGACGTCGAGCTCGCGCCGTCTGGCTGGAGGAGCGCGAGGAAAACGAACGCACAATTTATTGGTAGCCGGCCAAATCGCTCTCACCTTGCTGCTTCTAACTTCCGCGGCAGCCGCCATCAACGGTTTTGTGAAGCTGGTTCGTACGAACCTGGGCTACGATCCACACAACATAATGTCGGTCGGAATTCCGATTCACCAGAACACGCACGTAAGTTGGGAGAACCGGTCCACTTACTTCGATCAACTTCTGACGCGCGTTCAAGCCATGCCGGAAGTGGTGTCGGCGGGAATCTCATCGAATGCGACGCCACCTTCCAACGGTTGGGAGCTTTCGTTCGAAGTTTTTGGGCGGCCGTCCGGCCAACAGGAACAGTTGCGCGCGAATTTCGTCAGCACGGAATATTTTTCGGTGTTGCGCATACCGCTGCTCCAGGGGCGGCTCTGGCAACATCCTGAAATCGTGCGTGGCGCGCGTCTGGCAGTGATCAATCAGACCCTGGCGCGCGAGTATTGGCCGCACGGCGATGCAGTGGGGAAACAACTCCGGCTTCCCGAGCTGAAGGGCGAACCTCCCTTCGGGCTGGCTGTGCCGGACAGCAACCAATGGATGCAGATCATCGGAGTAGTGGCCGACGCTCGTGACGACGGCCTGCGCAAGCCCATCAAGCCCGCGGTATATGTCCCGTTCTCAGTGCACATGAGCATGTGGACTCAGATTCTGGTGCGGACGCATGCCTCGCCCTTGAGAGTCCTGAATCGCGTTCGAGCTGAAATAAAAGCGGTGGATCCGGATCAACAGGCGTCCGGCCAGGTTCGTGACCTGGAGCAATGGATTCAGCGCGAGGAAGAGTACGCGTATGGACGTCTGGTGGCCGCACTGTTCAGCGGCATCTCAATCGTTGCGCTGGTGCTGGCCGCGATCGGACTTTTCAGTGTTGTCTCCTATGGCGTGGCGCAGAGAACCAATGAGTTTGGGATTCGCATGGCGCTGGGCGCGTCGCAGTGGCAGGTACTGCGGCTTGTATTGTCCAGCACCGCGTTCAACGTGATCGGCGGACTGGCAGGCGGATTCCTGCTGAGCCTCGCGTTCAGCCGAATCCTGTCGAAGTGGGCCGAAGGCAGCGCGCACAATCCGCTGCTGGTAACGGCGGTCACGCTACTTTTGGTTCTGACGTCCGCCTTGGCGGCGTTCATCCCGGCTCGCCGGGCGTCGGCGGTGGAACCGATGGACGCCCTGCGATACGACTAGGGATCAGTGTCAGGACCCGTGAGAAGATCGGCGCAAGGCACCGACTCCCTGACGGTCGCGGTTCGGTAACACCCCTCCGAACCGCGAGCGTAAGCGACCGGTCGATGCTATTCCTAATTCCCTTTAAAGCTTTGTTTTGAATAGGTCGATGGTAGGAAAAGGTCAGGCATGTCTTTGTCCAGAATGACCGGAGCACTGTGCGGCGCACTTGCCATCCTGCTCGGGTCAGTGGTGCTCGCGGGATGGGCGGTCCATTCCACTTTCCTGATTCAGGTTGCACCAAATCTGGCCCCGATGCAGCGCAATACGGCCGCCAGTTTCATCCTGAGCGGGCTGGCGCTGGTGGGGATGGTGATGAGCAAGCCGCGGCTCACGTTGGTCTGCTCTGCCATCACGGCTCCTTTGGCGGCCGCTACGCTTCTTGAATTTCTGTTCCATGTCAATTTTGGAATCGACGAACTCCTGGGTGCAACGTACATCGCTAGCAACGCTTACGGTCCCAGCCGCATGGCGCCCACCACCGCGCTCTGTTTCATTTTTCTTGCCGCATCGTTCGTTTTGGCCCAAGCAAACCTGGTGGCCAACCGATCCCAAATGCTGGGGCTGGTGGCGTCACTGGTTGCCGCTGTGGGCGCCACCTGCTGCATCAGCGTGTTGTGGGGAAGTGGCGACGCTTTTGCGTGGGCTGGCCTTGCGCGCGTAGCTTTTCATACTGGGCTTGGCTTCTTACTACTCGGGACCGGCGTCGCTGCCGCGGCCTGGGATATCACTCCACGCGGGCTGAGCGAGCCCGCCTGGGTGCCGATCGGCGCAGGCATTTTTCTTGCTACCTTCCCGGTGGGATTGTGGCAGGCATATTCGGCTAAGAACCACACCAAGATGGATTTTTTGTCCAGCTTGACCCTGTTTGGAGCACTATTCGGCGCGGTCCTGTTTGGAGCGCTCATCCACCTTGTTTTGAAAGCGCATTTGCAACGCGAAGCTCTGCGAACGGTGAATCAAAGACTGGAGGAAGAAATGGTGGAACGCCGGCGTGTGGAGGAGTCCGCGAACGCGGCGAATCGGGCCAAGAGCGAGTTTCTAGCAAACATGAGCCACGAGATTCGCACTCCCATGACTGGCGTCCTCGGGATGATCGGCCTGGCGCTCTCCACCAACCTTTCCGCCGAACAGCAAGAGTACTTGGGAATGGCCAAGTCCTCGGCGGACTCTCTGCTGTCGTTGCTCAATGACATTCTGGACCTCTCGAAGATTGAAGCGCAAAGGCTGGACCTTGATCCAGTCGCTTTTTCCATCCGCGAGTGCATCAGCGGCGCGGTGCGGATGTTTGATGTCCCGGCCAAAGAGAAGGGGCTTGGATTCACGACACGGATAGACCCGGCTGTACCGGATGCTGCGATCGGAGATCCGCTGCGGTTGCGCCAAGTGCTGGTCAACCTGCTGGGCAACGCACTCAAGTTTACCGACCGCGGCTCAGTATCGGTAAACGTCCGGCTAGAGAGCCCGGCTGGTGGAGAGCTGCTTCTTCGCGCTGAGGTAATTGATACAGGTATCGGCATTCCGGCCGAGATGCAGCAGTTGATTTTTTATCCCTTCCGGCAGGCCGATGGATCGCCCGCGCGACGCTACTGCGGCACTGGCTTGGGACTGACGATTTCGGCCCGCTTGGTGGAACTCATGGGTGGAAGGATTGGAGTTGAAAGCGAACCGGGAAAAGGAAGCACTTTCTTCTTCACGGTGCGGCTTGCACCTGCGCGGACCGCGACCAATGTGTCTCCACATCGTTCAGGTGAAGTGCATGCACTGGCATCAGCGCTCAATTCAGCGCCGGCTACCATGCGTTCGATGCGGATCCTGGTGGCAGAGGATAACGTGGTGAATCAAAAGCTGGCTTCGGAACTCCTGCGAAGGGAAGGCCACACCATAGTTGTAGTGGGCGATGGTCATCAAGCCGTGGAGGCTGTGCGTGGCGAGGCATTCGATCTGGTACTGATGGATGTTCAGATGCCAATCCTGGACGGTCTGGAAGCGACAGCGGATATTCGGGCTGCCGAGAAGGGTTCGGCCAGACACGTCCCGATTGTTGCGATGACGGCGAGCGCGATGAATGGTGATCAGGAAAAGTGCCTGAAGGCCGGCATGGATGCCTATCTCACAAAACCCATCGATATCGCGAGCTTGCGCCAGACGCTCGCCAAGTTCGCCTCAAAACGGATTGCGCGCCCCGCTTCCAGCGCGTGTGCAACATAAGAGGGTGTAGCCGAGCCGCGACCGGCAGGGAGCGATACCACGAGTGCCGCTAGTTGTTGTGTCCCTGAAATCCGCCACATAACTTGGCGTGGGACGGACGCCCTCGTCCGCGCCGGACCCCCTGGTCCGGCTCTGCGATCGATTAACAAACAAAGGCCGACGGGGGCGTCGGCCGCGGTCCGGGGGGACCGCCCCACTTCGCGAATTGTTCAACGAACTTCAGGGACATAACAATAGTTCTCGAGTTCGGATAGCGCTTCCTGCCGGGCGCGGCTCGGTTTTTCGTACGTTCCTACATGCTTTCCATTTTTATGTCGCAGGCGCACCCGCAGCGTTCCTATTTGTGTAATCCGTGCGAGCGCAGGTATTCGACCAGTGCGGCCGGATGATCCGTTTGAATGCCGTCGGCGCCGCGGTCAACGGCGTCTTGCCAGAACTCGGGCTTATCAGCGTCCCGCAAACGGTCCACGTAGATTTTGATCTTCAAGCGCTTTGCCCCCGCGATGACATCGTCCTTGAAATCGCCTTTATCGAAAGCGGCGATGCGCAGATTCAAGTTCGACACCAATTTTTCGAGCCTGGAAGCGTTGCCGGCTTCGGGCATGGCGAGCAAAGACGGTTCCAGCGCCAGCACGTCCTTCAAAAAGCCGGGGTCTCCGTAAATCACCACGTTCTTAAGCATGCCGGTCTTCTCGAGGGCAGCCACCAGATCGGCTGGTGAGAGCTCTTTGCAATCGACATAAACGCCGATCTTGCCGTGAGCCAGATTTAACCCCTCTTCGAAAGTCGGAACTTTGGTCCCGGAGAACTTGGGATCGAATTTGGCTCCGGCGTCGAGGGCGCGAATCTGGTCAAACGTGAGTTCCCGGACCTTGCCCTTTCCATCCGTGGTGCGATTGACGGTCCCGTCGTGCATCAGAACCAGGCGGCCGTCGGAAGTGGTCCGGACATCCAGCTCGAAGAAATCCGCGCCGGCTTCGATGGCTGCCTCAAAAGCAGGAAGCGTGTTTTCCGGATGAGTCAAGTGTTCGCCGCGATGAGAGATGACGGCGATTTGCGCGGCGATGAGAAGTGTAGCGAGCATCTTCGTTTACTCTAAAACAACACATGGAGGACCAGGCGCGTAGGAACGTACGAAAAACCGAGCCGCGACCGGCAGGGAGCGCTACCACGAAACCAGAACTAGGGGCCTCGTGGTATCGCTCCCTTCCGGTCGCGGCTCGGCTACGCTACTCGAAAGGCTCCACATTTATGTCGCGCTAAACAGGACTTAGCCTCATGTTCTGATCCGATGCGTTAGACTTGTTTGATAATCATCTAGGTTCGAAACTAAACACCCCTATTTCGCGGAGGATGCCCGATGTCAACGAATTTGCGATCTTATTCTGCCTTAGTGCGTTTGTTGTGCTGCTGCGCACTCGCGGTTTGCTTGAAGTCCGCACCGGCAGCCCGGATTCTCATTACACAACCCATCGACTCAAGCCGGCTATACACACTCGCTGGAAACACGCGGCCGGAAGCGAGCGCACAGAACGACCGCGGGAAGGTGGCGGATACGTTTGCGCTGCCTCATATGCTGCTCCAATTGCAGCGTAGCCCGGAGCGGGAACAGGCCTTGAGGAATTTCATCGATCAACAACACGATTCCACATCGCCCAATTTCCATAAGTGGCTGACGGCGGATGAATTCGGCCAAATGTACGGACCGGCGCCGCACGATATCGAGATTGTTACTGATTGGTTGCGCACCAGCGGCTTCACGGTGAACACCGTGTATCCGAGCGGCATGTCGATTGATTTCTCCGGCACGGCCGGTCAAGTTCTGGCGGCCTTCAAGACGGAAATTCATCGTCTCTCGGTTGACGGGAAAGATCACATCGCGAATATGGGCGATCCTCAGATCCCGGAGGCGCTTGCGCCGGTGGTGACAGGGATTGTCTCATTGCACGATTTCCGGCCGTACTCGATGAAGATGCCTAGCCCCAAGTACAGGATCGAGTATGAGATCGTCGTACCGGACGATCTGGCCACGATTTACGATTTGAAACCGGCTTTTGCAGCAGGTTACACAGGGAAGGGGCAGACCATTGCGGTGATCGAGGATAGCAATCTCTACAACACGGAAGATTGGAACATTTTCAGGCGGGTATTTGGATTATCCGGTTACACGGCGGGATCGTTAAGCACCATCAATCCGGCGCCGCCGCATGGAACTTCCAATTGCGCGGATCCGGGAGCGAACCCCGACGACGGCGAAGCGACACTAGACGCCGAATGGGCCAGCGCCGCCGCGCCGGACGCGAAAATCGAGGTGGTGACGTGCGGCGATACCACGACAACACCTGGATTCGTGATCGCGGCGCAGAATATAATCAACGCCAGCGCTCCGCCCGCCATCATCAGCATAAGCTACGGCTTCTGCGAAGCGGTGACCGGAGTAGCATTGAACGCCGCGTATAATTCCGCTTACCAGCAGGCGGTGGCGGAGGGCGTGTCGGTGTTTGTTTCGGCGGGTGACGATGGGGCTGCAGGTTGCGATAGAGGTTATAACGCCGCGACCCACGGCATCGGCGTCAGCTCCTCCGGCTCTACGCCCTATAACGTAGCCGTCGGAGGAACCGATTTCGCCGATACGTCGCAGCACACCAACAGTACGTATTGGGGTCCAACCAACAGCGCCACCTACGGTTCGGCGCTCTCTTATATTCCGGAGATCCCCTGGAATAATTCGTGCGCGGGCTCGGTCCTGGCGGTCTTTTCCGGCTATTCGGTTGGTTATGGCCCGGCTGGATATTGTGGAAGCAGCATGGCGCAACAATCCGGCGCCCTTAACCTGGTCGCGGGCAGCGGAGGGCCCAGCGGGTGCGCCACCGGCGTTCCAGCGGAAAACTTTGTGGTGGGAGGCAGTTGCAAGGGATACCCCAAACCGTCCTGGCAAAAAGGAGTGCCGGGGATTCCGAACGACGGCGTCCGGGACCTTCCCGATGTATCGCTGTTCGCCGCCAACGGACTGTGGGGCCATTACTATGTGTTCTGCTTTTCCGATCCTAGTAGCGGCGGTTCGCCCTGCGTAGGCGCTCCGGATCAGTGGTCCGGCGCCGGCGGAACTTCATTCTCTTCCCCGATCATGGCGGGGATACAGGCGTTGGTGAACCAGAAAATGGGAAGCGCCCAGGGTAACCCGAATCCGGTTTACTACAAACTCGCCGCCAGTTCGGTGGCCTCATCGGTGTTCCATAGCATCACGACGGGCGACATCGTGGTGAACTGCTCGGGCGAAATAAGCTGCTTCGGAAACGGATTTGCGGGAAGAGGCCGCGGGGAGCCGCCCACTGCATTCGACGGAAACGGCGGGCTATCGACGGCCAGCCATACGTATCGCCCCGCTTTTGCCGCTGGTAGCGGTTGGAACTTTGCAACTGGGCTCGGCAGCGTGGACGCCTACAACCTGATCCTGAATTGGAGCAAAGGCCAGTGAGGACGACACCCATGTTCAGAGCGATTTTTCTTCTTAGCAGCATCCTTTTGATGGCGGTGGCCCCGGTTCGGTTGGGGGCGCAGAGTTTCGATACCAGCGGGACGGCAGGCCTCAAAGGACAATACCTATTCCGGTACGTTAATTTCTTCAACGACCCGTCAGGGAACCTGACGGAGTCCTGCAGCCTGACCGGCGCCATCACCTTCGACGGGGCAGGAAAGTACACGCTCTCGAATACGCAAATATTCGATTCGTTCGGTGTGAAGAACACGGGCTCCTGCACTTCGCTGGGCGGAGGAACCTACGGAGTGCAATCGAACGGCATCGCCCAACTGGACAATCCTCTTTACCCGGCCACTCTTTTCGGCAGCTTCAGCCAACCCGTGGTCATCGCGAGTTCAACGGAGGATGATTACTTCGATCTGTTTATTGCGGTTCAGGCGCCGACTTCGTCTGGCGACGGTATTCTCTCGGGCACGTTCACTGTGGGCACGCTGGACTTCCTGAATGCTTCGGCGTCACTCGCCCGGCAGGGCTATTTCACGTTGAAAGCCGACGGCCATGGGAATATCGCGCCATTCACGGTGACTGGCTCGTTAGAAAACGTGAGCTCCGGCGCGACGGTTACGCAGAATGTTTCGGCCTCCACCTATACACTTTCCGGCGCCACGGGTGGAACCGTAACCTTTCCTGGCAGCTCCGCCAATCACACCGAGATCATAAGCGGCCCAAAGGTCCTATATGTGTCGGCCGATGGCAACTGGTTCGTGGGAGGCTCGGCAGGCGGGTCGGACATGGTCTTCGGGTTTCGCGCATCGTCGGGGACAGGTTCGAATTCGATCTTGAATGGAACCTACTTCACGGCGGGCATGGAAGACGATCAGCCCACGACTTTTGATTTCCTCGATGCTTTTTATGGTTCCATCAGCTCCAATGGAGGGGGCACGCTCATCTCGCATCAACGGAAGGACGATATTGCCTTCATTGATACCTTCGACAACACGTTCAGCACACCCGTCAAGATAGGGGCGGACGGCTCCTATTACGACGGCAACATTTACACTTATCTCACCGGCGCCAATGGAGCAGCACTGATGCAGATTGGCTCAAACCAACAGTTCTCGCTGATCATCGGTGTTCACGCTCCCGCGTTTAAGCCGGCTTCCACTGTGTGGATTGATCCGGCCGGCATCACCGACGCAGCCAATTACACGCCAATTACAAACGCTTACGCTCCCGGTGAGTTGGTCAGCCTGTATGGAAACTTCGGCGTGTCTACTCAAGTTGCACCGGCGCTCCCGTTTTCGACCACGCTCGGCGGTGTGCAGGTTTTGGTCAATGGACAGGCGGCTCCGGTTTATCTGGTGAGCCAGAACCAGATCAGCGCTCTAATTCCTTACGAGATTGTGGGTGAGTATTTCGCAACTTTCCAGGTGGTGGTGAACGGGTCGAAGTCAAACGCGGTAACAGTGTACGTCGACAACACGTCGCCGGGCATTTACACGCTCACCCAGGACGGAATGGGAGAGGCAGCCATCCTTCACGCCAACGGGACAGGGGTAAGCGACAGCCACCCTGCCAAGCCTGGCGAGACGGTGATCATGTTCATGAACGGTCTTGGACCCGTGACCCCGCAGGTGGGCGATGGCGTGGCCGCTCCGAGTAGCCCGGTGAGCACGAGCCTTGAGGCTGCGGACATCGGCGTGTATCTTGACGACGGCACGGATTTCTTACCGGCCGTGGTTTCGTTTGCTGGTCTGGCACCCGGATTTGCGGGGTTATATCAAATCAATTTCACCCTGCCGGACAGCGGTTTGAATAACGGCGATGTGCACATCGTTTTTGCCACCATCGAGGCAGAGAATGAGATGGCGACGATCAGCCTCTCGGGCTATTCGGTTACGAATCCGCAGACTGTTCCTCGCGCCCACGCTTCCCGGCGGCGGAGCCGCGCCGGCGCCACTTCCGGAGGGCATCCGAAGAACTTCCGCCGGGCGTTACCGGAGAGGTCAAAGGAAAGCTATTGAGCTGCGCACGAACTTTAGTTCGCAGGAGTGTATCTCATGGGCTTGCAGCCCATCCAATCAGCGAGTGGGGCGGACCCCCTGGTCCGCGCGGGTCCCCCTGGACCCGCTGCCTCAAGCATTGACAAATACCAGCAGCAGGCCGACGTGGGCGTCGGCCGCGGACCAGGGGGTCCGCCCCACTTTGCATTCGTCCATCCGGGGCCAAGCGTTTTCGACGGTGCGAACGCGGCAAACACGAGTGTTCGCGCCACGCGCGTAGCGCACGCACGGCAGTAGTAAAGATTTAGAGCGGACAGTCCACCTACTCCTTCTCGCCCGGTACGTTCGATAGTGTGCATGAGACGCCTGCCGCACGGTAGGCTTCGAGCAATGCACCCGCGGCTGGGCCATAAATCGGGGGGGCGACGCTCTTCCCGACTAGCTCGGTGAATGTCGCTAGCACCGTGCGGCTGCGAAACACACCTCCGATGTACGCTACGCGAGCCGGTTCTGCTTTCTCGAATAATTGACCGCGGACCGCGGCGGCGATAGTCGCTAGTTCGCGCGCGGCATCGTTCAAAATCTCGCGTGCGATCGCATCGCCGTTTTCAGCCGCGTCGTCCACCAACTTTGCGAACGCGGCGAGGCGCGGCCGCGGGAACTCGGGCGTATAGAACCGATGCACCAGTTGGTTGATATCCGAAGCGGCGGCCGCATCTAGAAACATGCGCCGCAGCGAAGTGGGATCACCCCAGCCCTCTTCGAATCGGAGCGCAGCCCGCACGGCTTGCCGCACGATATGAAATCCGCCGCCTTCGTCTCCGAAAACATAGCCCCAGCCACCCGCACGCGCTGTTTTGCCGGACGCGTTGCGTCCGAACGCGATGGATCCAGTTCCGGCGATCGTGATCAGCCCCGGCTCTCCGCAAGTGGCGCCGGATAAGGCGATCAGAGCATCGTGCGTCACCAAGGTTCGATCGCTCGGCAAAATCTCTTGGAGTATCGCTTCTTTGTCCGCGGGACCGCCGCTGAAGCCGAGACAGGCTGAGGTGAAACGTATGGCGGTGGCGTCCAAGCCGGCATTGGCGCATGCAGCGGCCAAGCAACTTTGGATAGCGCCGGTGAACTTGGCTCTTCCTTCCGATGCAGCGACGTGATTTGACGGTCCGCCGCGGCCTGCGCCCAATACGCGGCCGCTTGCGTCGCCGATGAGTGCGTAGGTGCTCGATTGACCGCCGTCGACGCCAAGGAAATAGTCAGGCATGTGTGAGCTTACTCGAAGCCCCCTGTCTCAATGCGGTGATGGCGCGGCCAGAACCGACCGGCCCACCGGATCTACGTACAGGACGCTAAGTTTCAGCGCGTCGATGAGCGGCTTGTCGTCGGGCGTTAGATAGTAATAGTCGAAGCCTCCGGCGCGCAGGTCTACGCGAGCTACGGGCTGGAGCCAATCGACGTGGAACACTTTTAGATAGTAGCTCACTGAAGGCTCAAGTTCCCACGAGAGACCTATCCGGCTCCGCCGGTCCGGAGTCTTATTCATGGAAGCAACCAGGGCCACCACACGCTTCGTGCCTGCGTCAGACTTCCATTCCTGGTAGCAGTTTACCTTTAGCTCCGCGATGTACTGCGCCACCGCGAGACAAAGGCAGGCATAAAGAAGGATCCCGGGAATTCGCAGGGGTCTGAGCTTGCTGCCGGTCTCAGCCGCCACCAGAACGGTCAGAGTAATCAGGGGTATGAAATAAAGGCCGGTCCTCTCGTAAGGGAACGGAAACCCAAACCGCAGGTGAAGAACTACGAGAACCGCCAGGCTCCCGATCAAGGTGGCCGGGAAAACAAGCATCGCGCGCCAGCGTTTCTCCGGCCAAGGATTTTTTCGCGACGCGACGACTATCCCGAGCAGTAGCAGAGAGCCCAGGATTGCTGGAGCCGTCACGATGGCGATTGGGAACTCCAGATGTCTGGCCCAAAACACCGACGGATAGTTAAAGGAACGCACCAAAAGAATCCACGCGCTCCGCGAGAACGACGCCTCGCCGACGTAGAAACTCGACGCATCGGCATGACTCAACGGGATGTACATGAGCGCGCCGAACACAGCTAATCCGGATACTGCGATTTCCACCATGGTCGGGCGGGTGCACGACGCAAATGTTGAAGGTATGTAGGAGCGTACGAAAACCGAGCCGCGACCGGCAGGAAGCGCTACCCCGAACGTAGAATTAGCGCCACTCGTACTATCGCTCCCTCCCGGTCGCGGCTCGGTTACACCATTTATTTCGCACACCCGCCGTAGGCCAGAGTGGCTGCCTCCAAGCAGAAAAAGGAACACAAGCAGCAGGACCAGATTTGGAATCACAAACACCAGATTGCCCGCAGCCGAAAGTGCGAGAGCGACGCCAATCGCATCATTCAGCAATCGTGTTTGTAGAGGCCGGTCGCCTGAAAGGCGGATCACGATCAGCACGACGGCCAGGAACTCGAAGCCTAATCCCAGCGAATATCCACGTGCGGCCGAAAGGTAATCGAGAACAATCGGATTCGCGGACAATGCGGCGAAGCTGACAATTGAGCGCCAGCCGTCGCCGAACAACCACTGACTGAGCCATAGCATAGCGAGCAGGTAGACTGCGCCCCCGAACAGGCTAGGCAGCCGCAAGGTGAGTTCCGAGACTCCGAAAATCCACACGGATAGCCTGCACAGCACGGTATTCAGAACATGGTTGTTGGCATCGTAATTGGCAAAGGCCTCATTTGCAGGCGGTGCGACGAAGCTGTTGTACGTGAAGGCCTCGTCGACAGTAAGCGATTGCGTGTCGGCCCGGTACACGTTCAGAACGAGTAGCCCCGAGAAGAGCGCCCACAGAGTCCAGCGCCATAGGGGAAGCGTCCTTGGAAGCATACCTTTTACTCAATGCGATAGAGCCATGCAACGGAATTCCATTCGCCGATGCATTTCATTCCCCACAAACCAGCGTAAACTTGGAAATCTTCCGATCGGAAATCATTTTTCTCTACAATGACGTAATGAATGCCGCGCGCCTTTAGTTCCTCCGACGCAGCCCGCCGCAAATTCACTCGAGTAGGGCGCGAGGTTTCGACAGGCTGATTCAAAATGGATGCCCACTTGCCTTGCGGATCCAGGCCTTCCAGCTTGATTTTCGTCTGATAGCCTTCGTCGGAACACTCCACCACAACCGCATCCAGCTTCTGAGCCTGGCCGAAATCGACTTGAATAAACATTCCCGGCTCGGCTAACTGCCAGCTTCGCCAACGGGTGACGGAGCTGTTATCAAAAGCCATTTGAACGTCCCACGGATTGGGATGCGCGCGCAGGCGCCATCCGGGCAGTCGGGGCAACTCGTTCGTGCCATCCAGCACGCGCAACTCGGACACACCCCATTGCACGTCCCTGGCACGCTCCGTCTGAACCACACGAACTGCTCGGAGCTGGCGAGGTGAAAACCGGAACGTTAGTAAGCGTGTGGGCTGAAAGCTGTTGAAGATGGGCGTCCATAGGATATCGGTCACCACTTGATTGAAGGCAGCCTGAAAACTCACGAGAATCTCATGCCGGCTGTAAGCGTCGGTCATTTGTCCGAACGAGAACACTCGCTCGCCGGCAGGGACCAGGCGTTCGATCAATTGCGTTTCGTTGTACTGCATGCTGCGCCTGCTGATGAACGCCTGCTCCGGTTCGATGCGAAGGGCCGCCTTAAAGGGGATTTCGTACAAACGCCACGTCGTGGATCCGCAGTAGCGCGTTTCTATACGGGGCCAGCAGCTAATCGCGTGGGCCAGCGCCAGCACCAGCAGAAGACTCTCCACATTGGCGAAAGTCAAGGCGAGCGCCAGCGAGACGAACGGGGCAGCCGGAATCAGAAAGCGAGCTCCTACGTTCGCGTAGAAAGGCAACCCGAAAATTAGTGCCGCCAGCCAAAGTTGACGGCCAGCGCGTTGCCTTAGCGCCCATAGCGCCAGAGGTGTCAGCAGGAACAGAGGCCCGAAGAAGCCGGCCAAGATATCGCCTTTGACTGTTACTTGCCAGGGAATCTGCCAGCGGCTGGTGAGCCCGTAGGTCTGTTCCATTCTGCGATAGTCCTCTTCAAAAATGATGTGCACGTATGGATTCGGAAACAGACGATTGGCGAACGGCGAGAACGGGTTGTCCACCCAGATCCAGTTCTTCAGCAGCCAGGGCGCGATGAAGACCAGTGCTAGCGCCGCGGTGGCCAGTACGGGACGAAAAACGGCTTGTCGCGCTCTCAACTGCTTCCAGGCGATGAAACCCAACGCGTAGGGAACGGCGACGAAAGCCGTGTACTTGGTGGCGAAAGCGAAACCCGTCAGGATTCCGATGGGGACCAACAGGTTCGCGCCGCGCTCCTGATCCCAGATCTGCAGCAGATAAAACAGCGCGAAAGCGATGGCGGCTACAGCAACGTCGTTGTAGGCGATGGTTCCGTCGATCCCAACCACCGGACTCGCGTAGAGGAAAACTGCGCCGGCTACGCCCACCCCGGGGCGTCCCAGCCGGCGGCCGTAGGAGAGGATCAGGAACGTCAGGCAAAGCAGAAAGGCGTAGTGCACCAGAGCGGCGGCGGAGTGTTTGCCGAATAGGAACGCATGCAGGAATAGCAGCTCGATCCCTTGCGAGAGATTGCCGTAGAGATTTGTGGTGATGCGGACGAATCCGTGAGCGCGGGCATATTTGGCCACCTCGCCCAAGTGATAAGCCATGCCATCCGGACTGACCTCCGGCGCGAGTGCATTGATGAAATACAGCACCGTAAAAAAGCTGAAGGCGGCCGCGAAAACCCACTTCCAACGTCGCGGTAAGGCGGGAAATTCGTGGCCCTTCGGCCGGTGCGCGCCTGAATAGAACGCATAACCGATCACTAGAATGCCGAGCGCCAGCAAAACTCCTCTGCGTACCAAATGCAAGGCTGCCAGAGCGAACATGATGGCGCTTAGGCAGGCCGATCCCAGCATGAACGCGAACAGCCGTTCTTCCACCCGATAGAGTGCCAGGGAAAGTTTTCGTAGCAGAATGGCTCCGATGGACCAGGCCGTGATTATGGTGAGCGAGGCGCCGAACAATATCGCAAGCACTGCCCGCATTACCGCACGAACCCAATTCTGGAGAGGATGAAACCGAACTTCACTCCGTCCTCGGGCGCGGTGTAGAGTTTGTCGATGCTGATCGAAACAATGGATTCAACGTCGGTGGTGAGCCAATCGGGAGGAATCGGTTTTTCGAAGTGCTTTTGCCCCGGCGTCGCATAGCGGACTTTATCGAGCGTTTTCCCGTTCACCAGAAAGGTAAGCTCCACCGGCCCGGTTTGCCGGAAGGCGACATCCCATAGGGAGAAGTCCACGCTCAGCTTCAGGTTTTGGGTTGTTACCGCCAGAATTTTCAAGCTCGGATTCTGTTTTGTCCAACGCCACTGATCGCCGGTTGCGCCCGGCTCGACATCCTTAACGATGTGCCAGGAGGCGTCCGGGCTGGACATCTCAATGAACATCGAGGATGGATCCGGGCCCTCCACCGGATGCCGCTGTTCGGGCGGCGGATAACTGTCGGGATGGCGCTCGCAGGAACAGAGCGCTCCCGCAAGGAGGATGAAGAGAATTCGAGGCAAACCTTATTATGCCAACCTGAGAATTGATGTGGCGCGCACTCATGCGCAATGTCACTTAGTTTTGCGGGTCCGAACGGTCTGAAGTGGTGGTGGGGCGGACCCCCTGGTCCGCGCGGGTCCCCCAGGACCCGCACGTCGAGGATACATCATGGTTCCAGCAGGCCGACGTGGGCGTCGGCCGCGGACCAGGGGGTCCGCCCCACTTTGCATTCGTCCATCCGAGACCAAGAGTTCCAGAATTCAAAGCGGCGCGACCAGCGACAAGCGGGCCCAGGGACGGTGCGTTGAGACCCGTGCCTTGCTCAATCCCGCCTTTTTTGCGAGTGCCGCCAATTCGTCTCGCTTGAATGCAGCCTGCACGGATACCGGACCGTCGTGCATCGAGATATCGTGCCAGCCAAAAAGCCAGCGTGTGGCGGGCATGAAGTGATAGGCTAGCGGTCCGCGTTCCAGGTCGATGGCTAACACCGCGCGCCGGGCGATGGAGCCGAAACTGCCAAGCAATCGCACGATCTCTTCGTCCGAAAAGTGGTGGAGGAAAAATGATGAAAAAACGAAATCGAAGCTGCCTTCAGAAAACGGCAGACGGAACGCGTCCCCAACCAGCTTGGGCAGCGCGGCATGGCGCAGATGGTCCGGCTTGCGATCGAGCGAGGTAACGGTGGCGCGAGGGTAGGCGTGGCGTAGAGCGGCGCCCATATCACCCGAGGCCGCGCCAACATCCAGCACCGAAAAATGATCATCCGGACGCACAAATTCGCCGACGATACGCCGCAGTGTCGCGTATCCGCCGAAATACTTGTTTACGCGCACCAGGTCCTGAAGATTATCGAGCGCTTCCTCGGGGCCGGCGTGATCCAGCTTCTCAGGCACGATAATTCGATGTTGGGCAACCACCAACCCATGATAAGATGCGGCAGCGGTTCGGTTTCTGGTACCCGAACCGATGAACTGAAGAACCGAAGAACGGTTTTTATGGATTTTGTATCCGGCAATCTTGGATGGATAGAAGCTATTTGTGGCCCCATGTTTTCGGGGAAGAGCGAGGAGCTGATGCGGCGGTTGCGCCGTGCCATCATCGCTCGCAAGCGGGTGCAGGTGTTCAAACCCATCATTGACAATCGATACTCGGACGACGAGATCGTGTCCCATACCGACATGCGCATGAAGTCGGAGGCCATCACGCGGGTATCGGAAGTGATGAGCCGGCTGGATTGGCGGACGCAGGTGGTGGGGATCGATGAAGCCAATTTTTTCGGACAGGAATTGGTTGAGATTGCGAACCAGCTAGCCGACAGCGGCAAACAAGTGATTGTTGCGGGCCTGGACACCGATTATATGGGCCGGCCCTTTCCGCCCATGCCGGACCTGTTGACACTGGCCGAATCGATCACCAAGACACTCGCCATCTGCGTGCGATGCGGCAATCCCGCCAAGCATACCCAGAGGTTGGTGGAGTCCTCGGAATTGATTGTGGTGGGGGCCGCTGGTTCGTATGAGGCGCGCTGCCGGCGTTGTTTTGAGCCGGGAGTGCCTAAGCAGGAATATCTGGACTTCGCGCGTCCCAAGCAGGTTACGGCAGAAAGTTGAAACGAACCTCGAAGATGCCACTTCTAAATGATTAGATTTCCTGCTAACCTACTCAACTAGGAGTATTATGTCGATCTTCCCCAACCCGAGCCCGACCGGCGGCGGCGAGCCACCTACAGTTCCCTCAGCTCCGCCTCCTCCCCCGAGTGCCGCGCCGCCCCCGCCGGCATATGCGTCGACACCGTACTACCCGCCTCCACCGGTTCCCGAGAGCGGCACGGGCATGAAGATTCCAGTGTTGTTCGGCGCGGTGATCGCGTTGCTAGGGGCCGTGGTTTATCTGTACATGCAGTTGGATCATGTCAAGAAAGATCTGGCCAGTAACAACACCACCATGCAGGCGCAGCTCGACAAGCTGGTGGAAGCTTCCTCGCTCACTACGCGTACCAACACCCGCAGGGTGGAAGAGTTGAAGGACCAATTGGAAAGAGCTCGGCGTCAGGCATCGCTCGCGGCCGGTGCAGCCAAAGACGAAGCCTTGAAGAAGGTGGATGAAACCAAGTTGCAGCTGGAAGCCGCGCAGCAGCAAGCCAAGCAGGAGCTCAAGTCCGACATCTCCCAGGTCAGGGAGTCCTCGGATTCAAAAATCTCCGCGGTGGGTAGTGAAGTGAGCAACGTGAAAACCGACGTGGCCGCCACCAAAACCGAGTTGGAGAAAACTGTCGCGGACCTCAAACGCGCCACCGGCGATCTGGATGGTCACAGCGTTCTTATCGCCACCAACGCCAAGGAATTGGCTGCTCTGCGCACTCTCGGCGAACGTAACTATGTCGACTTCACCGTCACCAAGTCCAAAAAGCCGCAGAAGGTGAGCGACGTCCAAATTCTGCTCAAGAAAGCCGATATTAAGAAGCACACTTATACAATTGAACTGACTGCGGATGATTCTACCGTGGAGAAGAGGGACAAGGTCATGAACGAGCCGGTGCAGTTCATGACGTCCAAATCCAAGCAGCCGTACGAACTCGTAGTGAATAAGGTTACGAAAGACACCATCGCCGGCTATATCGCGATACCGAAAGTTTTGAACCAGCGAAATTAGAGAGCGGAGCGTCGTGGACATCGTTCCACAGCATTCATGAAAATTTGCGTCCTCGACGACTCTTATGAGCAATCTGCAACACCTTTTAAGCAATTCGATTTCCTGCCCGATCCGCTGCGCTATCTGAAAGCGCACGAATGCGAGCGGCACTTCCTGCACAAATCGACAGCCGTGCGGCAAGTGCTGGATCTTTCCAAGCGCGGCTTCGACGTGTTCCTGAACCTCTGCGACGGCTCGTGGGACGAAGACCGGCCGGGCATCGAAGTGGTCCAGGTTCTCGAAAGGCTGCAGGTGCCGTTTACCGGCGCCTCATCCCGGTTTTACGAACCCACGCGCCAGACCATGAAGCGGATTTGCCATTACGCGGACATCCCGAGTCCGGCACATGCTTTTGCCTCGGACCCGGGTGGCGTGGAAGCTGCCGCCGCTTCGCTGCGCTTTCCGTTGATCGTGAAGCATCCTTGCGGATATGCGAGTATCGGCATCACCAAGGCTTCTCGCGTGGAGAGTCCTGAGGACCTGCGAATTCAAGCTGCTAAAACGGTAGATGCCTTTGGCGACGCGTTGATCGAGGAGTTCATCGAAGGCCGGGAGTTCACGGCGCTGGTGGCGGAGAATCCCGACGATGAACTTGCGCCGCTGGTCTATCAGCCGGTGGAGTTTCTTTTTCCGAGCGGCGAATCGTTTAAGCATTTCGATCTCAAGTGGAGGGACTACCAGAGCATGTCTTGTGTTCCCGTGGACGATCCACTGTTGGCCGGCGCCTTGAAAGACATTTCCCGGAAGTTCTTCGTGGGGCTGGGCGGCACGGGATACGGCCGCTGCGATATTCGCATGGATCGAGACGGCGAGTTGTTCATGCTGGAGATCAACCCCAACTGCGAGATCTTCTATCCGCCGGGGGATGAAGGCTGTGCGGATTTTATCCTGCTGAACGATCCGGCCGGCCACCAGGGCTTCGTCGATGCCATTCTCCGGTCCGCTCTGAAGCGCGCGTGCCGCGAGTCCAGAAAATGGCATATCCGGAAGAATCCCGAGCGCCATTACGGAATGTACGCCGCTCAAGCCATCGATGCCGGCGGCCTGATTGAACGCTACGAGGAACAGCAGCACGTCCTGGTGAGCAAAGCGCACGTGAGCAAGCATTGGAATGCTACCCAGAAAGCATTGTTCGCGCGTTACGCCTATCCGATCACTGACGAGGTGTACGTGATGTGGAGCAGCGATCCGGAACAATGGAAGCCGATCAATCACTCTTGCGATCCGAACGCGTGGCTGGAGGGACTGAATCTGACAGCGCGCCGAAAAATCGCAGCAGGCGAGCAGATCACCATGGACTACGGGACATTTTGCAACGAGTCGTTAGAGCCTTTTACATGCACCTGCGGTTCGGCGGGATGCCGGGGAATGATTCGCGGCAGCGACCACCTGACGCCGCATATCGGGCGGTATAACGGCCATGTTTCCGATTATGTGCGGACCAAGCGAGGCAACTAAGGCACCGGCTCCCTTACGGTCGCGGTTCGGAAAGAAATGTTCGTTACTGAACCGCGACCGTCAGGGAGCCGGTGCCTTACTTTCTTACGTACGCGAGCGCCACCACCTTATCCAATGCCGGCGAGTAAGCCGCCGATGTGATCTCGGTAGTTTCAAGCTTCGTACCGGGAGCAGGCGGCTCTTTCGCGTCCAACACCAGCGGCATCAGAATCCGATGAATCTGCCCGCGCGAGCGTACTCGCTCCACAATCTCCTGACCCAAATAACAGCCCTTGCTGAAGTTGAGCGCGTGCGGCTGATTCGCCTCCTGCGCCAGAAACCGCTCGCTGAGATCTTCGCCATAGCGAGCCTTGCCATGTTCCAGGCGCACTACGTTGAACGCTTCCGCATCACCCGCCACTGCGCCCGCAGCTTCGAGTTGTGCGATTAGCTGGGCCTTCTCGGATTCCGGTGCGAACACAAAGAATCCGGCACTCCCGGTTGAATTCAGACGCGCCACCAATCGTGTGCCCCATTCCGCAGTGGAATAATCCACCTCAGGCGTGGGCGCTCCGGCAGCTTGAAGCACCTCAGCCGACTTCGGGCCTTCCACAGCAATGGTCGCAGTCGAGCCCGTCAGATCTTCCAGCGTCACATCGTCAGCGATGATGTAGTGATCCAGGTGCTGGTAGACTTTCTCGCGCGTCTCCGGATCGAGATCAAGCAGGAAATGATCCGGCCGGCACAGCACGTTCACATCGGCGAGAATCCGACCCTGCACAGTCAGAAAAAACGCGTAACAGCCAGTTCCGGGCGCAAGCTGCTGGATATTATTGGTAGTCATGGCATGCAGCAGCCGCGCACGATCCTCGCCCAGCACTTTGATCTTGCCGCGGCCGGAAAGATCCAGCCAAGCAGCGCCGTTTCGCAACGCGTCGTAACCGGTCATTTCAGAGAGATGAACCTCAGGTACGCGGAAATCGCGATGATGATCAGACCCGAGGCGATCATGCCGCTCAACCAGCGATTGCGCTTCACTGCTTCAGCATCCGGGATGGTGTAGAGCACCGCGACTGCGAAGATGTGTAGCGCGAACAGAAATTTGATTCCAATCCACATGTGGTAGTGCGGCGGATAACTGGGCTTCATGAGGTAGTTGTACAGTCCCGAGCCGATCACCGTTACGAGCACGGTATACAGCAAGGGACGGAAGTTCCCCACCACTTTTTTGCCGAGCGTTCCGCGTTCGGGTTCGGCCAGCGTGGCCAGCGCGGGAGCCAGGGCGAATCTGGCAAAAATGAAGCCGCCCATCAAGGTGACCACCGATGTGATGTGAATCCAGCGCATCGACACTGCGAGCACCGCGCGCAAGGTTGGGTCCATGATTCGAGTATAAGGCGTGTAATATGCCGAAAAACTGAGCCGCGACCGGAAGGAAGCGCTACCACGTACGGCGATCCTTGAGCGATCGTAACGCTCCCTCCCGGTCGCGGCTCAGAATGGGCCTACCATAAGAATATGGCAAATCAAGGATCGGACCGGCGCGCAGTGTTGGAGATGCTCGCCAAGGCCGCGGTTGCCAGCCAGTTCCCAGGCTTCAGCCGTTGGGTGTTTGGCCAACAGCACGAACATGCCGATGCCGCGCCACCTGCCCGCCAGGCCAACTATCAGCCCTCCTACTTCTCACCGTCCGAATACCGCACCATCGACGTTCTCACCGGCCTGATTATTCCTAAAGACGAAAGTCCCGGCGCGCAGGAGGCGGGCGTCAGCGAATTCATCGACTTCATGGCTGCGCACGGCGAGAAGCAGATTCAGCAGCCCATTCGAGAGGGACTCGCGTGGCTCGATTCGGCCGCGAAGAAGAACTATCGCGCTAGCTTTACCAGCCTTTCAACTGAGCAGCAGACGGAAATTCTGCAGCGAGCGGCCGAACGCAATGGAGACGGTCACGCGTTCTTTCGCCTCATCCGGCGCTATACGGTGATGGGCTACTACACCAGCGCTGTTGGAATGAAGGAGCTGGATTTTCCTGGGCTGCGATTCTATAGCGAGTCGCCCGCCTGTCCACACACCAACGATCCGGAACATCGCCACCTGCCGGCGCCGAAAATTTAACCAATGCCAAAAGACATCTACGACGTAATTGTGATCGGAACGGGAGCCGGCGGTGGCATGGCGATTCACACGCTATGTCAGGCCGGCGCAAAGGTCTGCGCGCTCAACGCCAGCCGGCGCCTGAACCCGAGTAAGGACTTTCGCAATCATCGCAAGCCTTATAACATGCCGTTCCGCGGCTTCGGCGATCCCACCAAGCGCGATAAGTGGATCGGCTACATGGATAACGAATACACCGAGGGCATTTGGGAGCACGAGATCGCGTACACCACCGCTCCCGGCACCGAATGGACCTGGCGGCGCTGCTTCGCCGTGGGCGGCAAGACCAATTTTTGGGGCCGGTCGTCGGCGCGCTTCGCCAATATCGATTTTCGTGCCGCCAGCCGCGATGGCTATGACGTCGATTGGCCGATCACCTACGAAGAGATCGCTCCTTATTACAGCCGCGTGGAGCGCATGATCGGTGTCGCAAGCACGGTGCAAAATCGCCCCAGCAATCCCGACGGCGAATATCTGCCGCCCATGAATTTCCGCTGTATCGATCGGATTCTCGAGAGCGGAGCCGGCAAAATTGGTATTCCCTATCTCCCGGACCGCATCGCGCAGCTCACGGTGCCGCATGCCGGTCATCCCTCCTGCCACTACTGCGCGAACTGCACGGAAGGATGCGACATCGGCGCATTCTTCTCCACGCCCTGGTTTTTTTTGCCTGCGGCTGAGAAGAGCGGCAATCTCGACCTGCGTACCAATGCTCTCTGTAAGAACATCCTGGTGGATGAGAACGGCCGCGCGAAAGGTGTGGCTTACATCGATCGCAACACGAAGCAAGAGGTCGAAGTCTATGGTAAAGCCGTAGTTCTGGCGGCATCCTGCGTCGAGTCCGCCCGCATTGTCTTGAATTCCAAGTCGCGCCATTGGCCGGATGGAATCGCGAATTCCAGTGGCCAGGCGGGCCGCAACCTCTGCGACCACCTCTACGGCACCTCCGCGCGAGGCTATTTTCCGCAATTGCTGGGACAGCCAAGTTTTCCCGATAACGTGTCATCCAGTACCGTTGCCTGGATGCCGCGTTGGCAGAATCTCGACAATCCGCACCAGGAGAAATTCATTCGTGGCTACTCGGTTTACCCGGACGGCGGCTGTTCCGAGTTTCCTTGGTACTTCGATGAGATCGATGGTTTCGGCCGCGACTTCAAGCGCCAGATCAAACGGCGCTATCCCACTCCGGTCAGCTTTTATATTCAGGCACCCACCCAGCGCAGCGACGCAAACTATGTGGATATCGATCCAGTGGTGAAGGACGCTTACGGCATCCCCGCCGCGAGACTCCACTTTGAATGGGACAAGAATTCTCTCCTGATGTGGGAGCACGGCAAGCATTCTTGCGAGCAGTTGCTTCGATCGAGCGGCGCTGAATATCAGGGATCGGCGAAGGAACCAGATATGCCGGGAACCAGCCTGCATGAGACCGGAACGCTGCGGATGGGGAACGACCCGAAGCGGTTCGTGACGAATCGTTTCGGACAGGCGCATGATGTTCCGAATTTGTACGTCTGCGACGCCAGCGTGTTCCCGAATTGCACCGATAAGACCACCACGATTTCGATCCTGGCGTTCACGCTCCGTACGTCGGAATACTTGATTGAGAATTTGTAGCGCACGCACCCTTGCGTGCCGCGTTCACACTCGTGTGAACGCTTGGG
>CABEDY010000065.1_pt1 | contig 34644 bp, 31 predicted proteins | sample 3423171 | NCBI WGS metagenome assembly CABEDY01 (sample SAMEA5534333, study PRJEB31848) | metagenome | biome: tundra; feature: field; material: soil | place: USA | collected 2013-05 | depth 0.15 m | reverse complement strand
TACCGCTGCGCTTGCATCGCTTCCTCAAAGACCTTCGCGAAAAATTCGCGCGAGTCAGGCGAGCATCCGATGTGCAGCGTATCGCCCGTCACCTGGATAAAACCCAGGTATCCATCCCAGCCCATATCGTCGAGAATAAAATTCAGGCACTCGCGCTCGCCGGGCGGCAGGTTCGACCGGTCGATGTCGAACACTTGGCCGGTGGAATGTTCTGGGAATTCCGGGTCCACCAGCAGCGAGCCGGCCTCCGCCGGCCGATCGTTCGTGCTGACCAGCTCCACCACTTGTAAGGGCACGAAATGTTCGCCCTTGGGTTTGTGTTCCTCAAACAGGCGCCGGGTCTCGAAAGCGATGTATAGCAGCGTGCCGATCGCAGCCGGCGTAGCCTGCAAATAGAGATCGGGGTCGCCCGAAGGCTTCGACAACGTGAAACCGAAAAGCTTCGGATCGTCGAGCGCCTTCACCAACCCCTCCGCCTTTCTCAAATCGCTGGCCGACCGGTAGAAAATGTCCTCCGACTTCAGCCAGACCATCAGACGGTCGTTGGCGCGGCGAGCCGGGTTGGCCGGATTGCGATACTCCTCCACCAGCTCGCGAAACGTGGCGCGATCGGTCCGATACAAATTCAGGAGCTGCTCGGCGCGCATGATGCGAAACCAATACGTGGGCGAATAGTCGCGTTGCATGTGACGCTGAATGGCTTCGTACAGGTCGCGATGGAGGGCCGGCGTAGCGGCGAAAAACATGCCCGCGACCGTGGCCTGTTTGTGGCCCAGCGCCGCTTGCGCCAGGGGAAGCAGCTCTGAAATACATCCCTCGCCGCAATGATAGGCGAAGACAGCCCAGTCCCGGCCGCCGAACTTGTTCTCCATACGCGCCAGGTAATTGGCGGCAGCGGGCACGGCTCGTTCCGGATTCAGGCGGTCGTCACGCAACGTCACCGTGTAAGGCGATCGATGGCGCACCACTCGGTAAATTGGCTTGCCATTCGTGCGGCGTACCAACTTGCGTTCGGTAGTGATCTTGAAGCGCGTGAGCCGAACCACCCGCAAACCAGCGGCGCGCGCCGTGGCTTCGGAAAATTGCATGATGCCTTTGGGGCCGGCCGGACTTACCGCGTTGGCATCGCCCCAGCTTTCGAGATACGCTACGGCGGAAATAAGCGAAGCGGGCAGGCCGCTGGTGGTGGCGGCGCGGTCAAAAATCCGCGTAAGGCGCGCACTCGCGATTCGCTCCGCTCCGGCGATGGCCTGCGGCTCGCGCAGGATAGCGAAAGTTTCCGACTCGATCATGCGGTCGGTGCGATCGTCCAGCACCCTGGGCGTTATCTCCGCCCGGTCCACGCCCACTCCGGACAGCCGATGCTGCGGAGTGAAATATTCCGGCCGGGCGAACAGAAGGTTCCCGCACAGACACACTAACGTTGCTAAAGCGGTGGGACGGCAGAAGTACGCCACTCTTTTTTGATTTTACCAGACCCTGGGCGACGGCAACAGAAATTAGTAGAAATGTTTCGGAGGCTGTACGCGTGTATAATCGCGAGTAGCTAATCCCATGCGAGCTATTGCCCTCTTCGTGCTCGCCGCGGCGGCGCTTTCCGCTGCGCAAACCACGGTGATCTACGATGGCGCGATTTCCAGCCTGTCGGACGCCGTGAGCGAGCCTGAGAATCTTTGGGTTACTCTTCCCGACCTGACGCGCGCCACCCGATTCGTCTTAAAACCTCAGGGTGCGTGCCTGGATGAGTTCTGCGTGCCGATCCCCAAGTCGCGCGAAGCGGCTTTTCTAAGGACCGAGCACAACCAGAAGCTGTTCAATTTGACCGAGCTTGCCAGAACGCTGAAGCAACCCGCGATTCACGATGATGCGAACCAGATCTGGCTGTTCGGATCGCGCCCGGAATCGCTGATGAAGATTGCGAATTCGCTGGAAGCGCCGGATTTCACGCTGCCGGATTGGAAGGGCGCGTCTCGCTCCTTGCATGAATTCCGCGGCAAACGCGTTTTGCTGATCACTTGGGCCTCTTGGTGAGGCTGCCGCTTCGATCTGCCGGGCTGGCAGAAATTCTACGCTGAGAACAAGAGCAAGAACTTCGAAATCGTGTCAGTTGCCGAAGATATTGGTGGCATCAAGGACGCCGGTCCGTGGATTGAGAAAGCCAGTCCCGGCTACACCGTGCTGGTGGACGAAAAGCACACGGTGGCGACGTTGTACGGAATGATCAACGTGCCTATGGCGGTTTGGATCGATGAGAGCGGCAAAATTGCGCGGCCCAACGAAGTGGCGTTCATCGACAACCGCTACAAGGCTCTGCACGGCATCGACGCGCAGCCGTATCTTACCGGATTGCTCGATTGGTTGGATAAGGGCGACAAGAGCATCTATGCGATGAATTCGGATCAGTTGCGCGAACACCTGAACCAATTCACGCCTCAGAATCTTCTGGCCGATGCGAATTTCAAAATGGCTCAGTATTTGGTGAGTGCCGGCCACGCGCGTGATGCGATTGCGTACTTCAAAGCGGCGCAATCGCTGCGTCCGGATGATTGGAACTACAAGCGCAACGCCTGGCTGTTCGCCGATCCGGATAAGGACTACGGCACCAACTTCGGAAAAGAAGTGAAGGCCCTGAACGGCAAGCCTTATTATCCCGCGCCCGATTTGCCTAAAGCGCCTTCGTCCAACCCCCGTCCACCGGAATAGAAACACCGGTGATGTAGCTCGATCGTTCGGACGCCAGAAACACCACCAGACAGGCGAACTCCTCCGGCGTGCCTATGCGTCCCAACGGGATTTGCGCCTCCGGATGCACATCCAACTTCTTCAATCGCTCGGTGGCCGCGTAGCCGGGGCAAACATTATTCACCAGCACATTGTAAGGCGCATACTCGTTGGAGAGGCTTTTCACCAGGCCACGAACGGCCGATCGCGCCGCGTTCGAAAGAATCAGGCCATCCACCGGTTGCAGCACCGCAACCGACGAGATCGCAATCAGCCGTCCCCAGCGCCGCTGCTGCATGTGCGGCAGCACGGCTTGCGCGAAATATAGCGTGCTCATGAAATTTAAATCCACGGCTGATCGCCAGTCCTCAACAGAAGTGTCCGCGAAGTTCTTCGCAGGCGGACCGCCGGCGTTGGTAACGCAGATGTCCACGCGTCCAAACTTGCGCATCACGGCTTCGACGAATCCTCGGACCTGCGCTTCCACTGTGACGTCCACCGTTTGAGCCAGAACTTCAGTTGGGATCTCCGCCGCGGTCCGGCGCAATTCCTCCTCGCCGCGCGCGCAAATGGCCAGCTTGGCGCCTTCTGCCGCCAGTCCTAACGCGACAGCTTTGCCGAGGCCTTTGCTCGATGCAGCTACCAACGCTACGCGATCCTTCAGACCCAGATCCATAAGTTCAGAAATCCCAATCCAGAATGCTTTTCCGAACCGTTTCCCATTCGCGCGCGCGAGGATCGATCAGTTCAAAGTGTCCCGCGCCTTTTAGTGGAATCAACTTCGCGTTCTTCGATTTTTTCGCAAACCGCTCGCTCATCTCGAACGGAACAATCTCGTCGGCGGTTCCGTGGACCATGCGCTGCGGTACCGAAATCGGCAACAACTCGACGGGCGATGTCGCGTCGTAGCGCTGCGGCACCTGCTCCGGCGATCCGCCAAGGAATTGCTTCACCACTCCGCCGCTCAATTGCAAAGCCCATGCGCGGCGTAGGTCTGACACCGCAGCCAGCGGAATAACACCGCGCAGATCAACAGCGCGTTGCGCGGCCAGCCAAAGCACCAGTTGTCCGCCCGCGGAATGTCCGGACGCGACCAAGCGCTTAAGGTCCAGGGGATAACGGCGCGACAGTGCCGTGATGTGTTCCGAACCGTGCAGCACATCCTCGAGCGTGCCCGGCCAGCCGCCGCCCGGATCGCCGATCCTGCGATACTCGATGCTCCAGGTAGCCGCGCCCGCGCGGGCCAGCGCCGCGCAAAGATGTCCGGCGTGATCCAGATTGTACGCTGCTCTCCAGAATCCGCCGTGAACGAAAATGACGACGGGATGCGGCCCAGGTCCCGAGGGCAAGCGGAGATCGCCGAACTGCAGCGGATCCTTGCCGTAGGAAATCCGCGCATTGGCTTTTGGCGGTGTGAGTGTCAGGATCTCCTGACCAGGCAGGGACGCGGCCGCGCTTGCGCCAAGAAATATTCGTCGCGTCACCGCAACTGATTCTCCACCTCTTCCAACCAATCCGGCCGCTTCAGCACCTCGCGCGGCTTGCTGCCGTCCGGCGGACCGATGATGCCTTCGCGCTGCATCATATCCAATATTCTGGCCGCGCGGCCGTAGCCTAAGCGCAAGCGGCGCTGCAGCGTGGATGTGGACGCTTTGCCCATTTCCAACACCACCCGTACGGCATCGGTGTATGCGGGATCGTCTGCGCCTCCGAATTCGGCGCCCTCGGCCTCTTCGCCCTCCTCAGCCGGAGGAGCCAGAAGGAAGGTCTGGTCATAATCCGGCCGGGCTTGATTCTTCCAGAATTCCACCACGCGATTGGTTTCGGCTTCCGTCACGAACGCGCCGTGCACGCGGATCAGCCGCGAAGAACCGGGCGGCAGAAACAGCATGTCGCCCTTCCCTAACAGGTGCTCGGCGCCCATGATGTCCAGCACCGTGCGCGAATCCACGCGCGTGGCCACGCGGAAGCTGATGCGCGATGGAAAATTCGCCTTGATCAAGCCAGTGATCACGTCCACGCTGGGCCGCTGCGTGGCCAGCACCAGGTGCATGCCCACGGCGCGCGCCATTTGCGCCAGGCGAGTGACGGCTTCTTCCACGTTCCCGCGCTCCACCATCATCAGATCCGCCAACTCGTCGATCAAAATCAGAATGTACGGAAGCGGCCGGAGATCTGCCGCCGTCATTGGCTCTTCCTCGTCGAACAGGCTGCGTGGCTCGTTCTGCAGTTGACGCATCTTTCGATTGTATTGATCGATGTTGCGAACACCCTGCCCGGCCAGCAGTTTCAAGCGCCGTTCCATCTCGAGCACCGCGTTGCGCAATGCGTTGGTGGCTTTCTTCGCATCCGTAATCACCGGCGTCAGCAGATGCGGGATTCCTTCGTACAGCCCCATCTCCAATCGTTTCGGATCTACCAGGATCATGCGCACCTCATCCGGCGTCGCCTTATACAGGATGGACATGATCATGGAATTCAGCATCACGCTCTTGCCGGCCCCGGTAGAGCCGGCGATCAGCAGGTGCGGCATGGATTCGAGCGCGGCAACTTTGATACGTCCGCTGATGTCCTTGCCGAGACAGATGGTCAACCGGGAATTAGAATCGTTGAATTCTTCCGATTCCAGAATCTGCCGAATGCTGATCAGCTCGCGCCGCGCATTGGGAACTTCGATTCCGACAGTGGGTTTGCCGGGAATGCGTTCGATCAGGATCGATTCAGCCTGCAATCCCAGGCACAGATCTTCCGAGAGCGTGGTGATCCGGCTGTATTTGATTCCGGCCTCGGGCTTAAATTCGAACGTAGTGACCACCGGGCCAGGATTGATTTGCACCACGTTTCCACGAACGTTGAACTCTTCGAATTTCGCTTTGATCCGGGTAGCTATTTCTTTAAGCTCGATGGAATCGTAAGAGTTGCGGCCCGGGATTTCGTTGAGCAAATCCGTTGCGGGCAGACGGTACTCAGGCTGTTCGGTAACCTCGGGCACCGCGGGAAATCGTCCACGCGTCAGGCCTGGCGGAGTTGACAGAGGCGCAGCGGTCTCCACTGGAGCCGGAGTGGGTGGTGGAGGCGGCGGATCGTATTCCAGGGTATGGATGGGAATCTCTTCGTCGTTCGCAGGTGGGGGTGGCTCTTCGACACCCGCTGCGGCGGCTCGGGCTCGTTTGAGCTCCGCCGCGGCTTCCCGCACCACTTGCTTGGTTTCGCCGAGAGCTTCTTTCTCCGCTCTACGCTGGGCGCGAACTTGCGCACGCTCGAGCGCTACCTGCCGGCGTTTGGCGCGCCAATTGTCCCAGCGCGAAAGAGCGTTCCGTAGCAATCCCAAGGGTCCGGCCAGCCATCTGGCGAACGTCGCCATGGAGAAAGTGGAGATCAGGTAGAGAGATAGAATCAGGCAGATGCCGGTGAGCAGCGCGGCGCCAGTAAGATTGAGCGACGTCATCAGGGAATCGGCCAGCAAGACGCCGAGTATGCCACCGGCCGAGAATGCTCCGTTCCAGGGGCGCCACGTCGGCAACAGCGAGAGCGCGGCGCAGGTGCTAAGCAACAGCAAGCCAGACCCCATCACCTTGATGAGCGGCGCCTGAATTTCCGCAGAACGAACCCAACGCCAGGCCAGCATCCAAAGCAGCATCGGGATGGCGAAGGCGCTGAGCCCCAGCACCTGCAAGCAGAGGTCGGCGGTGTACGATCCAGCGAAGCCGGTTAGGTTATGGGCGCGTAGAGCGCCGGAGGCCGAGTTGAAGGATGGATCTTGCGGGTAATAGGAAACCAGGCTGAGGCTGAAGAAAAGCCCCGCGAACAGAAACACCAATGCGCCTGCTTCATTCAACCTGTGGAAGCGAGTAGGACCTAGAATCTTCATTCCGCGGTGAAGCGGAAAAATGCAGCAAGAGCGATTACTATTATGCCAAAAACGATGCGATAGTACACGAACAGCATCAGGCTGTGGCGGCGGAGGTAGCGGAGAAAGAAGGCGATGACTATCGCGCCCAGGATGGCGCTCAGGACGGTGCCCACCAGGAACGGCACTTTCATATCGGGCGGGATGCCACCGTGTTCATGGATGTCCCAGCCCTTTTTCAGCGCTGCCGCGGCGATGGCCGGCGCGGCGAGCAGGAAAGAAAAGCGCGCGGAGGTCTCGCGATCGAGGCCGCGGAACAATCCGGCGACGATGGTGATGCCGCTGCGCGATGTACCGGGAACCACCGATAGCGCCTGCGCTATTCCAATCGTCAGACCGTCGGCCCAGTTGATTTGGCCCATGGGCTTGGTTCCGGCGCCCCTGCGTTCGGCCATCCACATGACTAAACCGATCACGATCAGCATGGCGCCGATCAGATACGGATTTCGCCACGTGGTGTCGGCCTGCTTGTTGAACAGGAATCCAATGACGCCGATTGGTATGGACGCAGCCGCGAGCAGCCATAGCAGGGCGCGATTCTGTTTGAGCTGAGGATCGGTACCAGCGCGCAGCCCCAGTCCCTGGCCGATGATTTGCACCCAATCGCGGAAAAAGTAAATGAGAATCGCAGCCAGGGTGCCGGCGTGCAGCGCAACGTCGAAGGTGAGCCCCGGATCCTTCCAGCCGAAGAGCCAGGGTGCGAGGGCCAAGTGCGCGGAGCTGCTGACGGGCGCGAACTCAGTGAGCGCTTGGATGACGGCGAGGACGACGACCTGGTAGAGAGGCATGGAATTAGCTATCGTAACATCGAATTCGAGAGACCGCCCCCGAATGAAATAAACTCGCCCTTCCGCATCCTGCCCTGTAGGTGATTCCCGATTATTTGGGTCTATATAGAAAACGAGTTGATAAAATCATGCAGTTCCTGCGGCGAATAATTCGAAACCGAGGCCGGAGGGGCGCTATTGCAGGGATACATGAGCTGATATCCGCGATCGACCAGAAAATACGTGGGCAGGAATCCATAGAGGAGCTTGTCTCGTGCCTGGACGCCGCGCGCCAGCCGCTGTCGTGTTACTTTCGCCGCAGTCCCTGTTCGCCACTGGCGGCGAAGGCACTAACACTCAAGGTTCTGAACCTCATGCTCGCCAAGCGGGAACTCCTCGCGCGAAGCACAACGCCGCTTTCACGGCCTTACGGATTGATGGTTGACCCATCCAACGGTTGCAACCTGGCCTGTCCCGGATGCGTGCATTCCACTTCGGTAAAAGCGCTCAAGATTTTTGACTGGAACAAAGGGCTTTTGTCCGAGGCACTCTTCCGTAGCCTTATGCAATGTTACGGAAGCTATGCATTTCAAATCATGTTCTGTAACTATGGCGAGCCACTTACTAACCCCAATACGCCAAGGCTGATCGAGATCGCCAAGAGTTATTTCGTGCAAACCGCACTCTCTACCAGCTTGAGCATCGGGCGATTCGATGCAGAGGCCTATGTACGATCCGGACTTGACTTCATGATTCTTTCCATCGATGGAGCCACCCAGAAGGTGTATGAGAGATATCGGAAGAACGGGAACATTGATGTTGTATACCGAAACATCGAGAGCCTGGTGAGGGCCAAGCGAACATTGAAGAAGCGCACGCCTGTCCTTCGCTGGCAGTTTCTTGCGTTCGAGCACAATGCGCACGAAATCCCGCTGGCGTTCAAGACTGCAAAAGCGCTGGGTGTGGACCAGTTCACCGTGAAAGCGCCGTTCGACGTTAGTTGGGACGATCCCGGCGTGCAGCCTGCGGACGTTCCACTCACTAACGTGGAGCTCGATTCCGGCACCGAAGAAAAGTTCAGCGAGAACTATGCCGTGGATTCGGACGAGATGGCCACGGAAACCATCGAGCGCGAATTCGAAATCTTGTGGGCTGAAAAACTGGCCGAGCATCGCAAGCGGCAGCCGGCCAGCACCAAGCTACCTGTTGTGCCATCCGAGCACACGTGCCACTGGCTTTACAAAACGATGGTCATGGATGCGAACGGCCGAATTCTGCCGTGCTGTGCGGCACCCCACTCCGCCGGAGAATTGGTGTTCTCCACTCTCACACACGCGCGCCCGGACGATTGTTTTAACTCCGAGCTGTACCAGGAGGCGCGGCTCTTTTTTGCCGATAAAGCCGCCTACCAGGAAGAGCGCGCACAGAGCGGCGGGACTCCCGGTCCGTACTGCGCGGGCTGCAAATTTGACCAATTAGTAACGGACATCGGCGGCAAGGAAATCGCGCAGTCGCTAAGAACATTCGGGAAGGGAATTATCGATTCGCAAACAATTCAGATCCTCTCGGGCTGGTAATCCCGTACCCAACGAGAAACGAGAAACGTCTTAACGCACCACGACTTTCGCCAGGCCTGCGTTGTTGGCGGTGTCGTACGCGCGCACTACCAGCAAGTGCTCGCCTGCGCGGAGCTTGTCGATTACGATGTGGAACTGCTCGCGTGGAGAATCCGTTACTCCGTCAGCGGCTTCCACCGGAACCCATGCGCCGGCGTCGATCGAATACTCGCAGCGGCGCAGCGGTGAGGTGCTGTCCACCACGTCCGCGTCCACTTCCAGGTGGCTGTCGCTACGCCGGGGCGCGCTAAGCGTAACCACCGGCGGCGTGTTATCGATCAACACAGGCGAACTCACCAATTGATCTTCGCGAGCGACGTTGGGAGGATTGGACGGACGGTCGGAAGCAATTACGCGGAAATAGTAGCGCCCGTCGGCCAGGATGTCGCCATCCAGCAGCAGCGTGTTCTCAGCCATATTCGCGCGCAAAAGCTTCCATTCCTTTTCGTCTTCGCCACGGAAATACAGCGCGTACGTCAGGCGATCGCCATCCGGATCGTCCGCCTGCCAGGTGATCTGGATTTGCGAACTGGGGCCGCGCGAAAGTGCTTGCGTGGGTGTACCGGCCGGCGTGGAGGATTCGCCGGTATCGGTCACGGTAATGCTGTAGGCAGCCGAGGCGGAGCTGGACGCTTTGGGCTGCGACGAAGCACTCGGAGCTAGCGTGGTTACGTTTATGCTTCGAACCACCGGCGGGTTGTTCTGCGGAAGATAGGCGATGCTGACGTTCTCCACCGCAGCGCCGGGACCTTTCAGCTCGGCGCGCCATTGAATGTAGCGGGCATTGGGACTGCGGACCAGCGAATTTGGCGGATCCGCAAGCGGCTCCCAGTCGCTCCAGGTTTTGTCCGGCCGCGCGGAGTTTCCCGAACGCGTAAAAAAGCCGGCCTTTCCCTCCGGACCGCGCCAGCTCATCCGGCCCCAGCGCGCCACAGTCCCGGAATCATGCACCGGCGATTCGTAGGTTCCGCTCATCCCCTCCGAACCAGCCAATCGGAAAAGCTTGCCCATGTCACCGGTCGCAGCCAGCAGACCACCGGGCGCGGCCATCAAACGCGTGGCTTCGCCTTCGTTGGTCTCCACCAGCAGCGTCGCCTTGCGGTCCGGATTCAGCCGGTAGACACGGCCTTGCCCATCGGTGGCGAACACGATGCCGCCATCCGGCTCAACCACCATGCTGTAGACGTTTTCGTCTTTCGAGCTCCACAGAGTTTCGACGGTGGAATCAGAATTGATTTTATACACCGCGGATTTGTCGACGCCGGGAATTTCGACCAGCGGACTGGTGACCGACGTAACGGCTTGGCCGGCCTGCACGGCTGGCCTCGATGAATCCGCCTTCGGTTTAATGTCGGCGCCGGCTTGCGTATCTGAAACGGTGATGGAAGTTGGCGGCGCGGTCACCGTTACGCTGATGGGCGCTGCCAAACCCACGTTCTGCGTCGCGGTGGATCTGGCTACAGAGCCGCCCAACGCCGCGGCGTACACAGTGCCGTCGGGCATGGGAACGATGGAACGGATTTCGGGCAAATTCGCGTCATAGAGCACGAACGCTTTATCGCGCGCGCTGATGCGGTAGATGATGCCGTTCGGCTCAGTTCCGGCCAGCGTGTTCCCCTGCGAATCGAACGCGAGCGCGGTTACGTGCGATTGACCGGTGTCATAGTAAAGTTCCGCCTTGCCCGACTTGTCCACGCGATAGACATTGGCGGGATCTCCGGAGCCCACGAACAAGCTTCCATCCTTTGCGAATGCCAATGACCAGATGTACTTCGCCTTAGGCGCGTAGAATTCGGACGCTTTCCCCTTCTCGATGCGGTACACCTTTCCATCCGGCGAAGTAGCGGCATAGAGGATGCCCGCAGCGTCCACCGCTACAGCGAAAACTTCCGGTTGATCCGCAGTCCAGATGAGCGTGCTGGCGCCTGAAGCATCGATTCGATAGACCCGGCCGCGATGCCCGGTTCCAACGTAAAAAGATCCATCCGGCGCTTCGGCGATGCTCCAGATGACAGATTGACCGGACGAAAAAACCGTTTCGAGCTTGGGCGCGAGCATCAGCTTTCCGTCGCGGTCCAGCGAGACTCCGGTGAAGTGGCCTTTCAGAAAATCCTGATAGGTGTTCATCTCCCAGGTTGTGGTGGTTGCGGCGTGTAGAGATGTAATTGCCAAGATGTACAGCACACATCCAATGACATAGGTGGGGCGGACCCCCTGGTCCGCGCGGGTCCCCCTGGACCCGCACCTGAGGCCGCTATCGATATCACCAGCAGGCCGACGAGGGCTTTGTGAGAGACGGTTCATTCCTTCACTTCCACGGATACGTTCTTCGAGCCGGTCACTACCACGTTGCCGGTTTCAATCAAAAGCTCGTCGATCTTCGACCCGCGCGCGAACCACGTCCCCTGCGCGGCCTGTGCTTTCGCGAGAATCAGGCCCAGCGATGGCGGCGGATCGGGCAAATCTTCGCCTTGCACCTGATAGGCGGGATCGGTGCGCCATACTCGCACGTAAGCATTCGTGTTGGGACGCAGTTGATTCAGGAATGAGACCACCTGGGTGGGCGACTTCAGAACGGTGGCGGCCAGCTGCTGATAGTCGAGCAGGTTCGAATAAGAGGCATCCGAGACCGTAAAGTTGAGGATGCCATACGGCGCGCCAACGGGAACGGTGTAACGGACGGTCTTCTCCGTTTCCACGCCGTTCTCTTCGGTGAACGTGACCGTCAAATCCACCGGCTGGCCAGGGTGAACGTCTTTGCGCGAGGCAGTGATCTGGTCGATCTGCAGGAGCCGTTTGCGCTCGGATGCTTGGATCTCAAGCGAAATGTTCTTGATCTTCAGCGCATCAAAACCGGCGCTCATCAAGTAAGCCAGCGGAGAAGCGACGCCGCTGGAAGCCTGCAGCGGCACATTGAAATCGCCCGCATACGCGTTATCCAGCTTCAGCGGCGGAACTCCGGGCTGGAATTCCACAGCGCCGCGCAGCGAGTAGCTGGCCAGGCCCAGCGTACGTTCCGTGGCATCGATGGCTGAATAGACCGCCATCTGCACGATGAACGGCGTTAGCACGCGATCGTTGACCATCTGCATGTGATAAGAGATCGGCGCCCGCTGGCCGTCCTTCATTGTCACGGCAATGGGTACGGTGTCCGCCTTGCGGCCGAGCTCGCCATAAATGCTGGTGCTGCGATCCTGCGTGATGGTGCCCATCCACTGGCGCGCGGTAGAAATTTTGAACGATGCTGCCAGGTTCGGGAGCAGCGTCAGCACCTCGGCTCGGGCGAAAGGAAGTTCCGTCTCGCCCACCGACAAAAACCGATGGCCGAACGCATAAATCTTTTTTCCATCCACCTCAGTGACGGTGCCCTCAGCGCCGATGGACAGATCGCCCGAAAGGAGATCTACCGATATCATGTCTCCGGGCCGCAACGACTCCGGATTTCCGAATTTCGAAGGTAGCCGACCGCCGCTTGAAATTCCCTGTCGCGGTTCCAGGCCCAGTTTCTTCAGCTCCGGAGCGAAGTGATCGAGCGTTGCGGATGTGAACCCACTGAAAGAAACCGGCGTGGCGATTTCCATGAGGCTGGTGGCAAGTGAAGCCGAACTGGCTCCAGTAGCTGGTTGGAAGGCGACATCATTCTTGGAGCGGCGCACGGCGATGGGAGCCTGATTCGCAGGCCGAGTGCCTACAGCCAGCATTTCCTCAATGGGCCGGATTCCTGCGATCGGTTCCGTAGCGAAAGAAAACGCCAGCGCCACCGCACCTACCAATCTTCCGTCGATATAAACAGGACTCCCGCTCATCCCCTGCATAACCCCCGTCTTCGCCAGCGGCCCACCCGACAAACGCGCCAGGATCACCGATTGTTTGGGGCCAAGGTTCTCCAGCACGCCAAGAATTTCCACCTGGAATTCTTCGATCTTATTGCCGGAGAACACGGTTTTCCCAATTCCGTGCTGGCCCGCGCGGATCTCGCTGAGGGGGAATATCGGGGTTTGAGCAAAAAGGTTCGATGCTACAATCAGGAAGATAACCAGACGCAAGACGGCCACAAGCTTATTTTAGTCCCGTTCGATCCTTCGGATCAGACCAGGGGTGGGTTAGAGTACCTCCAATAGCATGGCAACCTACGCCAACAGCCTGCCTGAACAGAACGCGGCTTCGTCCGAAAAAGCGCAGTTACCATGGATGGCGATTGCCTGGTTCGGCGCTCTGTTGATTGCCTGCTACGCTCCGGTTCTCTTCGGTTTGGTCCACCAATGGGCAACTGACGAGGATGTGGGTCACGGCTTTTTCGTACCGTTGGTGACGGGTTACATCATTTGGAAACGCCGCGGACAGCTCGGCGCCAAAAAGCCCGTTCCAAATTACTGGGGCCTGATAATCGTGATCCTGGGCGCTGTTCTAATGCTTCTTGGCACGTTGGGCGCACAGATCTTCGTCGCACGCGCAGCTTTCCTGGTGTCGCTGGTGGGCGCGGTTTTATTCCTGGGCGGCACGCGCACGCTGAAGATTCTGGCGTTTCCACTATTCCTGCTGGTGTTTATGCTCCCCATCCCGGCCATCATCTATGCGCGCATCACCCTGCCGTTGCAACTGTTCGCATCCAGCGTAGCCGAGACTGTCTTGAACTTCATCGGCATTCCGGTGTTGCGCGATGGGAATGTGCTGGAGCTGGCCAACCAACGGCTTTCGGTGGTGGAGGCTTGCAGCGGAATTCGCTCCCTGATGTCGCTCGGGTTCCTGTCGTTGATCTACGCTTATTTCTTCGACAAGAAGGTTTGGATGCGCTGGGTGCTGCTGCCAGCCACCATTCCCATTGCCATCGCAGCCAATGCCAGCCGTGTCACGCTCACGGGCGTCCTCAGCGATTATCGTCCCGACCTGGCGCGCGGCGTCTTTCATCTTTTTGAAGGATGGGTGTTGTTCCTGGTGGCTCTTACGCTGCTCATCGCATTCCATCAACTTGTGAATCGAATTTATCGCGCTGCGGGGAAACATGGCACAACTTAGTTTCCTGAAAGGCCGCGCGGCCATGATCCTGAGCGTTTTTCTGATCGTGCAGGGGTCGCTGTTCTACGGATTCTCGCGTAGCGAGACCCTGCCTTCCTATCGGCCACTGGACGGATTTCCTAAGCAGCTCGGCGAATGGCAGATGATCGAGCAAGGCGTGATGGAGCAAGATGTCAAAGACGTCCTGCGCGCGGACGACTATGTTACACGCGAATACGCCGTGTCGCCCGAAAAAGTGGCCAACCTGTTCGTGGCATTTTTCAAATCGCAACGGGCCGGGCAAACACCGCACTCGCCCAAGAACTGTCTGCCGGGATCGGGCTGGGTCTGGACCATCGCCGACACCATTCCGGTAACCGTCCCGGGCCGCTCCACGCCGATGGAAATCAACCGGTACTTGGTTTCCAAGGGCGAGAGCAGGTCGATGGTTTTGTATTGGTACCAATCGCGCGATCGCGTGGTGGCGAGCGAATACAAAGCCGCGGCTTTCGTGGCTTGGGACGCCATTCGGTACAACCGTACCGATACATCATTAGTGCGAGTAGTGGTGCCCGTCATGGACGGCCACGACGATGTGGCCACGCAAACGGGCGTGGAGTTCATCCAGGCGTTCTTCGCGACATTACGGCAGTTTTTCCCGGCGTAAGAGTTACCTTAGCCGCCTGCTTTTTTCTCACCAAGCGAAACGTGCCGTCGGGGCGCCGTTCTTCGGTCGTAATTCTTAAAGCAAAGCACCCCAGATCGGGAGCCATCCACATTGTCATCCTCCGCCGATCATCCAAAATGCTTTGGACAGCGACGGTCGGATGGTCGAGTATCGTTTCATGGCCAACTACGGGTCCGATCACGCAGCCGGTACTGAGGAGAGCGGCCGCGCTGCCTAGCCTGTAATGTTCGAACCCAGTAGTAACGAAAGCCGTGGATCGAATGGCTTCTAACTGTTCAGGGCTAAACACGAACGGAAGCGTGAGCCGACTCACAACAGAGCCTGCCGCCTCCATATCTAGCCACATCGTATTCAAAAATGAGGGAGAGACCTTGTACAAAACAATCTCGCTTCCGTTCTTGTTGTACGACCCGACCTGCACCTCCACCGACGATGTGCCATCTGCCGCGTACCGCACGACATCGGAATCTACTATGTAGGGAGGACGCACGGGAGGTGAAACCAGACGGAGCGTCTGCGGCAGCGCCAAGGTGACAGCTAATAGAAAGACGCAAATGCCAGCGGCCGTGATCAGAACCCGCACGCCTGGGAACCTCCGCCGCTCCGGTCGCGCCGCAAGTCCCGCCCGAACGCTCACGCGCAAGGAAGCCGGCACCGGCGGCACGCTCCACGTATTCAGCAATTGATCGAGTTCTGTGTCGTTCATCGTTTTTGCTCCAAGCCCGGCGCATATGCGGCGAGCATCTCTTTCAAACTGGCGCGGGCACGTTGTAGGCGGGACTTAACCGCGCCCAATTCCAGGCCCAATATCTGCGCGATCTCGCCCAGCGGCATCTGCTCGTAGTGCGCCAGTACCAAAACCTCTCTCTGGGCTCTGGCAACTCCGTCACGGCACGCGCAACCGCATCTTCCATCTCATTGCGCAAAACTTCGCTCTCCGGCGATTGCGGAGGCGTAGCGCCCACTCCAAAATCGCTCTTCCGCAGCCTCTTCAGGGATTGGTTTCGAACAATCCCGAACAGGTAAGTTCGCACCGGCGTGCGCTTCGGATCATACGTGCATTCCCGCCGAAGTAGCGACAAGAAACACTCCTGCACGATATCTTCCGCATCCGCCACCGATCCCGTCAGCCGGTATGCGAAACGGAACAGCGGCAAGTGGTGCTCTTCGAACAAGTGCAGAAAGGCAGCTTCTTCCTCGCCCTTTCGCGCTGCTTTCACCAAATCCATGCTTGTCTAAACAGTATTACCGCGAGAACTGAAAAGGAATCGTAGTTCAGCAAGTTTCGTGCCTCGTGATCGAGGGCGAACTTGAGTTGACCATCGACGGAGTGTCGCAGATCGTCCGGCCGGGCGTGGTGGGGATTGTGCCGGGCAATGTCCGCCACTCAGTAAAGGCGCTTACCGACGGACGAGCCATCATCGTCGACCATCCGGTGAGGCGGGATTTCGATTAACGCTTAAGTCTCGCCAGCCACTTCGCTTTCCACTCGGCGGAGCTTTTGCCGGTGGAGCTCTTGAGATCAGCCTCAAAATCCTTGGCTTCGAAAACTGCGCTCAGTTTCTCCAAGGTGGCGCGTTGCACGATGAATTTCACCAGCGACTGCGCCATGACGTAGAAAGGCGCGGCCACATTGGAACGGTCGTAATTGATGTCCGGCGGCTCGCCTGGAACACCGATGAACGGAACCACCACCTGGCCACGATCGGAGGCCAGCCACCGCCGCGCGTCCTGATCGATGCCGCGATTCCCGCGCCGCGCGAAAATGGCGCCATCGTAACCGCCGGCGTGTTCGCTCACGTAACTCTGTACGTAGGATGCCAAGCCCTCGCTGAACCACATGGGGCAGTCGTTACACGGCGCCACCTGGTGCACGGTCTCGTGCAGGTAGGGAGCCGTGCGGTTTTGAACTTTCTCGATGGGCAAGAAAATCGACCTCCAGGTAGAGTGCGAGATTTCCACCCGGTTGCTGATGAAATAGCGGATCCTGCGGCCGCCGGCTCGTGAGACGCCCAGGTACGCTTCAATGTCAATGATGCCGCGATTTACCAGTTTGGCAAACGCGTCCATTTCCTCGGGTTCCAGGACTCCGCTGTCGAACCATAGACTGGCCCGCTCCGCACTCACAGCAACGCCGTTCCTCGTCAAGTAGGTCGCCAATTCGCGATCGGACATCCAGGAATCCATCTGGGCCGAACCCGGCTGGCACGCGAGCCCCGCCAACAGCGCCAGTATACACACGACTTTAGACGTCATGGGTTCGCTCAATCATGCCCATATACTCTGACGGCGAGATTCGACAGTGGTTACTTCAAGAGCCTGAATTATGATGGGAAGATGCAAAAGTCGATCGTTTGGCTGGGAGCAATCCTCGTTCTAACTTTGGTGATAGTGCCGACGCATCGGGCGTTCGGCGCGCCAAAAGATTCCAGCTACCATCTGCTGAAGAAGCTCACGTTGGGCGGAGAAGGTGGTTGGGACTATTTTGATGTGGAACCCGGCACCGGCCACGTCTTCATTCCGCGCGGATCGCATATTCTTGTGGTGGATTCCGAGGGCAAGCAAGTGGCGGACATTCCTGGCGTTAAGGGAGCCCACGCCATCGTTTTCGCGACGGAACTCAAGCGGGCATTCTTGAGCACGGATGGCTCCGTTACGATTCTTGACCTGACCACGATGAAAGTGGCGAGCGAGGTTTCGCTCGAAGGCAAAGATCCCGACGCGATCCTCTACGATGGGTCGGTCAAGCGAGTTTTCACCTTCAACGGCGGAGGCAGCAAGGACGCGACCGCCATCGACGCTGAAACCGGCAAAATTTTGGGCAGCATCCCGCTAGGTGGGAAGCCAGAAACTGCCCAAGCGGATGGCGCCGGACACGTCTACGTCAACGTAGAGGACAAGAACAAGATCGTCGCCTTCGATTCGAAGACACTCAAGGTACTCAACACCTGGCCGGTCAGTCCTTGCGAGGAACCTGCTGGGTTGGCCATCGATGTCGCTCACAAGCGCCTGTTTGCCGGCTGCCACAATCAGTTGATGGCGGTGGTGGATTATACCAACGGAAAAGTGGTGGCGACCATCCCCATCGGCAAAGGCATTGACGCGAACCGCTTCGACCCTGGCGCCGGTTTAGCCTTCGCTTCATGCGGGGAAGGGGTCATCACTGTCGCACATGAGGATTCGCCCGACAAGTACACGGTGGTCCAGACCATCCAGACCCAGCGTGGCGCGCGCACTATGGCGCTGGACACGAAAAATCACAATGTCTACACGGTAACGGCTGAATTCGGCCCGCCACCGGCAGCGACGCCGCAACGTCCTCACCCATACCCGACGGTAATTTCGAAGACGTTCACGCTGCTGATTTTTGGTCAGTAGCTCAGCGCCTTTTAAATTGTGAACAAAAGCGAGGAGCTTTGTAGAATCCGACAAAGTGCCTTCGAGGCCGCATTGGATCTCAGGCCAGCGTATCCGGATGAACCACAGCAATACCCTCGTAGCGCGTGAAGTCTTGCACGTTGAATGTCAGAATACTTGTGATGCCATGTACCTTCATTACTGCGACCAGACCGTTTTCAGACTGCGGACGCGTGGCGACCGCCCAGAACTCGATAAGATTTTGCGCCGCTATGTGGAGTCCTTCGTCGCGCGTACGCAGTACCGTCAGTGCTCGCTCGACAGCACTACAATGCGGGTGATGCGGCTGCAGAGATCGCAATAGGATGTTCGTATCGAGGAGAAACGCCATTTACAGACCGCGCGTGCCGTAGATCGACTCTCTCGAGATTGCCTCGTCAGAAAGCAACGCAGTACTGGTCGAATGGCTGTGTACCCAATTTTGAAACTCCTTCAGCCATTGCTCCGTGCTCATCAACGCTCCCGATGCGGCACGTGCCTCCAGACGCTGCCGAATGGCTTCTACGCCGACGTCCACCACGTCTCGTGGGGTCTGGATGACGCCTGCCTGAATTGCCTCGGCAATCAATTGCTCCTGCTCAGGCTTGAGCTGAATCGTCATGGCGCGTCCCTCCCCGCATTATCGCAGTTTAATCGAGGGTATGAATGTCTTCTTGAAGTTCATGGCGGAGCGCCACAGCCTTCAAATCATAAAGTTTCGACCTTCTTTGCGCCGTTCCAAAAAAGGGCCACCTGTGTGAAATGCACAGGCGATGATCTTGTTATGGGTCGCTGATTGGTATAAACGTAAGAAAGGTCGACGCACGATGGCGTTATTTTATACGGACTCCCTCTCCCTGGCTTGCGTAAATGTTCAAGCGGAGAAGCAATGGTGGATCGTAGCTTTCGACTGCAAGGAGACAAAGGTGCCCGTGGATTGGGATTGTCCGCTTCCATCTGATGTTGCACTGAAGCTGCCCGGAGCTGAGCAACCCCCTGTCTTGCTCAGCGACAAAAAGGAAATCGAGCGAGCCGGGTATAGCCGCCAAAACGACCACCCATAGTGTTTTGCACCAACGTGAAGAAGGCCCACGAATATCTGCGCGTCAGAAACGCCGCGCCAGGCCCAGTCCAGGAAGTCGGCAGCGCGAAATTCTTCGAAATCCGTGACCCGGAAGGAAACGGCGTCGAGATCTGCGAAGCGCCTTGATTGGGGCAAATCACGGAGAACCTCTTTCATAAGGTGCGCTGTCGCAGGCCCATCCGAGATGCCGCTATCTGGAGCGCGCGCTAGAATGGTCAAACGTATATGCGACGGTTCATCGGCGTCTTTTGTTTTCTCGCGCCTTTTTATTTCCAGGAGGCTCCGGCTCCTCCAACGCTCGGTTATCCGCTCCCAGTGAATCCGGCGAAGTGACCTACGACGTCATCGTAGTCGGCGGCGGACCCGCGGGCGCCACGGCTGCGCGAGTCCTGGGCGAGGCCGGAATTTCGACACTCCTGCTCGACAAATCTTCGTTCCCGCGCGATAAGCCATGCGGCGGCGGAATCAGCGCGCGAGTTATGGGCCGGTTTCCGTACCTCGATTCCGCCCTCGCCAACATTCCCGTGAACTGGGTGAGCAAGGTGTACTTTGAAGCGCCGTCCGGCATCGCCGTCGACTACGCCTCCGATGAGCGCCTTTACCTAATGATCCGGCGTTGTGAGTTCGATAATCTTCTTTTCTCGATGGCGCGAGAGAACGTGGATTGCGTCACGCCGGCACTGGTGCGAAAGGTGAACTTTCAGAATGACGGCGTCACCGTCGAAGCAGATATCGCGGGCGAGCGTAGAGAATATCGGGGGAGGATGGTGCTGGGCTCGGATGGCGCGAATAGTGTGGTCGCGCGAGCGTCAGGACTCCGGAGCGGCGCCGTTAAGAGCGAATACGCCATCGACATGATGGAAGAAACGCCCTACGCGGAACTCGGCCTGGCGGAGCGCGACCGCATGTATGTTTATTACGGCTATGAGGGTCAGTATGGCTACGGTTACGTTTTTCCCAAGACGAGTCACGTAAACCTGGGCATCGGGTGCAAATTAGATCAGTATCTGGCCGGTATGCGTGGCGAGCAATATGTTCACCACCGCGCGTTCGTCGATGGGTTGATTACGAAGCGGTTGCTCACCGGCGCATCCAGCCGCGCTAACTTCCGGGCGTTTCCTCTGCCGATTTCAGGTCCACTGCCGCGCACCTACGCGGAGCGGACTCTGCTTTGCGGCGACGCGGGAGGGTTCGTGAATGCATTCACCGCGGAAGGCATTTACTACGCCATGGTAAGTGGCGAGCACGCCGCGCGAACAGCCGCCGACGCGATCCGGGCTAAGGACACAAGTTCGAAACGCTTGAGCGCCTATGAGCAGGCATGGAAGAATGAAATCGGCAGTGATTTGAGTAAGAGCGTTTCCATTCAACGGCTGCTGCTGGCGGATCTCGGTCGTGTTGACCGCATCGTGAAAGCGGCGGCGCGGAACCCAATTCTAGCGGGCTTGCTGGCGCGCTATGCCACCGGCGCGTTGCCTTACGAGCAATTCAAAAGGTCGGTGATCATGCGAGCTCTCCCATTGTACGTGCGCGAAAAGGCCAGAGCCCTTTTCGGCTAGGCCCTGTAGCGCACGCACTCATGCGTGCCGTGTTCGCTCTCTTGCGAACACCGTTGGCGACCGAGTCCAAGGCGTTCACACGATTGTGAACGCGGCACGCATGAGTGCGCGCGCTACATCAATCGGCTACTTGCCGTCCACCGTCAGCGCTAGCAAAACATTTCCGCCCATTCCACCGAGCTGGCTGTAACCGGAGTTCACGAACATCGTGCCACCAGCGAAGGTCGGACCAGTTGAGTTCATTGATCCACCGTGCGCCTTCACGCCATTGACGGTTTCAAAATCACGAAGCGTGTCCAGATCCCAGATCACGCTGCCGTCCTCGGTGGAATAAGCGCGTAAATGGCCGTCCATGGAGCCTGAGAACACCACACCCGCAATCATTGACGCCGGAGCCATCTGCGCGGGGCTGCATCCTTGTTTGCCCTTGCACGGCGGATCGGCCGGCGCCGTGTACCAGGCTTTTTCGCCGGTTGCGATCTTCAGGGCGAACATCCCGCCGCCTGGACCTGGCATGAAATCGGACAGCGGCACGTAGACTTTCTCTGCGTCCGCGGCCATGCCCCACATGATTCCACCCAACGCGCCGCCTTTCCCGATTTGTATCTTCCACAGGATTTCGCCGCGACGATCCGGATCGATGCCGTATACAAAACCCAACTTCTGCCCGATCAGCAAAACGTCCTTACCGCCGGGCAGCGAGCGCAGGATCGGTGAAGCGCCGATGTCGGTATCGCGGTCCGGGCTTTCCGGGCAATTCACCTTGCTCGGCTGCGAACAACCAAAATTCCAGACGTCAGGATTCATTTGCTTTGACCATCGCATGGAGCCGGTTTCGAGATCGAACGCCAGCACTGCGTCCCCGTAGCGTGTGGATGGATCCGAATAGTTATTACCGGTGCCCACATACACCGCCTTGCGCTTCACATCGATGGTGGGGGAGGACCATATGGCGGCGCCGGATGGTCCATACATGTCCGTGCCGGCCGAATTTTTCTTGGTCACCGACGGCGGATCAGGAATCGTGTAAGTCTTCCATAACTGTTTTCCGGTTCCGGCATCCAGCGCAGCCAGGCTTCCGCGGAAGGTGCAGCACTGATACTTCGGATTCGCCGCCAGCATCTCTTCGGACCCCGAACGCACGCCCACATACACACGGCCTCCATAGACTTTCGGACCACCGGTAATGCCGGCCAGTTTGTGTTCCTCAATCTTGGTCTTCCACAGTTGCTCGCCCGTTTGCGCATTCACAGCGTAAACGTTAGCTTGGCCGTCGCCAAAATAAGCGGCGAATTGGCCGGCGCCGACAGGAGCCACCGCAATGGGGGAACGCACCTGGCTGGCTGCCTTGAACGTCCAATAAACACAGCCGGTGCGCGCATCCAGCGAATAGACCGTGCCATTGTTACTTCCCACGAAAATCCTGCCTCCGACAACGGTCGGCTGGCCGAAGACGGTGCTGACAGCAGGGAATCCGAAGGCCCACTTGACCTTCAACTTTGGAACATCCTCGGCGCGAATCCCGGCCACATCGGCGGACTGCATGCGGCTGTTGACCAGATCCACACCCCATCCATTCCAACCGTTCAGATTGGAGAGCGGCGCTGCGCCGGCATCGCACGAATTGGCGCGCGCAGGCTCGACGGAGGCAGTGTCCCGGGGCGACAGGAAATCGGCAATGGCTTGGCGCTCGGCCGCGCTCAGCATTGCTCCCTGCGCTTTCATCGAACCCGTTTCCAAAGCCGTCACGATGGCCCCATTAGGCACCCACTTAAGAGCCTGGAACGTTGGAGTCCGGTTAGCGGCGTCCGGCTTATGGCAAAGCGCGCAGTTGTTTTGAAATAACGCCTGGCCATCCGGGGTGGTCTGAGCGGCGCAAATCAACACAAATGAAAGCAAGCCCGTTAAACAGCGCATGTGGGATTATTATAGTCACTTATGACACGCCGCGAAATATTCAAAAACGCCGCTGTTGCCGCAGCGCTGTTCGGGTTGCCGGCTCAAAAATTCGCGAAGGCCGCTACACCGCTGCCCGATGGATCGCTGTTCGATCACGATCCGGAGGCCTACTGGACCAAGATCCGTGACGAGCAGTTCCTGCTGCCGCACTGGCGCGTCTTTCTGCAGAATGGAAGCCTCGGTGTAGCGCCCAAGCCGGTGCTGGAAGCAGTGGTGGATTATCTCACCCGATCCGCCGCGCTGCAGCTTGAAGAATATCCGCGCTGGGGCTACGAGACGCTGGACCAGCATCGCACCGAGATGGCCGATTATCTGGGCTGCAAGAAGGACGAGCTGGCGTTCACACACAATGCCACTGAGGCGCTCAGCATCATCGCCAACGGCATCGATTTGAAATCCGGCGACGAAGTGGTGATGACGGATCAGGAGCATCCCAGCGGCAAATCCGGGTGGCTGGAAAAGCAGGCGCGCTACGGGATCACGGTTCGGGAAGTCAAAATCCCGCTGCCACCCAAGAATCCGGAGCAATTGACTGATCTGATGATTTCCGCCATCGGACCGCGCACGCGTGTTCTGTTCTTCAGCGGCATCACAACAACAACCGGACTAGTGTTTCCCGTGCGGCAAATCTGTGAAGCCGCACGCGCCAAGGGCGTCACCACGGTGGTAGACGGCGCGCACATGCAAGGTCAAGTGCCGTTGCGGCTTTCCGATTTAGGTTGCGATTATTATGCCGGAAGTCCGCACAAGTGGCTGTTCGCGCCGGCGGGATCAGGAATTCTTTACATCCGTGAAGAGAATCTCGAAAAGCTTTGGCCGCTGGTGGTGACCGCCGGTTGGGACGACAAGAAATTGAAAGCTGCGCGTTTCATGATGATGGGTACCAACAATCGCGCGATCTTCGAGGGTATGCTGGCCGGCCTGCGGTTCCACAAGCAAATCGGTTCTGAGCGCGTTTACAATCGCATGCATCAGCTAGCTCGCATGGCGCGCGAGAAGGCCGAAGCAACGCCGTATATAGAATTGCTGACGCCGCCGGACGATCGCATGTACGGGTCGCTCATGACCTTCCAGATCAAAGGCAAAACCGACGAGCAGCTCAAACCGGTGGGAGACATTTTCCTGAAGAATAAAGTGTGGACGATCTGGGGCCAGCGTGTTCGGCTCTCTACGCACATTCACACTCGTCCGTCGGATGTGGATTTGTTCTTCAATACGGTCCGGGAAGTTTTAGGATAACGTGGTGTCGATGAGCAAACAAGGCCGGTTCCGACCACGGCGTACTGCGGATAAAGAGGCGTCTCTTACGCACGCACGGGGTGTCGGACGCGGCAGAAGAATCATGCGCGCCTACAAAAAAGCCTTCGGAGGTTTCTCCGACGAGGAGATGTTGCTGCTGGACGGGATAGTTCTCGATCTGCCTGGTGAGCGCCGTTAGTGGTCACGGGGATGCGGCGACCGCCACTGCGATGTACAATTTGGGCATGAACAAAATGTACCAAGAATGTTTGGGAGGTGTCCCTTCGCTGTCATTCGTAGCATAAGCTCGTCCGCAGCAGCCGGCCTGGTAGAACAAAAGCGATTGGTGCTACCTTGTTGACGCCGAGTTCCATCAAGGCTCCGCTTAGCGAATGCGGATATCGTCCCGATTTGCTCCGTTCAGATTTCTTGTTCGGAGACGACCAGATCGTGCCATTGGTGGCATTCGCACAGCCTCCAGCCGACTCTCGGTCGGCTTGCGTGGCCGTCCTTTCGGAAACGAGTGGCCCGCGCACGGCAGTTGAAGCGTGTAAACCCATCGGAACGCCTCTAGTCTTCGTCTGTTTTCAGGACACGCTCCAATGGTGGAAGCAGGGGGCTCGGTCAGCAGAGTACCTTGAGAGCATCCCGGCAAGCGACGTTGGGCAATTCTTTGAGCGCAATCTAGAGACTTTCAAGCCTGACGCGGTCTACCGCGCAAAAACGTGGGGACGTTTCCGGCCTGAGTATCAACTCAGCTTCGTGGACCTCGGGCTCTTGCCGCTCGTTGAGGAGCAGGTTGGCAAGGCCCTCGGGAAACTGATCGAACGAAACGTGACCGAACTGAAGAGTTCGCTCGATTGGCGAGACGTGACCGTCGGACAGGGTCAGTGGCTTCTGCAGACGGTTTTCTGGCTTGTGTCGGCGAAGATTCTGCGGGACAAGCAGGTCAAAGGTTTTAAGAATCTGGATCTAAACGATGTTGAAGAGGTCTTCCTTCGGGTCGGGACTCACTATGGTACCCAGCCGCTCGTAGCAGGATCAAAGAAGAAGCTTGAAGCTCTGCGCGAATCAGCTCACGTCGTCGGCCAGTTCAGCAGCTTGGTTCTGACTACAACCGAGGCTCTGGCTTATGTTTACGAGAACACCATGATTTCGAGGGAGACGCGGGCCGCCCTGGGGACACACAGTACCCCGTCGTTCCTCGTCGACTACGTCGTGGGCAACCTCGCTGACTGGATAAAGGAGATCCCAGTCAATGACAGAAGTGTGTATGAACCAGCGTGCGGTCACGCGGCCTTTCTAGTGTCGGCGATGCGATTGCTGACAGAATTACTGCCGCCGGAGCAGGCGGTTCCTGAGCGACGTAGATCTTACCTGCGAAGCCGCTTGCATGGGACCGACATTGACTCATTCGCGCTTGAGTTGGCTCGCTTATCGCTCGCGCTCACAGATATCCCAAATCCTGATGGGTGGGATTTAAAGGACCAGGACATGTTCCTCGGAGACAGCCTTGCCGCGCATGCAAAGAAGAGCACGATACTGCTTGCAAATCCGCCTTTTGATAACTTCACAACCCAGGAGCAGCAGACTTACCGGGACGAGACGTCTGAGGTGCGTTTCTCCAATAAATCCGCTGAACTGCTCTGGCGGACGCTGCCACAACTGCCCGATGGCGGCCTATTCGGGGTCGTGCTTCCGCAGACCATCCTTCATAGCGACAACGCCCGAGATCTTCGCGACTTCCTGGTGGCCGAGTGCGAGCTAAGGGAGATTTGTCTTTTCCCTGACAAGGTTTTTTCGTTTTCGGACGCTGAGTCGGCGGTTTTGGTCGGACGTCGCAAGAAAGTTACTGGCGGGAACAAAGTTAGCTATCGTCGTGTGCGGGAACGCGAGCTACAGGCGTTCCGGTCCGACTACTCCACTTTAAGCGCCCGGACCGTTTTTCAATCACGCTTCTCGGTTGACACTGCACTTTCCTTGCGCCTCCCAGAATTGGAGGAGGTCTGGGTTGAATGTGCGGACAATCCTAGACTTCAGGATATTGCCGAGCTCGGCCAAGGACTCATATATCACGCGACACACCTACCGCCAGGCAGTGCGACATTTTCGAAAGAGCGTTTCGCCGGGAGCCATCGTGGCTTCGTGTTTTTTGATCGTGGGTTGCAGCTACATGAATTGCCTAAGCGGTACTGGATGAACATGGACCCGTCAGCGATTCGCTTTGCTATGACGACGGGCGTGCCGCAAGTGCTCCTTAACTATGCTCCCGCAAGTCGGGGACCCTGGCGGCTCAAGGCGCTGGTCGACAAAGAGGGTCATCCGGCAACGAGCAATTTCATTTGGGCCCGTCCAACCGCTTCCTCGTGCTCGATTGAGGTGCTTTGGGCTTTACTGAACGCGCCGGTTGCGAACGCCTACGCTTTTTCGCATTTGGGGAAACGACACAACATTGTCGGTGACATCAGGAATATTCCCATTCCCAAGGTGAAATCGTTTGACGGAGTCGAACGTGCGGCGATTGCGTACCTTGCATCAGCCTCGTCGAAAACAACCTTGACGAACCTTGACAGGCTTCTACTGCGGGTCGACTCCGAGGTTCTCAAGCTATATTCGTTGCCACTCGATCTCGAACAGCGCGTGCTCGGATTGTTCACTGATCGGAGACGCGTTGGCGTGCCCTTCACACAAACCAGATATCTGCCGAAGGAACTCGAGGGCCGGGTACGTTTTGCCGATTTCCTTCAGTTCGAGGAGGACTGGTCAGTCACAAACCGCGAACGTGGCATGCTCATCGACAAGGGTATTTCGGGCACGCTGAGCGCGGAGGAACGGACACGTCTCGACGCTTTACAAGTGTACGCGGACTATCACATTGAAAGGGTGTCTCCACGCCCTACTCATACCCTTGATGAGCTTGAGAATCGATTGTTCTCTGGTTCGCCAACGAAGGACGAGAACATCCAATGATCGGATTTGAGTATCAAACATCGCCGCACCTGAGAAGGCATGGACCCGTAGGCTATAGAGATTACAGCAGCTACCGGGATTGGCTGCGGGATGAGTTCACCTTCCGCTGCGTGTACTGTCTCCATCGTGAACAATGGTACTCGCGCAACGGAACATTTCATATTGAGCATTTCGTTCCCGTGACCGCGGATCCGGCAGGGAAATGTGAATATTCGAATCTGCTTTACGCCTGCGCCACGTGCAATGAGGCGAAAAAAGACATCCTCGGCGTACCGGACCCTTGTGCGGTGGCATTCCACGATTGCATCCGCATTACCGCTGACGGACATGTCGACGCCCTAAATGATAGTGGCGAGAAGCTCAGACAGGTCCTACTACTAAACAGTGCAAGCAACGTGCGCTATCGTTTGCGCCTGATGAGAACCCTAGAAGCACTGAGGACGAATGACGCAGCCCTCTACTGGGAATACATGGGTTTCCCCGAAGATCTGCCGGATCTCCGGGAGAAGCGAGTTCCCGACAACACGAAGCCCGGCAGCGCCGCAAGCTGCTACTTCGCCCTTCGAGAGAGAGGTGAGCTACCGGCGATTTATTAGATCCGCCAAACGGGCTCACTGGCTCCGGTGACCGGGATCTGGACAAGCAGAAGACGCGTGGCCCAGTTGCATCGTCGGGTACGCTGCCGCCCTTCGTAGACATGTCTTAATCGAGGGAGTCCATCGCGACGAAGTGTGGCGTATGAAGCGGCATTAGCTCTGAAGGCGACATCTATCAACCGAAATCTCTGTCAAACGCGCGCTGCAAGGTGGCGAATTTCCGCTTCGACACAGTCTCTCGAATCCTGCCGCGCACCGGATCGTCTCGACCGTACAGCGCCAACGCCGCCAGCGCGTCCAATGCGGATTTTTCACCATCTTCAGCCAGCCGTGTCAGCAAAAATTCCACCGCTTCGTCCTGGCGCAGCATCGCCATTGCGAGCAGCAAGGTTCTGCGCAGCGTGGCCTGCGCGGTCTGCTCCCAGGCTTGCTTGAGCAAGGGAAATGCCGCGGCCACGTGCGATTCTCCCAGGGCTAACGCGGCTTGCTCAGCGATCTCCTCTGCTTGAGAATTGAGAAAGCTCGCCACGAATTCGAGCGATTCCGCCGGCGCCAGTCGCAACAGTCCCGCGAAACACTCGGCCGTCACTTCTTCGTCCTTGTCGCCAATCAGTGCCTTGTATCGAAGCAGCAGGACCCCAGCGAATTGTCCGGTTTCAGAAATCGCCCGAGCGGCGCCGGCGCGGGCCGCGGTTTCCAGATCCGCCAGCAGGGTCACGCATTCGAGCAGGGCGTCTGGATGCGACATCCGCACCAATCCCTGTGCGCAGATGCCGCGCAGTGCAGCAGCGCTGTCCACGGACGGGCCAAAACTGGCTTCCTTTTGCACGTGGCGAATACCGGCCATGTAAACCGCGGCGGCGGGATGGTCCATGGCAGCCAGGGTTTTCGCCATGGCGGTCAGCGCATCGCAACGGGGGTCGCGCTCGGCTGGGTTCTTCATCCATTCGAGAAACGCGTCCGCCAGATGCTGGCCCAGCGCGATAGCCTCCAGGCGTCCGACGGTATCCGCCGCGGCTGCGGCAACATGATTGCTCTTATGTAATAGAAATGGGGCAAGATCGCGCGTTAGATCGAAGGTTTCGGGCGCGTCGCGGATTGCCCGAATGGCCCGGAGCGCGTCTTCCGTCGAAGGACGTTTTGCCACGCCACCATTATGGCCGTGAAATCAATCACTTACAATAAGAAGCGTGGGAGCCTCCGCCGGAAACTTGAACCTGCACACCCTTCATGCACTTAGCGTCAAACGTTATGTGACGCGTATTGCGCTATGGGTGTCCCTCGCCGTGCTGCCGCTTCAGGCCGCCAATGCCGATCTGAACGTGTTGCTGAAGGGAATTGAGCAGCGATACAACCACGCCAAGACTCTGCAAGTCCAATACAATGAGAACTATACGGTCCAAGGTCAAGCGCGCAAGAGCGAGACCGGGACCCTCACGCTGCGCAAACCGGGGCGCATGCGTTGGGACTATAGCGCACCCGCCGGCAAGCTTTTTCTCTCCGACGGCAAGGATGTCTATCTTTACACTCCCGAATCGCATCGCGTGGAGAAGGAGCCGCTCAAAGCCAGCGAGGACATGCGCGCGCCCATGGCGTTCCTGCTGGGCAAGCTGGATTTCTCGAAGGAATTTCGCAATTTTGAGCTGAAGCCGGAAGGCACGGGCTACGTGGTGACGGCCAAGGCCAAGAGCGACAAGTTGCCGTATGAAAAAGTGGAGATGCTGGTAACGCCCGAGTACGAGATCCGGCGCTTGGTGGTGAACGGTCAGGACGGCTCCATTCTGACGTTCCTGTTCGATCAGGAGAAACTGAATCCGGCGGTGAACGACGCACAGTTTAAATTTCAACTGCCGGCCGGCGCGCAGCTTGTATCAGGAGAGGTGACCCAATAATGTCCGAGTGGGTACTGAAGTACGCCGATCCGCGTGGCGAGGTTCACCAGCAGGTGGCCGAAGCCGGCACCGAAAAAGAACTGCGCGATCGATACTCGCAGCAAGGTTTTCTGATCTATTCCATCAAGCCGCGTCACGAGATCGCCGGCGTTTCGATGGGTGGGGGACGCAAGAAGAAGATCAACCTGGAGAAGTTCCTGATCTTCAACCAGCAGTTTGTCACCTTGGTGCGCGCCGGTCTGCCTATTCTGAAGGCGCTCGATCTTCTCTCCGATCGTTTGACCGACGTAAGGCTTGCGCCTCACATCAAAGCAGTTCGCGAAGAGGTAAGGAACGGCTCGCTGCTATCGGACGCATTCGCGAAGCAGGGTGTGTTCCCGCCCATCTATGTCACCTCAGTCCTGGCGGGCGAAAAAAGCGGCGCGCTGGGCGAAGTGCTGGATCGCTTCATCACGTATCAAAAGCTGGCGCTGGCGGTGCGCAAGAAGCTGATTCTGTCGCTGGTTTATCCGTGCATACTGGTCGTACTGGTGGTTTGCCTGATGATATTTCTGATCACCTTCGTGGTTCCTAAGTTCGCCGAGCTGTACAGCAGCATGTCGGCGAAATTGCCGGCCGCTACTGAGATCCTGATCGCGGTGGGGACCACGGCACGCAGCTACATCCTATTCGGCTTCGCGGGCCTGGTGATTGCCGCGGTGGCGTTCCGGTACTGGTCGAAGACCGAAAAGGGCGAAGAAAAGATGGATCGCTTGCGCCTGCGCACGCCGGTGTTGGGCGAGATCTGGATCAAATACCAGGTGGCGCAGTTCTCTCGCGTGTTGGGCACATTGTTGGTCGGCGGCATTCCGCTGATGCAGGCGCTGGATACGGCATCGAGCTCCCTCGGCACCCGGCTGTTGAAGAAGACTTTGGCAGAGGCCGGCAAGATGGTGAAGGAAGGTCAGTCCTTATCGAGTTCCCTGACCAAGACCAAGATTTTCCCCGGACTGTCCATCGACATGATTGAAGTGGGCGAATCCACTGGAGCGCTGCCGCAGATGCTGGCGAGCGTCGCGGAGTTTTATGAAGACGACGTGAATACCAGAATGAGCGCGTCGTTGGCGCTGATAGAGCCGGCCATCATGATTTTCATGGGAATGTTTGTAACGTTTGTGCTGGTAGCTTTGTATTTGCCGATCTTCTCGTTGGCGGATACGTTGAGATGAAGATGAAGAAGAATACAAGGAAGACAAGGAAGTCGAGGGAGTCTAGGAAGATGGTTGCGCGCGCGCTGAGGCGCGACGCGTCCTTATTTTCTTCCTTGGCTTCGCTGGATTCATTGACTTCTTCGTATTCCAGAGGTACTTTCAATGTCCGCTAGCGACCGCACCAAGCTCGTAACTCCCCTGGAGGAAATCGCTCAGGCGAAGGCTGTCGCTTCGCGGTACCGGTGCGAGTTTGTGGATCTGCGCGAGGTGCGGATCGATCACGATCTGTTCCATTCCGTGCCGGTCGACCTGATGTTTCGTTACAACTTCGTGCCGATTCACTCGGTGAACGGGCATCTGGATATCGCGCTCGCGGACCCGCGCAATTTGAATCTGATTGACGAGCTTTCGGTTCTGCTGCAGAAGAAGCTCAAAGTCAAAGTCGCCACCCTGTCGCAAATTTCCGATCTGCTCAAGAAAACCGAGCAGTCGCAGCGTGTGCTGGAAGAGGTAACCGAAGGCTTCACGCTGGACGTGATGTCGGGCGATGAGGAAAATCAGGACGAGACGCTGTCCATCGACAAACTCACCGCCGACAGCGCCATCGCGCCGGTGATCAAGCTGGTGGACACCACCATTTTTAACGCCTTGGAGCGGCGCGCGAGCGACATACACATCGAGACGCGCGACCAGGAAGTGGCCATCAAGTACCGTATTGACGGCGTGCTGCACTACGCCATGCCGCCCATCTCGAAGGATTGGCACTCCACCATCATTTCGCGCGTGAAGGTGATGAGCGAGCTGGATATCGCCGAGCGCCGCATCCCGCAGGACGGCCGCTTCCGCGTGCGCTACAAGACGCGTCTGATCGACTTCCGCGTTTCCATCATGCCCACCATTCATGGCGAAGACGCCGTGCTGCGCGTGCTGGACAAAGAATCGATGAGCGAGAAGTTCGCCAAGCTGTCGCTCGACGTGGTGGGCTTTTCCGAGAATGACCTGGTGAAGTTCCGCCGCTATATCAAGGAACCGTACGGCATGGTGCTGGTAACTGGTCCAACGGGGTCCGGCAAAACCACCACGCTCTACGCCGCGGTGAGCGAGATCAAGAACGACGAGGATAAGATCATCACCATTGAAGATCCGGTGGAGTACCAGATCAAGGGCATCACTCAAATCCCGGTGAACGAGAAAAAAGGTCTGACGTTTGCGCGCGGATTGCGGTCTATCCTGCGTCACGATCCGGACAAGATCATGGTGGGCGAAATCCGCGATCAGGAGACCGCGCAAATCGCGATCAATGCCGCGCTCACCGGCCACCTGGTTTTCACCACCGTTCACGCCAACAACGTGCTGGACGTGTTAGGCCGCTTCCTGAACATGGGCGTGGAGCCGTACAACTTTGTTTCGGCGCTCAACTGCATTCTCGCGCAGCGGCTGGTGCGCATTATTTGTGACCATTGCAAAGTGCCGGTTCAATATCCGGATGCGTATCTGGTTGAGAGCGGCCTGAATCCAGACGAGTGGCGCGACGTGACGCTCTACGAAGGGCCGGGCTGTTTTGAATGCGGCGGCACGGGCTTCCGCGGACGTACCGCCATCCATGAGCTGCTGGATCTGAGCGAGCACATCCGCGAGATGATTCTGGACAAGCGCCCGGCGTCCGAGATCAAGCGCATCGCGCGCGATGAGGGCATGACGTTTCTACGTGAATCAGCCATCAACAAGGCGCGCAGCGGAGTGACCACGCTGAAGGAGATCAATAAGGTGACGTTCATCGAATAACGCCACTCCGCGCCCATGACTTCTTTCGCAAATCTTCTAAAGGACCCGCCGCCGACTCACGCGTTCGAGCTATCGGAAGCCGGCGTTGCCTTCGCGCGTGTAAGCGAGCCCAAGGAATCGAATTTCATGCCGTTCGACGCAGGCGTGCTGCTGGTCTCGCCGGCCCACGACAATATCCATCAACCGCAGGCGGTGCGGGATGTCATCGGCGCCATTGCGCCACCCAATGGTCACCGCAAGCGGCGCGCCGCGTTGATCCTTCCGGACTATTGCGCCCGCATCGCGGTGCTGGATTTCGATAATTTTCCCACGGACCCCGGCGAACAACTCGCTCTGCTGCGCTTCCGCATGAAGAAGAGCGTCCCGTTCGACGTCGATTCCGCCATTGTCAGTTATGCAGCGCAGCCGAGGAAAAAAGACAAGGAGAAGATTGAGGTGCTGGCCGCTGTAATGTCCGCCGAAATCGTGGGGCGCTATGAGGCTCCGTTTCGCGGCGCGGGCTTTCATCCGGGCCTGGTAACCACGTCGTCGCTGGCTGCTTTGAATCTCACGCAGCCGGAACAAATCACGATGCTGGTGAAACTCAATGGACGAATTCTGTCCGTGCTGGTGCTGGACGGAAGCGTCATCAAGCTGGCGCGCTGCGTCGAAATGGATGCCGGGCGTCCGGAAGAGATTGAAACTGTGCTGCATCCCACCGTGGCTTATATCGAAGACGAGCTCAAAGCCAAGCCGCAGCGAATCTGGTTGTGCGGATTCGGATCCCAGAGCGCGGATTGCGCGGAGCGCTGGCAAGCTGAGTGGAACGTGGCTGTGGAGCCGCTGCGGGCGCGCTTCGGAACGCCAGGACAGAACAATGCGGGGTTGCTAGGCTACCTTGAATCGGTGGGTGGGTGACAAAGGAAAGCAAAAGGCACCGACTCCCTTACGGTCGCGGTTCGGTAACGCACCGAAAACCGAACCGCGACCGTAAGGGAGCCGGTGCCGTTGGGTGACAAATTATTATGACTAGTATGGCAATCCAGGTTCCCATCAATCTCGCGACCGAGCCCTTCCGCCGGGATCGTCCCGTGTTGGTGGCGACCGCGGTCCTGGGCTTGCTGTTGGCGATGCTGCTCGGGTTCGAGGCGAAGACCATTGTTTCCCAGCGTCATGAAGGTGGGGAAATCCACGTCACCATCAATCGTTTAAATATCCAACTGCGCGGCATCACTTCTGAACAGGCTAAGCTGAACGCGCTGCTACGCAAGCCCGAAAATGCCGAGGTGATGGAGCGCAGCCTGTTTTTGAACGCTCTGATCGATCGCAAGGCGATCAGTTGGACCAAACTCTTCGCGGATCTGGAAAAAGTGGTGCCCTACAATGTGCGCCTGGTCTCCGTGCGATTGCCGGAAGTGGATTCAGATAATCGAGTAATGCTGGACATGGTGCTGGGTGCGAAAGAGCGTCCTGAACTTGTGGAAATGGTGAGTCATCTGGAGGCTTCGCCGCAGTTCGGACCAACCAGCGTACAGAGCTCCACGCCTCCTTCTCAGACCGACCCGTTCTACCGTTATCACGTGGTGGTTTCTTATGCTCAGAAACTTTAGCTGGAACGTCTGGCCTCCCAACAACGCAGCCGCGCTGATGCGGCTGGGAGTGGGATTGTTGGTGGCCGCGAATCTGGTGGCGGGCTATTTCGTGCTGCGGCCGATCGGAGGGTCGCCCGACGAACTGCGGCAACAGGTTATGGAGATGCGCCTGCAAATTCGCCAGCAACAAGGCGCGCTCGATCGGATGCGGCTGTTGTCCGGTAAGGTGGAAATCGGACGCGGCGAGGGCGATAAGTTCATGGGCAAGTACTTCATGCCCCGCCGCACCGCCTACTCTGTCATCCTGGCGGAGCTGAACCAAATTGCGAACGAGGCCAAAGTTACCCCCAAGGAGGGCGCCTATGCGCTTGAGCCGGTGGAAGGCAGCGATACGCTGCAGCTGATGCAGATCACGGCCAACTTTGAGTCGACCTATGAGAATCTCATCCGGTTTGTGAATATGATCGACAAGTCCGACCGGCTGCTAATTATCGAAGGTCTGAATGCGACCCCGCAACAGGGTGGCGCGAAGTTGAACTTAATGATGAAGCTGGACACTTTCGTGCTGGAGGACGGGTCCGCGCAATGAACTTGATGCCGGCCAAAATCGGAGCCGAACCCAAGAAGGTAGCTGTCGTTCTAGTGCTGCTGGCTGTCGCGGCCTATTTCTACATCTCGAATCGCAATTCCGGAGAATCGGATGCTC